>Ga0116111_1002673_pt1 | contig 10596 bp, 10 predicted proteins | sample June2015DPH_8_10_FD_89720 | JGI IMG/M metagenome (GOLD analysis project Ga0116111, IMG submission 89720) | Peatland microbial communities from SPRUCE experiment site at the Marcell Experimental Forest, Minnesota, USA - June2015DPH_8_100 | ecosystem: Environmental > Terrestrial > Soil > Wetlands... | reverse complement strand
GCGTAATGAATTCCACAAATTGATCGATGCTTTCTTTCCAGAGCTTGGCATTCCATTGGATTGTCATGAAGGAATGCTAAACTCGAGCAAGATAGAAGTCAAGTTAAACTTAACAAAGTAATAATAGGCGTATGGCCCCTTTTGGTGCCAGAAAAGAGCCGAAGCCGGTTCGGAGGGAAACCCAGCCTGATGGCGGGCATCGAAATAGTTGCGGAGAACCATGGCGACACTCTTGGACAGGGGCAGTTGACGCGACTTGAAGAATTTCGTCTCGCGGATCAGGACCGATTCCTCGTTGAGATTAATGTCGCCGACTGTCAAGCGGGCAATTTCTCCGACCCGCAGACCGACGCAATATGCCAGGACTATCATGGTGTAGAGAGCAACGGGGCGGAAAGGCGCGTGCGGCGACGGGAGGTTGCGGGCCGCATTCAACAGCTTGCCAACTTCTTCCTCAGTGTAAATATAAGGGTGCCGACGGCAACGCTCGGCCTCCCGCGCGATCAGTCGATCGTATGGCACCGGCATTGGGGAGGAGGGATCCGCACGCCGAAGCGCTTGAGCGACCAGGCGACCGATGGACAGCCGTTTTCGCCTTTCCGCTGCTGTTGGAGCGAGTGCGATGTACTCCCGGACCAGCGCGTTCAAAGGTTCTCCCGAGGCGCCGGGCCTGGCCGTAAGGAAACGATCAAACAGCCGAAAAGCGTAGTCGTGAAGGTAGCGCATACCCAGAGTTCGCATTCGACTGATATGGTCCCGCATCACGTTGCCAAGATGGCTGCTGAAGAGCGGGGATGACCGCAGAGCCACCAGTGCTTCTTCCGGGTTCGTGCTGGCCAGTCCGCGAACAATGTCAGCAGTCGACCCACCGTAGCGGTGGCGCAACTCGGCAAACGGATTGGTATCCAGATACTTTCGCGTGACCAACCAGTTCAGAAAGCCGTTAACCGTATGGGCGCGGTGTACGGCCATGCGAACAGAGGATGTGGCCGTGACCTCGCAGACCCAATTCTGAACCGTCTGGCGCGAGAGCGATCCGTCAGGGGCGCGCATCGTTACGAATCGCTGAAAGCGTCTCAACACGGAAAGATACGACAACTGAGCCTTTCGGTTGCGCAGGCTCAGCCAACACACGTAACGCTGATAAAGCGTACCTTCTTTGTCGGGCCACGTACTCACGGTTTAACCTCCGAGGGAACCTCCAGTCCGACGGCACGCAGATCCGAAGTCGCCAGCTTGAGATAGACGCCGGTCGATTGCATGCTCCGATGCCCCAGGATGTCGGCAATCGTCTTCACTGAGGTACCCGTGCGGAGCAAGCGAACCGCCCGGGCATGTCGGAAGGCATGAGGGCCGCGCTTGCCGGCGGGATGGATGCCAGATCTCTTGAATCGCAGCCGCACCATACTCGAGATTGGCGATCCGCCGGGAAACGCCCTGAGAGGCGGATTCTTGGCTAGAAACACCTGGCGCAGGTCTGTCTGCGGTCGACCGTGTTGAAGATAGTCCAGGACCGCTTCGCCTACCGGGGGAAGTAACGGGAGCATCGACTCCGCACCTGTCTTGCAGTGTCGTACTTGGAGTTGCCCTCGACGCCAGTCAATGTCGTCCAAGCGCAGCTTGGCAATTTCTCCGGCCCGTAGGCCATACTTCCAAAGCAACATCAGAATCGCGTAATCTCGCAAGCCCACTGGAGATCGATCGCGGCGGGTGGCCAGTAGTACCGCTCGGATATCTTTTTCGCTCACGGCTGAAGGAATGCCTTCGTTCTGGTATATTCGGGGTCCCCTCACTAAGGGAGCCAGATCGCGTGCAATTAGACCTTGCGCGTAAAGATGGCGCAAAAAGCCTCGGAGCGAATGGGCGATCCACTGCTGGGATTGCCGCCTCAGCCCGGGCAGCCTGTCTGCAAGATAACCATCAATCTCGTTTACAGTGAGACCACGCAAGGCCTCCTTGCCGGCTCGATCTCCCAGCCAATTAAGAAACTCTTGGGCGGTAGCCCGTCGTGACTCTACGGTGTGCTTCGCTAGTCCGCGAACATCCGTTAACCACCGACCGTATTCGTGGCAAGTCGCCTGACAAAAGGCCCCCCGGTCATCCTTCGGCATCTCTATTGGTGGCCAGATTCCCTGGACCAACCGCAGCAGCATCCGAGGTGGGCGAGTGACTGCAGATTTATATATGGCTGGATGTTTAGGCCCGCAGTCGCGTTGGCGGCGGTACAAGGCGAGCCGCATTCTCAGGAAGGCGTTCAGATGAGAGGGTTGGACCGCTTCTATTGGCACCTTTCGGTCTTTCAGGTAACCAAGAAAGTGTCGGGCCGTGGACAGCGAGTGAGAAGTCGTTCGTCGACTGTAACCGTCAGCTTTCAGCTTCTCCTCGAGCCGAAGTAGTTGGAACTCGTTGTCCGACCGCGGCGGCCAGTGTCCATGGACCATTTGCAACAAGCCGCAGACCGGCACAACGCGGGTGTTCCGCCAGCGACTCATTTTGGGGGGCAAGCGTTGGTGACGCCTTCGATAGCACATCAACTCCCGGTGAACGTAACAAGCCACGTCCGCCGGTTCAACCGTTTCCACCGGTATTCTTTTTATCTTGAGGTAAGCTAAGAAGCGCCGACAGTGCCGCAAATGGTTTTTCACTGTGTTGGGTTGAAGCCCTTTGCCGTACAGGTATTCTTCCACCTGCATCACCAGTGGGTCTGTCTGCACAGGGGGTGGCCACTTTCCCTGAATCCACCTCAAGAACAGACGTACGGGCACCGTCTGACTGCGGTGCCAGTTTGTCAAATTAGGTGGGTGGCGCCCTTGCGCTTGCCGATAACACCTCAATTGATATCGTAGGTATGAGTCAAGATGAGGCTGCTGAACTGCCTCAGGTTCGATCCTGTGATCCTCCAGGTAAGCCAGAAACCGTTGGACCTGGAACCTATATGACTGACACCGTCCCTCTTCTTGAAGACGCGACTTGAACCAATCAAGCCGGTCCCGAAGTGGCGATGGTGGCGGCCACTGACCTTGCGCTAAGCGGAGGAGCTTATGGATAACGGTTGTGTATTGTCTCGGCCAATTGGCGAGGTTCTCTGGGCAGCGGTGATGGCGACGGCGGTAACTCCTCAACTGGGTACGCAAATAAGCCAAGACATGCGAGGGCTGGACTATCTCGAGGGGAACTGATTTCACTTGCAGATAACGAAAAAATGATCGGGTGATGCGGCGATAGTGGGCCACTGCTGATTGGGTGAACTGGTCCGTATTCAACTGATGCTTGACTCTCGACCACCAATAATCCATTGCAGGGACCCGTTCGATAACCATGGTTGAAGTGCGCACAAGAACCGTTACGGAATCGCAGGCAAGAAAGTTCGAAGGAAGGAAGAAATAATGGGGGAAACGAAGTTAACCGCAGCAGGGCTGGCGCGCAGCATGACTCTGTTCGACATTGACGAAGACCTCGATCTGTTGATCCACGGAGCCGAAGAGGAAGCTGACGCCAACAATGGCGAGGTCCCGGAGCAACTGAAGGCTGCCATAATGGAGTACTTTGAAGCCCACCTTCGGAAGGTCGATCGGATCGCCGGATACATCAGGGCTCAGGACGCTGAAGCCCAGATCGCCGCCCGCGAGATCGAACGTTTACAAGCGCGGCAGAAAGCCGCCAAAAACCGCGCCGACCGAACCAGGGCCATGCTGTGCTACTTCATGGCCTCCCGCGGAACCCAGCGGCTGAAGGGTGAGTTGAACACCATCAGCCTGCAGGAAAATAGCAGCCCTTCTTTGGTTGTCGCCGACATCGGCAAGGTCCCTGAGAGTTATTACAACGTCCAGGCCGAAGTGACTTTGCCGGAATGGAAACAGGTGATCGCTCAGTTGCCGCCGGGTCCGCTGGCCAGCCGCTTCGCACCGGGCCAAGGCCATGGCATCCGCGTGGAACTGGATCAAGGCCGGCTGCGTAACGACCTCATCTGTGGCTCACAAGTCGACGGCGCCACCTTGGCAAGAGGGCAACACATCCGGCTACGGTAAGCGTCCGCTGATTCGCCGCCGGCCCGACTTCCTCACGCTCCGCATTTAATGTGAAGTCCCACTCGACACCATCCTAGTGCCAACAAGGACTTCTCCAGCTTCCTGTTCATAATCAGGTCCTGGTCATAAAGCAGCAAATGCTCAGATGAAGATTTGCTGCTGAGGAAGAAGTCGGGCGTGCCAGCGCATTTGCGGACAAGCTCCTCAAAGGGCTCCTTTTTGCCGTTGGTAAGCGGTTTCCCCTCCCCGTTGAAGAGATAGCTCTCCATCTGGCGAGACTTGGGATCGATCCTGAGAAGCGACCGGTATCGAGCGCCATTAACACTGAAAGTGAGGTCGATTTCGGGCTGGGGATGGGTAGCGAAGTCATACAGCGACCTCTTCTGGCCGGGCAGTTGGCGGAACAGAGCCGCGAAGACCGATCCGATCAGTGTGGACTTGCCGGCGCCGTTCTCGCCCACAATGGCGATGAGGCCGGGGCCCAGCGCCTCGAAATCCACGCACACTTCATTTGGAAATGCCTCAGTAATCCCGCGCAAGCGCAGGGTATGCAGCCTCATGGTAGACCTCCCAGTGGTAGTCAACGTTAGAGTGGAGATATAAAAAGATGGGGGTGTTCAGCGTTCTTGACTGGAGAGTACTGTCTTTTCGACTCCCGCCAGCTTGGCCAGCAACCGCTCCTGGCGGTCGGCAGGTGGGGTGCCTTTCATCGCCCAGTAGGCACGAAGTTTTTCCTCCGCTGAGCGAGCGGCAGCGATAGGAGCAGGCTCCGCTGGCAGGTCTGCATCGTGCTCGATCTTCACCTTCAGTTCCGCAGGGCTGGCAGCCAATAACTTCTGCCTCAGACTCTCTTGCTGTTCCCGGCTCAGAGGGTGGTCAGGTCCATTTGGGACTGTCACGACGACTTTCACTCGAGAGTCGTTCAACGTGAGGAAGTCTAGGTGCTCAGGTAGTCGGAGTTCGCCATCTTCGTAGACGGCGTGAAGCTCGACCATCCGTCTGGTGGGGGACACCCTGAACTCAATATTCAGGTCCCACAGGTCCGGGCGAAGCTCCGGAGCATTCAGCGTCACCAGGTTGTAGCCTTTGTCTTCGACCTCGCTATAATCGCAGCGGGAGAGCGATCCGGCGTACCAAATGCGCGGAGCGAGCTGTTGTCTTAGATGAACGTGGCTGAGCCCAACATACTGCGCCTGCAAGCTGCGTAGTGGGTCAACGGGATACTCAGCGCACCGGCCGACCAGCGGTTGCCCACTGCTGACCCGTGCCCCTGCCACCCCGAAGTGGCCGAAGAAAAGCTTGTACGATCCAGGCCGCTGCTCAAAGCGCTGGTTAAACTCGTCAAGCTGCCGAGCGAAGGCTTCACGCAGATTCTGATCGTCAGCAGCCATCGCCGCCTTTCGAGGATACGGGAAAACCGCGACAGCAGCCTCACCCAGCTCAAGAAACTCCGGCGCGGTGCAAAGATAGATGGGGTGGGCGGCCTTGGCGCGTGCCAGAACGTGCAAGTCTCCATCTAGTTCCTTGCCATGGTTACCCGCCACAAGGATGACCGGGGCGTGGTTACCCATCTGAATGAGCGTTTCGACCCAGAGGTTTCGCTCTTTGATGGTTTGCTTGTAGGTCGTCAGGTCACCATCGACAACGAAGAGGTTTGTATTGGCGTGGATTGAGTCCTCGACGAACCATTCCAGACACTGTGCAGTGTCCCCGAAGTATCGGTCTTCCTCGACGTGTATATCGCCGCAATGGGAGATCTTCATCCTCATTCAACTCCTTCTTAGGAACATTTCTGTAATTGGAACCATAACTTGTCCGTTGCGACCACTTTATGGTTGCAAACTGAAGGGTCCCAAGCCATCTGACGGCTTAACTTTGGCTCACGGATGCTTTAAGGGCTGCAAAATCAGGGGGTGGCCCACCTGTAATTACGGCCACGTTATGGTTCCATTTTGCACTTTCGGCCACATTATGGTTCCAGCGAGCCAGAGGCTCCGGATTAGCCTTATTGAAAATAAACCCTCTTCGACTGCCCTCTGGCCAAATTATGGTTCCAGCCGCGGCCAAGTTTTAGTTCCAATCACAATTTCGTGGGGCCGACTCTAGTGAATAAGAATCACTCCCAGCAAGAGGACGACAGCCACGATGATGTGGGCGAGAGCCAGTAGTAGGGAAACAGAAAACATCCGATGGGCGGAAAAGAGATTGAGACCGACGAACAGCAAAAGAACAAGCCGGATCAACCCAAGGTGATCTTGAAGCCACTTCTTAAAGGAATTCATGAGAGTCCTTTGACACACTTCGGAGTGGTAGGATTGATAGCGGAAGGAAACTTGCCAGATCTATCGAGGAGGGCGATTCATCGGATACCCATCAACTGGCCCACCGGTTGGGCTAGATTCCGGCGTGGAAGGGCGTTTTTCGTTCCAAATCCAGCCCAGTGTCCACTCAGCATAGTTTCCGAGTACGCCCGGAAATTCGGATTGCCCCTGCGGATTCCTCGGTAAGCACTAGGCGACGAGGCAGGATCTACTTCCTTGAACGCCGTTCGTGTCCTTTCGGCAAGGCTGCATGACTTGACCTGACCGAACTTGCTAACGTCTGTCTTTTGCCCAGGAGGGCAAGGAGGACAGACGATGGCCAGCGAGATTTCTGATATTCCCCCTAACATGCGGAAGGTTTACCGACGCCTCCGGCGGTGGCGAAGTACGCACACGGGCCGCTTGCCGATTCCGGAGTCTTTGTGGGCGGCGGCGGCAGAACTGGCCCGCGAACATGGGATTAATCCCACCGCGAAAGCTCTGCATCTGGAGTACGGCAAGCTCGAGCAGCGGGCAGAAGCGGCGGGTGTAGCGAAGAAGCGCGTGGCGAAGGCCCCGGCAGACGTCCCGCGCCGTGCACGGCGTACCGCGCCGCCGAGGTTTGTGGAGCTGATGGCACCGCCTCCCGGTAGTTTTGCTGGAGCCGTGGTCGAGCTGGAAGGACCGCGGGGGCGGATGCGCATCGAGCTCAAGGGTGTCGCCACGGCAGAATTGGTGGCACTGAGCCGGGTGTTGTGGGAGGGCGGGGCATGATCCAGATCACCCCGCAGATGCGCATCCTGGTGGCGGTGGAAGCGGTGGATGGCCGCAAAGGCATCGACTCGCTGGCGCGGTTGTCCCAGGAGCGGCTGCAGACCGACCCTTTCTCGGGTTGCTTGTTTGTCTTTCGCAGCCGGCGCGGAACCGCGATTCGCATATTGGTCTACGACGGCCAGGGATTTTGGCTGGCGCAGAAGCGGTTATCGAAAGGGCGCTTTCGCTGGTGGCCGGAAGGCCGGAGTACGCGCGAGGTGGCGCGGAGTCTGGCGGCGCATCAACTGCAAGTGTTGTTGGCAGCGGGCGACCCGACCGCCACCCAGGCGGCGCCGGCGTGGCGGCCGGTGAGCGTGGTGAGTTGAGAAAAAAGTAGCGCACGGAGCTTACGTTCTAATTTCGTCTCTGTTAAGCTCCGGGGCATGGAAGGAGAGTTTCGCTATCGGGGTCGGGTGATCACGGCGGCGGAAGTGGAATTTATCCGTCAGTTGATCGCCGAACATCCCCAGACCAACCGGCGGCAGCTTTCTCTGCGCCTGTGCGAAGCGTGGGGGTGGAAGCAGGCCAACGGCGCGCTCCGCGACATGGTCTGCCGAGGACTGCTGCTGGAACTTGCGCGGGCTGGGCGCCTGGAGTTGCCGCCCGCGCGCCATGTGCACCGTAACCCCCTCGTCCGGCGCGCGACGGACGGGGGGAAAGCCCTGGCCTCGCTCCTGCTGGACACCACTCCCCTGGAGACCTCGCTGCGGACGATCCGGCCGTTGGAGTTTCAGCAAGTACGGCGCACGCCCGAAGAGCCGCTCTTTAACTACCTCGTCGCCCAGTATCATCCGCTCGGCTACGCGCGGCCGGTGGGTGAGCACCTCAAGTACCTGGTGTATGCGGCGGGACGCCCCATCGCCTGCCTGGCGTGGTCGTCGGCCCCGCGGCATCTGGGCGCCCGCGACCGCTTCATCGGCTGGGCGGCCGAGGTGCGGCACCGCAATATCCGATTCCTCGCCTACAATCCGCGCTACCTCATTGTGCCCTGGGTCTGCGTCCCCCATCTGGCCTCGCACGTTCTCGGTCAGATGGCGCGAAGAATCGCGGCAGACTGGGAACGGATCTACGGGCACCCCATCTATTTTCTCGAGACCTTTGTCGATCTCGAACGCTATCGCGGCACCTGTTATCGCGCGGCGAACTGGGTGGTGATGGGGCGGACGACGGGGCGGGGAAAAAACGATCAGACGCACCGGCCGAATCGTTCGATCAAAGAAGTGCTGGGTTATCCGCTGGTGAAAGACTTCCGGGTCCGGCTGGCGGAGGTAGAATGAAACCGCCGCCGGTGAGGATCGATGTGAGCCGAGAAGAACTGGAGAGCGTGTTGGCGCGCCTGCGGGAGAGGCTGGGGGAGCCCGTTTATGAAAAGCTCAAGGCCGCGATCGAGACCCTGGCGTATCTCACCGACTTGGTTCAGGACCGGGAGATCAGCCTGCAGCGGTTGAGGAAGATTCTGTTCGGGGCGAGCACGGAGAAGACCCGGCAAGTGACGCCGGCGCCGCCGAACACGAACACCGCGGCGGAGCAGAAGCAAGTGGCTGAACCCACGACGGAGAAAAAGCGGCCCGGGCATGGTCGCCACGCGGCCGAGGCGTTCCGAGGAGCGCGGAAGGTCGAGGTCGCGCACTCCACCCTCAAGCCGGGAGATGCCTGTCCGGAATGTCAGAAGGGAAAAGTGTACCTGCAGAAAGAGCCCCAGGTTTTGGTGCGGGTGGTGGGACAGGCGCCGCTCGAGGCCACGGTCTACCGCTTGCAGAACCTGCGTTGCAACCTGTGCGGAGAAGTCTTCACGGCCGAGGCTCCGCCCGGAGTGGGAACAGAGAAGTATGACGCCAGCGCCTCCAGCATGCTGGCGCTGTTGAAGTATGGCAGCGGGTTGCCTTTCTACCGGCTGGAGAATCTGCAGGCGAGCCTGGAGATCCCTTTGCCGGCCTCGACGCAATGGGAAGTGGTGGCGGCAGCCGCCGCGGTGATCCGGCCGGCGATCGAAGAACTGATCCGCCAGGCGGCGCAAGGAGAAGTGCTGCACAATGATGATACCCCGATGCCGGTGCTGGGTCTGCAACGGGAGGGAGAGGGGGAGGCGCGCGACCCGCCGGAGCGGAAGGGAGTCTTTACTTCCGGCATTGTGGCGACGCAAGCAGGGCGGCGGGTTGCGCTCTTTTTCACCGGCCACCGGCATGCAGGAGAAAACCTGGCGTCCGTCCTGGCGCAACGGGCGCAAGAGCTAGGCCCGCCCATTCAGATGTGTGACGCGCTGACGCGTAACCTTCCCAAGCTGCCGGAAAAGCTGGAAGTGATCGTGAGCCATTGCCTGGCCCACGCCCGGCGCCGCTTTGTCGAAGTGGTCGCCAACTTCCCCCAGGAATGCCGGCACGTGTTGGAGACCCTGGGAGAGGTTTACGGCTACGACGCCCAGGCCCGCGAGCAAGGGATGTCTGCCGAATCACGGCTGCACTTTCATCAAGAGCACAGCGGCCCGGTGATGGCCGGGTTGCAGGCGTGGCTGCGGTCGCAGTTCGCGGAGAAGAAAGTCGAACCGAACTCCGGTTTGGGCGAGGCGATCACCTATTTATTGAAGCACTGGGAACCGCTGACGCTGTTCTTGCGCCAAGCGGGCGCCCCGCTCGACAACAACGTCTGCGAGCGGGCCTTGAAGAAGGCCATTTTGCATCGAAAGAATAGTCTGTTCTATAAGACCGGGAACGGCGCCCGGGTGGGCGACCTCTACATGAGCCTCATTCATACCTGCGAATTGAACGACGCCAATCCCTTCGAGTACCTCACGGAGCTGCAGAAACACGCGGCTGAGCTGGCCCAGAATCCGGCAGCGTGGATGCCCTGGAACTACCGGGAGACCCTGCAGCGGGCCGGCGCGAATGGGTATTCCGTATAGCCCCCGCCTGGAGTAGAATGCCACTCACCTGGCCGGAAACGATAGATTCTGGCCGGCCCGATCTACCCCTTGGAAATGAGTCCAAAACGCGCGATTTCGAGATCAAAATCGGGCAGGGTTCTTGGCCACCCCTCCCGATGTACCCAAACTGAGCTTCGTGTGGGTCTTTATCCTAGGCCTCAGCCGAAAACAATCGACCGAGGGAGAGAGAGCGTGTAATTGCAGAAGGAAGCCTTTTGCGGTAAATTCCCCCTCAGGAAAGTAGCAACCAAGCTATTCGTTGGTAATACTCCCCCAAAGATTATGAGCCACGACTTGCTTGAAGTTGAAAGCAACGAGGCGGTTAAATTCTGCAAGTTGTCGTTACCGAGAATTGTGTTCGCTATGAACTGCTGCGCTGGCCCGTCGGCAATCGAAGCATACTCCGCCGAGGCTGGGGCCAGGAACACCGTTGCGCTGCCGGCTTGGTAGATCTGCTGGATTTGGGAAGCCGAGAGGGCGACGTTGTAAAGCCGCAGATCATCCATCTCTCCGGCGCTGAAGAATTGACTGCCGC
>Ga0116111_1002667_pt1 | contig 10607 bp, 5 predicted proteins | sample June2015DPH_8_10_FD_89720 | JGI IMG/M metagenome (GOLD analysis project Ga0116111, IMG submission 89720) | Peatland microbial communities from SPRUCE experiment site at the Marcell Experimental Forest, Minnesota, USA - June2015DPH_8_100 | ecosystem: Environmental > Terrestrial > Soil > Wetlands >... | reverse complement strand
CACCGCGGCGCCCGTGCCGTGCGGCACGACCGCCCGCGCGAATTCCGGCACGGTCAGCATCGAGCTTTCGACGTGAAAATGCCCGTCAATCAAACTCGGCGCCAGATACGAGCCGCGCAGGTCAATCACCCGCCGCGCCCGGTAATCGCCGAGGCCGATGACCCGTCCGTCATCCACCGCCACGTTCGCGGGATGAATCTCGCCGCTCAAGACATTCACGAGCCGGGCGTTTTTGAAGAGCAGCTCCGCCGGCTGTTCGCCCCGCGCGATGCCGAGCTTTTGTTGGATGTTCCGCATGTGTTTTTTGCAGCTTCAACCCATTTTACTCCGCACGAAAATGAAATACAACACGAGCACGATGGCAAGAAGGTAAGTCAGCCAGCCCGCTTCGCGCCCGCGGCCGGTGAAAAATTTGATGATCGGGTAGCTGATGAAGCCCAGCGCGAGGCCGTCGGCAATCGAATACGACAGCGGAATGCCAATCATCACCAGGAACGCAGGCACGGATTCCGTGTAATCTTTCCAGTCAATCCGGGCGGCATTTTGCGCCATCATGGCGCCGACGATGACGAGCGCGGGCGCGGTGATGGGCGGGTAGCTGCCGACCATGGCAATCAGCGGACTGAAAAACAGCGCCAGCAAAAAAAGCGCGGCAACGACCAGGCCGGTCAGCCCCGTGCGTCCGCCCTGCTCCACGCCCGCTGCGCTCTCAACGAAGCTCGTCACCGTGCTGGTGCCCAACGCCGCGCCCGCCACCGTACCGACGGCATCGGACACCATCGCCTGTTTTGCGCGCGGCAGTTTGTTGTCGCGCATGAACCCGGCCTGTTCGCAAACGCCAATCAGCGTGCCGATGGCGTCAAACACGAGCATGAACAGAAACACGAAAACGAACGGCAGCATTTTCGGCGACAGCGCGTGAATGATGTCCATTTGGAAAAACGTCGGCGCGAGCGACGGTGGCGCGGCGACGACGCCTTGGGCGAAAACAAATTGTTTCACCAGCATCGAATTGGCGGCAAGGGGTGAGCCGGAGGGCGGCACAGTCAGTTTCAACGCGACGGCCAGCGCCGTGGCCGCGAAGATGCCCCACAGAATCGAGCCGCGGACTTTGCGGGCGTGCAGCACCGCCGTGGTCAGCAGGCCGGTGAAAAACACAATCAGGTCGGGCGAGGCGAAGTGCGCGTTCAACTTCACCGCTGAACCGGGGTCTTTGACGATGACGCCGGCGTTTTGCAGCCCGATGAACGCGATGAACAGGCCGATGCCGGCCGCAATCGCGCATTTCAGGCTGGGGCTGACGGCGTTGAAAATCATTTCGCGCAGACCGGCGAGCGACAGAATCAAAAATAAAATACCCGATACAAAAACGGTTCCGAGTGCAACCTGCCAGCTGTTGGTGAAACCGGCGGCGGCGGCGGCGGGGATGGCCGAGAACACAAAGAAGAAATTTTCGCCCATGCCCGGCGCTTGGGCGATGGGATAACGCGCCAGCAACGCCATGAGTGCCGTGGCCAGCGCGGCGGCGAGACACGTGGCCGTGGTCACCGCGCCAAAATCCATCCCGGTTGCCAGGCCGAACATTTTTCCCGACAACACCGCCGGTTGCACGACGATGATGTAGGCCATCGTCAGGAACGTCGTCACGCCGGCCAGCACCTCAGTGCGCGCCGTCGTGCTGTTTTCCGAAAGGCGGAAGAATCGTTCCAGCATAGTTACTTCGCAACCGACGCGGATTCCGCAGCCGCTTCCACTCGAGCCGGCGCGTTTTTGCGTTTCTGAATCGCCATCCAAATTGCCTCGCCGGTCGCGGGTACGGCGAGCGCAACTTCGCCTTTGCCGGAGCCAAACGCCGCCACCGCGTCACGGATCGCTTCGCGTGCAGAAATGGCCAGCATCAAGGGCGGTTCGCCAACGGCTTTGCTGCCGTGAATCACATTTTTTTGCGCGGCATTCCTGAGCAACGTCACGTTGAAAATCTGTGGCGTGTCGCCGACGGACGGGATTTTGTAAGTGTCCGGCGAGTGCGTCAGCAGTTGGCCCTCGTCATTCCACTTGAGTTCCTCGGTCGTCAGCCAGCCCAGGCCCTGCACAAAGCCGCCTTCGATCTGCCCGCGATTGACGCCTTCGTTGATCGAGTCGCCCGCGTCATGCAAAATGTCCACGCGCCGCACCCGGTGCATGCCGGTAAACCCGTCCACTTCCACTTCCGTCACCGCCGCGCCGCAGGCGAAATAGTGGAACGGCCTGCCCCGGCCCGCCGCGCGATCCCAGTGAATGCCTGGCGTCCGGTAATAGCCGGTGGCCGACAGGCTGACGCGTTCCAGCCAGGCTTTGCGGACCACTTCAACAAACGGGACCGACAGCCGCCGTTGTGCCCGGTCATAGACGCAACCTTCTGCAAAGACCATGTTTTCAGCGGCCGGTTTGCGGCCCGATTTCTCTTTAAGCGCGTTCTGCGCCACCGGCACCAGGCGCGCGCGGAGTGTCGCGCAGGCGTTCTTCACCGCCGCCCCGTTCATATCCGTCCCCGCCGACGCCGCCGTGGCGGACGTGTTCGGCACTTTGTCCGTGCTCGTCGGCATGACGCGGATTTGCTCCGGCTTCACGCCTAGTTCCTTCGCGGCAATCGTAGCGACGTTGGTGTGAATCCCCTGTCCCATTTCGGTGCCGCCGTGGTTCACCTGCACCGAGCCGTCCTGGTAAATCAGCACCAAAGCGCCCGCCTGGTTAAGATGCGTGACGGTGAAGCTGATGCCGAACTTCACCGGGGTCATGGCGATGCCGCGTTTGTGGTGCGGGTTTTTCCCGTTCCACTTCGCAATTTCCTTCCGCCGCCGCGCCAGGTGGCTCGTCTGCTTCAACTCGCGCCAGATCGTCTGGATGCGGTTGTCCTCGATTTCCTGGCCGTACGGCGTCGTGTTCGTTTCGCCTTTGGCGCGATAAAGATTCCGCTCGCGGACAACTTCCGGCGCCAGTCCCAGCCGGCGCGCGATGCGATCCAGGATCTCCTCGATGACCAGCATTCCTTGCGGCCCGCCGAACCCGCGGAAGGCGGTGTTCGACGAAAGATTCGTTTTCGCCACCTGCCCGCGAAATTCCACCGCCGGGATATAATACGAATTGTCCAGATGGAACAACGCGCGGTCCGTAATCGCCTGTGACAAATCCAGCGACCAGCCCCCGTTGGAAAAAAGGTGAATTCTCGCCGCCAACAGTCTGCCCCGCTTGTCAAATCCCGCCTTGAAACGGGCCAGGAACGGATGGCGATGGCCGGTCAGGATCATGTCCTGGTCGCGGTTCCAGCGCACCCGCACCGGCTGGCCGGTGTGGTGCGCCGCCAGCGCCGCCAGCGCCGCCGGTGTGGCCGCTTGCGTTTCTTTGCCGCCGAAACCGCCGCCCATGCGCGGGCTTTGGACGACAACTTTACTGGCGGGAACGTTCAGGACGCGAGCGACGACGCTTTGCACTTCGCTGGGATGCTGCGTCGAGGAGACGACCAACATCGAACCGTCTTCGCCGCGTTCGGCCCAGGCCGCTTGCGTCTCCAGGTAAAAATGTTCCTGGCCGCCCAATTCAAAACTGCCTTCGAGGGTCATGGGCGCGGCGTTCAACGCTTGATCACAATCCCCGCGCCGGATGAAATTCGGCTCGTTGTGAAAACTGCCGGACTCGATGGCCTGTTTTAACGTGAGCACTGGCGGCAGCGGCTCGTAAGCGACCACGACCTTTGCCGCCGCGGCGCGACAAGCCTCCGGTGATTCGCCGATGACCAGCGCGACGATTTGCCCGTGGAAGACCGCTTCCTTGTCGGCGAGCAGGATTTCGTCCCGCTTGACCGCGCCGACGTCATTGGTGCCCGGAACATCCTCGGCCAGCAGCACGGCTTTGATGCCGGGGACCTGGCGGGCGGCGGTCGCGTCGCGCTTGAGAATCCTGGCGCGCGCGTGCGGCGCGCAAACCGGCCAGACTTCCAGCGCGTTTTTGCCGGCGAGCTGATCGTCGGTGTAAATCGCTTCGCCGGTGACGTGTTTGTGCGCGCTCTCGTGCGGCGGAAATCTCTCATTAGCACCGGGCTTCAGCCCGGTGTTGGTTCGCAACAAGGACAAGCCAGCCGCTTTAGCGGCTTCCCGCGTGCTGGAAACCGTTGAAACGGTTTCAACCCCGCGCTCGTTTAACACCGGGCTGAAGCCCGGTGCTAATGAGAGGGACTCGTGAAAAAACTTTTCCAGCAAACTTGTGACCAATCCGCTTCGATAATCCGCCGAGCCGCGAACATCGGAGATGGGTTTGAACTCCGCCCGCAAAACCGGCAGCACGATTTCAATGGTTTCTTCGTTCCAAACTTTTCCGAGCAGCGCCGACTCGGTTTTCTTCGCGCGTGAGGGCATCGCCGCAACGCCACCATAGGCCAGGCGTGCGTGGCGCACGACGTTCTGTTTGTCCAAATCCACCGTGAAGCAGGCAGCCACCGTGCTGATGTCCATCTCGCGCCGTTTGGAAACCTTGAACCACGAGCATTTGCGCGTGAGGGCCGGTTTTGAAATGCCGCGCGGCACGATGATGGTTTTCAAAATCTCGCCCGTCTGGAGCGCGGTCTTGCGGTAGGCAACGAAGAACTGGTCCATCGGCAAAGTGCGTTCCTGTAGGACAGGTGTCGCGCCTGTCTCTAACTTTTCCTTTTTAGATGGAGACAGGCTGGAAGCCTGTTCTACAAGCACCACCCTTGCATCCAATGCCAGCAGCACGGGCGCGCTGTCGCCGATGGGCGAGGCGGTAACGAGGTTGCCGCCCATGGTGGCGCGATTGCGAATTTGCCGCGAACCGAACACGCGCAGCATGTCGCCGAGCGCGGGAAATTCCCCGGCCATTTTTTCTTCGATCTGCGTCAGCGTCGCCGCGGCACCGATGTGCCATTCGGTTTCGGTGGATTTGATGCCATTCAGCTCCGGAACGGCTTCGACGGAGATGAGCGTTGGGAATCTTTTGAATCGTTTGGTGATATCGAGGCCAAGTTCCGTCGCGCCGGCGACGAGCCGCCCGTCGGGAAACTGCTGGAGCAGATTCAAAAGCCGGGCCAGCGACGTTGGCCGGAAGAATTTCTCATTCCCGAATGCGTACTCGACACCGTCCGGCCCGGCGACGGTCTTTTTCAGCCGTTCGGTGAATACGTCCCCGCCATTCCTTGCCTGGCGTTCGGCAAAGGCCTCGATGGCGGCGTCGCGAATCGGACGGTAGCCGGTACAGCGGCATAGATTGCCGCTGAGTTGATCGTCCAGTTCATCGTACTTATGGATGTCGTCGCGGTAATAACCCTCGAAGAGCGAGATGATGAACCCTGGGGTGCAGTAGCCGCATTGGGAACCGTGGCACTCGACCATTTTCCGCTGCACCGGATGAAGCCCCTGACTGGAAGCGACGCCTTCGACGCTGACGATTTCACGCCCCGCCATCAGGCAGAGCGGCACGAGGCAACTGTTGATGGCGCGATAACAAGGCCGCTCCTGCGCGTCGCGGTCAACGATGACGACCGCGCATGCGCCGCAATCGCCCTCGGCGCAACCTTCCTTCGCGCCGGTCAGGCCGGCGCCGCGCAGGAATTCAAGCAGCGTCGTGTTGGGAGAACAATTTTCAACCCTGACGATCCGGCCGTTCAGGATGAATTGGATGGCGACGGCCATAAAGCGATTGGGTGCATGGTACTTGAAACTGCTCCCGGTGATAGCGAAAATTTAAATCAACCGCTTTAGTTCAGACCTTCTGGATGGCTGCCTTGACCCGGTCCGGCGTCATGGGCAGTTGGAACAGCCGGGCATCGGTGGCGTCGTGGATGGCATTGGCAATCAGCGCGCCCATCAGGATGATCGCCGGTTCGCCGCCGCCTTGCGGCGCGGTTTCATTGTTCTTGATGAGCACGGTTTCAATTTTCGGCACCCAGGAGAACCGCGGGATTTCGTAGGTGTCGTAGTTCGTATCCAGCACCTGGCCACCCTTGAAATGCACCTCTTCCGTGAGTGCATAGCCCAAGCCCATTGTGATGCAGCCTTCCATCTGAATCTTCGCGCCCTCGGGATTGATGACCACGCCCATGTCCTGGGCGCAAACGACGCGCTTGACCTGCACGGTCCTCTTGGCGGCATCCACGGCGACTTCGGCGATGGCGGCCACGTAGGTCCCGGCGTCAATGCCGCACGCCACGCCGTAACCGCGCTTGCTGGGGGCCTTCGCCGGCGTCCAGCCGAAGTGCTCCGCGGCGGATTTGAGCACACGGATCATTCGGGCGTCTTCCAGGTTGTTCAGACGGAATTCCACCGGATCAATTCCCGCGCCGGCAGCCATGATGTCAATGTGCGATTCGCGGGCGAACGTGTTGGTGTTGTTACCGGGCGCGCGCCATGCGCCGGTGCCAAAGGGATGCGTACCCCTCGTCCCGCCCCAACCGCCACCATGCGCGGCGGTGCGGTGATTCGGCACGGTATAAAATTGCGAGGCGCCCCGGTCGCCGGCAAAAAACACGTCGTAATCCCAAAAGGCCATTTTGCCGGAGCCATCCACGCCGGAATTGATTTTGACGACGGCTGCGGGACGGAAGGTATCGTAAAAAAATTCTTCCTCGCGGGTCCACATGACTTGGACCGGCTTGCCGGCGGCCTTGGCCAGTTTCGCGGCCTCAGCTGCCTGGTTGTTGAACGTCTTTCCGCCGAAGCCACCGCCGACAAACGGGGTGATGACCCGGACCTTTTCCGCGGGAAACCCGATCGCCTGGGCAATCTGGTCGCGGGCACCGAAGGGATTCTGGGTTGAAGCCCAGACGGTTGCCTTGTCACCCTCGATTTGCGCCAGAGCGGCGTGGGTTTCCATCGCCGAATGGGCGACGTAACTGTTGAGATAGGTTGATTCGAATTTTTTGGCGGCCAGCTTTTTACCTTCGTCCAAGTCGCCTCCTTGCTTCACCACATTCGCCGCGGGCGCGACAGTCAACAGATGATCAAAAATGCTTTTGTCATCCACGGTCGCCTCCGGCACATCGAACGTGGCCTTGATTTTCCCCAGGGCGGTCTCTGCCACGTCGGGGAATTCATGCAGTACCGCCACCAGGTCGCCTTCTTGAACAACTTGCACCCCGGCGATTGTCCTGGCGGGTGCGGTGTCCACGCTCTTCATTTTGGCATCGTGCGCGGGCGGCCGCAGGATCCTGGCATATAGCATGCCCGGCAAGCGGATGTCGGCCGCGTAATGGGCCTTGCCGGTCACCTTGTCTTCCCCGTCCCGGCGAGTAAGCGGTTGACCCGCGATTTTGTACTGGTTGGGATCTTTCAAAGCTGGCTTGGTTTGCAGATGCCGTTCGATTTTCTGTCCTTTCGCCAGTTGCCCGTAGGTCATGCGGCTTTTGGGGTTTTGCTGGTCAAAGATGACGCCGTCCTTCGCGACGAGTTGCGTTTGCGGAACCTTGAGCGCTTCGGCGGCCAGTTCCAAAAGGACCACTTTTGCCTCGGCCGCCGCCGCCTGGAGCGCCGGACCGAACATGCGGGTCGTCATCGAGCCGAACGTGCCCATGTCCCACGGACACAGATCGGTGTCGCCCATGATGATGTCCACGGTGTCGAGCGGTGTTTCCAATTCCTCGGCCAGCATCTGGGGCAGCGAAGTGATCGGTCCCTGGCCCATTTCGATTTTGCCGGTCAAACAGGTGACGCGGCCATTCTCGCCAATGCGCAGAAAGGCGTTGAAATCGGAGGGCAATCCGGGCCGGCCGCCGCGGGGCCGACCGGCCTCCTCCTGGCCAAACAACACATCGTTCAGCGCAACGAAAATGACGATGCCGCCTCCGACGCGTTTGAGAAAATCCCGCCGGTTGCTCGAAAAGAAGTCCTCGTAGCTGTGAATGTCCCTGAAATTGGCGGCCAGAAAATCGTTCGTGTTCATCGGGCACCTTTCATTTCGGCGGCGGCGGCTTGGATGGCCTGGACGATGCGCATCTGGGCGCCGCAGCGGCAGAAATTCTGCTCCAGGCCCTGGTTGATCTGCTGTTCGGTAGGTTGCGGATTGAACTTCAGCAGGCTGACGCCGGTGAGGATCATGCCCGGCGTGCAAAAACCGCATTGCAGTCCGTCGTGCTCCATGAACGCTTTTTGCAACGGATGCAATTTCCCGTCCCTGGCCAAGCCCTCGATGGTGACCACCTCCTTGCCCTTGATGTCCCTGACCTTTAACAGGCAGGAGCGGGTCGCCCGCTGATTGACCAGGACGGTGCAGCAGCCGCAATGACCTTCGCCGCAGCCATATTTGGTGCCGGTCAGCCCCAAGTCCGTCCGCAGCACCCACAGGAGCGGGCGGTCGCCGTCCACTTTCAACCGGACGGGTTTGTCGTTGAGCTTGAAGGAAATCGTGTCAGTCATGCTGTCCTCCGGTTTGAGAGCGCTGTTCGCTGATGATGCCTAGCCGTTGGTCGTCCATAGCACCGGTTTTTGTACCCGATTCGGCTGGAATGAAAAGCAGAATTGTTGGCGATTTGTTGGCAAGATGGATGCGGGCACTGGACGGTCGCTGGGAAGGTCGTGAAATTTCGTTTCGACTTGGCAATGGCTCAAGGTCGGGGTTATTTAGTGCCATCAAGTGAATGTCTTTTTTGCCTGCCAGATCAATTGCTAGTTGAAGCCACTGTAACGCCTCTTTCAAGTTTCCGAGCTGGCAATCTAAGTTGGCTTTTTGGAAACAACAGGCACTATAACGGGCACTAAAAGCGTTTGGAGGTGCTGGAAATTGTAGGTGATTGTTAAGAATTGTTCACTTGATTCAAAGATCCATTACTGTTAATGTCCTTGCCAGTGCAGCACTTGTAGAAGTTTCCGCTGCCGAACGGTTTAGGCGATATTTTGGATAGTTGAGAGACCTGCCCGATTCCGACATCCACCTCCAGGTTTTGCTGCGTGAGCAGCAAGGAGTTAGGCAAATCGGAACGGCCACTGTCAGTGAAACTGTCAGTAAAATGGTGAGTGCAATCACTACTCGCCAGAACTAGCCAGAACTAGCTGAAACTCGCCCACTACTCGCTAACGCGAGTGAGCCGGACAGGTTCACGATTCATGACCAAGAAAGGCATTGTCATGAAACAGCGTTTTATCCTGTTCCGGCGCGCCGGTGTTTTCTACTACGAAGACACCACCACCGGCAAACAACTCAGCCTCCGCACGAAAGACGAAGCGGAAGCCATCACCCTGCTCAACGCCAAGAACGAATCGTTCCGGCAGCCCGTATTGAACCGGCAGATTGCCCGCACCTACCTTGCGGCCACCGATTCGGCAATGGCCACCCGCATCTGACAGGTGCCGATGGACGAGATGACCAAGACCAAGACCGGCGCCACACGCGCCCGGCATGAGTGCGCCATGCGGGACAAGGCGTTTGACCTGATACGCCACCTGCCGATTCTGGAAACCCACTCGGCGCATTTTTTGAAAGTGCTGGAATCGGGCAAAGTCTCGACGAATGTTTATCTGCGACGGATTCACAACTTCGCCTTGGACATGAACTGGCTGCCGTGGTCAGTCCTGCCGAAAAGGCAATGGCCGAAGGTGAGATTCAAGGAAAAACGGGCCATTACGTGGGAAGAACATGAGAAAATCATTGCCGCCGAGGTGAACCCGGAACGGAAAGCCCTTTACCAGTTATGCTGGCACTTGGGCGCGAGCCAGGGTGACATTGCCAACTTGAAAGGCGAGGACGTGGACTGGACCAACGGCACCGTGAGTTTCTTCCGTAAAAAGACCGGCGTGCCCGTTCTTGTCCACCTGGGCGGCGAGGCGCTGAATTTATTCAAAGACCTGCCCGCCGAAGGTGTGTTGTTTCCGTATCTGTCAAGCGTGCGCGCCGGAGATCGCGCCACGGAGTTCAAACAACGGTGCCAGCGACTCGGCATCACAGGCGTCACGCTCCACAGCTAGAACTCCTCTTGGACTGGCGTTTAACAGCGCGGGCGATCTGTTTGTGTCGCAGGAATACAGCGGCACCATCACTGAAATCACGCCGGGCGGGATACAAAGCACCTTTGCCTCCGGGTTGTCCCCCACCGATCTCGCCTTCCAAGGCGAAACCCTGCCCGTGCCTGAACCTTCGGCTTTGGGGTTGCTGGCCGTCGGCGCCACCGCACTCCTCGTCCGCAGCCGCCGCAATTTGGCCGCCTAGCTTACCCTCGCCACGCCCCAGCAAGCGTGAAGCCATCAAATTTCACGCAGAAAAAGTTTCACCTAATTCTTCACCTGAAGTTTCACCTGACGAGCGGCGATGAATGAAATCGTTCGCACCAAGCGCGACGCCATCCGCCAAACCGTGCTTGCGTGTTTTCCTTTTTTGGCATTTCAATAGCAAGCGAGGCCAAACTCCGTGCAGCATAAACCTGCAACAATCCAATCGACAAGAATTGGTGCCTATGTTTGCGTTCAGGACGCGCTGGAAGGACACAATGAATTAAGATGACCCAAACATTTGCGACTTCTGGTGACTCTGCACGTTGAGAGTTTCCAGCGGGCAATGGATCAATCTTTACATGGTACAGGAGTGTCAAATGCGGCCTGGCAGAAACGGGCACTAACGATTTGACTTGGAAT
>Ga0116111_1002662_pt1 | contig 10628 bp, 10 predicted proteins | sample June2015DPH_8_10_FD_89720 | JGI IMG/M metagenome (GOLD analysis project Ga0116111, IMG submission 89720) | Peatland microbial communities from SPRUCE experiment site at the Marcell Experimental Forest, Minnesota, USA - June2015DPH_8_100 | ecosystem: Environmental > Terrestrial > Soil > Wetlands... | reverse complement strand
GGCTGGCCGGCGCTGACGCCTGGGCAGCATTCACTGCATCGGTCGAACGAAAGACAAACGAGGCACTGGTGGTCAGGCTCACCCTGGAAAAGGAGATTATTGAAGAGGTCTTTGCCTGCCCGGTGAACCGGGGGTTCAACAGTATTATTGACATGGCAGTATATGCAACACGGTACAGGAAAAACCGGGATCCGGACCTTAAAAAACTGATCGATTATCACGCGGGGATCGTAAGGAAATGCGGCGGAAGACAGGAACTCGCAGCCATGGAACTTTTGATGAAATATCTAGCCTGAAAGAAAGAGCCCGCAAATTTTTTTTCGGATTCAAATCAGAGTTAATATATTTATCATCGAAGAATATGAGTGTAAGCACTCAACGTTTTTTCCCCTAAACAGGTTTCTCCGTGAACCATGACGATGCGGCCTATCACCCGGAAAAGGCAGATCCTGTATGATATCTGTATCATCGGGAGTATCATTGCTGCAGGAGTGATCACCTATTTCAGTATCCAGAAGGGAATTTACGATGTATTCCCGTACTTTTACCTCATCCCCATTGTCCTTATCGCGTTTTCACGCCCGAAGCTGAGTATCTACGGGACGGTTCTGGTAGGCTGGTTGTATATCGCGCTGGTCTTTATCATCGGGTTGCCGGACAATCGGTTGTATACGGTTGCCACGGTCTGGTTCTACATCTTCGTCTCACTGGGGGTCCTTATCTCCACGTATTCGCAGGTATACCGGAAGGAAGGCGAGAAGAGCTGCGGGGCATATTACAATTCCCAGGCCGGGGTATTCAGCTATGACCGGCAGACCCTCAGGATCATGGATGCCAACCGGAAATTTGCCAATATGATCCGGTACGATTGTGATGAGCTCATGCAGAAGTCCCTCCCTGACCTCATTCCGGACCGGGAAGAACGGGAATGTTTCATCACTAAGATCCGCGACATGCGGAGGGTCGGGGATATCGAAGTCAGGTTCCGTGCCTGGGACGGAAGTATGCGATGGGCACTTGTCTCCGCCGCAGAAACCGGTGAACCCGGCGTCATCTGCACAGTCGTTGATATTACTGACAATAAATTATCGCAGGAAGCACTGACTCAGGCCAATAAGAAACTCAACCTGCTCAATAACGTTACACGCCATGATATCCTCAACCAGTTGACTGCACTCCTCGGGTTTCTCGAACTCTCAAAACAGGATACCACGGATCCCCACCTGGTCAACTTTCTGCTCAAAGAGGAACATGCTGCGAATGCGATCCGCAGCCAGATCCTGTTCACCCGTGATTACCAGAATATCGGCGTGCATTCACCCCAGTGGCATAATGTCGCGGAGACGGTATCACTTGCCCTGGCAAGCATCGACATCCATTCGGTCCTTATAAATGTCACAATACCTCCTGTTGAGATATATGCCGATCCCCTCCTTGAGAAAGTATTTTACAATCTCATCGACAATTCAATCCGCCACGGGGAGCATGTGACAGAGATCATAATCAGGTCCGAAGAATACACCGATAGTCTCGATCTCATCGTTGAAGATGACGGGATCGGGATCCCCCATGAAGAGAAGGAACATATTTTCCGGAGGGAATATTTTAAACATACCGGGTTTGGCCTCTTCTTGACACGGGAGATCCTCGCAATAACCAACCTGACGGTACGGGAGACGGGTATCCCAGGGAAAGGTGCGCGATTTATCATCCACGTACCACGGGAAGCATATCGGTCGATTGGAGGGAACTCTATCGATCAAACAAAAAAACCGTAAGTACACGGCACCCGAAAGAATTGCGTGCGGGAAATCCTGCCGGCCGCAATCAAATCTGCAAAACTGTAGATATGAAGGATGGATGATTCTGCATAAAAATTTTTTGAAAATTTTCAGCAGACGCGGGGGACCGGATCACCCATCGGAGGCTCAATAAACCGTTCACCGCCGATTTTTGTTTCCATGATAACATGGGCCCCTCTGGTGACGTTCCCGACAATTATCGCGTCCTTTCCATAGGGGTGTGAACGGAGAGCTGAAAGGATAGCATCTGCTTCGGACGCCGGGACACCCATCACTACTTTGCCTTCGTTGGCGACTTCAAGAGGGTCGATGCCCAGCATTCCCGCAGCACTTTTCACATTTTTTCGGATGGGTATATACTCTTCCTGCACCCGAACGCACACGCCGCTTTTCCGGGCCATCTCATTGATTGCGCTGGCAAACCCGCCACGGGTCGGGTCTTTCATGGCATGAATCGTCCCGGCATCGAGCACCTTTTCCATCATTTTCCAGAGGGGGGCTACATCTGATTGTATCTGTTCTCCAAGGTCAAACCCTTCGCGGTGTGCCATGATGGCAAGGCCATGATCCCCAAGGGTGCCGGAAACGATGACCACATCTCCGGGCACGAGCCCGTTGTCCCGCACGATCTTTCTGGCTATCCCGATTCCCGAGGTATTGATAGCAATCCCGTCGAGTGCACCTCTCTCCATGACTTTCGTATCACCGGTGACAAGGTTTGCACCCGCCTCACCGAGGGCCTCATCCATGGAGGCAACGATCCGTGCAAGATCGTCGATATCGAAACCTTCCTCTATGATCATGCCGCATGACAGGGCAATGGGCCTGCCTCCCATCATTGCGAGATCGTTAACGGTGCCACAGACCGAGATCCGGCCGATATCCCCGCCCGGGAAAAAGATCGGCCGTACAATGTGGGAATCCGTGGTGAATACAAGGTTCTCTCCATTGAAGGGGATAACCGCACCGTCATCCATGGCCTCCAGTCCGATACCGCCGGCATTATTATGCCGGAATTTGGTGAGGGTCTGGAGCAGTTCCCCCATCACTTCACCACCGGCACCGTGCATCATGGTGACTTTCATCTAATCTTCCACCTCGATCTCCACATTGGTGACAACGATCTCCCTGCCTTTCACCAGTTCCGGAAGTGCCCCGCATTTCGGGCACAGGTAAATCTCATCCCCGCTATACCCGCACGCGCATCTGGTCTCTGGGGATATCTCATGACATTCGAGAACAGCATATTGAAAGAGAGGATCATCTTCTTTGATGGTGTCAAAAAGGAATGCGACCTGTTCCGGGTTCACCATCGCCATCCTGCCGACGTCCACACTGATCTTTTTTACTTTTATCGCGTGATGCTCGTGTGCGGCAGACCGTGCAGTTGCATAAAGGTCATACGCAATGGAGTACTCGTGCATCAACTCTCCATTGCCGCATAGACCTGTTTGAAGATCTCACGGGTCTCGAGTCCCTCTTCGCGGGAGAGCCGCTGGATCGCAAACCCGACGTGGACGAGCACGAACTCCCCGACTTTTACATCGACGAGGTCAAGCTTCACTTCCTGCCTGAGCTCGCCATAGTCCACAAGGCCGATATTTCCCTCTTTTATTTCAATTACTTCCGCGGGAACTGCCACACACATAAAAAAATCCTCTCTTTTATCTGTCATTAGTGTGTGAGTTTCAATCACATAAAAACGATGATAGGGAACGGATATGCGGCATAGACCCGGCAATGTATTCCCGGCAGCCAAATCTGTTTTTTTGTACGTTCCGTGAAAAGAATTTCCGGTTGTGCTTCTGACGCCGGGGAAGAGATTTGAACTCTTGAGGTGCAGGGCACCAGTAGCTTTCAAGGCTACCGCCTTCCCGGACTAGACTACCCCGGCTCTTTGAGATAAAGATGTACTGACCACCTATATCTTATCTTAATAAACACGATTCGAAAATAGATAAAGGTTAAGCAAAACATTGCCGTTCACTCTATACAGCAATTTCAAGAATTCACAAACCATTATCCTGTCACCCGAGGAGTTTTCTTTGTGCGCCCACCAGAACTTTTGATCCCTCTGTGACAGCTCCAGATAGTACCGGATTTCTTTACACTTCAGTTGCATTCGTTCCGGTATGAGGCTCACCGTATGACAGTGAGTATCAAAAGGACAAGGCCTGCACCGATTGCGGGAAAGAAACCTTTAAAATAGTTATATTGGAATGAGAGGACTGAGGGTTCCGGCCAGGAACTATTTTTTCCGGCGGGCACAGAATAAGAACGTCGCAGCACCCGCTCCCATTGCACTAAAAACTGCAACTTCGGATGATTTCTGGGTTTCAACAGGAGTCGTCTGGCTGACAGTCCCGGCCTGTGCAGAAGCTCCCAAGGAATTCGGTGATGCGGTCTCTACGAACGTTCCGGTTTGGGACTGTTGGGGGATTACCGAGAGGGTACGGGTACTGATAAAGCCTCTGGAATCCGTAAAACTCACATCGTATTCCCCGGGTTCCGGTATGGGAACATCGGTGGAAAAATCGCCTTTATTATTCGTATTCACATACTGAGGGCCATAGAGTACCTGGTTGTCCGGGCCGATAACCACGATCTGGACTCCGGAATTTATTTCGCCCTTGATCGTTCCCGCTACATACAGGTTTCCTGTAAAGTTCTGGGTTGCCGGAGAGGCAAGGTCAAGGTCATCAGAACGGTCGACCAGCTGGATCTGGCGCATGGTTACCGAGTCTCCCAGTCCGTTCGCCGGCACTTCAACTTTGTAGATCCCTGCCTTAAGGTCGGTTGTATCGAAAACCGCTGTGAAGGTCTTGTCGGACTGGACATACACCGTCTTACGTTTGATTTCTGTCGCGGTCGTAAGCTGGTAATAGAGCACGACATCAAACGGCGTCCCGATACCAAAAGTGGTCGTCCCTGTGACAACGAGAGGTTCACCGAGGGTAAGCGTAACCGGTGTATCGATATTCACTTCGTAGGCTGCTGCATACCCGGACAGAAAGAGAAGCCCCATCACCAGCAGGACGATCTTTTTCATCTATATCAGATCAACTAATAGGATGTTAATGATTTCTTACACAGGGGAAAAACCGCTCGCATCGTGGCGGGGACAGGAGCGATACGAAAACGATCTGCTTGACTGCCTCACCGTGATATTCAAGAGCGGCGGTTGTGCATGGTCTGCCTGCCGGATGTGCAGCTATCGGCACGAAAGGTACAGCGGCCTGTCGTGCGATACACTACTTGATCGACTCCGGGGACAACTTGCCTGGATTATTGACCAGTACAAATCCGAAGATTACCGCATGATAAAAATTTTCACCTCGGGGAGTTTTTTTGATCCGGATGAAGTTCCGCCTGCATTTCTTACGGACATTGCAGCTGCATTCCGGGGAAAACTGGTTATCGCAGAGACACGCCCGGAGTATGTCACCCGGCAAACACTTGAACAATTCATCGGGGGCATCGACGACGGGAGCTGGGAGATCCCGCTGTACTGTGCCATGGGCCTTGAGACCAGCAATGACCTCATCCGGGAAAAAAGCATCAACAAGGGTTTCCGTTTTGCAGATTTCGCGGACGCTGCCCACCGTGCCCACGCAGCGGGAGCTGGCGTGAAAGCATACCTGCTGTTCAAACCGCTCTTCCTGACGGAAGGCGAGGCGATGGCAGATATGCAGACCTCGATTCAGGATGTTTCCGGACATGCGGACCTGATCTCGATGAATCCGTGTACCGTCCAGCGTAATACCGAACTGGAATTTTACTGGAAGAGAGGTGCTTACCGCCCACCCTATCTCTGGAGCATCCTGAAGATCCTTGAGAATGCGCCGGTCCACATCACCTGTGATCCGCTGGGGGGTGGCCAGAAACGCGGACCGCACAACTGCGGGAAATGCGATTACGATATCGTCAAAGGAATACGCGACTATTCACTGAATGCGGACCGCGATTTGATCGGGGCGTTACTGGACATCGATTGCGGATGCAGGAAAGAGTGGGAATACGTGCTGGCAGAAGAGAGACCATACTGCATGCCCCTGACGCGATAGAGTAAGCAACCAGGGAGGGGACAGTGCCTGTCCCCTCCCTTGACCCACCCCTGCGCTGAGCGATTCCTCGGTATTACCCGCTAGGGAATTTTCCGATGGTGTCCCATATACCTTATGAGAGAATATCGCCATGAGGGGATGCCCGAACGGCGGGGAATTAATCGTCCCTCGCTGGTACGACGACCGGCTCCTCATTACAGATTTGTGACTGAAAAACCTCCCTGCCCCGCCGTGCCCGTTGAGGGCCCTGAGGCGGGGAACACTCGTAATTTATCGTTTTCATTTTTTATTCTTTGACTACCCCTGTACATTCACGTACACGGAACAAAATAAAAAAATGAAATTTCTCACTTCTTTGCACCGCCGCTCTGGATCTCGAGCTGCCGGGCGAGCAGGGGCAGGAATGTCCCCGCATCCGAGACGATGCCAATCGCCTGGGTGGTACCCCGGTCCATCAGCTTGGTCAGATGCGCGGGGTTGATATCCACACAGACGGTCTTCACATTTGAAGGCAGGCAGTTACCTACGGCTATAGAGTGCAGGAGCGTCGCGATCATCAGTACCATACTGCAGCCCCGGATATGCTCCCGCATGGCGTCCTGCGCAATCATCACATCCGAAATAACATCCGGCAGCGGCCCATCGTCACGGATGGAGCCGGCGAGGACAAACGGTACATTGTTCCTGACGCACTCATACATGATCCCACTTTTGATCACGCCCTTTTCCACCGCCGTCCTGATCGATCCGGCACGCATGATCTCGCTTATCGCGTAGAGGTGGTGCTTATGGCCCCCCATCACCGGTTTGCCCGTCGAGATATCCATGCCAAGGGAAGTACCGTAAAGGTTGTACTCGATATCATGGGTCGGAAGGGCGTTGCCGGCAAAGAGTACGTCAATGTAACCCTTACGGATAATCTCGGCAAGGGCCCTGTCCGCCCCGGTATGGATGATTGCAGGACCCCCTACAAGTGCTATTTTCCCACTATTTCTCCGCACTTCGAGGATCTCGCGTGCGATCTTTGCGATGAGGGTCTCACTCGGGCGTTCCGGCGAAACAGTCCCATGCATGAACTCGAACGCGCTCTGCTCGCGGGGGCGTTCAGGGTAACTCACGCTCACACCCTGTTCCCCCACGACGACAAGGTCACCCTTCCGGATCTTCCCGAGAGGTTTGGACACTGCACGCTTTTTTACGGGATCAACCACAACAAGGAAATCCATCTCGATCGCTTCGACCGCAACCCATTCACCGCTGCACTTCACCTGGGTCGGGTGGTTGGTGGTCGTGTAAAACCCTTTGGGCACAACGCGATCAGCTTCTGCCGGGACAAGGTGAACATCTTTCACTTCGAGCGGACGGGCACCGAGCCGGTGGAGCTCGGAAAGGATTGCGCGCAATTTCTCCTTGTTCGATGCGGCAATACGCAGGCGGGCATAACTCGGGTCGGTCTTTTTCTTACCCACTTCGAACACGAGGATCTCGAAATTTCCTCCCATGTCCATGACCCGGTCAAAGAGCTGGGTCATGATACCGGAATCAATAATGTGACCCTGCAGCTCAATCTCCTGCGACTCCCCCATAGTACAAGAACTTAGGCGATGCCCCTTAATATGCATTTCCTGAAAAAGGCAGAATTATGCGTATTTTTTGCTGAATGCCATGAATTGGAAGATATTGGCAGCATTTTTCCGGTCCATGTGCCCCTATCAGAACGAAGGATGTATTTTTAAAATCTTTTCGGCCTGTGCAAGATCTGCCCGCGTATTGACATTGACCGCAAGACAGGGTTCGTCGAGGAGGAGAGAGCACTCGTCCTGGACTTCGCCGATCCGGTCCCCGCGGAGGATATTGAGTCCTGCCGGGCAGGAGTCAATGCCATCGACAGTCTCCCGGTACGGCATCCCCCCGCGGCAGGATTTTACCAGTTTTGCAGGGATCCAGGTTGACAAGGCGTCTTTACCGGTAGACTGATAGGACGCGAAGATGAACCGGATGATATCCGGAGTTATACAGGGGATATCCGAAACACAGATAAAAAGTGGTCCCTGTTCCTCCAGGCCAAGCACAGATTCCACCATATCCTCCACATATCCTTTGCCTTCAGCTTTACACATTTCAATGCCCCTTGCCCTGCACCAGTTCATGGTCATGGGTGTTTTCATGGATGCAGCAACAACCGGTTCAAAACCAGCAGCCGTGAACGCATCAGTGATGTATTCAATCATTGGCCGGCCGCACAAGGTAATAAGCGGTTTTTCTCCAAGGTTGAGCCGGCTCCCCACCCCCCCGGCCATGATCAGTGCACGCATGCTGCAAGCGCCTCGATAAGTTGGATATTCTCTTCGTGGGTGCGGACTGCGATCCGGATGGATGTTGGCAACCCGAACGATGTGCAGTCCCGGACAAGGATATCCTTCCGGATAAGTTCATTGCACAGGGATGATGCGTCCTGTCCGCATTCAACAAGGATGTAATTCACAGAAGAAGGATAACTGCGGAGGCCAAGTGCAGAAATTGCAGAACTGAGCCAGTGACGTTCCCGTTCAATCGCTGACCGTGATCCTTCCAGTTCTTCCATGTGCCCGAGTGCTTCCAGGGCATATGACTCCGCAAAAGCATTCACGCTCCAGGGAGACCGCGCCGTTTCGATTTTTTCGATGAGTGCCGGTTCCCCAAAACCGTAACCGAACCGGATACCCGGTACTGCGAAACTCTTGGTAAGCGAACGCAGAACAAAGAGGCTGGGGTCAGAGATCTCCGCCACACTCTGGCTGGGATCGGAGAGTTCGATAAATGCCTCATCGCAGAAAAGAATGCCTTTGTGATATTTCATTTCATCCAGCAGGGCAAGCGTTTTTTCCTTCTTCGTTAATAATCCGGTAGGATTGTTGGGATTGCATAAAAAATACACTCCGGCATCAGAAGGTACGATAGTGGGAGTTGCCACCGAAAGGCGTGCGGATAATTCATATTCACCAAATGTCGGAGACTGAAGGTAAAACCGGTTCCTGCTGATCCCGTTTCTGAAAACTACGGAGCAAAATACCCGGATCAGTTCAATCGAGCCGTTGCCGACACAGATTTCCGTTATATCCCGATGAAAAATGCTGCCGATCCGTTCTTTGAGTTCGGTATAATAATCGTCCGGGTAATACTCAAGCAGATGCAGATCCGGCTCCCAGTTGACTTTTGGCGGGAACGGATTTGTGCTCGCGCTGAAATCCAGCACGTTTTTCCGGGTTTTTTCACGCTGCCGCTTTCCGGTCCCCCCATGTATTGCCTTTACTGGAAAGTCAACAGCCATGATATATCGCTCTTTTTCCAGAATATTTGGATTACCAGTCTTAAATGCATTGTGAACCCTGATCTGCAGGCAAAGAAAAAGATTTATATATCCTTATGTGCTATTTTGATTCATCTGGTTAAGTCAGACACTAGGATTCTCTTTGTCTGACATATGAACGACAGAAGCCAGACATATGTCAGAAATGTGAGATACAATGATGCAAAGAATCACGCTCCGGCTGCCCGAACAACAGATCAACCTGCTCCAGCAGATGGTGGACTCAGGCGAGTATCCCAATGTTTCGGAAGCGGTGAGGGCAGCGGTACGTGAACTTGTAGAAAAACGCGCCAGCCGTGTCCTGAAGGAAAGCGACCAGGTTTCATTCAAGGTTTGAGAGGGTAAACATGCAGAGCATTATTAACGACGCTTTAAAAAATGCCGAACTTGAAAAAGAGTTGAACAAGCCCGGCAGCACGAACGCAATGGAAGATGACTTTGTCGGACAACCGAGAATTGTCATCATCGGGTGCGGGGGTGCAGGAAACAACACGGTAAACCGCATCCACCACATGGGCGTTTCCGGTGCAGAGACAATCGCGATCAACACGGACAAGCAGCACCTGGACATGATCCAGGCCGACAAACGCGTCCTGATCGGCAAATCCCTGACCAAAGGTCTCGGTGCCGGCGGTTACCCGGATGTCGGTAAGCGCGCAGCCGAGATGGCACGCCCCACGCTTGAGGCAATTCTTGAATCCGCAGATCTTGTCTTTATCACAGCAGGTATGGGAGGAGGTACCGGTACCGGTTCCGCACCCGTGGTCGCCCAGGTTGCAAAAGAACAGGGCGCCATCGTTGTCGGGATGGTCAGCTACCCGTTCCAGGTCGAGAAAGCGCGCCTGATCCGCGCAGAGGAAGGTCTTGAGGCACTCGCTTCGGCAGCCGACTCAGTCATCGTCCTTGATAACAACCGGCTGAAAAACTTTGTCCCGAATCTCCCGCTGGGCCAGGCGTTCTCGGTCATGGACCAGCTCATCGGTGAAACCGTCAAGGGTATCTCTGAAACGATCACCGAGCCTTCGCTTATCAACATCGACTATGCTGATGTCCGTGCAATCATGTCCAAGGGTGGCGTTGCCGTCATGCTCGTCGGTGAGAGCAAGCAGCAGAACAAGGCCGAGAGCGTTGTCCGCGAATGCCTCTCCAACCCGATGCTCGACATCGACTACCGTGGCGCAACCGGCAGCCTGATCCATATTACCGGCGGGACTGACCTTACCCTGCAGGATGCAGAAGAAGTCGCGACCTCGCTTACGTACGAACTCGACCCCCATGCAGATGTCATCTGGGGTGCCCGCGTCCGCAGCGACATGGAGGGAAAAATCCGTGTGCTTGCCATCATGACCGGTGTCAAGAGCGCGCAGATCCTCGGTACTCGCCAGTCCTACAAGACCATGATCGAAGACATCG
>Ga0116111_1002658_pt1 | contig 10640 bp, 9 predicted proteins | sample June2015DPH_8_10_FD_89720 | JGI IMG/M metagenome (GOLD analysis project Ga0116111, IMG submission 89720) | Peatland microbial communities from SPRUCE experiment site at the Marcell Experimental Forest, Minnesota, USA - June2015DPH_8_100 | ecosystem: Environmental > Terrestrial > Soil > Wetlands >... | reverse complement strand
GATGGCGCTGAGTTCCGGGAAACGCTGGTGGGTGCCGACTTCGCTCCGCGCAAGCAGATGGTCGCGGCGGTCGGCTTCTACGGATCGGCGGTGCGCATCGGCCACGGCAGCGCCGGCGGCTGGGACGAGTTCGGACCACGCCGGCAAATTACCCGGTCGCGCGGCAATATCTTATTCGAGCTCGATGGCGGCCCGGCGCTCGATCTCTACGAGCGCTATCTGGGCGACGACGCCAAGGGCCTGCCCAGCAGCGCTCTGTTGTTTCCGCTGCGCATTTTCAATTGCGAGCGGCCCGACCACGACATCGTCCGAACGGTCCTTGCCGTCGACCACGAGGCGCGCTCCATGACGTTTGCCGGCGACGTTCCCGAGGGCTGGACGGCGCAGCTGATGCGCGGGAATTTCGACCGACTGGCCGCCGGCGCCGCCAAGGCCGCGCGCCAGGCCGCCGACGGGATCGGGCAGGACCGGAGCGGCGACCAACTCGCGATTCTCGTGAGCTGCATCGGACGCCGCCTGTTGATGGGTCAGCACACCCTGGACGAATTGGAGGCCGCGGGCGCCGAGATCGGCTCGCAGGTTCCGCGGCTTGGCTTTTACTCTTACGGGGAAATTTCGCCGCACCGCGCGTCCGGCGTCTGCGAGCTGCACAACCAGACCATGACGGTCACCACCATCGCCGAAGCCGCGGGATAACGTTCGTGCATAAGCTCCTGGCGAGACAGCTCGGGAAAGCGGCAAAGGCCTCCGGCGAGGTCAATCTGCAGACGCTGCTTGAGCTCGTCTCCGCCGCCTACGAGCAGTCGGACAACGATCGCCGCCGCACCGATCGCTCGATCTCGTTGATGATCGGCGAGCTCGACCAGCTCAATCGCGGGCTCGAACAACTCATCGAGGAGCGCACCGCCGCCTTGCGCGAGGGCAAGGCGGAATTACGCGCACAGAATCTGCGTTTCGATGCCGCGCTCAGCCACATGTCGCAAGCGCTTTTGATGTTCGATTCCTCGGGGCGGCTGGTGATTTGCAATCAACGCTACATCGAGATGTATCGGCTTTCGCCCGAAGAGGTAATGCCCGGCCGCACGATCCGCGAATTGCTCGAGCTCCAACCAAAAGCGGAACATTTTCCGGCGATTTTGACCAGTACATGAGACGCCTCCGGCGCACGATCGCTCAAGGTAAGCGTCGGAGTTTCTTTTCCGAGCTCCCCGACGGCCGGACGATCGCCATATCGATACAGCCCATGACGGAAGGCGGGTTGGTGGCGACGCACGAGGACATCACCGAGCGGCGGCTGGCGGAACAACAGATCGCGCACATGGCGCGCCACGATTCTCTCACCGACCTGCCCAATCGGATGCTGTTCCGAGAGCGGTTGGCGCGTGCACTGGCCGGTGTGAGTCGGGGCGAGCGCCTCGCCGTGCTCTGCCTCGATCTGGACAGCTTCAAGACCGTCAACGACACGCTTGGACATCAGGTCGGCGACGAGCTGTTGAAGGCCGTTGCCAGCCGGCTGCGCGAATGCGTTCGCGAGACCGATACCGTGGCGCGCGTCGGTGGTGACGAGTTTGCGGTCGTTCAGACCGGCATTGACCAAGCGACCGATACCGCAACGCTGGCGCGGCGCATCTGCGAGATGCTGCGGGCGCCCTACAATTTGTTGGGCCATACCGTGATGGTGGACGCCAGCATCGGCATTGCGGTGGCGCCGAACGACGGCACCGAGGCGACCGAGCTGTTGAAGAACGCGGACATGGCCTTGTACGGAGCCAAAGCCAATGGCCGCGGCACATACCGCTTCTTCGAGCCGGAAATGGACGCCCGCATGAAGGCGCGGCGGACGCTGGAGCTGGCGTTGCGCGCGGCGCTGGCCAACGGCGAGTTCGAGCTTTACTACCAGCCTCTCGTCGACCTGCAAAAAGATGAAGTGACGTCGTGCGAAGCGCTGCTGCGCTGGCATCATCCCGAGCGCGGCATGATCGGACCGGCGGAATTCATCCCGGTTGCCGAAGAGATCGGCCTGATCGTTCCGCTCGGAGAGTGGGTGCTCAAGCAGGCCTGTGCCGATGCGGCGCGGTGGCGAGATGACGTCAAGGTCGCGGTGAACTTGTCGCCGATCCAAGTGATGAACGAAAATCTCGTACCGGTCATCGTCGGCGCGCTGGCCTCATCAGGCCTGCCGGCGCACCGGCTGGAGATCGAAATGACCGAATCCGTGCTGCTGCAAAACACCGAATTGACGCTCGCCACGTTGCATCGATTGCGTGAGCTCGGCGTAAAAATATCCATGGACGATTTCGGCACCGGCTACTCCTCGCTCAGTTATTTGCGCAGCTTTCCATTCGACAAGATCAAGATCGACCGGTGTTTCATCAGCGGTCTCGCCGACGGCGAGGATGCGCGCGCGATCGTGCAGGCGATCGCCGGCCTGGCGCGAAACCTCGGCATCATGACGACCGCCGAAGGCGTCGAGACGCAGCAGCAATTGGAACAGGTCAGGTTCCTCGGCTGCACCGAGATGCAGGGCTATCTGTTCAGCCCGCCGCGCCGCCTGCAGGACATCGCGCGGTTGCTGCGGCCGCGAGTCGTCAAAAGAGCGCTGATAGCCTGACGCCGCGCCTGCAGCGCGCCAACCGGTCGGCGATTTTCCCCACGTTAATCCGGCGGACTCCACGCCGGCGCGGTCAGCCGCCGCTTGCCGTCGGGCGTGCGCCTTTCCGCGCCTGACGAAGCGAGCTTATCCCACAGCTGACAGGTGACCGGTTTGTGTTTCTGGTCGAGTCCTTCGCAATAATTGGTGTATTCGCATATCCGCACAGTGGCGCCAAAACCGAGCAGGGTTTTGCGAAACCAGTCCGGATCGGCGAGCGACTGGCGCGCCGCCCCGACGATATCGCAGACGCCGCGCGCCAAATAATCTTCCGCCATTTCGAAGTTGTGGATGCCGCCGGTGCACACCACCGGCACGACACTGCCGGCATCGCGTATCGCCTTGCGGATGGCCGCGGTCGGCGCGGCGTTGCGGCCGAACGGCCCGCATGCGTCGGAAATGAACTGCGGCATGCACTCGTAGCCGCTGCGGCCGGTGTAGGGATAGGCAGCGACGCCGACGGCGGGTTGCTTGGCGTCATCGAACTTGCCGCCGCGCGACGTCGAGAGAAAATCCATGCCCGCGCGCGCAAACGCGACGCCGAAATACGCGGCATCGTCGACACCGCTGCCGCCTTCGATGCATTCGTCGGCCAGGAACCGGCAGCCGACGGCAAAGGCTTTGCCGACGCGGCGGCGAACCTCGGCAAAGACTTCGAGGGGAAGCCGAAGGCGGCCTTCGCGCGACCCGCCATAGCCGTCCGCGCGGGTGTTGGTCCGCGATAGGAACGACGCCATGGTATAGGCATGCGCATAGTGCAGCTCGACACCGTCGAAACCCGCGTGCTCGGCGCGCCAGGCCGCTTCGGCGAACAAGCCCGGCAGCACCTGCGGCAGGCTGCGGATATGCGCATGCTGCAGGTCGGTGACACGCTCGCGATAGCCGAACTGCAGCGCTTCAAATTCGGCCGGGCTGAGCACGCGCGCGAGTTCATCCTCGCTCATGCTGCGCAGGCGGGCGCGAAGCTCGGCATCGGATAGGCGCGGCTCGCCCAGCGCCGCACGATGCTGTTCCGTGACGGTGAGGAAGCGGTCGAAAAACTTGCCGGGATCGGGACGGCGGCGGATGGCGAGGAAGTCGATCAGCTGAATGAGAAGACGCGTGCGGCCCAGGCTGGCGCGGCGGACCGTCTCGACCAGGCGAGCGAGCCCGGGCCGGAAGCGATCGTGCCCGATGCGCAACAGCGGCCCGCTCGGCACATCGCGGATGCCGGTGGCCTCCACCACGATTGCGCCCGGCATTCCTTGCGCGAAGCGCTCGTACCATTCGATGACCTCCTCGGTGACGTAGCCCTCTTCGGTCGCCCGCCACGGCACCATGGCCGGAACCCACGTTCGCTGTGCGAGCGCGATCGGACCGATCTGGATCGGGGAGAACAAACGCGATGCGCGGGCTTCCGCCGCGGACGGCACGCGCCCGGCCGAGGCTTTGAACCGTATCCGTTGCGATGGTCGCCACACGGTTCCGCTCCGCGGCATTCGCGATACATAATTGTTATATCATACCATGCAGCGCCGCTTTTACTGCCAACCCCTACAAGACGGAGAGATTACGATGGCCTTGCCAGACTCATTGACGGAACGCGCGAAGCTCGGCGCCAAGGTTCGCCGCGAAGTGCTCGGAGCGGCATACGTGGATTCCGGCAAGCAACAAGCCAATGCGTTTACCCAGAATTTCATCGAGTTCACGCAGACGCAGTGCTGGGGGAATGTCTGGCTGCGGGACGGTCTTTCCCACAAGACCCGCAGCATGCTCAACGTCGCCATGCTGGCGGCGATGGCCCGCTGGCATGAGTTCGAGGTGCACATTCGCGGTGCCTTGAACAACGGCGTGACGCCGGAGGAGATTGCGGAAATTCTGCTGCAGGCCGGCGTCTACGCCGGCATTCCGATCGCGGCGGAAGGCTTCCGGCGCGCCAACACCGTCATCGGCGAGGTCGCGGCGGAGACAAAGAGCTGAGGGTGCCAGGCCGTGCCGCGCGCGTAGACGGCGGGGCGGCGCCGGCCCACCGCCGGCGCTTGCCAATAGCCGGTGAACGCTATAGCTATGGCGCGCGTCGCAGGCGGCACCGGCAGCCGGTGATTTTCCCCGCACGACGTGCACCGCGCCCGTAGCTCAGCTGGATAGAGCACCAGACTACGAATCTGGGGGTCAGGAGTTCGAATCTCTTCGGGCGCGCCAATAAAATCAACAACTTATGACGATTTTGCGCTTGATGCGGTTTAGTCGTTCTCTGAGCTAGGGTACACAATAGGGTACACGGCCACGCTGATGCGGGCTTTTCGCGCCGGGGCAACCCGAGACAGGTGATGGGTCGTAGGGCGTGCCGCGAGCTGCCATGCGAGTGAGGCGCCGTGATGAAGTCACGCCGCTTTCGATCCATCTTGTCGACGCGCGCGCGAGGCGCTGACGGGTTTTGCCACGCTATTGACCTCATCGGCGCTGACGCAACGGCAGTGTAGAAGCCCAATTACCACGGGCTCGTCCCCCCCGCACCGCGCTGCACCGGCCAAGACTCAAAATTCTGTCTCTCAGGCCATTTGTCTCTAAACCTCCCGACTGCGCGGATTTAGTACGGAACTCGTAAGCGACTGATTTTGAAACTATTTTCGTGGGGCCAGCCCCCGCACTTTCGAAAGATATCTCGGGGCAGCGGGAACAACTGGAATCCAACGTCAGCACTGATTTGCGAACGTTTTTGAGTCTCTCGGTACGGATCGGTCCCCGCGCTCTCAGTCCGCGCGCTGTGTAATTTCTGAACTTATCCAAATATCATTGGACGCGTCGCGTTGATTGGGCCACCGATCCCGAGTTACCAATGCTTGTGCTTTTCTAACATTCTCACGATTCGCTGGAGCTGCCGGCATGAAAGCGACGAAGACGGAACTTATTCGGCTGGCGCGGTTAGTGCAGAAGGATATCGCAAGCGGCCGCGTATCCAAGAATGCTCAACAGGCAGTTGAGGTGCTCGCAGATTATCAGAACTCTGCAATCGAACTGCTGGACCTTACGTTGGAGGAGGCTGCGAAGAAGCAATCCAACGAATCATTGGTTGATTCTTTTGGCTTTCTGTTCGGCCAAGCTTTAGAGGCTCTGCGCTTCGATATCGAGTCAGGCTATCAGACCGCATCTGAACTCGCAGAAAGCGTTCGCAAGCGGTTAGTTATGGCAATCCAAAATAGGGCGCATGATCCTGCTACTATCTTATTTCTCGTTCAGTGTTTTAGTACTGCCAAACTCGACCTTGGCGAAGAGTTGCGTGGGTTTGTCGAGCATTTGCTCGAAGAAGTTGGCAAGGCGAATGCTGTTGATTTCAATCTCGCTGACTCCGCCGATCTGTTTGGCTTTGTCGCCGACCTCGTGAAGCAAGCAGATGGTGATCCGTTCGTGCTCCATTCTTTTCTGGCGGAGACTTCGGAAGGGTTGCCTGACGAGCACCGCTCTGTGATGGCCGCAGCGCTCCTGTTTTCCGGCGAGGCAGCTGCCGTTGAGGCTTCCATCGGCTGGCTATTGGATCCAATAGCATCTGTTCGAAAAGCCTTTGCAAACGCCATTGAGGACGCCGCACGCAAGGCAAAGTGTCGCCGACCATGCTGCGCCGCATGATCACGATGCGCAATTGGCTGCCGGAAGATAGCCGCGCGGCGCTTGACGCTGCTATTTCCACCGCACGCAGGAAAAGCGTGTCGCCAGCGCAATGGGATGAGGTTGAAATTCGCCAATTGGTGAGCACCGGCGTCGATGGATCCGGAGCGATTGGTGTGCTCGCGCATTGCCGTAGCAAGCGCAAAAATACTCTAGGAAGCATGGTGCTCAAGCACGGCTTTGGTGTGCGCGATGCGTGGGCGCGGGAAGGAATGACGACAAAGGAGATTGAGCAAACATTTTTCGAAGCGGGCCAGATGGACCAGTTCACGATCCCTCCAGACTTTATACGGCTTTCGGTCGGTCATTTCCTGGCGCTCGGGCATCAGACTGGTTTGATGCCGCCATTCGGACTGGTGCAATTTCTTGAAGCTGTCGGCGTCTCTTCGGTTCAGCCGGAGCTTATAAGTGCGGCATCGCTACTCGATATGATCCCCGATGGCCGCGCGATTAGCGCCAACGCATTCAAAGATCTGTTGGCAGAGGGGTCTGACCTCGGCAATGACTACTGCTTCTTGGATAGCTGGTTCGAAGTTGGCGACGAGGTCGATGCGGCGCTGACTGGTAATTACGCCGCACGCAAGAAGCGCGAGGCACTTATTCTGGAGAAGGTGCTCGAACCGCGACGGGAATGGTGGGTACAGGCTGCAGCATGGGCGGCCTATATTCTGTATCAGACTAAAAGTGATGAACGATGGCAGGAGTTTTATGCGGCGGCATTGGCCATGGTCCAAAAGCGTCCGCTTCATGAAGTGTCGCTAATGAAGACGGTGGCGGAGCAGACGGTGATGGCATCGCAGACTCGGCACATGGCTGCCTGAAACGCCCCCTTCGCAGCCTTCCGTATTAGGCAGCATTTCTCAGTTGCGTTTTGACATGAAAAAAACCTTCCATCGGTTCCCGAGGCAGGGAAGGCTGATCGCCTATGACGACGGCTCAATGCGTCGTATCGAGCGAGCGCCCGGCACTTCCGCTTTGCCCCGACTCCGGACATTACGCTGCATCGCTCACGTAGTGGACCCAAGCAACCGCCGACAAATGCCGCCGTAGGTACCGAATTAAATAACGAAAAATAATGGACCCGCAGAATGCCTAGAAAGCCCCTGCTAGCATCATGATCTCAAAGGCGTCATAGCGTCTAAAGATTTGTGCTGACATGGGCACTCTCCAGTGCCCGACATCCCAAGGTGCTAGCCTAGATCGAACAGAAGGCGGAATTATGAAAACTGGCGTGCCCTGCAACATTAAAAAAGCCTTGGGTCGCAATCGGCTCTCGCGCGATGAGGCCCGCCGCATGACGGCGAACTTCGCCAAGCTGCCGGAACTACTGCGCGAAGAGTGAAGACGCGTTCGTATCCAGGAGAGCGATCATGGATCGGGAAATGATGGGACAAGTGCTCGACGACCTAATTCCCGGCGATAGCACCGAAATAGATGAAGCAACGCTCGGGATGCTGTTCCCGCCCGGTGAAGCGGCGGGTGTGATTGACGAAAGCACGCGAACCGCAGCCACTAGATTCGCCCGAGACCACGGCTGCCGATTTTTATTCGACGGGCAGTCGTTGAAGTCTGCGTTTTTAAAACTGCAGGGTCGATGGCACGAATTGATCGACAATCTTTGCACGATTTTGGGTAGGGAAACGCCCGGCACCGAAGGCTTCCGAATCAACATCGATCATGCGATCAGCGAAGCTGAAGCGCATGCATCGCAAGCAGAAGCTATCCCAGTTGGCGAAACACCAGAGCAGCGTAAGCAAGAATTTCAGGAGGCGTTGCGCAAAATTCTACGCGTGGCTCAGGACCGCGATTCGTCCGCCAAAGATGTTTGGACTGAGGCTCTACACCTCCTCGATAACCCTCGCGTTCGCGTCCCGAAACACAACAGACCGAAGGACCCACCGAAGCGATAGCGCGACGCGCATCAAGCGGCGAGCCACCGCCGCCCGACCGCCGATCCGCTTGGCCGTGCTCGGTCTCGAAGTCGCCGAGCTAGACGAGCCGATGGTTGGTGCACCGCGTCTGGACTTCTGGCGTATGCTGTCGCCGGTCGGTTTGGCAGCCTGATAATTATACCGGTTTTCTTGATCTTCGGTGCGAAGTTGTTGCGGGGGCTGTGGAACCGAAAGGCCGACCGCCCGTAAAAGTCCGCTCCCAGCGGTTTGTCACCAACATTTGCGGGCCTCACTATTAACCGTTAATGGTGAGAACACCTCAACCGCTCACTGGCGGAAACGCTAGTGACGAAAAGCGCCTCTACCGGACCAAGCACAGCACCAAGTCCAAGATGAAGCGTAAGAAGCGGAAGCGAAAAGAAGAACTTTCACCGACAATGAAATACCTAAAAGAGTGCCTGATGGCTGCGTGGCGTTTCATTGTACGCTGGACTTGTTTGATAATCCAATTTCTCAAATCCATTGATAGCTTGATTCTTGCAATAGCTACGGCGTTGATCGCGTGGATTGCCATTTGGCAGTGGAGCGCATTGGACAGTACAGACAGAACACTGCGTGAAACTCTGGTCGCCGCTAATCGCGCGTGGCTCGCTCCCAGAGTAGGTCTTATAGACGAGGCCGTGATAGGGCTGCCGGTAAAAGTGAAAGTCGGATTTGATAACACAGGACATGAACCGGCGCTCAATATACTCGTCACAAATGATTTTTTGACCGCAGCGCCACCACTCAGCGGCGACAAAATCGAAAGGTATCTGAAAGACCACTGGGATCATTGCAAGAAAACGCAACCCGACCCTGGCAATTTCGCGGTTTTCCCGTCCGCATACATTCCGCAAGAGTTCAACCTTACTCAAGTTAACATTACAACCTCGACTACGTGGGATGCCGATTTGGAGAACAACACTAAACTTTTCATCTGGGTTGGCTGTGCCGCCTATGAAACATTCCATGCGGCCCATCACAGTTCCTTTTGTTTCTATCATGGTGGTGCCGACGCGCCTCGCTTGATCCAGGATAAGGTGCTGATGCCTATATCTGAATCGGCGTGCGGACTGCGCAACTCAATGCATCATCCGGGGAATGCGGGTTAAGCACGCCAAGCTCGCGGGCCGAGCGCCTTCCAGGGTCGGTAGTGCCTCAGTTTGAATTTCCCAGCATCTGATGTCGGAGAATCCCGATCATCATACCGGCAGTCGCTACTATGAACATTGTGGTCAAAAGAGCCCCGGGCGTTTGCCACCGCTTCGGGTTGCCCGTCCCCCATATAATTCCAAGCTCGACGAGAATGCCAACGAGGGCGCCACAAACAAACCAACGGATAGCAACGTTAAGGATCGATCGCCAAGTCATTGCAACGCCTTGGATCGCGTAGCCGCATTCGCTCGGGGATCAATCCTGTGAGCCACCTTTTTGGCTCCACCGTCTCTTTGCCGCCTTCAATGCGGCGTCGCGAGCCCGACCGCCCTCCAAGTCTCCCTCTGCGCGCGAGTTTCGCGGCGTCCGCTTTTCGGCTAACTTCAATGCCAAGTCATCAAATCCATGATATAGGGCGCTTAACTGGTCTTGATCGTGCGCAATTGACCCGTCTGGTCTTTTGATTGCGTTCACAACAAAACCAATATCGAGATATTCTTTCGTTTGGCGAACAGCCTCAGCTTCACTACGGACGGTCATAATACTCCATCTCCCGTCTTTAGGGGTTTTTTGACCGAACTCTATTGTCCAACTCACAGCATGTTTTCCTTCAATTTTGTCACCTCCCAAGCCTCCAATACATCCATATCACCAATCTCCCAGAGGCGCGACATGACACCGGCAGCCATCGCAGGGGGTTGGTGAATCGGGTAAAGCGTCGGCTACTCATTCGCTGTGTGAGGTTTTGCCGCTCGGCATAGCTGGTCGAAACGTGACTCGGATCGGGGTTGCCTTCTTGCGCGCCTGTCTCAAATCAGCGAATCTAAGAGGCCGTTTCGAAATTGGTTGTCAGGCCTGCAGCTCATCGAGCAGCGTCTTGGCTTCCTTTAGGTCGAACGTGTCGAAGCCTTCGTTAAACCAGCGATAGACGGGAGTAAGAAGGTCGCGGGCCGCGTACCGAGCACGCACTGAGGGCTCGGCTGTAATGGCGCGGTAAAGTCCTTGAATGGCGACCTGAGAGCAAATTCGCGCAATATTCGACTCTGGACAGACGATTCGTTGAATCAAAAGTGCGCGTGGATGGCAAAGTTTGTAATATTTTTTCTCGCACAGATGGAGTGCGCCCCTGACGGTGGACAGATTGCAGGTTGGGAATTGACCGGAGCTACCGGGCTTTCAGAGGATGAAAGCCATGGCCAAGCACCGCACCCACAGCATCGAACTCAAACGGCAGATCGCCCAGGACTTCATTGCAGGCG
>Ga0116111_1002654_pt1 | contig 10653 bp, 14 predicted proteins | sample June2015DPH_8_10_FD_89720 | JGI IMG/M metagenome (GOLD analysis project Ga0116111, IMG submission 89720) | Peatland microbial communities from SPRUCE experiment site at the Marcell Experimental Forest, Minnesota, USA - June2015DPH_8_100 | ecosystem: Environmental > Terrestrial > Soil > Wetlands... | reverse complement strand
CGAGCATGCGCGAATAATCAGAAAACCTGCGTTTACGGACAAGGGCTGCCGGAGAGTCTTTCTGTACTCCGGACTGTCCGGTGAGGAAGCAGTCATCTGCGAACCATTTTGAGAGTTGAGCCGACTCGACAACAGCGCCCTATCGCCCAATGATCGCTAATCCTTCGCTTGGAAGGCGCCCGGCAGGACGCGAGCGCGGTAAGCGCGAAACATGATAGCCCCGTGTCGTCGGTGGGTATTGGGGCGGTGTTGGCCACGCCCCGAAACTCGTGCCTGACATCTATAGGCGAGCGCGATGATTGCGATTGCAATATGATGGGACCAGGGAGAAAACCTTTGTCGATCCCACGCTCACGGCTTTACCGCACTGTTCTGTTGGCGGTTATGATCGGCCTGCCTCCCGTGGGCGGTATGGCCTCCGCTCAACGTGCGATCCCGGACGACAATCTTGCGTATCCTGTCTTGATAACATTAAAAAATGGTGCCACCGGCTCCGGGTTCTATCTAAACACCGACAAGGCGATCTATCTCGTCACTGCAAAGCATGTGCTCTTCGATCCTGCCACTAATAGGTTACTTGATCGGGAACTTGAGTTGCTGTCCTATTCGAGGGACCCGTCGGATTCTACGCGGAACTTAGCAACATTAGACCTGTTGATTCTACAGAACGACGGCAACATCAAGCCCCATCCATCTGAAGATGTCGCAGTCGTAAAGGTCAGTACAGTAGTAACCGAGAATTTGACGCCCGGTACGGGAGGAACCAGATCATTCTCAAGCTCGCTGGTGCCGGGCGTCACAGTCAAGGAGCAGTCCAAGGGCGGGCTGCTCGGGGTAGGTTTGGATACCGTCAAGCGCTTTGATCAAGTGCTCACGGGAAACGAAGTAATGGTGTTCGGGTACCCGACCTCCATCGGGCTCCAGCAACTCCCGCAAATCGACATCCACCGTCCTCTGCTTCGCAAGGGAATTGTGGCCGGGACAAATCCGCAGAAACGGTCGATAGTCATCGACTGCCCGACTTATTTCGGTAACAGTGGTGGCCCAGTTGTAGAACTCGACAGGGAAGCATTCAAAACGGAGTTTAGCGTAATCGGTGTAGTAGTCCAGTACGTACCGTTCGCCGACGTGGGACGCTCTTTCATGATGCTGAGTAACTCTGGATACTCAGTTGTTACCCCCATGGATTTCGTCTTGGATCTTGTCAAGTAAGCAACGCTCGGTACACGGCCCGTCGTGCTGCCGAACTGGATCCTCCGATTCAGATGAGTGATGCGCTGTCGCGCAATCTGCCCAAGACCTTGAAGGTCATTTTGGGGCACTGTCTGGCCCACGGCCGACGCCGCTTCGTGAAAGTGGCGCAGAACTTTCCTGAGGAGTGCCGGCTGGTGCTGGAAACGCTAGCTGAGATTTATCACAACGACGAGCTGACACGGGAACAAGGGATGTCACCGGAGCAACGGCTCGGTTTCCACCAGGCGCGCAGCGCTCCGGTGATGGAGGGATTGCATGCCTGGCTTACGGCACAACTACAAGAGAAGAAGGTGGAACCCAATTCGGGTCTGGGTCAGGCGATCTCTTATTTATTAACCTGAATTCCGAAGCTCTGCGTTTTGTTTTCTGGCAGACATCTGAGACAACAGGGGGATGAAACCAGATGCAGCGGACAATTCAGTCCCGCGCGAGATCAGTGCCCTGTTGTCGAACGAGCGGCTGATTCTGCGCGAGACACGACGTGCCGTGACGCCGCTAGGCGGGGTTGCGGTTTTTGTAGCTTTCCTTCACAAGCTGAGGTTTGTAGAGAAGCTTCGGCAGCACATGCCGATCCAGTGGAAGTCCCCCAACCAGATCGATCCCACGGCAACCTTCACCGCGTTTCTCGTGGCCGTACTGGCGGGAGCCAGACGTTTTGCTCACGCCAACTGGTTACGCAACGATCGCGCCTTGCACGCCTTGCTGGGGCTGTCGCGCTTTCCCATTGACGACACCATCCGCAATCTCTTCCGTCGTTTTGGCATGGGCGACGTGCATCGCCTCTTCGATCCCTTGGCCGAGTGGCAGATGGAACGTCTACCGCAACGCAGCGGCGGTTACAGCCTGGACTTGGACTCCACCGTCTTCGAACGCTATGGCCAGCAGCAAGGTTCGTTGAAGGGCCACAATCCCCGCAAACACGGACGCCCCAGTCATCATCCCTTGCTGGCAGTGCTGGCCGAAGCCCATTTCCTGCTCCACGGCTGGCTCCGCAGCGGCAACTGCGGAGCAGCACGTGGAGTGGTGGAGTTTCTCCAAGAAGCCCTCGCGCTGTGGGGACAGCGCCAGATGATCCGCTTGGTCCGAGCTGATGCCGGCTTCTTCGAGGACAAGCTGCTGAGCTTTTTAGAACAGCGCTCGCTGCCCTACATTGTAGTGGCTCGGCTGACCAAATGGATCAAACGTGAAGCCCAGCGAGTCCCCAGCTGGAAGGCGGTGGACGAAAGCTTTTCGGTGGGCGAGTTCCGCGTGCAGCTACTGGGGTGGGAGCGTGAACGACGCTTCGTGGTAGTGCGTGAACTGCTGCGCGAAGGCCGTAACAGCGTAGGTCGCAAACTGCTGGACGTGCCCGGCTACACCTTTCTCCTCTTCGTCACCAGCCGCAGCGATGCCCCAGAAGAAATCTGGCGCGATTACAACCGTAGAGCCGACATGGAAAACCGCATCGCCGAACTCAAGCATGATCTCGGTGCCGACGGTTTCTGTCTCAAAGAGTTCTTCGCCACGGAAGCGGCCTTCCAGGCAGTCTTGCTGGTGTTCAACCTGCTCAGCGAGTTTCAGCGCGCCGCCGGTCTGCCCGTCTACCGCGAACCGGCCACCTTGCGCACCCAAGTGTTTACCTGTGGCGCCATCCTGGGGCGGGCAGGCCGCCGCTTGGTTCTGCACCTGTCCCGAAGTTGGGGCGGGTTGCAAACCCGCAACCCATTGCTCGACAAATCTTAAGCTGGGAAATTCCAACTTCGCCGAAGTTGGAGTCTGTCGTAGCTACCTGAGCCGAAGCCATTGCTTCAACCCCGGTCCCAAGTGCCAAGAAACGAGGAATCGCACGCCTCAACTTCGGATTTCAGGATTAAAGTACTGGAGGGAGCTGACGCTCTTCCTGCGCCAGCCGGGAGCGCCCCTGGACAACAATGTCTGCGAGCGCGCGCTCAAAAAAGTCATTCTGCATCGCAAGAACGCACTCTTCTATAAAAGCCAGAACGGTGCCCAAGTAGGAGATCTGTTCATGAGCCTGATCCACACCTGCGAACTCTCCGCTGCCAATCCCTTTGCTTATCTAACCGAGTTGCAGCGGCACGCCTCGCAGCTGGTAGAAAGTCCCCGAGATTGGATGCCGTGGAACTATTGCGATACGCTGGCGCAGTTGGATACCATCGCGTGACCGGGAACCCCCAACCAGGAGTAGCTCATGCCATCGTCCAAGAAGAAGTCCAGTAAACCCTCCATCTGCCCAGGCTGCGGAGGCGTTGACCTGGTCCGAAAGATCGCGACCTATCTGGTCCCACTCTCCGGCCCGCTAGAAGGCAAGCAGATCCATGTTGGCCGTGTTGCTCTCCACGAATGCTTGACCTGCGGACACCTCATGCCCACCCCTGCTGGCCAAGCCAAAGTCGATCGCAATGTCGATATGGGCATTCGCCTGTTCCTCGGACAACTGCCTTGATCCGCTGCGCTCGCCCCGCGAGCCCTTACCGGCTACACACTCTGCAGAGGCTCAACATGAATCAAGCCATTTCGATTTTGGCGAACTGCGGACCAGATCTTGTCACGTATTATTAATTCGTAGGATTGGAGACAGGATGTCTCTCACGCCATCATTTATCCCTTCTGTGTCGGATGTCGATCGTTACAAACGTTTGCGCCGACTCGCTCGGGATCTTAACCATAGAATCGTTAAGACGGTTCCCAGGGAAGCCATGCACTAGGTCGGAGAAACCATCGGTATTCTGCATCGAGGAGTGCTGGTGTTTGACACTGAAGATGAGACCAGATCGACAATATTGGAATGATATCTGGCAATCTTATTGAACCCCAAGCCCTGACAGTGCGCTGTCCAACATGTGGCGCTGCTCCCAAAATGCGGTGTGAACTTGCCATTGGTGGCATCCGTCCGCAATCTCACTTGGAGCGTAGGCTAATCGCATCGGACAAGATCGTGAAGATGAGACATGCGGGGCTGGCTAAGTCACGCCCCTAATATTTCAACCCCAACGCCTTCGTCGTGAACTCGACCAGAGACATCTTGCGACAGGCAGCAGCGAAATCGCGCAGGAATTTCTTGCCGCACACCTGCGACTGTTTACCACACTATGATCGGCCAACTCGGGCGCACCGTTACAAAGGGCGAGGAGGCCTTTGTAACTAGGCGGCAGGCCCCCCTAAAAAGCCCTGAGGTACCCCCGATGAACCCCCGTGTTCGAGTGATTGGAGAACAAGCACTGCGCCGCTTACACCTTCATAAACTACAGACTGCAGGGCAACGCATCACGCACCATTTTAGGCCGACTTCAAAAAGGAAATGTGGGGTTGTTATTTACCGCCTTGTGATGTAAGTCACTGCACGTGTGGGTGCCGACAGTTAAATTTAGCCTGGATCTCAGTGGGGTTACGAAAGCGGCTTCGCGCCGCCACCGGTCTTTGCCGGAAGGTGGACACCATGCATTCGGGATTACGTTACCTCTGTTGCGCAGCTCTTGCGCTGATGCTGGTCCCAGCCGGTCTGGCTCAAGATCAAAGTCAAACTCAAGATAAGCCGGACAAGAATGCTCCCCCTCCCAGCGCCCTGAACAACATTGATGCCATCGGCAATCGCAATGTCGGATGCAACACGGGCATGGGCAACTGGTATTCACTGGACAAGCAAGTGGCGATGGGGCGCGCGTACTCGCAGCAGGTGGAGCGCAGCGCCAAGCTGGTCAGCGATCCGCTGGTGACCGAGTATGTGAACCGCATCGGGCAGAACCTGGTGCGGAATTCAGATGCCAAGGTGCCATTCACCATCAAAGTGATCGACACCGACGAGCTGAACGCTTTCGCGCTGCCGGGCGGTTTCTTCTACGTGAACTCGGGGCTGGTCCTGGCGGCTGAGAATGAAGCCGAGCTGGCCGGGGTGATGGCGCACGAGATCGCCCACGTTGCGGCCTGCCACGTTGCCCGTGAGCAGACGCGTGGAAACATCGTCAATTTGGCGAGCATTGCTCTGATCTTTGTGCCGGGTGGCTGGGCGGTTTACGAAGGGACGCAGGCGGCCTTGAGCATTGGCGTGCCGCTGACCTTCATGAAGTTCTCGCGCAACTTCGAAAGTGAAGCGGACTTCTTGGGCATGGAATACATGTACAAGGCGGGCTACGACCCGCAGTCGTTCATTTCGTTCTTCGAGAAGATCGAGGCGGCGGAGAAGAAGAAACCGGGCACGCTGGCCAAGGCTTTTGCCTCGCATCCGATGACACCGGACCGGGTGGAACACGCGCAGCAGGAAATGAAAACGGTGCTGCCGCCGCGTGACGAGTACGTTGTAGATACGTCGGAATTTCAGCAGGTGAAGTCGCGCCTTACCTCCATCGAGAACCGTCACAAGGTGGATAGCGACAAGGACAACAAAGATCGCCCGACGTTGCGGCGTGCTACGGCTGATCATCCACAGGACAACGGAAACGGCAGCACCCAAGCTGATGATGACCGCCCGACACTGAAGCGGACTGACGGCTCGGGCTCCCGGTAATAAGGGGGCGTGTTCCTCAACGGCCTGCCACCCGCGACTGTGCCGGAGATTCAAACCACGCATCACTCTCTCCGAAATCTGACAAGTGCCATAACGTCGCGTTGTTCGGTGGCTGTGACAATTGTCACTGACTTGCGAGAAAAGTAATGAGAACATGAATGCAGATGTATGGACGCAAGTCTGTGCATCGTGCACCTCTCCAGAGTCGGCCTCCCATTTTTCAACCTTGCATTGCGTCGTCACCGGTGCAGGAGGTCTACCATGCGACATAAAACTGCGAGTGTTTCAACCGCGAAGCCCGACGAAGCCTCGCTCGACTCGACCGAGGAATTAATTCGGGTACGTGCGTATCAGCTTTACGAGGAACGGGGCTGTGAAGACGGCCACGACCTCGAAGATTGGCTCCGAGCAGAGGCCGAAATAGTTGTAAAGAAACCCACTGCTGCTGGAGCAGAGGAAACGGAAGGCGGGAGCATGGCGGCTGTAGCGTAAAGGGCTATTCTGCTGGTTATTGTCTGCTGTGGGATATTCCTGTATCGAGTGCTCGTGGCGATAAGAAAACTGCTCGTAGAGATCAACGGGAAACTGCCGTCATCTCGATTACTTACCACACTCCTCTCCATTTGACCCGGCGTTCACACAGCACTGGCGTCCCCTTATTGAGCGTACCATTGGCTATGAGCAAAATCCGTCCCAGACGGCTTGCCGAAGCCACTGTTCGATTGCTAGCTGCCAATGGCCTCATTGCCCAAGACTCAGAAGAAGACGAGGAGGAGGACAGCGAGGACGAAAGCGACGGCTACTCGGAGTGAACGCGCGCCCACGGGACGGGCGTCGAGGACTGCGGCGGAGTTGGAAGGGGCGACCCGGATGAAACTCAAGCTCAAGGCACGTGTCCAGAGTCGCGCCTGCGAGTCCCACATATCTGCATCCACTATCCGAGACAGACAGCCCGCCTCGCGGCAATGAGCGTCCGTACGGCCCAAGAGATGGCGGCTTTTTTCATCGGATTCTCTTTTGGGCTTGACCTGTCTATAACTAACGGGTTCACACTGAGGACAATTCATGTTGAGCGTATCGCAGATCGCCAAGCGCTGCGGATTGAGTCGGACCGCAATCCTGTACTACGAGACTTGTGGACTGCTGAAACCCGCAATACGAAGCGCCGCGAAATATCGCCTCTACGGCGAAAAGGAAGTGCGGCTGCTCGAACTTATATGCCTGTATCGATCGGTCGGCATGAGAGTGCAGGACATTCGAGTCATGCTGTCGGCCCCAGAAAGCAATGCCGCATCGCTGTTAAAGCGACGGTTACTGGAGATGGACTCGGAGATCATGCGCTTAAGGAATCACCAGCGCCTCATCCTGCGCCTGCTGCGCGACAAAAACATACGGAGGATAAAAAAGAAAATGACGAAGCAGAAGTGGGTTTCAATCATGAAATCGGCTGGACTGACGGAAGCAGACATGCATCGATGGCATCAAGAATTTGAGCGTTCTGCTCCCGAGGATCACGATGAGTTTCTTCATTTCCTGCACATTCCTGAGGAAGAGATTCATGCTATCCGCGAATGGAGCCGGAACCGGATAGCAAACGGTGAACAAAGAAGTTGAATGTCTGCTTTTCTATGCCTAATCGATGCCGTTCTTGGCCGTGATGCCGATGTCGCGCCGTTTCACGCAATGGCTTCCATGCAGGTTCTTTACCTCAGCCAATCATAGCTCCATGCGTCGAATCGGCTCCGGAATTGTCAGCACCGGGCAAGGTGACTCAGCCACGATTCTGTAAGCTTTGTCCGCCAGGTGAGAAGTCCAGGGCTCCGCCCGCCGAACAGTTAGCACGATCAGGTCGGTTGCTTGTTCCTTTGCAACTCTCAAGATAGGCGTGACAGCATCTTGTCCGAATTCAACCAAGTATTCCGGCGGGTAAAAGAGATCAGAGCTGGTCGCGGTCAACTGTTCTAGCCGGCGGCGGTACGGCTCGATGACCGCTTCCTTATCTTCAGTAAGAGGCGGTTCGGTGCCGATCATCACGTGCAGCAGCGTGAGATGGGCTTTGTACTGCATCGTCAGCGAGGTCGCATATTCCACAGCTCTTGATTCGTCAGACAGGAGATCTGCGGGGAGCAGGATGTGGCTCAGCTCCGGGATCGAGTCCTGACCGCGCACGTCAGGTCCAACAGTTAGCACGGGACACCGGACCTGCCTGAAAATCTGTTCGGCGGTGGAACCCAAGACTAGTTTTCCGAATCCCTCGGTTCCACGCGTCCCCACCACTACAAGATCGATGTTGATGAGTATCACCATTCTTTGAACGGCTTCCACCGCGGTACCCTGTTGTATGCACTGTTGGAGTTCGAGGTCGGGAAATAGCGCAGCCTCGTCATGCATCTGCTGTTTCGCATTTTTTATGAGCTGATCAACCGTTCGGTCCATAGTCTCTGGTTGTGAGAAGGCGTAGGTTTTAGGTTCAATCGCATGGACGAGAAAAATGCTTGACCGATAGTGCCTGGCAATCACAGTGGCGTAGCGAAGAGCCGATTTGGATGTGGGGGAGAAGTCAGTCGCTACAATGATGTTCTTCAGCAGGATCTGGGAGGCGGGGTCGAGCACTGGCATGATGTACCTCTTCTGCAGCCTAAATTTTGGCGATCCGTTCGCGGTTGGCGAGATAAGCCCGAGCATCGAATCGCCTCTGTTGAGCATTGTACGTGGCGCCCCAAAAATTGCGGAACTCTTTCTGGCAAACCCCGTGGCCTTCGGGATTTGGAGAAGATTCGCCGCTCTTAATGGATCTCTATGCCCGGCGGAATGACCAAATATTGGCAACGTTGTCACCGTTAGGCCAGCAAAGAGGAAGTGCTGGTAGTCTTTTCGAATCCATCCCACATCACAAGAACGAGTTTCCGAATTCTTTTCGTTCTGGGAACGGATGGTAAGGGCGTATTCTCAGGTCCTTGGAGTGCCGGCAGGTTCGGTGCAGTGCCTTTACATCATGGACACCATTTTGTCAGTTCGAAACCTGAGCGTTGCATTCGGAACTCGTACGGTCATTCAGAATCTCAGTTTCGCTATAAATGCTGGGGAGAACCTAGCCATCATAGGGCCCAACGGGTCGGGCAAAACCGTCTTATTGAAGGCGTTGCTCGGGCTGGTTTCCCACGAGGGCGAAATTCGGTGGTCGCCAGAGGCCCGGCTCGGATATGTCCCTCAAAAGATCGAGGCTGACCGAGAGCTGCCTTTGCGGGTCAGTGATCTGCTGGAAGCCAAAGCCCACCTGTTAAAGCTGCCAGCCAAGGCCGTGCAATCGGTGTCGAACGCCGTGTCCCTTACTGCGGACGTGCTTAGCGCGAGCGTCGGAGTGATCTCGGGAGGACAGTTTCAGAAGGCATTGATCGCATTTGCCCTTTTGGGAGATCCAAATGTCCTTCTATTCGATGAGCCGACAGCAAGTCTGGACGAACTCGCTGAGGAGCGCATTTATGAACTCCTGGAAAAACTAAAACAGGAGCGTCGCTTAACAATTTTGTTGGTGTCCCATGACCTCAGCATTGTATTTCGGTCCGCTACTGTCGTCTTGTGTCTCAGTAAAGGAGAGCCTTGTTTCGGCCGGCCGAAAGAAGTGTTGACGCCTCAGACGTTGGAGGCTTTGTATTCGGCCCCGCCCAAGTTCTACCAGCACCTCCACAACCATCAGCAGTTTAAGCGCTAGCGAGAAGGAGTAGACCATGGGCACAAGCGAGATCTATTCGGTGCTGCTGGCTCTGCTCTTTGCAGTGGCCGCAGGTCTGGTGGGAAGCTACGCGCTGATGAAGCGAATGCTGCTGGCCAGCGATGTTATCTCCCATGTTGCTCTTCCCGGACTCGGCTTGGCGTTCCTGCTGCACTTCAACCCCCTGCTGGGCGGCGGTGCCACCCTGCTAATCGGCACCCTGTTGATCTGGCAGTTGCAAAAGCGGACTGGCTTGCCTACGGACGCCATGATCGGCGTGATATTCGCCGCCTCGCTTGCCCTGGGAGCCATCTTGACGCCAAAAGAAGATTTGATTGATGCGCTGTTCGGAGAATTTCCGGTGCTCTCGTTGCCGGTGTTTATTGCCGGATTGTCGGCGATCCTCGCGATCATCCTGTTTGTCTGGCGCTTCCGATACGAACTGGTCCTCAATCTTTTTTCACCGGAGTTGGCGGCCAGCACAGGTGTGAATCTTGAACGCCTGAATCTTTATTTTCTTCTGATTTTCAGTCTGACAGTGCTGGTCGGCCTTCGCACCATGGGAGCGTTGCTGGCAGGGGCGCTAATCATAGTCCCCGCAGCGACAGGGCGCCGCTTCGCAGATAGCCTGCCACGTTTCCTGATAGCATCCTGCGCCGCGAGTCTGGTAGCTGTGGCAGGAGGCCTTTCTTTGAGTGCGTATTTGTTCCGCGGCCACAACGTGGGTCCTACAATCGTCATTGTTGCGGCTGCGCTTTTTGCCTTGACCCTGCTGCGGCGCCCAAAGTAAGATGCTGCCCAGCCTACGATTTGTTCGTTGATGCCGGCTCAGGTGGCGACGTACGAACCGTCAGCACAGGACACTCAGCCTCCCGCACAACCAAGTACGTTAGCTCTTCCCCGAGTTATAGTTCGTCGCGGAAATGGTCAGGGCGTAGAGATGCCCGCGCTTGATGTTGTCCTGGATTCGATTGCAGTCGAGGTGTTGGTTCAGAAAGCGCCGCAAAGGAGTCGCATCCAAGAACGATCGGGCGTGACCTCCGCCCAGAACTGCTCCAAAGGATTTCCGGTCTCATAATCTTCAAGGCTACGAAGCAGTCCACATGATCCGGGAGGGGCAAGTTCGATGGGTGGCAGGAGATGATCTTCTTCGACAGATTCAGTTCATCGACAACCTTTTCGAGTT
>Ga0116111_1002652_pt1 | contig 10658 bp, 10 predicted proteins | sample June2015DPH_8_10_FD_89720 | JGI IMG/M metagenome (GOLD analysis project Ga0116111, IMG submission 89720) | Peatland microbial communities from SPRUCE experiment site at the Marcell Experimental Forest, Minnesota, USA - June2015DPH_8_100 | ecosystem: Environmental > Terrestrial > Soil > Wetlands... | reverse complement strand
GTCAAACCCGAAACCCGCGCCAAACTGGAAAAGATCGCCAGTGAAGCGGGATTACTGGTCCCGGTGACCACAGCCCGCTGAGAGCAGCCCACAAATTATTAGGGAGCGAGGGTGCCCCATCCTAGCCCGCAGTTGGCTAGGGTGGGGTAGTTTCTTTCTGGGAGATGTGTAGCGCTGTTCCATGTGATCGCGATGGTGCCCCACGTTCGCCTGCGTCGGGGTCCCCAGCGAGGCTCGGCTCGCTGGGGTGATTGGGCTAACGTGGGGTAGTTTCTTCGGTTACTGCGATGAGCGCAGTTCCTTAACTTACCCGCGCGACCGGCTTGCCGACGCACTCTTGTATCATCGCGTACAGTCGCTCATAGCCATCGGCCATTCGCGATGCGTTGAAACGCGCCTCGACGTGAGCGCGGCACTCCCGGCGGTCGATTGAATCCGCGCGGCGTATGGCGTTCACCATCTCGTCGAAATCATTCACCAGAAACCCTGTCTTCCCGTCGACCAGCACTTCCGGCAGCGCGCCGTTGGCGAACGCCACCACGGGCGTACCGCACGCCATGGCCTCCATAGCCACCAGCGAACTGGTCTCGGGTGCGAGCGTCGGAATCAGCAGTGCCCGGGACTGGCCAAGCAGTTCGACCTTCCGTGCAAACGGCGGCGACTCCACGAACTCGGCCATGGAACCGGCAGCCTCAAGCCTGGGACGCACCTCGCGCTCGAAGTATTGACGATGCCAGGAGAACGGATACACCGAGCCGGCGACCACCAGCTTCATTCCGAGCTGGCGGGCGACATCGAGGGCAAGGTGTGTTCCCTTCTCGGGGCAAATGCGGCCGATCCAGAGCAGGTAATCCTGTTTCGCTGCGGTGAACGTGAATCTCTCAAGCGCAATTCCGTTGGCAACCACGCCCAGGAAATTCGGCAGATCGCGAAATCCATCGGCTTGCGATTCCGAGACGCAATTGAAGAAGACGTTAGGCGCAACCGAGTTGAACAGCTCCGGCGGATAGAAACTGCGCGGCAGGTGGAGCGTGGCCAGCACCGGGCAGCGCACCCGCGCCGCATGGCGCCAGAAGTGGCCGCTCTTGTCGTGCAACAGGGCAAAAGAACGCTGACGGCAGAGGCGCACAACTGCCTCGCTGTGCTCCCGCTCGCGCACCTCGAAGCCGTCGGCTTCAGTCGGCGCGACGCCGGTGCTCAGCAGTTCGCCGCGGACGCGCGAACCCTCGCAAGCCGCGACCGCCGTAGCCACACCGCGCCGTGCGAGTTCGCGCTCCAGGCACCACAACATCTGCTCGGCTCCGCCGCAACTGCTGTCGGAAACGGGCAGCATGGGATAAGCGACAAAGAGAATCGGATCGGGGCGTTCAGAGGACATAGGTGCGCCGTTGCCGCTTCAAGTTCTGATGTCCGCTGGTGGTTGCAAGTTGCTGCCAGGAAGCCCAAAACGGAGCCTCCGCCCCGGCAAACTGTTGAGAAGGGGATTTCTCAACAACTACCTGCGGCCCTCTGGGGCTTCACGATAACTTCCGAATTGCCGACCGCACGACCAGAACCGTTCCTCACGCTTCCCGCAAGCCGTTTTCTGGGCCACAGGGATGCAGGGTTTTCTACCGAGCGTCCGATGCAGCTTCTTCGATCAGAGCCGTAACCTCCTTCAGCTGGAGACGTAGACCGAGTGACTGGCGCCTGAGACTTCAACCTTGTGGCTGTTGGCCCGTGCGGCGTCCCATCGTTCGAGGTCGGGGTTGATGGTTCTGTCTTTCGTCGCTACCAACATCCAGCTCGGTTTGCTTCTGCAAGCAGGTGTGGTGATGACTGCTTTGAAATTGGCAACTGCGTTCAGCACCTGCGACCGCGCCATGAAAGCGGCCTGCACAGAAGGGCGGAAGACTCGCGGCACGGCAGATCACGGTGTCCGGTTTTCGAGTACGCGCTACGAAACATCTTTCTTGTACGTTTCCTCGGCGAGGATCGTCGCAACAATAGTAACCACGCAGAAGGAAATTATGTACAGCGATACGGGCCACGATTTGTTGTGGGCCCATGCCAGCAGGGCGGTCGAGACCGGAAGTACCATGCCGCCGGCAAAAACCGAAGCGAGCTGATATCCGAGCGATGCCCCGCTGTAGCGGATTTTTGCCGGGAAAAGTTCCGCCAGGAAACTCGCCTGTGGGTCCCCGATTTGGATCGGCGGCACCATTGCAGTGCCGCCGCTTGCTTCCTTTATTGGCCGTCTTCCCGGAACCAGAAGGTAGTTGCGGCCACCTTCAAATTGACCTGGGGTCAGAGATCAGGCCCCGGCCTCCTTGAATAGCTGCTGGCTCTCTTCGCCGCCGGCCCAGGCCTTCTTATAGAGCTGCTGAATCTCTTCCGCGCTGGCTGCCCGAGGGTTGTTGGCTGGTGAGCCCGACGCCAGCGCCTGTTCCGCCATCGTTCCCAGGAGGCTCGTCCAACGGCCAGGGTCGATGCCATAAGACTTCGGCGTGGGGACCTCGAGATCTTTATTAAACGCAATGAACTCATTCACGAGCTTGTTAACTGCCGACTCGCTGCTCTCACCCTCGTCGGCGAGGCCCATGGCACGCGCGACGTTGGCATACAGCAAGATGTTGGCCGGAGCGGAGAACTCAATAACCGCCGGCATCAGCATCGCGACGGACAGCCCATGTGGCACATGGAAGAAAGCGCCGATGGGGCGGGCCATCCCATGGATGAGGGCGACTGAGCTGTTGGAAAATGCGATCCCAGCCAATGCCGCGCCCAACATCACGGCTTCGCGCGCAAAGCGATCCGATGGGTCGGCAAAGACGCGCCGCAGATTGGGCGCAATGGCGCGCATCGCCTGCACTGCGATGTTCTGGGAGAATGGATGGGAACGCTTCGAGATATAACCTTCCAGCGCGTGGCATAGCGCATCCAGGCCCGTGGCTGCCGTGAGCGCTTTGGGCATGCTGAAGCTCTGCTCGTAGTCGACGAGCGAGGCCGTGGGTAGGAAGCCCAAACCAACGCACAGCATCTTTTCGTTTGTTTTTTCGTCGCTGATGATCGTGAAGCGGGTCGTCTCCGAGCCCGTGCCGGCGGTTGTCGGAATCGCAATAATCGGCAGGCCAGGCGGGTCCTGCATGTGCGGCGCCTTGTAACTGCTTACGGCACCGCCATGGACGGCGAGCACGGCCACCGCCTTGGCAGTATCCATGGAGCTGCCGCCCCCGAACCCGACGACGCAATCGTGGTTGCCCGCACGCAGGAAGGCCAGGCACGCCTCGACCGAAGCGACTGTAGGGTCAAGAACAACATCGGAGTACAACCTTGCGCAAATCTTGGAACTGTCGAGGCTGCCCATCAGCTTCTCGAGCTTTCCTAATTCAACCAGGTGACTATCTGTCACGATCAGAGGCCGTGAAAGGCCAAGCTGCGAAAGAATGTTTCCCAGCTCAGAGGATGCGCCGGCCCCGATTCGCATAAGGCGCGGCAAAGCGATTGTCGCAATCATGATTGCCCCCAGGAAGCCGCCGATTGGCCATCTCGCATCTGCCGCTGTCCAGCCAATCGGCACCTCGAAGTTAATGTGGACGCACTTTAGTCTTGTAAGCCTTAAAAAGAAAGGGATATTATCGCGGTCACTTCGTGCGCAAATAGGGCGGTATTCTCGCAGATGTTCTGTGCGCAAATGAGGAGGGTCCATGTCGAAAGGCTTTGATTGGGATGACCTCCAATTTTCTTGCAGTGGCACGCACAGGGACCGTGTCGCAAGCGAGTCGCAGGATGGGCGTGGACCATGCGACCGTAACGCGCCGGCTCGACAATCTGGAGAAAACTCTGGGATCTAAGCTGTTCGAGCGAAATCCCCGTGGCTACAATCTCACGAAACGAGGCGAGCGACTACTAGCATCCGCGCGCTCGGGCGCACGTCTTGTCCGAAGTGCCAAACACCATATAAACGGAGCAGGTTTTATCGGCCATATTTCATCTGCCAGAGCTGCGGGCATCGCTGGTCGGAGAATCCACTGATCGACGGACTCGGGAGTTGGCTCAGTGAAATGCATCAGCGATACCCCTGGGACTGGTTTGCTACGCTCACGTTCGCGCGTGAGGGCATCACCCCCGCAGGCGCTCAGTTCTGGTTCCGGCGCTATCTGGACGACGCGGGCAGGGCCGGGGCGTCCGTCCCCTATGCGTTTCGCGCGGATGAGTACGGGCCGCTCTACGGGCGCTACCACCTCCACGCCCTCGTGGGGAATGTCAGTCACTTGCAGATTTACTGCGGCGGTCGGCTTCCCAGAGGCGAATGGGGAAAACCCTGCTGTTGGCTGCATCGTTGGCCGTGCGGTCACGCCCGCATCTACGCTTACGATCCACAGCGCGGCGCTCAATATTACCTGAGCAAGTACGTGGTAAAGACGCTCGCAAACTGGGAGCTAATCGGATTCGAAACCGAAAATCTGGTATTTCGGGCGAATTGAAACGGTGAACGCTGCAAGAATTGTAGGAAGAAGTGCGAAAGGGCATGCTGGAAAAAGCGGAACAAGGAATCTATCCGAGCCGTCCCCCTCTCGGATACGTAAATAACAAAGCCGAACATACGATTGAGGTTCATCCGGACAATGCTCGAATCGCGAAACGAATGTTTGAGCTTTATGCGACGGGAGAACATTCGTTGGCGGAAATACGGAAACTTATCCGAATTGAATTCGGAAAAGCATTTCAAAAAGGCTATATTCACAAGCTTCTGCGAAATCCCTTTTACAACGGTTTTTTCGAGTGGGAATCGAAAGCTTTTCGGGGAACGCACGATACCTTTATCGGTCCCGCCTTATTCGAATCCGTGCAAGCGGTATTAAAGGGACATAACCGCCCGAAATACCGGAAACACGAATTTGCTTTTTCCGGAATTCTGACCTGCGCGCACGACAATTGCACGGTTACAGCGGAGATTAAGAAGCAGAAATACGTTTATTACCGATGCACGGGGTACCGGGGCAAATGCAATTTACCGTATGTGCGTCAAGAAAAGCTCGGAAAACAACTCGGTCAGGTTCTGCGGGATATCCAGATCCCGGATACGGTTCTGACCCGTTTGCAGCATGCCCTACGAAAAGAACAGAACACGTACGCAGAAGCGAAGCGGCAAGAGCAAGCACGACAGGAGCAGCGGCTGGCGGCCATCCGTAAACGCATGGATCAGGCTTATTCAGATAAATTGGACGGGAAAATCAGCGAGGATTTCTGGAATCGAAAAAAACAAGAATGGATTGACGAAGAACGGAACGTATTGACCGCTATCCGGGCTCTCGACGAGCCAATCACCGAACGCATTCTCGCCCTCGAAAAGATTTTAGAACTCGCAAATAAGGCGTATTTGCTGTATCAAATGCAGAATTCGGCAGAACAGGGCAAATTGCTGAAAAAGGTACTTTCGAACTGCGCGACAGACGGAATAACCCTTTATCCCACATACAGAAAGCCATTCGATCAAATCTTTAAAAGGGCGAAAAAAAGGGAATGGCGCGCCCTGAGAGATTCGAACTCCCGACCTACTGATTCGTAGTCAGTCGCTCTATCCAGCTGAGCTAAGGGCGCGCGAAGAATGATAGATTTCTGCGTCGCCAAGTGGGGTGTGGTCTGTACGATTCCACTCTCGACACCGCTGATCTTGATTGTAGCGAGCGTGCCTTCGTTCTGTCCAGTCGCTGTTCCGTGTCTGTTAGCCACAACTGGAAAACTTCGCGTGCCTGCTGCGGAGTCATTGCGGGCTTATCCTCACGGGACCTGTTTTCCCGCAGCCTGCCTGAAGCTATCGCCGCCCTGCGAACCGCCAGCCTTTCGCCGCGTTACAGGATATAGCGCGACAAGTCCTGGTCCTTGACGATATCGCTGAGCATTTTGCGCACATAATCGGCGTCTATCTTTATATCCTTCTCTTTCAGGTCGGGCGCGCTAAAGCTGATTTCGTCCAACACGCGCTCCATGATTGTGTGCAGGCGGCGCGCCCCGATATTTTCCGTGCCTTCGTTGACGCGTGCGGCAAAGTTCGCGATTTCGCCCAGCGAGTCAGGGGTAAACTCCAACTTGATTCCTTCGGTTTCCAACAGCGCCATATACTGCTTCACCAGCGACGACTTCGGTTCGGTGAGGATCTTGACGAAGTCCTCGACCGTAAGCGTTTTCAACTCGACACGGATCGGAAAGCGGCCCTGCAGCTCGGGGATCAGGTCGCTCGGCTTGGAAACGTGGAAGGCGCCGGCGGCAATGAACAGGATGTGGTCGGTGCGCACCATTCCGTAACGGGTATTGACGGTTGTGCCTTCCACGATCGGCAGAATGTCGCGCTGTACTCCTTCGCGCGAAACGTCAGGCCCGCCGTGTCCGCTTTCGCGACCGGCGATTTTGTCGATTTCGTCCAGAAAGATGATGCCGGAGTTCTCGACCCGCTCGACCGCCGTGCGCGTCACCTGGTCCATGTCGATCAGCCGCTGCTCTTCTTCCTGGATCAGATACTCAAAGGCTTCGCTCACCTTCATCTTCCGCTTTTTGGTGCGCTGGCCGAAGATGTTGGGAAGCATGTCCTTGAGATTGACATCCATCTCCTCCACGCCCTGGTTGGAGATGATTTCGAAAGCCGGCATGCTCTTTTCGCGTACGTCCAACTCCACCAGGCGCTCATCGAGTTTGCCCTCACGCAGTTGCTGACGCAATTTTTCGCGGGTACGGGAGCTGGATTCGCTTGGCACCGGCAGAGTGCCAAAGCCGATTGCGCCTTCGCCGGTGGGCGGCAAAACCGTCGGGGTGGATGGCAAGAGCAGGTCCAGCAGCCGTTCTTCGGCGTTGATCTCCGCTTTGTCGGCCACGTCCTCAAGCTTTTCTTCGCGCACCATATCGATGGCGATCTCGATCAGGTCGCGAATCATCGACTCGACATCACGCCCGACATAGCCGACTTCGGTGAATTTCGACGCTTCGACCTTCAAGAAGGGAGAACTTGCCAGCTTCGCCAGCCGCCGCGCGATTTCCGTTTTTCCTACGCCGGTCGGGCCGATCATGATGATGTTTTTCGGCATCACTTCTTCGGCCATTTCCGGCGGAAGCTTCTGCCGGCGCATGCGATTTCGCAAGGCAATAGCCACGGCGCGCTTGGCCTCATGCTGCCCGACAACGTACTTGTCCAGTTCGGAAACAATTTCCCGCGGAGTAAGTTCGTCAAGCGCCAACTGCTCTTCTTCGAAGGTGGATGGAAGATATATAGCCACAGATTAACTCCACACTAATACTGGATCACGATCGTTGGACGGAATTTCAGCCCCTGGCAAGCGAAAGCCTCGCTTGCAACCGGCCAGTCGCCGGCGGCCTACAGCTCCTCAATGGAGATGTAATCGTTGGTATAGATGCACGTCCTGGCCGCAATTTTCATCGCCTCTTCGGCTATTTCGCGCGCTGGCATCTGGGTATGGTTCATGAGCGCATGGGCAGCCGCCGTCGCGTAAGGTCCACCGCTGCCGATGGCGGCAATTCCGTCATCGGGTTCGATCACGTCTCCCTGGCCGCTAAGCAGGTACGTCTGCTCCTGATTCGCCACCAGCAGCAACGCTTCCAGTTGACGCAGCATTTTGTCCGTCCGCCAATCCTTCGAGAGTTCAACCGCCGCACGGCCCAGATTGCCGTGGTACTGCTCGAGCTTGGATTCGAAGCGCGAGAACAAAGAGAAGGCGTCAGCCGTTGAACCGGCAAACCCTGCCAGAATCTTGTCCTGGTACAGACGGCGAATCTTGCGAGCTCCGTGCTTGATTACACTTTCGCCAAGCGTCACCTGACCGTCGCCGGCCATGATCACCTTGTCGAAGCGGCGAACGCAAAGAACAGTGGTGGAACGGATTTTGCCGGAAGAAACAATCCCTGGCGGGCGACAACCAGCCAGGGCAAAAGGTTCTGAATTCTTTCTTGCCATTGGACCACTCCGGATTATAACAGCCGGGCCCAAGTCGCTCTCACCCTTGACTGCTGGAATCACGATTGCGGCTCATTACGGGCTCGCATTCCACTTTTCGCGAGCCTGGTCCAACCCTCACAGACGAGCCTCGGCAATCTCCTGCACCAGAACATCGATCTTCTTTTCCAACAGGTTGCGAATGGATAGGATGCGAAGCAGCCGTCCGTTTTCGTCCACGATCGGCATGTGCCGATGATGATTGTCCAGCATTGTCGTCAGTGCCTCGGTGTAGGAAATATTTTCCAGCGCCAGCAGCACAGGTGTGCTCATAAATTCCCGCACAGGAGTGGTTTGCGGATCTTTACCGCTAAGCGCCACTTTCTTCATGATATCGCGCTCAGTGAAGATTCCGGCAACCACGCCGTGCTCGTCAACGACTGCGGCGGCGCCCACACGATGTGCCAGCATCGCTTCGATTGTTTGCGCCACGGTCGCATCCAGCGGGACCGAAGCCGGTGTGTCACTGCAGATGGAAAGAATGCTCATTTAAGAGGCACGTCCTGAAAGCCTGATCTATTGTAAGGTTCCACTCCCCTTTTCCGCCAATAATCCATGAGCTCGCCTTTCCGGCGGTCCGTGCTGCCCCAAAAAGCCTGCCAGAAGACAAGCTTCGCGCAAGGGGGTACACAGGCAGGAAACGCCTGCAACTTTCTGATTCCGCGGCATGTCAAATGTGTATGGACTCCCGGGCGGGACAGGCAGGGAAGAACCTTATTGATTTCCTGTCGGCAGCGCGGTATCAACTTGCAATCATGTCGAGGCGCACACGACTTACGGGGGACCGATGAGCTCTATGGGAAATATCTCAGAATCTAATCCGTTGCGGCGACTTTTCATGGAGCTGGTCAGCAGCCACTTCGAGCAGGATGTCGGGCTGCGCGACCAGCAACTCCAGGCGTATGTGGCTAACATGCTGACCGAGTTTTGCGACACCCGGGAACTCTACAAAATACGGGACGCCGCCGGTCGGCCGCTGCATGATGTCGGCGAAATGCTGCTGGAATCCGATCCCATCTATGGCGAAGCGCCCGGGTTCGACCGCGAGCGCCAGGTGCGGAAGCACATCGGCGATTACACATTATTCTTCGCAGGCATGTTCCCTGAGAGCATCAACCGTTTTCGTTTGCGGCGTCACCGCCTGGAGAGCTTCATCGACCTGATGAAGGCGGGCAAGGAGAGTTATTACATCGTCTCCCAGTTCAATCAGTTCGAGTGCGCCAAGGTCGCCCCGCTGTTCGCCAAGCTTTCACGTGAATTTGAGGTCTGCGTCTTCGGTCTCAACATGGTGAAAAACGAGCTGCGGGCCCGGCAGCATGCGATCGTCGATCGAACCGATGAGTTGCTGATGTGATCTCGCCGGAATCTTTGAATAGCGTTGCGCGGGTTCTGCGCCCGGACGCGCAACCACTGCGCGTGCCGGGCTAGCGTCTCTCGAACGAGTAAAAGCTGAGCGAAGACTCGCCTTGGTGAAGGCAGCGGTAGCGCTTCAGGCGCCCGGCGCCCTCGCCCGGATCAAAATGCTTGTCGTGCTCGGCAATGACGACTCCACCTTCAGACAGCAGCTCCAGTCTGGCAATCAGACGCAGCATTTCCTCGTAGGCGCCTTCCATTTTGTACGGTGGATCAAGGAAGCAGAATCGGCAGCGCACCTCTCGCAACGACAGTTCACGCAGAGCTTCCGGCGCACGCTTCTCCAGAATCTCGCAGCCCTCCGTAATCTGCAACGCAGCGAGATTTTCGCGGATGATGCGGACAGCCTTGCGGCTGCACTCTATGAAGTAAACCTGCGCCGCACCGCGACTCAGCGCCTCAATACCGATCGAACCGGTCCCGGCGAACAAATCGACGAAGACCGCGTCTTGCAGACCGCCCGTCGACGCAAGCACGTTGAACAGTGTTTCTTTGAGCCGGTCATAGGTGGGGCGGGTATCAAGCCCGGGCAGCGCCTTCAGGGTCCGGCTTCGGAACTTTCCGGCAATCACTCTCATCAGTCGTCCATGGGCCAGAGCGACTTCTTGGCTGGCGGTTGCAATATGGGTTATGGGCCGTACTGACTGTATAGTAGAGATAGGGCGGATCGAAGCCAACTCGGTGGCCTCCGCACGGGCACCAGGTCGCGCTTGCCTGGCAAGGCGGCTCATCGGCGTAGCAAGATACGTTGAGGAATGATGAAGAACTGGTCTATTGCGGCCGGCACCATCTTCGGGATTCAGTTGCGAATCCACGTCGGCTTCGTCTTTTTGCTTCTATTCATCTGGTTCACCGACACACTGGCGTCCGGCACAGAGGGCGCGGTGCGCGGCATGGCGCTGGTTGGCATAGTGTTCGGGTCCGTAGTGGCACACGAGCTTGGACACGCGATTCTGGCGGTTCGTTCTGGCTTGAAAGTCCGCTCGGTTGTGCTGCTGCCCATCGGCGGCGTAACCGTGATGGAGAATCCGTCGCAGCCCGATTCCAATCCCCAGCGTGAGCTGCGTATCGCGGCCATTGGACCGATTATCAATCTGTTGCTCGCTCTGGTTTCGGGCACGGTGATCGCGCTTTTCTTTCCGCAGGCACACTTGTTCGAACGGCCTTACATCGTCAGCAGCAATCTGGTGCGCAGCTTCGCCTGGGCGAACCTGTTTCTGGGAGCCTTCAACCTGCTGCCGGCTTACCCGCTGGATGGCGG
>Ga0116111_1002649_pt1 | contig 10666 bp, 13 predicted proteins | sample June2015DPH_8_10_FD_89720 | JGI IMG/M metagenome (GOLD analysis project Ga0116111, IMG submission 89720) | Peatland microbial communities from SPRUCE experiment site at the Marcell Experimental Forest, Minnesota, USA - June2015DPH_8_100 | ecosystem: Environmental > Terrestrial > Soil > Wetlands... | reverse complement strand
GTTGTAATTCAGCCTCTTTGCAAGGATAAATGCCACGTATGAGAAGAACCCCGCATCTGACAGCACCACGACGATGATGAACATCCCAAACAACAGGCCGATGGTCTCCCAGTTGACGTAATTAATGGCCTCAGTGAGGGTGAGGACGCCCGTGATGAGCAACACCAGACTCCCTGCGCCTACGACGACCGTCCTGTTGATTCTTTCTGTGGCCAACGTTCCGTACGCCACAAGAAAGGTCACAAGGGCGATAGCGGCGTATGGTTCCATGGGGGGGTTCTCCTGCACGCATGCACGACGTTCCGCGCTGCGCGTAGTTTGACAATCATAAGGCGCGAGTCGTAGCACTCACCCACCATTCCGCTTAGATACGATAAAATCATTACGTTGCGGCAGGCACGGGTTGTTTCAAAAAGCTGCAACCGCTGAGAAGGAGTCGATAGGGCTGCCCTCCTCTTCGCCTGCGGCGTGTCAAGCGGATATGCTAGAGTCGCAATATCCGTGTTTGCTAACATTGCGACGATAAGACAGGTCTCGTGGTCGTTGTCCCATTGGAACGCTCTTGACTGTGATGCCTATCGGGCGAAAAGCGCATTGGCCGACTTTAAGACGTTGAATAGGAGGCCACAGGTATATGGCTGAATAGTGCGCTAAAACGATTGATGCTTGTGGACCCTGAGAACTTCTCATCTAACAACCAAGCACCCTTATGCGGCAAAGGAGGCTGTTTGGCCAAGTACGTGGAGGAACCAAATGGAAACTTATGATGCTTCGACATCCGGAACGTCTCATCGTGCCGAGAACGTTGGCGCGTACCTTATTGAGCGACTTCGATTATTAGGCCTTTCACACGTCTTCGGAGTGCCAGGGGATTACGTGCTCGGCTTTTTCAAGCAGCTCAGCGATAGCGCGCTCAACCTTGTAACGACGTGCGACGAACTGAACGCGGGCTACGCCGCTGATGCCTACGCGCGTATACGGGGAATAGGCGCCGTGTGCGTCACCTACTCCGTCGGCGGCCTGAAGGTCGTCAATGCCACAGCGCAGGCATATGCGGAAAAATCTCCGTTGATAGTCATTACCGGGGCTCCGGGAATCAAAGAAAGGATAGGCAACCCTCTCCTCCACCATAAAGTGCGCACCTTCAACACGCAAAAGAAGATCTTTGATGAAGTGACTGTTGCGTCCGCGGTTTTAGACGATCCGCACACCGCGTGCCAAGAGATCGATCGCGTGTTATCCGAAGCACTCCGCATTAAGCGACCGGTATACATTGAGCTCCCGCGCGATATAACGTTCGCCCACGTGAAGCCGCCATATCAGGCTTCGGTAGCGCGAGCAGAAGATACGAGTGATCCTAACGCTTTGCAGGCTGCTCTTGACGACGCAGTGACGATGATCAACGAGTCTCAGCAACCCGTCGTAATTGCCGATGTCGAGCTGCACCGGTTCGGACTGCAGGACAAGCTTCTCGCCTTAATCGATAAAGTGCAGATACCTGTCGCTGCGACAATTCTCGGTAAATCCGTTGTCGACGAGTACCATCCCCTGTACATGGGCATCTACGAAGGGGCGATGGGCTTCGCGTCGGTCCGCGACTATGTCGAATCAAGTGATTGCCTGATCCTCCTCGGTGCCTTCATGACGGACGTTAACCTCGGGCAATATACCGCGCACATCGACCAGAAAAAGGCAATTTACGTCACGAGCGAGCAGTGTTCGATTCAGTATCGCACCTACGCGCGCGTCGGTCTACACGACTTCCTCGAAGGCTTGCTCACCGCCCCTATCACGCCGCGGACTCCCCGCGACTTTCCACACCCGCGGCCGATCGTACCATTCTTGACGAAAAAAGGACAGAAGATTACCGTCAAGAGGCTGTTTGAGCGGCTTAACTGGGCGCTTGAGGACAACACCGTGGTCATCGCCGACGTCGGCGATGCGCTCTTCGGAGGGCTTGACCTCATCACCCACCGCAGAACTGAATTCCTGTCGCCCGGGTATTACCTCTCGCTCGGCTTTGCGGTGCCGGCAAGTATCGGAGCACAACTCGCGAATCCCAGTCTTCGTCCGTTAGTACTCGTCGGCGACGGGGCCTTCCAAATGACCGGCATCGAGGTCTCGACCGTCGCACGGCTCGGCCTGAATCCAATCATCGTTGTGCTCAACAATTATGGGTATGCGACGGAACGGCCAATCCAAGACGGGCCCTTTAACGACCTTCAGGTGTGGCAGTACAGTCGATTCCCGGAGATCGTTGGTGGGGGGAAGGGCACCGTGGCGACGACGGAGGATGAGCTTGACCACGCGCTCGACGCGGCGCGGGCCTATACCGAGGGGTTTACGATTATTGAAGTCCAGCTTGACCCTCACGATAGCTCGCCTGCGTTGCAGCGGCTGGCCGAGGGTCTTGCGAAGAAGATTCGTTGAAATTCAAGCTTTAGCTACCAGACACGTCGACCGTTGCTGGTTGCATGACAGTTGTATTTTTTTTGAGGAATCAAATTACAGGAGAGGAACCGTCTAGCGTCAAAACGGTTGGCCCTGTACTCACCTATTACGTCGGCTTTTGTTCTTACTTAGTCGAATCGTGAGTACGCAGGCGAGCGAAAAAGCGAGAATCGCTCCAAGAACCGCGAAGACCGCCGACCCGCTAGCAAATCCGACGTTTGGGAGGTCTGCTGCTCCCACAGCACTGGTTCCATTGCTGCTCGATGAAGCAACGGCGGCATTACCTGTCGTGGTCTCCGAACCATCGAGCGTTGTGAACTGCACGCGTCCCGTGCCCTGCAAGTAATCAATGTAATCCCCTAGTAGCTTCACTTCCGTAGCATTGACGGTGCCGTTGGCTCCCTTGAAATCGGATGGATGATACAACACAATGAAGGTATTGATGCTATTAGGATTGTTAATCCAGGGCTCTGTTGCGTTCTCGAGCGACTGAAGGCTATTGTTGCCGAGCTCAATCGAGATCGTATCTACTTTAATGCCCTCTTTGTATCCCTGATTCATGTTGACATCTGGGAAGGCAGTGCAATATTCCGTAAATCCCAGCGCTTTTGCCGCCTTTAGCGTGTTGTTGTCGCTCTTGTCAAACGGAGGGAGAAACGAAGTGGGCGTGACCCCGAACGCTTGGGTGATGTCGTCGCGGCCCTGCTTGATTGCGTTGTATTGAGCGGCATACGGCCTCCCATAAAATTCACTGGGGCCCCTCGGTGACGGCGCTATATCCTGGTGCGTGTAGCCGTGCTGTGCGAACTGAAACAGGTGGTTTGACTCGATTGAGCGCATGTAATCGAGAAACTGGGCATTTGCCTCAAGCTGGTTGCCTGAATGTGTAGCGTCCGGATGCGGAATGATGCCCAGCGTCAATGGCACGTTCTTATCGATGTGCACTTGGTTAACAGCCTGAAGCTCGGCGAAGTCGGCGTTAGGCGCGACGTCATCCTCTCTAAATATCACATATTTGTTCGTTTGCGCATTACCCGTCGCTCCACTGCCTGTGCACACAAAGAGCATCGAGGATAGAAGTATTAAAACGAGCGAGCAGACGAGGACGATTTTCGGTCTGACTCTGGCATAACGTCTGATTTTGTTTGACTTGTCTTGCGGCACCGGGCACACTCGAAACGTTGTTGGTAGCAGCGAGATTTGGCGTACTCTTGCCTGGCAAGGGTTCGCGTTGAAGATCGACTGCGTAGTCCGATCGCTCTTCCCAAGATGGTAAGCGCATGAGTTATTGGGGACTAGTGATTTAAATAGTGCTCGCAGCGCATGTTTTCGGGCGTGCACCGGGGTTTGCAGTAGATCAAACAAGAGCTAAGCTTGAATGCTCGCACATAATTGCTTCTTAAAGGTGCGCTCACGAAGCTGCTTCAGTCACACAAACTCAAAACCGGCTCCGACATTATCAAGTTCGCGGGTAGGTAATAATATTGCGCCGATTATGCCGCCGACGATTCCCCCGATCACTAGTCCAGCTAGCGGCGCAAGAGACGCTCCAAAGGTGACTCCTGTGATGAGCCCGAGCCGCGCTCCAATCACGGCTCCAGCTAGCGCCCCAACCCCCCCGGATTTTCTGACCAATGAATGCACCAATCGCTCCGCCGGCGATTAATCCAAGGAGCAGCCGATGGCTGCACTTAGTATACTGCCCAGCGGGATATCGACGATCACACCCAGCAGAAGGCCGACAAAAGAACCAACGAACCCCCCAATCATACCTTCAACTAACGCGTGGCCGTGCCTGCTACTAAAGACCCCTACCAGTGCGCCGACGATGACGCCCACAATTACGCCTGACCACAAGCCCGCAAGTACGCTTATCAGCACGCCAAGTGCTGCGCCGGTGAACCCGCCGACAACGGCCGGACTTACAAGCCCAGTTCCATCACCGCGCGCAGCTGCTAAGAGCGTCATGAGGCTTCTGTGAGAAAACATACTAGTTGAGTGGGGGGGCTTCCGTTTAAAGCATATGTCGTTTAGGCAGCTGCAAACGTGTGGCGGAATGGCGTTGCTTGAGTCAAATGCAGTCGCATAAACAACTCTGCTTGTCTATCGCTGGAAATGATGGAGCGAATCTTTTTGTCGATTTGTACGCTCCGTGAAAAATATTAATGCTGCATGGCGTAATGTACGTAACGAAAGTTCATGGCGCGGTAAGCCGATTAGCGTTCCAATCTGACGATTTCGCGAGTCACGCGATCCGCGCACCAAGGCGGAAAGGGTCGTGCGTTACATTCGAATCATCGGCGCAAAGTCTTTCATGGAGCTCACACACGCTGACGTGGCAGGCTGGCACTTGTATGGCACGACGTTTCTCGAGTGGAAAGATGAAACAGGAAAGGACTACGATAGCTGGGTCCGCGAACGAGTGAGCCCTGCGCTGGACGTATTTGACTATATCGCGTGGTATGAAGACGGATCGTTGCACGGTTACGAAGGAGGATACAGCGTGATACTCGATCCGGGTTTCGGACTCTGGACCAATTCGATACTCGCGCGCGCTAAACGACTGGGGTTGCGCGTGGAAGAAATTCAAGCGGCTGGCGCAGGATGCTGGATTGGGTAAGTTCACGACCGTCTTGGTGGGCACAGGTGAAAAGCAGCCACGACGCCTTGTATAGTCTAGCGGACCGCAATTTGTCTGTCAGTTCCGACACATAGCGAACGCGATCTCTAGAAAGGATGTGTCAGCGGGCCTCAATATTCTGTTCTTCAACGCTTGCAAACTGGAACTGCAGCGCTTTAAACCCCTTCTCGTCGATAAATTGCGCATCAAGTACGTGCCGCTGCGACCTGCCCATAGAGTCAGTGGCAACGCCGAGTAGAGTCCCATCGCTCCGGACAACGAACGCTGAATACTTTGCAAGCAGCTCCTTTATACTCGTGGCACGTCCTTCGTCGCGTGCCTGCCACTTTGAAAAGGTTGATCGTTGCAGTAATTTGAATTGCCGAGACGTCATTGTAATAACGTGTGTCTTAATTAGTGAACCCCCTGTTGGCTCGTGGTCGTACCTACTTGCATGAATCTCAAACGTTTTAACGATATCTAACGCGATTCGCGAGGCTGATGTGCCAAACAAGGTTCACTTGCCTGGTACGCTGAAACCGTGAAACCCGATCTCGAAGCGCGGAAACGCATACGGCGCGTGCACGAGCAAAGCATACCACATTCCGCATCGTGAAAAACTGAAACCACGCCTTTCGCTTGCAAGATCGACGCCTTGCTGAAGCGCTTGAGGGCTGTCGAAGGCATGTTTATCCTTAGCCAGGGAACTCAGTGAACCGCTTGCTTCACCAACGCGAGCAGCTCTTCTCGCGTTCGTACGCGCTCGCGTGTCTTGGTCTTCCCACTTTTGATGACGTTTGCAAAAATCTCAGGTAGGTCGCCTTCCGTGACCCCTGTGAGTCCCTCAATAATTCCGCTGAAGACGTCACGCGTTCGTCGCTCTTCTAAGGTGATGTGTCCGAAATTGCGAAACCACATCTCTATGCGCGTATCTTCCGATACGATCGTTATCTTACGTATCTGCTTTTCCCACCAGAGGTGGATCATGATGTCATACTTCTTCTGAGCCATGAATCGTCTCCTGCGGCGCGCTCGCGGCCTGACGCCTACCAGTATGAACCCCTTGTTTTTATGATTTCGGGAGTCTTTAGGCGCTTGGCGGCGGCGGACAAAGTGCGATTGCTGCGGACTGGCAAAAAAAGAAAGTAAAGGCGCCGTAAGCGCGCCCCTTTTTGTCTATGGTTTGCTCTCTTCACCTGCCGCTTTCGCGGCGGCACCGGCGATATATACTGTGGCGATCACTGCGACAATGGTTATGATAATTGCGTATGCGAGGTTTCCTGGAATGCTGTTGGACGTTCCCAAAAAATAGATAAAAATAGACTGGATTGCTTGATTCCACGCAAGGCCTGCGATGAACGCGAAAGCCGTCGTGATCAGACCAGCCATCACTTTTAAGTACTCCACTCGACTCACCATGTGTTTCACCTCCGGTAGGCTAGGCTAGGTACAAAGTGAACACGATTTGCATATAATAAGGCACTTTCTATTTGCCGCGTTATTGGCTATTAGATCCCTTCAGTCACTCCATTGCAGAAAAGCGCGAGCTGTGGCTTATTTTGACTAGAAGCGGTATGCGATCAGGAGGACGATGAGCAGCAACGGCAAGAGGATATCGTTGATATACAGAATCGGCCCCGCGTTGCCGGACGCGTAGTTGTGACGGAGCCGGATGTCGCGTATGTGGCCGTACGCCGCCCCGATCCCAAACACAGCAAACGCGATTACCGTCGCGCTCCAGAAGTCACCGCGCACCCAAAAGCAGAGCACCCCTAAGACTCCTACGGCGAGGTTGTGCAGAGCTACTTCAAATTGAAACGGGCTTCCGGTGGGCCATCCGATACTCCGTGCAACGTCGTCAGCGACAAACGCGTGTCCCATGAAAGCGTAGAGCGAACTGAAGCCTACCGCGATGACAAGGAACCAGAGGAGAAACGACTCGACGACGCCCGTGGCATATAGGGCGATATTGAGGATGGCCGCAATGATCGCGACACCGATCAATCCATAAGGCCAGTATTCTGCCGCACGATTAACCATAGAACCCTTTCGCCACGTCGGTGCTCGCTCTCTCGTCGTGCGCAGGTTTAAAGCTGTCGTTTTATTGACGGTGGTCAGTTAGAGCCGCTAAGGCACCGAACAAGCCGTCGCGCTGTAGATGAATCGATCGAAGGGGCAGGCCCGACTCCAAAAAAGGATTGAAACGAAAAGAGGGGAGAGTTTTTAAGTACAGCAGCATTTCGATGGAGTGGTGATAACAAATGTTTGTAAACATTGACGGCACTGTTCTGAAGGGGCCCGGGCATGACAATTACCCTCACAACGCTTTGTGAGAATACCGCCGCGCAAGTTGGCCTGCGCGCCGAATGGGGATTAAGCATTCTTGTCGAGACTGACGACGTCGCTGTATTGCTCGACACGGGTCAAGACACCGCGGCGACCTTCAACGCGGCGGTCTTGGATGTAGACCTATCTGCGCTTCACACCATCGTGCTCAGCCACGGGCACCGCGATCACACGGGCGGTTTGTGGTCGGTGCTCAGCGCGATACGAAAAGACCATGCCCTTCACGAAGGGGCGCGTGCAGTCAACGTTGTAGCGCATCCAGACATCTGGATACCAAAGTACTCAGGACCCGTTCATGAGAATATCTACGCGGGGATGCCGCACGTACGAGAGGCGTTAGAGAGCCTTGGGGCCGCGTTTGTAAGCACGAGCGAGCCGGCGCGAATAAGCAATCGGATCCTTACAACTGGCGAAATCCCGCTGGACACGTCTTATGAGACTGTCGATCCAGAGTTGTACGTTCGTGACGAAGAAGGCATCCGGCCTGATCCGATGGCAGATGATCTTGCGCTCATCATCACGACAGATCTCGGTCTTGTGGTCGTATTGGGCTGCGCGCATCGCGGTATTGTCAATACGTTGCTCCAGGCACAGAGCGTGGCGAACGAGGATCGCATTCACACAGTCATCGGGGGGACGCACTTGATGAAGGCGTCGGAAGGGCAGCTTAAAGCGACGATCAAAGGGCTTAAAGCTCTCGACGTTGCGCGCGTAGGCATCTCTCACTGCACCGGTTTGCCTGCCGCGGTGAAACTCTCCAAAGCGTTTGGGGACCGTTTCTTCTTTAATAATGTAGGCACGCGCATCACGATCGAGGACTAGCGCGGGACAACCGTGCATTTCAACAGCGGCATTCGGTGACAAACTAATGAGTTGCGCCCACGCAGGATTAACTAGCTGCGAATAACGGAAGCTCGTGAAATAACGAATCATAATGCGGTTTCCGCCCAAAAAAGGTTTAAAAGAGCGGAGCCATAATCGGCATGGTGACTAGTATGGTCGACAACAAGAGAGTTATTAATGAACTTAACGCAGCGTTGAGCATGGAAATCGCCGCGATCGTGCAATACTCGCACAACTCGTACACGATTATGGGTCCCTGGCGCGGCGCCCTCACCGGGGAGCTGGAGAGCTTCGCAAAGGATGAGATGAACCACATGGAATACGTCTCGGAAAAGATCGTTGCTCTTGGCGGGGTGCCCTCGACGCAGCCTGCTGCCATCAACACGCCCGCAACGTGGCGCGCTATGCTTGAGGCAGATCTCGCAGCTGAAAACGCAGCGATCGAACGCTACAAAACCATTATCGCACTGGCAGACGAATTAGGGGACGTAGACCTGAAGAAGTCAATCGAGGACATCACAAGCCAGGAATACGGACACAAAGAGGCTCTCGAGAAGTTCCTAAAGGAGCCGGTGTAAGGAGGGCAGTTTCCCTCCACACTCTTTTTTTGCGCTTTTTTACTGTCTCTTAGAAGCTTCTCATAAAGGCGAGCGCAGCGGCTATTAAGCTTGAAAGAAAGCTATTGGGTGCCTTTTTCCCTGCACGTTGGCTCAGACCGCCTTAGCGTAGCAAAGCCTTCCAGGTTCTGTACAATATGGATCGATATCAAGCGAGGAAGATCCGATTTCTGAGACCGCGGCTCAGTGCTGCGTTAACGGCGTTGCGATAGAACGCAGTGACTTTGCTACAACGCGACAATAATATATGCGTGTGAGTAAACTACAAGCAATTAGGGAGTGGTTTTATGCTAGACAAGACGATTTCTGAGCATTTCATCGACAAAAGGATAGAAGTGTACTTCGGCGGCAGGCCGAACGAGACCATAACCGGCAAGGTAGTGGGAAGCGCCGATGGAGTTGTTGTGCTCGAGCACGATCAGCGCCGAGACTTTATCAACGTCGGAAAAATTGTGGCCTTTTGGGAAGTGTAGGCCTGGCACCTCGGTCGGCGGGTCGCCGTTTCAGCGGCTTTTAGCGCCCGTTTCTATGATCTAGAGGCCTAATCCAGGCTTGGCCACGTACTGCTTAGCAAGTCATCATAATCGGTCGCATCGCTGCGCCTTGACTCAGACGAGATTTGCGGCTTGTTCGCTATGGCAACATAGCAGACGTGCAATATCGTGACCGTCTGACCTCAGGTTTTTGTTTTGCGCGGCTTGCAGAGGATTTCGCGGATTTCAAGCTCATAGAACTCGTCGCTTGTCGCCGCTTTAATCACGAGCGCTGTGTCGAGCCCTTTCGAACTCCCACCAAGCGCTACGACCTCGGTACCTGGTTCGACGATCGCTAGCTGCGCTGCGATCAGCGTGAGTTCAACGGCCACTTTGGTGCCTTGCCCGAACCTGCGAAAGGCGTTCTTTACTTCATCAGAGTACTGGTAGTCAACTTCTTTGTAAAACACGTGTCTAAAGCCCGCATTCTCAATGCGCACTTTGGTTTCGGGCGAAAAACGCGCGGGATCGGTGCCGACGAAAAAGAGTATGAGGTTATCAGTCGCAAAGAAGTCGAGCGCTTTTTCTGCAGATGCTCCCCGAACCGAAGGAATCAGGATGTGCGTAATCCCGAGTTCGCCGGCGCGCTTTTTTGCACAGTCGAGCACATCAGCAGTGTTATCTTCCCCAGGAGCATCAAAATAGATTATTGTCCTTTCCATTCTCATGATAGTGGTCCTCCCTATACTCGGACGTTTAGGCGTGAGGACGCGTAAAGGTTTCTATGAGACGCCGCGAGCAGGAATTTTTTGAATTTAGTGCGCTCGGGACGATGATTAGTCGTAAGTAGCACGTGTGCGTGCCTCGCCGCTCCTGCGAAGGGCGTCGCTGCTGCTTTAACGCGGTATGACCCGCCCATCATGCTGGCCTAGTCTCAGTGGACGAACTCCGTCTCTTTCGCAACGCCCGTGAAAGCGCGTCGAGCGTGTTCTTGTAATCGCTGATCTCGCCCTCGCTTGGCAATGGCACGACCTTCGATAACTCCGCACTGATGCGTTCGCGTGTTTGGGTGTCCAGCCCAAGCGATTCCAGTGCGGCTTCGGTGATGACCCAAAACGCATGGCGGTGCGACACTTCAGTAATGCATTCGAGACTGACGACGCCGAGCTGGACTCTGTCTTTGCGTTGCTGGCCGTGAGAGTCGAAATACGATCGCACGAGTTCCGCTTGCAGCATGCACGGTCCGAATCGGTCAGCTCTGCACCCGTTGTTGGGGCGATAGGTCCACTCAGCCACGTAGCCAGTTGTGCCCATAG
>Ga0116111_1002646_pt1 | contig 10676 bp, 8 predicted proteins | sample June2015DPH_8_10_FD_89720 | JGI IMG/M metagenome (GOLD analysis project Ga0116111, IMG submission 89720) | Peatland microbial communities from SPRUCE experiment site at the Marcell Experimental Forest, Minnesota, USA - June2015DPH_8_100 | ecosystem: Environmental > Terrestrial > Soil > Wetlands >... | reverse complement strand
TCACCTGCCAGGTGCCCTGTACCAGGGCGAAGGCGCAGATTCCCGCCACCCCGAGCACAGCCAGCAGGAGCACGAAGGCGACGAAGGTACGAACCCACCTGCCCGCGGTTGCGAGCTTGGAGCCTGAGCGCGCCGCCTTCCTATGGGTGTTGTCCTTGGCGGCGACGAAGATGTCGCTCCCAACGACCGGCGGTGTGCCGTCCTCAGCGGCGGGCGTGTTCTCCTCAACGACAGGCGTGCCTTCCTCTACCACCGCAGCATTGTCGGTCCCGGCGACCAGAGCCACGTCCTCATCAGGGACGGGTGTGTTCTCCTGAACTACCGGTGTGCCCTCCTCGGCCACAGCAGGAGTCTCGGTCCAGGTGACGAGAGACATGGCGTCGTCGGGGACGGCGGCACTGTCCTCGGCGGGCCGTGGAGCGCTGTCCTCAACGGGGCCTTCAGTCGTCATGATTCCTCCCGCCATTGCGGCATCACCACCGAAGCGCGCCATACCCGGCGCGTCGGTCTCCGCAAGACGCAGGGGTGCCTTTACCAGCTTGGCCGCGAGATGGGAGCAGAGGGGGGATCATGAGTCGTAGGTCACCGTGATCGTCGTGGTGACCGAGCCATCTTCCGCACCGGGGGTCAGGCTCGGGATTGCTGCGCCCCCGCACTTGGACGAGGCTTGCCCGGCGTAGAAGTCGACGAAGTACGTGTCGCTGCCGCCGACCGCGAGACTGCCGGGCAAGGTCGCGGGCGTGCCCTCAAGCGACGTGAGCAGACCGTTGAGCTGAGCTGCGCCGCTGTTGTAGAGGCAGAGGCCAAGCTCTTGTTCCATGGTCGTGTTGGTGTTCGTGTCGCTTACGGCGACTTGCATCCCCGTGACCGGGACGCCGCCCGTGTTGGTGATGGTGACCGGGATGGGGGTCGAGTCGAAGGTCGAGCCGACCGGGCCGACCGTGGGCAAGGTGATCGAGGTGCAGCCAATGGAGGCGCTCGTACAGGGACCCTGGTAGCCGCCGACGGCATCGGAGTAAGGCGTGGACACGGCCACGCTGAGCGCCCCGATGCTGGCCGAACCCGTGCCCGAGCCGCGGGTCGTGAAGTAGCCGTAAGCGGAACTGGCTACGAGGGCGAGCGCCACGACGATGATCGCCCCGAAGACGAGCGCAGCGCGGTGCCAGTGCCAAGGCAGCATGGCTCGAAGGACGCGCCTTGCCATCACGACCCCGTCCCCGAGCTGTCGGAGAAGTTGCCGTCGGTGTTGGTGTAGACGGCGGTGATCGTGCTCCCAGCCGTGATCGGCCCGCAGGTGGCCTTCGAGGTGGTCGTCCCGGTACTTATGAGCAAGACGCTGCAGATGATCGTGGTGCCCTTATAGAAGGTCACCGTGCCCGTCGGGCTGCTCGGCACCGGGTCCTGACCGGAGCTGGCACTGGCTGTGACCGTGGCCGTGTAGCTGACACCGGAGGACGTGACCGCCGTCGTGGTGGCGTAGACCTCTGTGTAGGTCGCAGCTCCTGCGTAGACGAAGTTGAAGGTCGTGTTCTCGCACGAGTCCTGGTTCTTCGGGGTGTTCTTCAAGGAGATGGGCACTGACACGGAGTTGCTGCCCGATGCCGGGACGACGAGCGAGCCGAAGAAGGTGGTGTTGCTGTAATCGAGGTTGGAGATCGGGCAGCCTGCCGGGGACATCACCGCGGCGATGCTCATGGAGGTAACCGTGATGGGGACCTTCATCGGGTTGTGAGCCGTGTACCACAGGTAGCGCTGCGCTCCGGGGTAAAGGAGGGCGGCTCTCTGGCTTGTTGACGAGCTGGAGATGGTGCTCGTGATCTCGAAGCCCGTGCCCGAGGAGAGGAGGAACTTCGGTGTTTTTGAGGGAACGGTGGCGATGGAGACGAGGATGAAGACGAGCGCGGCAACGACCAGCGCCACTGCGCTGGGCACCACTGCCTTCGTTCGCCTGAACTTCTTCAACTTCACCGACTCCTAGGTCCTAAGTGGTGTGGGGTAAGGACACCGATCACTTTCTGCTGGCCGGGTGGCCGGGCCGCGGGAACAATGCCCGCGACCCGGTCCTCCGACTCAGTTGAGCTGGTGGCAATGAGCTACAGCCACCGGCTCGTGCTGTTATGGCGACGTGAATGACAGGCCGATGGTGTGACCCTCGCACGCGTTCTGGGACGTGTTGGGGTTCGACATCGTGATCGACGCCACGTTCTGGAACAGAGTGACCCCAGGAGCCACGTTCCCGGCTATCGACACGGGAGAACCGTTGACGGTGAACCAGGTCGCAAGGCACCCGGTGATGTCGTCCGAGTACTGGTCCTCGACGTCACCGCTCACGTTCGTCTTCGGAGCGATGGTCACCGTGGTGATCCACACATCACCGGTGTTCGGGTTGGTGATCGCAAAGCCGAGGGGCTGGGTCTCACCGGGCCACAGAGACGCGGTGGTACCGCCCACGACGTTGACCTCCACCGCCGGGATGTCCGCGTTCCCTGCTGCAACCTGGGCTGGGGTGCCGTAGGCGTCGGTTTCGACGGCTGGGCCGCAGTCAGTTTGCACCGACTGGAAGATGCCTGTCGTCAGGGTGCCGCAGTTGGGGGCGTCACCATGCCACCCGCTGCCGTTATCGGTCGGGTCAACGTACAAATATCCCGTGTTCGTGTCGGTCCCAATCGAGAGATCAGTCGCTGAACTCGACAGGGCGACGTTCAGGCCGCTTGCATCACCCCAGCTGCCGCTGGTGGCAGAGAACGAGATGTCGTAGACGAACTCCTGCGCAACAAAAGCCCCTTGCGAGCTGAAGTCGAACGTAACGTTCGTCAGCGACGGTTCGACGCCAGCAATGATGGCTGGCGGGAAGCTGAAGGACTGGGTATCGGTGATGGGACCAGCTACGCCTTTGTTAATACTCAGTGTCATGGGCAGATCCGTGATCGCACCGGCGCCCCAGTTACGCATTGCCACTACCACATTCACGAGTTGCTGATATCCCGTATTGGCCAGGGTGATGTCGTTGCCGAGATCGGTGATGCTGACGCACGCTAAACACTGGTCCTGGATATAGGGATCGCCGCTACCCGTGATTAGGCTGTCGTATCCAGCACCGATCTGGCTGATCGTGACATCACTGGCAGTACCGACCTTTGCCGTACCGGAACCGGACCCGCCCACTCCGAAGAAGGCAAACGCCGCCCCTCCAACACCGAGGAGGACGGCGACGACCACTCCGACGACCAACAACTTCTTGTTCATAAAGCGCTTCATTTACTGCTCCTATTCAGTCAATGGATGGATGGACTGCTTGTTAGGCGGAATCCAGGGGGGTTCCTCCGTACTGCCAGGAACCCGAAGGCTCCTGTTTGCTGCCAGGGGCACTCCTGTGGGGGAGTCCCCTTGGTGCTATCCAGACAGGCCAGATTCAGTGCCCCGCCTGGCAGAACTTCATGATCGATTCGGATGCCAGACCCGTCAGTAGCGGGGGACCGCTGCTGATAAGGCAAAGGCTGATTAGCGAGTTGACCTAGCCCGTGAAGCTGAAGGTGAAAGTCGGCTGCATGGTCTCGCCCTCGGCCGCGTTGTCAAGAGACGCAGCCGCGGGGTTCATGGTCGAGGAGTCGGTTCCGAACGGGCCATTGTCTCCGCAAGGCTCGACTGAGGTCGGGCCTGCGTAGAAGGTCACGTAGGTGAGGATGTAGTTACCCGCACCAGCAGACGTTGGGATGGAGTCGTGTTCGGGGAAAGTCGATGCCGAGCTGAACGGGCCGTTGTACAGCACGTTGTGGTTGGAGTCCTGCAAGCACAGGTAGGACTCAGAAGCCAGGGCGCTGTCACCTGTGCCTTGGTCGGTCATTCCGATTCCCGTCCAGAAGGCGGGAAGCGTGCCGTTGTTGGTGACGTAAATCGGCTCGGGACCAATCACGAACGATGATCCAACGGCTGGCGGGGTCGCCAGCGTTGTCGCCTGGCAGTCCGCGGCTGCGTTCGGGCAATTCGCGTCAAGTGTGTCCCATATCGCCACATGCAACGTGCCTGACGTGACTTGCTGGGTGGCGGTTACGTTGGTGTCAAAAACGGCGTGAGCGCCAGCCCCGACCAGGCCGAGACCTGCGAGGCTCAGTACTCCTGTCATTGCAATAGTGCGGAGTTTCATGGCTTGCTGCTCCTATTCAATAAATGGACCACTGGCTAGGGCACACGCCACCTTTGCCAAGGAACCCATGGCTCCTGTAACGGACCAGGAACCCCACGGGGTCCCTGCTTGCTGCCAGGGCGCTCCGATGAAGGAGGGTCCTGTGGTGCGGTCCAGACTGGCGGGACACGAGGTCCCGCTTGCCGGAGCCGCAACACCTTGTTGAGGAGTTCTTTGCGCTCTAGCCATGTGAACCACCGAGCGCGTGAGATGTGCTCTTGGTGCTGTAGGTGAAGGTCACCGTCGAGCTGGTGCCGACGTTCCCGAGGGCGTCTGTTGCCTCGCCGGTCACGGTGTAGGTGGCACCCGAGGTGAGGTACTTAGCCGCCAGGCCGAGCGACCAGCTCGTAGTGCCGCTCGCCACGACGAAGGTCAGGCCCGAGGCGCTAAAGCCGGTGCCGTTCCACCACTTGCCAGTGGACGCGTCCTTGATGGCCACCTTTGTGCTCGACAGGCTGGACCCGGAGTTCGACGAGGCCGTTCCGGCGATTGTCCCGGTCCAGTTGGTCCCGTATGTGGTGTTGTTCACCGGGTAGGTGACCACGACCGTCGGCGGGGCCGTGTCGTAGGTGAAGCTCACCGTCGAGCTTGTGCCCGTGTTCCCTACGCTGTCGGTGGCCTGGGCGACGGCGGTGTAGCTGACGCCCGAGGTGAGGGCCTGTGCCGCCATCGCAAGCATCCAGGTCGTCTTGCCGGTGGCCGTAACAAAGGTCTGGGTGCCAGCGCCGAACGCGCTTCCGTTCCACCACTTGCCTGTCTTGGTGTCCTTGAATGCCACAGACACGCTCGTGATGGTCGCCCCGGCTTCCGCTGAGGCCGTGCCCGTGACCTCTCCTGTCCAGTTGGTGCCGTAGGTGGCGTTGTTGACCGGGTACGTAATGGCGACGGTCGGCGGGGTTGTCCGGTTGCAGTAGGTGAAGCTCACCGTCGGGCTTGTGCCCACGTTCCCGTCGCTGTCTGTGGCTTCGGCCACGACGGCGTACTTGTGACCCGAGGTGAGGTTCCCGGCTGCAAAGGGCAAGTACCAGGTCGCCGTGCCGTTGGCTGCAAAGAACGTCTCGGTGGTGGCGCTGAACGAGGTGCCGTTCCACCACAGCTTGGTGGTCGTGTCCTCAATGGCCACAGACACGCTCTTGAGGGTCGTTGCAGCGCCCGGCGTCGCAGTGCCGGTGATCTCGCCTGTCCAGGTGGTGGCGTCGTAGGTCTTGCAGTTGGCAGGGAAGGTGATGGTGACCGTCGGGAGGGGCGCGTAGGTGAACGTGACCGTGGAGCTGGTCCCGGTTTCCCCGGTCGAGTCGGTGGCCTGGGCGACGACGCTGTAACTGTTACCCGAGGTGAGGCTTGTCGCCCCGAGGGGCAGGTACCAGGTGGTCTTGCCGGTGGCCGTCACGAATGTCTGGCTGGAGTTGGTGAACGAGGTGCCGTTCCACCACTGCTTCGTCGTGGTGTCCTCGATGGCCACAGCGGTGCTCTTGATGGTCGTGCCCACCCCCGCGTTCGACGAGGCGATGCCTGTGATCTCGCCCGTCCAGTTGGACCCGTAAGTCGTGCCGTTGACCGGGAAGGTAATGGTGACCGTCGGGGGAACCCTGCTGGTCTGGTTGCAGTAGCTGAAGGTCACCATCGGGCTGGTGCCCACGTTCCCTGCCGAATCTGGGGCCTGGGCTACGACGCTGTAGCTGTTACCCGAGGTGAGGTTGCTGGCGGCAAAGGTGAGGAACCAAGTAGTGGTGCCGCTCGTGACCGGCACAAAGGTCTGAGTTGTGGCGCTGAACGAAGTGCCGTTCCACCAAGTGCCCGTAGTGGTGTCCTCGATGGCCACCGACACGCTGGCAATGGTCGTGCTGCCACCGGAGTTCGACGAGGCCGTTCCTGTGATGGTCCCGGTCCAACTGGTGGCGTCGTAGTGGGTGCCGTTCACCGGGTAGGTGACGACGACCGTCGGGATGGTCGTGTTGTAGGCGAAGGTGACAAGAGAGCTGGTACCGAGGTTCCCGAGGCTGTCTGTGGCCTGGGCTGTGACGCTGTAGAAGTCGCCCGACGTGAGGTCAGTGGGCGGGAACGTCAGAGACCAGCTCGTGGTGTCGCTTGTGACCGGCACGGGGTTCGGGCAACTCGCCGTGTAGGTGTTGCCACTGCCGGTCCAGCAGTCACCTGTTCCCTGCTGGATGGAGACAGCCACGGTCGAGATGGACGCCCCGGCGGCGTTCGCAGCCGCAGTGCCGGTGATGGCCCCGGTCCAATCAGCCCCGTAGGTGGCGCCGTTCACGGGATAGGAGATGGCGACCGTCGGCAGGGCCGGAGCGGCGGTGTTGTAGGTGAAGGCGACCGTCGAGCTTGCAAAGGTGTTCCCGACGCTGTCTTGGGCCTGGGCGGTGGCGTTATAGCTGTCGCCCGAGGTGAGGTCAATCGCCGGGAGGGTGAGCGACCAGCTCGTCGTGCCGGTAGTGACCGGTACCCAGTTCGGGCAGGTGGCGGTGAAGGTGGCGTCGCTGCCCGTCCAGCAGCCACCACTTCCTTGCTGGAGCGAGACCCCGAGTTCGGTGATGCTGCCCAGAGCGTCACTCACCGTGCCCGTGATGGCACCGGTCCAGTCGGCGCCGTAGGTGGTGTTGTTGACCGGGTAGGCGATAGTGACCGTCGGCGTAGTTGGGATAGTCGGGGGAGGAATGGTCCCCCAGGTGCCAGCCGTGATGGCCTGGCCGCTCGTGGTCGAGGTCGTGAACACGGCGTGAGCGCCGACGCCGACCAGGCCCAAGGCGGCCAGGCAGACAACCACGACGCGTGCAACCGAGCGGAGCTTCATGTCAGCATCGTCCAGTCATCCAGGCGAACCTGGGGCGAGAAAACCGCACGGCCCCTGGTTGATGCCAAGGGCCGTGCGTCCCCCTGCCCATAGCTGGGCACTCCCAAGGAGGGAGTCCTTTGGTGCGGTCCAAACGGGTGGGTAAGAACACCCGGCCTCGCAGAACCGCAACACCTTGTGGATAAGGCGTGCCCGGTCGTGGAGAAACGGTTTTGTACGGAACTGCTCGGACGCGGCCGAGGCGCACTCCGACCTGGGAGTGCTTCCCTCTGCGGTTAAAGGCTCACACCTCGCGACCTTGTTCAGGGCAACCGAAGGTTGAGACGTGCATCCCCCCGCATCCCCGCGACTGCTGACCTCGCTCATGCGGTGCCTCGCGGGCCGAACTCTGCACCATCGGCTCGGTCGGCGAATAGAGGCGAAGGTCCCGATTGTGCCAGTTGTTGTGTAACTACACGGGAGTAGTACGAGACGGGGGACGCCAGGCGAACCGCCAGAATCCATGAAGAGCCGCTTCGTGGCGGAAATGGCGCTTGTAAGCGATGAGCTGCTTGAGGTGCTAAGGCAGCACAGAACGCTATGGCCGGCGAGCACATCAGTTACGCCGACGTGCAGGGTCTTGGTATAAGCAGCCATTGACCATTCCGCAATGGCTGTCGCTTCATGAGACCTAAGAAGACACTCCGTTCCCGCTCACTTTGCTCGTAGGTGTGAACCACCGCGACTGTCGAGCGGGGACGGGTTCGCTACTCGCTCCAACCAGTCCAAGCGACCAGATAAGGACTGGGAATCAAAGCTTCCCTCGCTGCGCGAACCATCGCGCCATTGACTATTGATGTCAAGAGGCTTTGTCAGGCTTTGTGTCATATGCAGACATACTTCGCGCGAATGACAAGCGTGGGATTTGCCTCCTTTCAGTCCGACCTGTCAGGACAGGTGGGTCTGGCTTCAGGGCGTGCCGAAGCAGGCTGACTTGTCCGTACAGAACCTCAGGTGCGGGAGCGCATTGAGGTCGTTACCCTTAGAGGTCAGCAGAAACAACGGTTTCCAGCTTCTTGGCAGGGGGCACCGTTGTGAGTCCTAGGCAGCTATTAGCTATCGCCCCTGGCGTCGCGGACGCCGACCGGATTCGTGGATGGTTCCTCCGCAGTCAGGGTCGGTCTTAGGGACCGCCTTTCTTGCAGGAGAAGCGGCCTCCGAAATTGGCTTCACCGAAGTCACTTATTGCGTTCATCTGTTCACCCTTCGTGTTGAGTCTCCGTCCTCGGGACACCTGGGTGAGGACGTGCGCTGAACCGGTTCTTGAGATGAGGACAAGGTCGGGCGGCGGGAGAACCGAGGCTGGTTGCTGACGGAGTTCCGATCATGGCTTGTGCGTCGCCATTCGCGGTTAAGGGTCCGTCTCCTGTCGCGGAGCGCTCGATCCTGAATAGTTTGTATCCCCGGGGATCCGGCGGAGCTGCCGGGCGCAGGAGTTGTGGGAAGGGAGACCGGCGAATGTGTGAGGGCGGTGGGCTCGAGCGCCAGGTGCGGGAGTACTGGGATCGCGACGCGGCCACCTACGACCGTTCGGCGGGGCATGATCCGCGAACACAAGCAGAACTGGCAGTGTGGGCAGCAGCTCTGCGCAGGCTGCTTCCGCCTCCGCCGGCGCGCGTTCTCGACGCGGGAGCGGGAACGGGCTTCCTGAGTCTGTTGTTGGCTCGACAGGGTTACCGCGTCACGGCGCTGGACCTGGCGCCTGCGATGTTGGCACAGCTGAGCGCGAAGGCGCAGTGGCGCGGCCTCAGCGTGGAGATCGTCGAAGGCAATGCAGCCGCACCTCCCGGCGAGGGCTACGACGCTGTCGTGGAGCGCCACCTCGTGTGGACCCTGCCGGACCCCCGAGCGGCGCTCGAGGCTTGGCGCCGCGCCGCGCCGACAGGAACGCTCGTGCTCCTCGAGAGCATCTGGGGCCCGAACGCGGGTCCTTTGGATCAGCTGCGCTCTCGTGCCCGGATACTTCTCCGGCAACTGAGGAACCAACCGTCGGACCATCATGCGGAGTACGGGGCCGATCTGCGCTCCGAGCTCCCGTTCGGGTCGGGTACGACCCCTGAACTGCTGGTTGACCTCGTCGAGTCAACCGACTGGGGGCCGGCTCGAGTCGAGCGCCTCCGTGACGTTGAATGGGCGACCCGCGAGGCAATGGTGTCGCCGGTAGACCGGTTGTTGGGCGTTACGCCTCGCTTTGCCGTGACCGCTGGCTGACGGATTCGGCCAACGTGCGTCCTCGTGCGCGACCGGGATTCGGGAGTAGCCGGCATGCGGGAACATCGCGGCCGCTGCGACATGGGATGCAACACTGTCTACCACTCAGAGTGGTCAGATCAACCGCGCTAGGGTGTCAAGCATGAGGCGTGCGAAGTGCCTCGCCGTGGGCGCCATCGCGACGATCATGGTTTTGAGCCTTCCCGCGGTCGCGGCGATGGCCCGGCCGCGGACCGGTGGACCGAGCGCGCCCAGGACGATTACCGCGGCACCGGGCAAGTCCCTCGCCTCTACTACGACCACATTACCGCGCGTCCCGGCTAAAGCGGACCGGGTGCTGAAGCGTCTGCTGTCGGCGGTGGCTCTCATCACCGAGGACAACCAGAAGGCGGCGGCGTTGTCGGAGTTCTACGACCTCGAGAAGTGCAAGCTGGCCGCGGCGCAACGCGAGATCGCCGTCTTGGACCGCCGGATCCACGCCGCCGAACTCCGCGTGTCGGCGGCTGGTGCACGCCTGCGCCGTACCGCGATTCGCGCTTACGTCTCCGGTGAGCTCAACGAGGTCGGTACAGGGCTCGTTTCCGGCAGCGCGTCCGAGCGCGAGATGGCCGGGGTCTACACGGGTGTCGCGTTGAACCAACTGCGCCAAGCCGTCGGGAGCTACAAGGCGACGTCGAGCGCCGCCCGCGTTACCCGTGCCGCCGCCCTTCAGACCTTCCGGCAGATGGCCCGAACCTTGGCGAGCCTGACTTCCGTGCGCGCCAAGGCCCTGGCCCTCGTGCGCAAGGCGTCGGGCGAGTACACCTCGATCAGCCGACGACTGCTACGGCTTGTCGGGAGGAAGGAGTTCGCCCGGCTGTTCTCGCCAGCGCCCACCGGAAGCCCTTACAGAGGGCCGAACCGAGCCGGCACCGACGTGTCACACGTCGCCACACAGGCCGAGGGCCTGAGGGCCGCGAAGGTGGCGCGGGAGTTCCTCGGCGTTCCGTACGTGTTCGGAGGTGTCGGCAGGGCGGGCATCGACTGCTCGGGCCTGACGATGCGCGCCTGGGCGGCGGCGGGCTACCAGCTCGCACACTCGGCGACGCTGCAGTGGGAGGAGTCCCGTCCCGTGTCCCTGGGGCACCTTGAGCCCGGAGACCTGCTCTTCTACCACTTCGCCCACGACGGCACGAATGCCATATCCCACGTCGTCATGTACCTCGGGTCGGGCCCGTTCGGTGCCGAGACGGTGATCCAGGCGGCGGAGCCCGGGACGAACGTCGCCCTCGGCCCGATCTTCTTCAACGGCCTGGTCAGCGCCGGGCAGCCCTGAGCGGCGCGTCGGGGCCGCCTGGGTGTTACCAGTGCCCCCGGTGGACCACGTCACCCATCGCTCGCCGGCCACGACGTCTCGGTGACCCGGTCGGGACGGAGGTCCCGGTCGATTCGGCGTCG
>Ga0116111_1002631_pt1 | contig 10706 bp, 12 predicted proteins | sample June2015DPH_8_10_FD_89720 | JGI IMG/M metagenome (GOLD analysis project Ga0116111, IMG submission 89720) | Peatland microbial communities from SPRUCE experiment site at the Marcell Experimental Forest, Minnesota, USA - June2015DPH_8_100 | ecosystem: Environmental > Terrestrial > Soil > Wetlands... | reverse complement strand
GGATAGGAAGGCATATTGTTCTCCTCTTATCGGCTACCAGCCGACATTTGCTTGGTTTCCTGTGTACGAAGATGGGTCTCCATCACACGATGGGACGCTCATTCTTGCTTTCGTAAAGTAAATGTCTCCAAGGTGCCGGTCCATAATCCTGATTTTTTTGAGCCGGTCATCGTATTCCTTACGCGCTGCCTGGGCGAGAAATTGCCAGTTTGCACCTGAACCTCTTTCCATCTCATCACCCTTCTGTGATTCCTTCCACAAAAAGGCTACTTCCTGTGCTCTCCACTTTACTAACTCCTCTGTGAGCGGCGCTGGAATTGTGTCTGTCGGATTAACAAGAGGCGGAAGATTGCACTGACACATAAATGTGTAGGGTAAGATTTCTAGGGGGTGGGGATGAAGTTCGTACAACATTTGCCCATAAGTAGAGCTACCATTTCTGGTATCAAAACCATAGGGAACGACATTGGTTGGTTGGGCAAAATCTGTGCGCTGAGGGTCGTCTTGCGACAAATTTTCCTGTGTTAAGCTCCACCAATCCATAGGAGAATTATTAGTCGTATCGACTATGGTTTCCCAGCGTTTGAACCCGGCAGGAGCAGGATAATAGCACTGGTAAATTAAATATCCCCCGCGATTCTGTATCGGGTCTGTCCAAGGGCGGTCAATCGTCAGTGTAGCAATCAACGTAATTGAGAAAGTGGCAGCCGTTCCACCTTCCGCAAAAGTGATGTATGGAGTCGTGTAGTTGTTTCCTGCATTCAACACAATAGGTGGTAGCGTCACCGTTCCATTCGCGTTAACGGTAATAGAAAGCGTTGCTCCAGCGCCTATTGAGGGGTCAAGAACGGGTACAGTATAAACGCCGGGAGTTTGGCCTGATCCTGGAGTCAACACCGTCGCATAGGCAACCGTACCGTTGTTTCCTAGCGCGATAATGTTGTAGATTGAGTATTCTGGAATACGGATTTGCTGCTGTGTAAGCAATGGGGGGTAGGGAACAGTTGCCGTCCATGCCGCCGTCGCAACTGCATCCCCTGTAATTGTGGTAGTGAATGGCGTGACGGTGATTGTGCCTGGACTTAAGAAATTAGAGTTGGGACCACCTAGCATTCCTGGGGTCAACCATCCTCCAGTTTGTATCTGGAAATTCCAAGCGTTCTCATCTTGGATAGCGACGTATGCTTCATTGATGAGCGTCGCCGCAAGGCCACGGTTCATGCCTGCAATGCCTAATAGCTGTTGAACCATGTTTTGAAACGCCACGTCTCACCACTCACTTCCCCGCCCGCTTCCGAGCCACTCGCTTGCCGCCAGTCCGCCCGCTCCCGCTGACTTTCGTCAAGTGGCCCATAGGGTACACGACTTCAGGATGACCGTTGCTTTTGCTTCCAGCACCGACAAGGTGTTTCTTAGTGCCTGCCTTTGGCTTTGCCATCTCGGTTTCCTACTTTCCTGCTACACGCTTCCTACCGCCCCTCTTTTTACCGGAAGGCTTCTTTTCGGTCAACTTGATTGTTTCCGTGTTCGCAATCATCTTTTTCTTGGACATGACGCTTCCTTTCTCCCTGTTGAACTTTCGTTTCGACACATCCCATTACTTCAGGATAGTTTTGTGCGATGCTTTCTTTCCGCGTCCCTTGCCCTTGCCACCCTTGTGAACATGAATCGTGCTGTGGCCTTTGACATGATGGTTTGCTGCTACCGTGTGCTTAGCGTTCCTTGGTGCGGAAGCCTTGTGAATTTTTGCTTTTCCTAAACCTCTGTGCATTTCAGTTCTCCTTTGTTTCTGATTTTTCTACCGCTCCTGTTAAAACGCCCTCCGTAGGTTTTACCCTTCCGGGCCTACAGAGGGCGTCAATTGTCTGCAATCACCGGGAGAGGGAAAGACAGACCTTGTGTTGAAACTCGTTAAGCCCCACCAATCACTGTCAACTGCACCGACTTCGTTGCGATACTGGCTCCGCTTCCTAATGGAACCCATCCTGGAGTGCTTGTGAGAGAGAACGTGTACCAGAAAATCGCCCATGTTGCCGCAGTTGCAACACCACCAACCGGAACAGGAACGCCAATATAAGTTCCGTCTGTCGTCACGGCAAGTCCAAGCACAGCATCAATATTAAACGGAATAAAACTTACCGAAATAATATCGCCTGTGGTCTGGTTATAAGAAGCAGTAGGATTACCGTATCCCACAAAAACCTGACGGTTTCCAGTATGGATCGGGTACTTCACCGGGGTTAGCGTGTTGAGAATCATTTCCGCTCCTTATTTCCGAGAACTGCGGGGTGGATATTCCTACCCACCCCGAATGCGCGATTAGTCTTGGTAGATTGGCGAGTCCATTTGAATCTTAAACGGAGTTCCAGCAGGCGGCGTAGTTGGCAGTGGATCGAGAATGTTGCCGATTGCGAACGGTCCATAAGTTGCGCTCGATGGAGCCATCGTTCCGTTTGGCGATGAACTCTGCACGATAGCAAACTGCTGTGCCGTTTGAGTGGCGCTTGTGTTTTGTACTATCACAGTCGCCACACCAGATTCCTGAACAAAGCCATAGTTTCCAGGAGTGATAGAATTCAAGAACACTACCGGATGGACTGGTCCTACTGCCGCTGCCGTGGCAGAACTGCTCAAGGCAACGTCTGCGCTGGTAACAATATTCTGGCTGATTCCCAACTGCGCCACAACCGTGCCTGGAGTTCCGCCAGTTGCTAATGTGAATGTTGGAGGCGAAACGTATCCCTGCCCACCATTGACCACAGTAGCTGTTATCGCGTTCGCAGCCGTTACGATAACCTGAATGATTGCACCCGATCCTCCGCCGCTGCCTACATTTGCCGCAACAGTATAGGTGCCGATAGTCTGACCGCTACCCTGGGTCAAAACCACCACACTCTTTACCGATGATCCTGAGCGGATAAAGCCAACGGTTCCCGTCTTCACGTTCGCCGCCGTCGCGCCTGAATCAACCTGCACATAACGGTAACGACCGCTATACAGAAGGCCGTTGGTCGGATAGGACGCACCAGCAGCTTCGTCATTTGTCGCGTCGAAGTAGTCGCCCTGATTCAACCCGCCAGCGTTGTACGGGAAGCCGGTATTGCTATCCCCCTGCCCCGACTGGTACGGGGAGTTTACGTTGTTGATGCAAAGCCATGTAGGAAGTGCAGGCTGAAATGGCATCTTAATCTCCTTAAACTACTTCGTTTTTTCCTGTTCCGTCACCTTACAACGGATTAACCGATTGACGTAAAGCCGAAAGCGTATGCATTCTGTCTCGGTTGTACGCAATACAGGTTCGTCGCCAACCGCATAAAGATCGTGTCCACGCTAACGTTGTTCCACTGGCTCGTCCTGCGCACTCCGAAGTTCCATGCAGGCCTGTCCGTTGTACGCAACTTGAACGTCTCAGGCGTCAGGAAGTAAATCGCTTCCGAAGGCTGAATGTTCGCGTTCGATGGCAAACCGGAGTTCGTTGGCGAAGTCGTAACCGATGCGCCTGACGAGTTGACAAACTGAGGAGTCGTATAGGTAATGGTTGTCGTGTTCGATCCAACGCCGTCCACCAAACTCGTGTTTCCAGATGCTCCACCTGTTGCAAGCGGAATGTAATACTGCGCAACAGCCGAAGGAGCCAGAGGATCGGAATAAATCTGCGTACCGTTGAAGTCCAGAGCATCCCACATGATGTCGTGCTTCGTGTTCGAGATGTCTCTGCGATAAGCGTCAAGAGCAATCGCAATTGCCTTGAATCCGAACACGTTTGTGATGCCCAGCTTCGGTTTTCCACCCACCGCCTTGCACTGCGACCAGAGTTGCATCAATGAACCGAAGTTGATTTGTCCCGGTCCTGACGTTGCAGGTGCGGCCACAGTTCCGGTTGTTACCTGTTGTCCAAGGTAAAGCGGTGTCACGTTGATTGCAGCACCTACCGCGCCGTTTCTGGCTTGCTGTCCGTAGCTCTTGTAGATATTGCCATAGAGCGAAGGATCAATGCCGTTATTCAATGCTTCGTCCAAACCGTTCGATACTTTGTAACGGTTATCCGAAACAGTTGGAGACGATTGCTGTCCGTGACGGAATGCATCCATCTCCAGCATTGTGTTGATCTGCATCACCAACGCTTCCATAAAGATCGCGTAGATGTCACAAATCCGCGCAGGACCAGAGTTAATCACACCGCCCTGTCCTGAGCCGTCGTCCATCTCCCAGTCGTCCATCGGGAACCATGAAGCGTAGCCCTTCTCATAGAACTTCAGCTTGTCGGTAATTTGCTGACGGGTCACAGTGATCGTCTGACCTGGATTCACGCCAGCGCCCTGCGGACGACCGTACAGGAAGACTTCCGTCATACCTGCGCCGCCAAGATACGGGTCAGCTACACCGGCACGGCGTAACTCTTCCAAGAAAGGAGTCCCGACGAAGAAGTTATTCCAGACCACCTCTTTGCGGACGCTCTCTAGGTTTGTGGAATCAATTTCGCCGAAGGTTGGATCGGTCGGTGTAATTGGCATTTTCGTTTCCTTTCAGCGATTTACGCTGTTTTTCTGAATCTTCCGCTTACGCTACAACTGCTTGTCTTTCTTCCAAAGCCTTGTGAATGTTGTCCAAAGATGTTTGTCTACGCTCGGCTTGAGTCATCTTGGTCGGGTCTTTGCGCTCACCCGCCTTAGTTGCTCTTTGCAAATCGGAGAACTTCGATGATCCTGGAGGCAACTTCGTATCAGGATTGCTACCGGCCTGCTCCGCTCTCAATCTTTCCTTGGCCGCAAATTCAGCCTTGAGTTTGTCGGTCTCTTCCTTGTACTTTGCTTCCCTCTCAGCTACAGCGGCGGCGGCTACGGCATCGTCATGGGCCTTCGCTGCTGCTAGACGCATCTCTTCTTTCTTCTCCGCAAACTTGAAAATCTGAGAGGCGTAGGTTGCAGGGTCTTTGAACTTGTTGGCCTCAGCCTGCCGTAGGAGTTCGGTAGGCGAGATCGGCATTGGCTTGCCGTAAAGCGTTTGGTACTCCCACTGAATATTCGCCACTGTTCCAAGAGAAGTTCCTAGTTCGTTGCGAACCTCATCAATTGTGAATGTGGGAGTTCCGGGAGTCTTTGGAGCGGGAGGAACTACAGATGCTGCGGGAGGAATGAATACTGGAGCGTCTTCCGGCTTGATGTTGAGCGTACTTAAATAACTTTCTCTCTGAGCCTTGTAGAACGCTGCTTCCGCTGCTGCATCCGATGCGGCTTTGGCCAATTTTGCCTTTTCCGCTTCCCAATACGCGATGCCGGGATTATAAACATTATCCCGAAAATCCGCCCAACCTCTTTCAGATGCCTCTGCTGCCTCTCTTGCTACTCTGGCAGCTTCGGCGGCGGCTTCCTGTGCTTTCCGATCCGCTTCCGCCTTTGCCGCTAAATCTTTTGCGGCCTGTTCTTTCTGTGCGGCAGTCTGCTCGATATTGGAAACGTAACTGGTAAGCCCACTCATGGCTTTCGCGTCAAGAGCATCAATCTGCTCCTGAGTCCAGCCCGAATTCTTCAAAACTTCTGCTAATGTCATGTTCACTATTCTCCCGGATTTTCCTTTGCGTTAACCTACTTGAGGTTGCTGCGAAATCGGAGTCGGCTGAGAAGGCGTAACCATTGCCGTCTGTGCCTCTCCTATCGCCTGTACAACTTTGTTCATCTGTGAAGCAATCTTAGGGTACGCAGATGCGATTTGCTGCGCTACCTGCGACCATTGGCCGAGCAATTCTTGGATTTGATTGGCTGGACCTTGAGATGGAGGACCGCCTTGAGGCCCGCCCTGTGGTCCACCTTGAGGTGAGGGAGGGGGAGGACCACCCGCAGGCGATCCTCCTTGATCTGGCGTTGGTGGCATTGCTGGTGTAGCCATTTCGTCTCCGTCTAACGGTTAGTGGCTACCAACTACGCCTTGATTGCGCTCTTCTTGCTTTGACGCTTGCCGCCTCTGCGCTTCCGACCGGAAACCTTCTTCACGTGCTTTTTGCCTGCTACCTTGTGACGGGCCATGATGTTTCTCCTTTGTGTGGGTTACGTTTGTTTGGAGCAAACGAAAATGGCGGCTAGGCCATAATCGCCTAGTCGCCAGTTGTTCCCAATAAGGGGGCCGCGTGCTAATGTGTTGACGCTGCTACTTCTCTACGTCTTAAAAAGGAATAGAACAAAACAAACGATTTGTCAAGCACAAAATGAAAGATTCTTAGTTTTCGCTCTTTATTCTCTGTATTTGGGGGTGAAAAGTGGTACAATGGGGTTGTGGAGGTTCGAGCCTCCGCACACTTAACGCTTAGGAGAGCGCCAAATGCCAACCCCATCTGCTCCATCATACCGCAACCGACATAAAATAAACCTAGAAAATAAGACAAAGAAATGCTCTCGCAATCCCTGTGTTAATGGCGATCCATGGCAACCTTGGGACAGTTTCTATATTGATGACAAGTCCAGTACAGGATTATCCTCCGCGTGCAAGGCGTGCCTCGTCGCCAGTTGCAGAAAGTGGCATGAGGATAATAAAGATGCGGTGAAGAAACGAGCAGCATTACGGATAGCGTCCATACGTGGCGACGATGGAGAGCCTAAGAAAGATAAGAAGTCAAAAGAATGCACCATGTCTGAAGTGAAGCGGGTTCACTCTGATAACGCTTTAGAAAAAATCTGTCCAGACGCGAATTGCCCATACGGGGGTAAACCTCAACCTCTAAATAACTTCTATAAAAACGCAGCGCGATACGATGGGCTTCAAAATTACTGCAAGGAATGCAATAGACGTATAAACGATGAACGTAAAGCGACACGTAGAAAACCAGTTGAGTTCGGCGACAAAGTTTGCACTATCTGCAAAATAAGCCAACCTGTAGATAATTTTACTCCTTCTACTGTCGGAAGAGATGGGCGGTACCCTAGATGCAAGTCTTGTGTCGCCAAACTTTCAGCAGAATACTATACCCAAAATTTTGATTCTGTTAGTTCGCAGAAGAAACACCACCGAACTGTTGTGAGAGATAGAAATGCCGCAAAGTTGCAAGAATATTGGAATTCCTTAGCCTCCGGTGGAGAAGAGAAATATAAGATATGTATCGATTGTGGAGGAGAGCCGCAACCGTATAGCAATTTCCACGTAAATCTTGAATTTAGTGATGGACTATCTAAAAAATGTAAGCCATGTTTAAGAAAGAGCGATAATGACCGCTATCACAGGAACCGAGAGAAAAACTGGGCTAAACATATTGTATCCTCAATCAAAGCGAGGGCACTTAAGAATAATCTATTGTTCAATATAGACGAATCCGATCTACAGAATAAACCGGAATATTGTCCTTTTTTTGGAGTCAAATTAGACTACATGGGAGGACCAGACAGGAGACTGTGGGCGAGTGTAGATCGAATAATACCAAAGATGGGATATGTAAAAGGAAACATTAGAATCATTTCAAATGCTGCTAATTATGCCAAACTAGATGGCGACGATTCGATATTCGCCGCCATAAAGTTATATCACTCTCTTTGACGAACTATAGAATCTTGTCTCCGATGTTAATGAGTTCGCGGATTTGAACAGACTGAGCCTCTGTCAACTTCGTCTTTTGCTCCACATTTATCCCCTGCACCGCTCCATTGTTGTAAAGCGTGATTGATTTTCCGCTAGTCTTTATCGACTTCAAAACATCGTCCAGTTCTGATGCGCTCGCCTCTACGGAAAATTCTGTCAAGAGATAATCTCTCTGCACCTTAACTTTTATTGCCATTCCCTCTCCTTATGTTGTTTGTTTTCTTACAGTTATCAGGATTCCTTCACCACGGTCCTGGGCGTTCCACCTGCCGCACCTTTTTGCGCCAGACGAGGTGGCTTCTGTCCACTGCTGGGGCGTCCACCTGCGTGTTGTCCTCCCGGAGCTTTCCCTCCGCCACCTCCACCGCCGCCTTTTCCTTTATCCTGACCGCCTTCAAGAACCGAAGGATCAATGCCCATTTCTTTCAACTTCATCATTGCCTTGGCTTTGGCAACAATCTCCATAACCTGCAAATCAACCTGCTCACTAAAGAACTTGTCTTTGAGTGTATTGCCTTCGTTCTTACCCCAATTATCAATCTCAAGATTCTCCATGATAAAGCTCCACGGAAGCGGCGCTCCGCCTCTCTTGAGTTGCAACAATAGCATTTGCCTCTGCATCTGTGTGATCTTCAACAGCGTACTCGGCACCGAAATCAGCCGCAGTTTCCTAACGAAATACTTTGCCCTCGTCAGCCTGTCATACATTGACGGCGTGGTGGGATACATATTTCCGTTTATGAACTCGTCAGGCAAATGGCTTGGAACCATGTCGTCAGGATTGAGATCGAACATCTCCTTGGCTATGCCGTCCGGTCCAACGTACTCTATCAGTCTAGCAGCGTCAAACCACTGAGGAATAAGGTACTTCATCCTCTCGCCCAGCTTTTTGTTCGCCTTCTCAATCCTCATCGCAATTCCTCTGGCGATAGGACCGATAGCCCCTACTTCCTTGTCCGCTGTGTCGTTGGCGATATTCAACTTCATGTTCGCCAAGTTGCCAACATCGTTTAATCCTAATTGCGCTAGGAGTTTTTCTGAAAGGTATTTCAGCCAAGTGAAGTCTATATTATCTACCGTGACCGTATCAGGAAGCAGGGATTGAAATGCCTTTGTTGGCTCCTGACCGCCTGCTAGTCCTAGACGAACATCTTCCTCAAATATATCGAAGTGTTCAATCTTTGCTCCCCCGTTGGTATCCAAATCGTATCCCATTGGAGGATTCTTTTTGGCCGTCATGGTCTGATCGACCTTGCGCTCATGCTTCCTAATCGTTGTCTGGATTGACGCTACATCCCCTACTAACGATCTTCCTGACGGCTCCCACGCCACATCGTCTACTGTGTATTGGATTATTGGAATTTCCGGGTCCCAGTCGAAAGAAGTACCGTCGTACATAACTTGGTCGAGTCCTGAAGACGTAATGATGAGCCGAAGGTTAGGGTAGATGCGGCAATCCTCCACCATTGCAGGGCGATAGTAAGGTTGGCCATTCTTCATCCCTCCAAAGATTTCCTGTCCTAGCGCCGGTACTTTATAAAACCAGGACGTTCCCTCGTCCCCCATCTTCATTTCCAAGCCAGTTGTATTTATCCGTATGTCCCTAACGAATGTGTACCTTATCTCTGTGTAGAGGTTTCCAAAACTCCTGCTCTGCGTCTCGCCCACTTGCCCATAACGCCATGTTGCAGCAAAATCCTGCCGCTGCGCCTGAATCAGAGATTTGTAGTTTGAACGTCCTACTGTTTGAAGTTTTCCTTGGAATAGAGGAAACCTTGCACACGCCTCGGCAATAGGCATGTAATCGTAAACCGTTACGGAATAGGCATCTTGAACATCATTAGTCTTTGACGGAACCTGCGTAGGCATTACATCTAGGAGTCCTAGCGCATCAAAGATCATCTCCCGTGGGCCGAAATTATATTGAGAGCCGCGAACCTTTGCCCACAAGTAGCCGCAGCCAAACACAACGGCATATTGAAGAACTTTCAAAATTTGGAGGGGAAAATCGCTTTCTAAATAAACCGCTTTGCTTACCCCTGTAAGCATTTCTGCCATTTTTTTGTAATTCGGTACATCGGAACTGAATCCGGCAATTTCACGGACCTCAGCCATAGTCGTGCAAAATTTATTTATGTTATATCGTAACTCGTTTGTTATCAACGATGACCGAGTTTTATCTTTGAAAATTCCATCGAAAACACGCAGATTAGCATTTAGATTTTTATAGGACGGCTGACCTTCAAGCCAACCTTCAGCCTCTTCTACTTGCGAGTCAACCCAAGCGATCTTCTCAGAATCGGATGCTTCCCAGTCGGGAACGCGCCAGCGCACGGTTTCTGTCTGATTTTTAACGGGAGTCTCTACACTAAGGTACACACCGCATCGCTTTCCTCCCGGTACGAGCCGCATCCTCAGACGTGGCTAAACGCATCATAAAGCAAATCGTTCCAATCGTCTACAACTTTTTCTTTTTGCTTCATATCTTTCCGTTAACGCCGACTTTCGTAGGCTTCGGCATGTAAATAGCTTTCTCGTTCGTAAGCTGTTGGATCGTAACGGTTTGCGCTCATTTCCTCAGCCCTGCGCAGAAAATCTCGGTTTTTGTTGTCACGAGCGTTTGCCATCAAAGTCCTACGGTCGCTCCTGATCTGGCCGATGAACTCGGCTTCAATCGCCCCTCTTTGTTCCTGCTGGCGTCGATGCTCAACCCTTTCCTGTCGCCTTTGAAGTTCCGACAACCTCTCCGCTTCATGTGCGGAATTGCAAATAATCTTTTCGTATCCTCGCGGCGCAGGAAGATTCTCAGGCATACCGCTCATGATCTTTCCTGATGCGTCCTTGTAAAACGTAACCTTTTTGCTCAACTGTGCCGTCTTCGTCCACCCTTTAGGCCGAAGATCGTGGGCTACGTCAGAGGCTTTATCGGTCAGGTTGTACCAATGGTAAAGAAGAAAGTTTTTGATTCCTGGTCCGTAAGGAGGACAATATCTGGAGGTCAGCCAGTCGGTTCCTTGCCAATGGGAAACGCCGTCTATTACGTCCTTGTCTTGGAGGAAATAGGTTCCGTTGTAGACAAACCATTTTGATTTTGAGAACCAACAAAGTTCAATATGGTCCTCGCGCCATACGATAACGCGCTG
>Ga0116111_1002619_pt1 | contig 10731 bp, 10 predicted proteins | sample June2015DPH_8_10_FD_89720 | JGI IMG/M metagenome (GOLD analysis project Ga0116111, IMG submission 89720) | Peatland microbial communities from SPRUCE experiment site at the Marcell Experimental Forest, Minnesota, USA - June2015DPH_8_100 | ecosystem: Environmental > Terrestrial > Soil > Wetlands... | reverse complement strand
TGGAGTGAATGAATCCACTGGCTCGACTCAGCCTACCCGCCTCTTCGAAATATTGAGTTGCAGCTCTCGGGTCGCCAACCGCTGCTGCAACTTGCCCCAGCACGATTAAGGCTTGACTCTGTTCCAGCGGCAGGTGCAACTGACCGGTTTGTTTCAGGGTTTGTTCCAGGAGGTTGCGCGCCTCCTCCGACCGGCCGAGGAGGGCAAGAGCCCGGGCCTTGCACCCGTAAGCAATGTAGGGAAAGCCGATGTCCTTGACCATCGACGCAATGTGCAAGGCTGCGTTGCAGTAATCCAGTGCTTCGCCGGCTCGGCCCATTTCAACAAGCCCGTTCCCAGTCTGTGACCCGTACATTACCAATGTCGGGAGGTCGGCCCTCGCAAGCGCCGAGGTAAGCGCGGAGGCGACCAGATCTCTAGCTCTTCCGGTATCGCCATCCATGAAATCAATGATTCCTAATTCTGCCCTGGCCCTCGCCTGCCATGCCTTGTCGTTTAGCCCTTCGGCAAGATTGAGAACTTCCTGCCAGGCTTGAGCGGCAGAATCAGGATGGTCCTCTCGTAAGATGTCTCCCTTGGTAGACAAGCAGCGAATCCTCAACCGGGAATCATGCGCTGCGAGCGGATCTTCTAGAATGCGAGTCAATTCCGCTGAAGTCTGGGGGAGGGGCTCCGCGCCTAAGCCGGACCGGAGGCTCCCGCACTCAGCATAGAGCTCGTCCCTTCTGTTACTCTTCTGGATTGCAAGTTGCTCCGCACGAGCGTAAAGCTCAGAGGCCCTTTGCCAGTTCGAAAGCCAAGCTAGGCGATCGGCTTGAGCGAGCAATTGGTCGGAGTCCTCCGATCGGGACAGTGCAGGACGCAGGACAGCGAAAAGCATCAGGGAGGACAGCGACAATAAAAGGAGGAGAACCGGGCTATGACCAAGTGTCAGGCCAGAGAAGCGGCTTCGAGATGGAAGAACCTTTGGGCCCATTACCGACCTACGGTAGCCGGGATAGATCCGCTGATAGAACAACCTTGAGTGCGTTGGCAAGATGTCGAGCCGCGCGTTTGTTGGCCGCGTAGGCGCGGGCGGTAAGTAGTGGAGAGCCTAACATCACTCGAAGGGCTTTGCCATTGTTGACTGTGCCGTCCGGGTTCAGCGCGCGGTTGAAGTCGGGAAGTTGACGGTCAAGAGAATCGGAGACGATGCGGACGACCATTGCGGGGATGCCGGATTTGTGAGCTGCCGAGATAATCTCGTAACTCTCCATGTCTACCACTTGGGCTCCGGTTTGCGCGAGTTGGAGTTTGTCATTTCTCGAAACTGCAATGCGCGGGGAAGTGATCCCCACCACCGACCTGCAGGGCGCATTTTGAGTATTCAAGAGCGCTGTGACTTGCGCGGAAATCTGGGGTGCGCAAGAGCAAGGGATGCCTCCGCTCGTCTCAGAAACGCACGAGGAGTAGGTCACTATGGTCATCTCCGGAAGCGAGTCAGTCAGTCCTCCACAGAGGCCAATTACAATCACGGCATCCGGTTTTTCGCTATTCTGATCGCCCGCGGCCGGGCGTTGAGGGCTGTCAGAGAGTATCTCCGCGGCTCGCCCGCGCGCCTGCCTGGGGCCGATTCCAGTAAAGAAGAATTCGAGCTGATTCGGTCCTGCCGTGATCGGGCCGGCTTCGGAAACACACTTCCCATGGGGGACCCCGAGGAGCCGTGCCACTGGGTCTGCTTCCATCTTCGTAGCTGCAAGAATGAAAATCCGCCCCATATATTGTTGACGTATGCCCTGAATGGTCAGAAAAACTACTATATGGAGGATGTACTGTGATGTCAATGAAACGACACTATCCCCCGATCTTGCCCGAACGTCTGGAGGTCGCGCACCGGTCCGAATTTATGGGGGCGAACAAAAGCTTCGCTCCTACCACGCCAAGCGCAACGCGAACTGGATCTCGCGCGGGTCGCCCGGTCCGCCCGAAGCCTGGCCAGCGATGGGCTGCACCGTGTTGCCGATCACGCCAAAAGAGGCGGAACTCCAGTCAGCATTGGGCAGAGTGAAGTTGGGCCGGTTGAAAATATTGAACATCTCGGCTCGGAACTGAAGGGTTTTCGATTCCCCCAATTTGAAGTTGCGAATCAGCGAGAAGTCCCAGTCGGCAAGACCTGGCCCAGTCAAAATATTTCGTCCCGCGTTTCCGAAGGTGTAAGGGGCAGGCAGGGAGAACGCGGCCGGGTTTATCCACTGGTTGACGCTCTTATGGGCGGGATAGAAGCTCACGCCGGGAACAACGGTCGGACGATCATGGTCGTCAATATTGTTGCTGGGATTGCCGTCGACGGTGGGCGTATAGGGTGCCCCGGATTGCAGCATGGCGATCCCCGCCACCTCCCAGCCGTCGATGAGGTAGTTCGCCTTCGAGTTCTGCAACTTTCCGATCCTGTTCCCGAAAGGCAGGTCGTAAACGTAGGCCAGAGAGAAGCGCTGCTCGTAGTCGAAGTCCGAGCGGCCCTTCTCTGCTGCAAGATCATAGGAATTCTCCGGGAAGCCGGGGCTGGCATTGGTACCGAAGTAGGCGGAGTCGTCGTCGAGGGATTTCGAGCAGGTAAAGGCACCGATGATTGCCAAGCCGTTGGTGTAGTGCCTCTCCACTTTGACCTGCAAGGAATGATAAATCGACGTGCCGATGGGATCCGTGTAGGACATTGTCTGGAAATTGGGGTAGGGCCGCGGGCAGGGCGTGTTCGCCGGGGTGTTCGGAATGCAGGTGCCGCCGCCCGTATAGAGCGCGTTGTTCGGCTGGTTCGGGTCCCACTCAAAGGGCAATCGGAGTCCCCGAGTGCCAACGTAGCCCACGTCAAGCAGCCAGGAGCCCAACTGTCGCTGCACATCGAACGTCCATTCAAAAATCCTTCCCTCCTTGACATCCAGGTAAACCGGGTCAAGAGCCGGGAAAAGTGCTTGCGTGAGGGAAGGCGCGACAAAGAGGTTCTGGAGGAGGAGTCCAGTGGCCAGCGGCAGCCCGCCCGCCGAGGGCGGCGTGGACACGGCTGTAAAAACGGCCTGTTCATTATCCAGCAGGTTTCCTTGGGTCAGTTGAAAGTACGGCGGGTTGAAGCTCTTTTGGAAATAAAGCTGACCGACCATCTGGTTGTAGTAAACGCCGCCGCCCGTGCGGATGACAGTCTTTTCATTTCCCAAAGGCCTCCAGGCGAGGCCGAGGCGAGGCCCAAAGTCGGTGTGGTCGGGGCGTTGTAGTGCCCGGTTTTCCGAAGTGCTTCCCAGGTTCTCCGTCCCCACCTGTTCGAATTGACCGCTGGGCAGGCCCGAGGCCCCCGTCGTGCCGATAAAATTCAGTAGGGAGGCCGCACTCGTACCCGCGGCGAGCAGCAAGCCCTTATTGAAGTCGAAGCTGCCGAAGTGGTTGTACTTGTCCGTGATCAGGCTGTTGTATTCATAGCGGAAGCCGAGCGTCAGGGTGAGGGTGGGCCGAATCTTCCAGCGGTCCTGCGCAAAGAAATCGTACTCCGTGCCCGTCCCCGAGATGTAGCCCGAAGAACCGCGGACCCAGCTCGTCGGAAGGCCGAACAGGGCGTCGGCTACGCCGTTGCCGAAGCCACAACTGGGCGGGGGGCAGGCCGCCAAGAGTTCCGCCTGAACGCTTGCGGGTAGACCCGCCAAGACGGCACTGCCCGTAACCACTCCGTTGAAGCTGTACGCGTCGCGCGCGTCAATGTCCTGGAAGAAGCTTCCGCGCTTGATTGGCCGGATATCCAATCCAAAGTCGAAGGAGTGGTTACGGTGGATGTAGGTGAGCGTGTCCGCATACTGGAATGAATTGACGGCGCCGAACTGGGGGTAGGCGGCATTCGCCCCCAAACTGTCATAGCCGGAGAAGCTCAGGTTGGGCACTCCCGTATCGCGGTAGGCCGTGGGCGCACCCTTGAGGCCGAGGACTTGACTAATGTCCCTCCCTTGGTCCTCATTGTTCCACCGGTACTGCCAGCGGTTGTAGCCGACCTTCGCCTCGTTTAGGAGCGTGGGGGTGAAGGCATGAGTCCAATCCAGCCCCGTCTGGTCGAACCAGTCCACGCGCCGGGTACCATAGCCGGGCACGCCCGTGGGCAGGCCCGAAGGAGTCAACGAGGATTCTGTAGTCAGACTATAGCGATAGAAAAGATTGTCTTTCGAGCCCCATCTGTGGTCAAAGCGACCGACGAAGCTGTTCGTATCGATGATTTGCAGCACCTGCTGTTGGTAATTCTCTCCCCCACAGGGGGCATTGGGAATATTGGGAGACGGATAAAGGCCGACGAGGGCCTGACCGACGGGGTCGGGCGTGCCCGCCGGAAGAGCTGGAGCGATGTTGTTCAGGTTATTGCCCGGGATCGTCACCGGAGCGGCAGGATTGATGAGCAACAGGGGATCCAGGAGAACCGTGGTGTGGGAGCAGGGCGACCCCGGCGCGATGTCGGAAAAATCGCCGCTTTGCTCGGCGAGCGTGGGCACGTGCGCGCGGCTAAAGAAGGACTCGTTGTCGCGCAAACCTTCGTAGTTCAAGAAAAAGAAGGTCTTGTCGTGGCCATTATAGACATGCGGAAGAACAATCGGCCCGCCCAGGCTGGCCCCGTTCTGGTTGCGATGGAAGGGCGGCACCTCGGGCTCAAAAAAGTTCCGCGCGTCCAGATTGTCGTTGCGCAGGTATTCATAAAGCGTGCCGTGTAATTGGTTGGTTCCCGACTTCGTCACCATGTTCACCTGGGCGCCACCCGACACACCGAACTTGGCGTCATAGACGCCGGTCTCCATCTTGAATTCCTGGATGGAATCGAGCGGCGGCGCGGCGGCGAAGGTCCCGACCGCAATCGAGGTGTCGCTCATGCCGTCCAGCAGGAAACTATTCATGTCCTCGCGCAGTCCGTTGACGTTGATGGACCCGCCGCGGTTATTATTCAGTTCCGACCCTTGGACTCCCGGCACCACTCCAGGGGTGAAGAGCATGATTTCGAGGAAATTCCGGCCGTTGTAAGGCAACTCGCTGATCTTCGCCTGCTCGACGGTGGTCCCAACCGTGGCGGTCTGGGTGTCCAGTACGGGCGCAGTTGAGTCCACCGTGACGGTGGTGGTCTACTGAATCTCGCATAATACAGTGACAATCAGGTCAAAAAGAAAGGCCGGCGTGGTCGAGGAAGGCAAACGCGAGTTGCTGGGACTGGCGAACTCGGGCCATGCCCTGGCTCACGGCGGTGGCAGCTTCGGCGAGGTTCGCCGAGCAGCGATTGGCGAGTTCCTGACCCTTGATATTGCCCCACAGCATCTCGACCGGGTTGAGGTCAGGCGCGTAACCGGGCAGCCGTTCCTCGCTGAGCCAAGCGCGCTGGCAGGCGAGGTATTCCTTCATGATCCGGCTCTTGTGGGCGGGCAATCCGTCCCACACCAAGATGACTCGCTGGCCGGCAAAGTGGCGCCGCAACTCCTGCAAGAAGGCGACCAAGCTTTCCGGGCCGTAGCTGCCCGGCCGAAGTTGGAAATACAAACGGCTTCGTTTCCCGTCCCAGCGATAAGCCAGAGCCGCCGCCACCGAGATTTTCCCCCAGTTGAAGGCGTGGATCAGGGTTGGCGTCTGGCCGCGGGGCGCCCAGGTGCGCCGGACCGAGGGTCGTTCGGAGATGCCGCTCTCGTCCTGGAAGACGATCCAGGCTTTTCGGCACCGAGCGTTTTTTTTACCGCCGGCCAGCGCTCCGCAACCCACTGGCGCACCGCGTCTTCATTGCGTTCGCGCGCTTGCCGAGCGGGCCGCTGCAAGCTCCAGTTCATGGCCCCCAGGATCTTCCACACGTGGCCGGGATGGTACCGCACTCCAGTGTGCCGCTCGATGACGGCCGCCACGCGCGGCAGCGTCCACAGATCGGTGCCGAAGCCGTGGGCCCGTGCGCCTTGGCCAAGCAGGCGTTCGACTTGTTGGAGTTGGCGGCGGTTGAGTTTGGGCTTGCGGCCGGCTCGACCGGCGGCGCGCAGCGCGGGTAGGCCGCCCCGCTTCCAGGCTTGGTACCAGCGACTGGCGCTTTGGCGGCTGGCGTGGAGCGCCCGAGCGACAAAGGCCAAAGTCTCGCCAGCACGGAACAGCTTGGCGGCCTGCTGACGGCGTTGTTCTAAGGCTTGGAAATCTCGTCGAGGACGCACCAGTGTTTTCATGCGCCCACTATACACCAAGGGCGAGGAATTGTCACTATATTATGCGAGATTCAGTAGGCGCCCACTTTCATCTGAAAGTCCACTCGCGGATGCTCGTCCACCAGAAGGTGGATGGGGCCTTGAATGGTCTTCTCGAAACCCGTTTTCTCTGCCGACAGCCGGTATTGGCCGGGCGGCAAAAGAGGGATCGTGTAAGAGCCATCTTCCTGAGTGACGCTGCTGCGAGCCAGTCCGGTATCAATCTCCTTCGCCGTTACCGCGACACCTGGAATGAGCGCATCCGACTGGTCCCTCACCGTTCCAGTGAAGCTGCCTTGGACTTGTTGCGCTCGTAAGCCAACAAATTGCCCGACTAACAGCGCCAGGATCGCGCACAAACCCCCTTGAGCGACACGCCGCATTTTCGTGGCCTCCCTTGCCAATTGCGGTGCCGCAAGAAACGAACAGTCAGCAGACAAGCACCTGGATCGATTTCACGCCAAATTTCAGCACGCTCCGTCTCAAGCTGAAATGCAATTCCGGGATAAATGAAAAAGGCTTTGTTGCGCGCAAGGCAGCCGTACTGCTGACGATTATTTCACGATTACTGGATAGTAGCTCCAGTCGGTTCCGAGTGGACGGATGCCAACCAAGTAGTACCCGGGCGCGATTCGGGAAAGATCAAGCGTTACTTTCATCGTGGTCATGCGACTCTCGATTGTTGCTGTTCCCGAGGCCCTAGTGAGCGGCTCACCGAATTCCTGCCCAAGGATAGCGACCTCGTATGTACCGGCACGGCTTCCCTCCGGGAAGTAGAAGGTCACGTCGTCAAAGCCCTTTTGGAATACCAGCGGCCCTTTGCCGGGGCCTCGATCACCGCGAAGCACTAACGGACTTCTTATGTCGGCGACGATGTGATTGTGCGCGGTAATTACAGTCTGCGAACCTGATCGCCACCTCCACCAGCCGAGTGATAGAACAACGATGATGGCGGCGGCGATGCTTAGGTATGCCGCACGCCTTCGCCACACCACCTGTCTGCGAAGCTCGGTGTACTCGCGGAAGCAGGGACTGCACGTGCCGAGGTGTTCGATCCAGTCGTTGACCTGGTCAACCCCGAGTTTACGGAACGCCATAGCCCTCAAAATCTCATTGCCGGGGCATCCGGCTCGCTCCGGATTGGGAAAACCTCCTCCAAGTACAACGCGCTGGTAGGCCTTAATCAATCGCATCTCCTCTCGCCTTGCGGGCGCTTGATCACGCATGAGCTTCGCCCCCTTTGCCAGGCCTGCCTGAGCCCTTCCGCCTCATAATGCGATCGCGGACCCCTCCATATGCCTTGTTGAAAAGAACCTGTGCACTGTTGACCGTAGTCTTCAGGAAACGTGCGGTATCTTTCCAGTTGTAGTCGGCGATCTCCCTGAAGTAAAACGTGTTCCGTGCGCGCTGGTTCATGAACTGAATCAGCTCTCCTGCAAGCAGATGATCCTCAATTGTTGGCTGGGTGCTGCGTGTTCGAGCACCTGTGCGGGCGTCAAGGTCCTGGTCCGTGCCGACATATACAAGTCTAGGCTGTTTTGCCAGATACCGGTGGAACCTGCGAATAAAGGCAACATAGAGGTAACTGTCGAGATTTCGGATTGGTTTCCCGCTCTGCCGTTGGCCTTTTCGCGCCCGCGATGTCGCTAGGAGTACTGCTTCAAGTATGTTAGCGGCCACGGCTGAGTCCTGGTCGAATCGCTGGGCGTAGGAAAGCATGCGGGCCCAGTTTCGCCGTGCGGCATCAAGGAGGTCTGTCTCGACCGCACTCCCAGAGCCTTCCACTTGCCAAATCCAGACCGGTGGATCAACTTCGAATTCCTCACGCATGGTCGCCGCCAGCCTCTCCGGTCCCATTGCTCCAGAATTCTAACATCCGCCCAAGGTCCCGAAGCGATGTTTCCCCCCTATTAGAGGAGAGCCCTCAATTTGTCTAAATATTAATATCTCACTCCTTTTTTCGGACGTTTGGTTTCCCCGTCTGAAGTCGCGAAGCCACAAGCTGGTACACCCCTGCTAAGCCTGCGGCTTTTATCGGGCTCTCTCAATATGGGGCAATAGGTATTCCGATAATTTGACACCGGACGCACCGGCACCAATTTGGCAGCCCATCGATTTGCCAGCCGTTTGCGTCAAGGGCAGTGGTCGTAACTGAAGCCCCGCGACTACTGGCCGAAGCGCATTGGCTGACCCGAGCGAATGTGTCGACTACGAAGCGAGCGATTGCACCAGGGCAGGTCTTATGAAAGACCATGGAAATGGGCATAGAGATTACGGTCTGAGTGGGGCTACAGTGGCGACGAAAGCCACTCGGGACCCGGTAGTGTGGAATTCCGAACTCGATGCAATACTCCGAGAGGGATACGCACGAGGCTGGTCCGGGGCCCGGGAAGCGGTTGACAAGATTCAGAAGCTACGCCCTAAATGGCGTAGCCACATTATTTGGGACCGCGCCAAGCAGCTAGGCTTTCAACAGGAATATGTCCTTGAACGCCCGCCCTGGTCGGCTGCGGACGAAGCAGCGTTGATGGATTTTGCGCAAGAGCAATCTGTCGCGACGATCGCTCGCTGGCTGCACCGCTCGGCATGGGCGGTACGGAAGAGATTTGCGGTGCTTGGCGAAAGCGCCAGGGTTCGGGATAACTACACTCAGCTGGATTTGGCGAGGGATTTGAAGGTCAGTCCTAAAACTGTCCGCCACTGGGAGGCGGCGGGTGTGTTGCAGCGCCGCGATGGGCGGATTACACATGAATCACTTAAGCAGCTCTTCCGGAAGCTTGGCTCAGAAATAAATTACGACGCTCTCGACAAGGAAATGCAGCGGTGGCTAAAAGATTGTGTGGGCTTCGTTCCAGCAGCTGCAGGACTGACTCGTGACGAAAGGATTCGAAAACACCTGCAAAAAATTGGGGTTTGCCCACGGTGCGGCCGCAAAACCCGTGGCAACGCCCATGGACGTCATATCAAGGCTTGCAAAGGCCTCGGCCAAGAAGGCCGGGCAAGCACAGGATGACCACGAGGACATTGCCAAACGTTCACGCGTCTCCTAACCGCACAACATAGTTGTCGGCCGCCTGGCGCCAATACTTAAATGAAGGATACATTTCCAGGGGCTGAGTCGACCAGTACATGTCCCAGTGGAATACCCAATAATCGACGGTCCGAGCACTTCGCGGATGCGCCCGTGCGTAGTACACAACCGTGTTGAACCAGCCCTCCCTTCGGGCCTCGGCGAAGAAACGCTCCTCGCCCCACTCCAGAAGAGCTTTCCACCTTCGGGTGTAGTCCTCGGGAGAGAGAGTACTACGAAGCTCTCTGTCGGTTTCGAGGAAACCAGGGCAGCGGTGTTGGACCTCCTGGGTCACGGTTTCAGGGAATTGGGCATCTGCTTCCAATAGCGAACGGAGCCAGTAGGTGAACGCTTCCCACTCCATGTACTGAGCCACTGCCGCCGTCAGGCGCTCGGGACCAATTGCCCTGGAAACCTTGACGATCTGGCGTTTGTCTTCATCCATCTTGAATGTGTCGAGGACCTCGTCGGCACATTGCTCGGAGGCGGCCCTCCACTCTTCAAAGGATGGATAGGCTGGAGGGCGCTGCCGCTCCCATCGCCCCTCACACCATTGCCAATAGGCCCAGTCCCGTGCGCAGGCGGGATCACGAATCGCATAGAACGTAACGGCCCGCAACCAGCCTCCCTGTTTGGAATCGGCAAGGACGTTTTCCTCGACCCATCCCAATATGCCCCGGTCAAGAAGCGCTCCCAGCTCCGGGGCTGCTTCCGGGGGTTGGCGCTCCGATCCAATGAACCCGGGACAGCGCTCTTCGATAATCTTGGCAAGCCATTCAGGGAGTTCGCCCTCCGCTTTCGCGATCGCATGCACCCAAAGGCTGAACGCGTTCCACTCGACGTATTGACGTCGCGCTTTGAGGAGCCGTTCCCAGGGGATTCGCCTCGCCTGCCGATCGGCCTCCCGGCGGGCCATCTCGGATGCACGAACTTCGACCTTACTCGGCCGCCACGCTCGCTGTTTGGAGGCATTCGCCATATTAAATGCACGGCATTGTGAGCTAGACCATGCCAAGAGGAACCGGTCAGATCCTCGGTGGCAGAGCGCTCGTGAATACCAGAGAGCTCCTTTTAAACGGCCGTTATTTTAACCCAGGGAGTGCTTCGGCAGCTCTACCGCAGTCGAGCGGAAAATGCCGATCTGCCTGGATGACCACGCAAGAATGGACGTGCTCGACCTTGCCGCCCGCTTGCTCCCAGTACCGAAATGCTTCTGAGGGTGAGCCCAGGCCAAGCATCACATCCTTTGGCACATGAATAGGGTCAGGTTGTAGACGGAATGCGTCACCGCGGCGGCTGTGGTGGAACCTGAGACGACACGCACCCAACCATAGAGAATACCACTCGCCGCCAAGCAGGCACAGTGGAGGAGCGTCGGAGGCTGGTGGAATAAGGCAAAGACGAGCGCGGTAAGGATAACAGCGGCCGGGGACCCCGAGGTCCGCGCAATCAGTGGAAGCA
>Ga0116111_1002611_pt1 | contig 10762 bp, 12 predicted proteins | sample June2015DPH_8_10_FD_89720 | JGI IMG/M metagenome (GOLD analysis project Ga0116111, IMG submission 89720) | Peatland microbial communities from SPRUCE experiment site at the Marcell Experimental Forest, Minnesota, USA - June2015DPH_8_100 | ecosystem: Environmental > Terrestrial > Soil > Wetlands... | reverse complement strand
GCCCACTTCAGGCCGACAAATTCAGAACGTGCAAGCCCTAGACAGCCCGCCAGAATCACCATTGTGCGGTAAGGCTCGGCAGTCAATTCCGCCAGAAGTGCGCGGAACTCGTCCGGGGTGAGAACATCCGGCTCTGCTCGCCTTGCTCCGCCTTGCCGAACGCGGGTGATGGGGTTTTGTTCAATAAGCTCCCATCGGACAGCGCACTCGAAAAGAACATGCAGCACGTTCCGTAGATGCAGCTTGCTTTTCGGTGCGAGAGTGACATCTCGCAACCACTGCTCGACGGCCATCGTGCGGACTTGCTCCAACGTGTGCTGACCCCACTTCGGTTTAGCCCATCCGTTCAGATAGGTTTTGTAGCTTGACTGCGTTGCGTATGCCAACCGCCCCATCTCCACATCGTCTGTGAGGTATCGGCCAACCAAAGTCGCAACGGTGATGGGAACTGCTTTGGGCAGTTCCGAGTTAATCTCAAGGCGCAGGGCATCGGCTGCACATTGCGCGTCTCGCTCGGTAGGGAGCGTTCCGAGTAGTTTGCTGCGCTGTGTCCCGCTGGCATCTCGCCAACGAAACTCCCACACATCCGGCCCATTCGCCCGCTTCTTCAGGGTCAAGTTCCCCCTTTGGTATTTTCGTGCCATCACTGAATCCTCTCCGTGTGGCACGGGCGATGCGACTGTGACTGTACATCAACCCAAGCGTTTAAGGCACTGGCCCGAAAGAACCAGCACCGACCGATCTTAATTGCGGGCACTTCTCCCACGCGGGAGAGGCGCATCAAGGTTTTGGGGTGCATACCGCCTAAGAGCAGAGCCGCTTCTTCCACCCTCAAAAGAGGCTCAAAGTTTTGTATTTTCATAAGATCAAGGCCAGTGGGGAACTGGCCGTGGGTGGCATGGTTACTCTTTTTCAGGCTGCACTGCGCGGTCCCCGAACTCGGCGTCGAGCTGTGCGCGGATCGCTTCATCTTCCGGCGACTCGAACACACCTTTCCGATATTCTTTGCCCTCGGCGCGTTCCATTTCGGAAAGCTGCTTGCTCGTGATTGGCACAGTTTGCACAGCACCGCTTTTGGAGACGTGGGCTTTGAAGACGTACCCGGTCGTGGTCTGACTGGCGACATTCTTCGGCAGCACGCCCATCTTCGTGATCTGCTCCACGTAGTCGATTTCGAGTTGCTGTAATGCTTTCAGATACGCGAGGCGCGCGTTGGTGCCGGGGCGGCACTCCTTCTGCTTCAGCGCAGCGAGGATGTCCTTCTTCACATACTTGTGGGTGACTTCGAGTTGTGTGATCGCCTTCTCTGCTTCGCTCTTCGAGAGGCGTTGCTTGTATTTTCTTTTCGGCTTTGACTCTGGTGCCGGGGTTGGTTCGTTTGATGTCGGTTCCATGATTTCCTCAGTGTGAGTAGAGAGGCGCGTATTGCGTACCGCGCCCCTTGGTTTGTGGTTGAGTACCAGCGATAGGAAAGGTCGTGCGACCGTTGCGAATGTTGCTAGGGATTATTGCTTTCTCTTTTGGCTAACTGCTGCTTGACGAATTGGATCAATCTCGGCTCTGCGCCGGAGGATGCCGCAAAAGTAGCTGACGAGTTGATTCGTGTTCAGGTAGCCATTGAGTTGGCAGTACTTCTTCATCGTGAAGAGCACGGCGTATTTCACTTCGTTGAAGTCGTGGAGTGCGAGAGCTTCGTGGAACACGAAGTCGTGCGGTGGTGCGTGGCGAGTGGTGCCTTCCCAGATGTCCTGAAGGTCTGTGAACTGGCGTTGTCGGAGTCGATGCGCTCTCTTGGCGTCGAGGGGTTGCGATTGTGTTGACATAGTTGTCTTCCTTTGCGGGTTAGCTGTTAAGGGTTGGGTTGTTGAGTGTCTGTTGTGCGAGAAGCGCCACCGCCACGCGTAGCTGTTCTGCGCGTGTGGTGCCGTTGGTGAGCTTGTAGTGTTCCTTCTGGTGCGCCGGGTCCAACTGCGAGAACAGGTCTCCCAGAGTCGGCTCGGGCGGTACGGCGTAACGTGGTGATGAAATCCCACTTGGTGAGCTTTCTGATGAAATCTCATGTAGTGAGCTTTCCTCCACATGAGCCTGCTTCGCAGTACTTGATGCTGCCACTGTTTCTTCGTCTGAGAGAAGGGCACCGCCCTCCTTCGATAGCTGGGTCGTTTTATTGCTGGGACCTTCAAGACCTGAGACCTTAGCGACTACTGAGTGAGCTTTCATACCCCCTCCCGCTGAGATTTCATCCGGCCTCACTGAGATTTCATCGGGCCCCACTGAGCTTTCATCCGACTCCTCACTGAGATTTCCTCGGTCGGCCTTCTGTTGAGCTACCAGCGCCTCCATCACGTCTTCGTGGAACTGATACTCGTTCGACCTGCGCTTGTGGATGTTGCCCCAACCTTTCTTCCATGTCAGGACCCCGGCGTCTTTCCAGTGCTTGAGGGCGCCTGTGATCGTCTGTTTGCTGGCGTAGGCTGTCTCGGCCAGCAATACGCCGTAGGACGGGTAACAGAACCCATCACTGTTCGCGTGGTCGGCCAGAGTCACCAGAACGTGCCGGAAAGCAGGCTCAGGCGCGCGCAGCTTCAGCGCGAGCTTCAGAAAGCGCCAAGGGCTTTCCTTCTTATTGAACTGTTGCAGAGAAGCTTTAGTCATTGTTTTTTTCCTTTGGTTAGCTGTTTTGGGTTTGGGGGAGGTGTTGCCATTGGTCTCTCCTTAGTCGTTCTGGTCAACAGGATTGCCGGGGAAAGTCGTGAATGCCTTGCCGGTCTCCTTGTAATTCTTCTGCGTTTGCTGGCCCTGCATCTGTTCGCGCGGCCCGCCGTTGTTTGCGACTTCATCCACGCTCTCGCGCGCTGCGTCGCCAGAAGGACCGCGATAATCCGCACCGGTTTTCAAGTCTTTGAAATCGACTTTCTTCACGGTCACCGGGCGCACGCCTTCGCCGCTGTTCGATGTCATGCCAGCGGTGATCCCGCCTTTGCCCTCGAAGCCGAAGCCTTGAGCCGACGGGCCGACCTTGCCAGTGTTGGTGAGACCAGTAACAACATCGACGTTGACACCTTGCCGACGGTTCGCGCCTTCGGCCTGCCTGAAGATGCGCTCTTGCACTTTCAGGAGAGCATCGGCTTCCTGATTCGATGTTGGTTTCTGCGCGGAAAAATCGTCTGTTACTGTGCTGCGGTTGGCAGTGATGCCATTACTTGATGTATGCGTTGCCATTGGAAGTTTCCTTTTCTGATTTTTGGGATAATTGCTGCATCAACGCAGGGAGCTGAGTTCTTTAGGCTCAGCCAGCATCGTCCCGCCATGAACGACTGCCCCGCGTCTTTCGATCTGATTAGTCCGGTCAGATCAAACTTTATTTTCGTCTCAAGATTTGACCGAGTACTTGCTCGGTTATGTCATCGCGTTTTTGAAGCTCGATGCGCTGCCGGATGCTCAATCGGTTGTAATCCCTGCAAGTCATGCTCTGGGGGTCCATGTTGATGGTGACTTCCCGATGCAGCGGCAATGCTTGCCACTTTGCGAGGCCGTGCTTCGTGATAAATGCCGCCTTCTGCGCTGCGGTCACGAGATCGGACTTCGCTTCGACTTCGAGCGCGCCGCTTTCAACGACTGCTTGGACTGACTTCGGATCACCGATGTTTCGATTGGTGAGCAGAATCTCGTCAACCTTCGCTTGGAGATTGATGGACTGTCCATTCTTCTCGGCTTTGATCCAGCCGCGATCTCCGACGCTGAACAAAACGCCGTCCTTCTCTAGAATGTCGCGCACGGCATAGACTGCTGCGGCGCGGTCGCCTTGGTGCTTCACCTTGGCGGCTTCGAGTGTTCGGCTGATGCCGGTTAGAATTTTTTGGTTGCGGATCGCTTCCTGTGTGAACTGATCGTGCTCTTCGGCGTGTGGCGTAGGTAGTGCTGACATGGTGTTCCTTTCGTTTTCTGTTGAGTGGGTTGACTTTCGTTGTTCGGTTGACACAATGAAAATCCCTTCACTATAGGATTGGCTGCTAGTGAACGCATAGAACGCATACAAGCACTTTGTTTGCAATGACTTACGAAGATTACTGAAGGACTCTTTAGGTACTACAGCATCCTTGATAGGTTGAGTTCGGGGAGTCCCGGCCACCTCCGAGATCGCACGGGAGACCGGAGAGGCTATTTAGTGGCCCGCACAGAAAAAGAGAGGTCCGATTGAGGCCGTACGAGCGTTACGAAGAGTACTGCAAAAGTCTGGGACTCACGGCAGCGTCACAGGAAGACTACGAGAACACCTTGGACACGTTCTTCCGGTGGCCGAAAAAGGACGGCACTCTTTGGGACGAGCACAACTCCCTTGCTGTTTTGACGTGGCCGAAGAACGTATCGAGACCAGAGAAGAATAGGCCGGACGAATCGAAGGACAAAACAAAACTCCGGGCAGAACTCAACCGAGCATTCCGTGACGTTGGTGCAAGGGATGTGATCTCCGGCCCCGATGGAGTTCCCACGCTACGGCATCGCTATTTGATAGCTGACCTGAAGGACTCAGGAAAATGGTCGCCTTCGTGGGAACGCTACAAGAATGTCCTCCCTGACCACTCTGTAATTAGCAACTGGAAGGGTGTTGCTCTTGGAGCGTCAACCCCAATTTTCCAGCCTTATGCGCAACTCCTGACGGACCAGTTTTTGACGCTGGAATATTCTGACTATGGCACGGTCCTTGCAAGCCTACATGAGTGGGTGAATGCAAGGCCAAAGCCGAAAACCCTGCTGGGATATGTAGTGAAACGCCTTGAGGAGGAATACCGCCCGCCCACACAACGGTGGAAGGCTGCTTCTCGTCGCCTTCGCATCTGGCGCAGGTTGTGCTCGGGTGAGAAGTACCGTTGGGTCCATGAGGCTTTGCTCCGTCGCATCATGGCCGAGTGGCCTTCCTGCCCTATCACCTACAAAGGCTGTGGGAGGACGGAACTCATTACCCGGCACAAGCCGAACGTCGTGCCATTGGCGAGCTGCTCCAGCATGGTGCCGTTGGTGGCGGAACAACTGTACCGTGGCAGCCAGTTCGCTGACGGGTACCAGACCGTGAAACTGGTATATGGCTACAATGTGACCAAGCACGGACGATTTATCCTAGGTCACGTCGCAGGACCTCAGAAACAGAGCATTCACTACATCACCTTTGAAAAAGTGGACATGTCACTCAGATTCGTGCCTGACGACAACGTGAGCCTAAAGCTGTATAAGTCCTCAGCACTTGGCTGCATCAGTGTGCCTGAATACCGTCCTCAACCAGAGAATGATGAAGAACGTGCAAGGCACAAGTTCTTTCGCGCATGTGGTAAGTACACGTTTCCTGTTCCCGCGTTTCCAATCGTCACGAATGAGGTGTACTTGAGACTTAAGAAGACTTGGAGGAATGGTGGGCCGTATCCCGATTCAGCAAAGCTCTACATCGGTCGGGTCATCTCCCGAGATAGGTACCCAGATGAGACAAACAAACAGTGGGCAGTGCTGTCGATGCGGCAAGCTGAGTCATTCGTCGTTGGCAATCTACGGGTTGTAGACTTCGGGTCGAAGGATTGGCTCGCATGGACGGAGCGGTACTATGCCCTCAAGGATAAGCCACTTCCACTCATCCCGGATGGTCTTGACGACGGAACCGCATGGGAACGTGATGGTAATGGACAGTATGTGTATCAAGTCGTGGCGGAAGTGTGTGGAGATTATGGGACTACCTTAGCGCCCGTCGTAGAAGGCTGGGATGACGTGGAGTCGTACATCCCGGTAGAGAAGTGGAGAGGACAGTGAGCGATCAGCCAGACCGCATCACGTCATAATCAAACGGCGCATGTTTTGGCAAATGTACTGTAGACGCCGCTGGAATTGAAAAGAAAATCCGGGGCACCGACGCCATATCCCGACGTACAGCATCACCCTACCATCACCGCCGACAGCCGCTCCCGGTGATAAGTCCCTTGCTTCGAGTACCTTGGCAGAGGCTATCCCACTATGTACCTTTTTCAATCCGCAACTCCTTTGCCTACTTCACCAATTGGAAAACTTGGATTGTCAAAGGAGTTAGCGATCCTTAGTTGAGTGACGACCAGCCCGACGCCAGCCATTTAGGAATGTAAGAAAATATCCATACCCTGACATTTCATGGGTTAGTAACTTCCAATCTAAACGGTTTGCTAGCCGGATTCGAGTAGCCAAAGTGGACGTTTCCTTACATTTTCTCAGCAGTCGAGTTAGTAACTAAGATCGCAGTGACTAATGTGGTCTTGACAATGTATTAATAACTGACTAAGCTGACCTACATGGACGCACTTACCTACGACGAACTCATAGACGTACTCAAGGAAGCGAAGGCACACAGCGTTAGGAACTGGTGCATGTGCCTGCTGGCATTCAGTCATGGGATGCGAGCAAGCGAAGTCTGCAAACTGCGGATGTCTGACTTCAATGATGGACACCTGAAGATCAAGCGATTGAAGGGCAGCAACACAACGACACACCAGCTAATCCCACACAAGGGACAGCCGTTGCTTGATGAATGCAAGGCGATCAAACTATGGCTGGCGGAACGGCCTACGGATGCCGGTGATGCACTATTCCCGTCGAACAAAGGCGGTTGCATGAGCGCGACGCAGTTCTATCGCATCTATCGTGCTGTCGCTGAGGAAGCTGGCCTGCCCGCCAACAAGCAGCATCCCCACATTCTCAAGCATACCTGCTGCACTCAACTGGTGCGGTCGGACATGAACGTCGCCTTCGTTCAGGCGTTCGTCGGTCACGCTGCTATCGCTTCCACGATGAAGTACGTCAAAGTCAGCGACGAAGAGGCAAGCGCGGTTGCTTCCGCTGCGCTGATGAGGATGAGGTCCTAATGGAGTACACGCACCCTACCGACGCGGGAGGCAAACTCCATCGCATCGAAGGCACTGGAATGGAGGAAAGCATGACATCCCTGATCCTACTGATTTTGATCTTCTACCTGCTTACCCGCAAGCGGAGCATGCCTACCACGCCTACGCAGCCGGTGCGAAAGGAAACGCCCGCGCAACAGAGGGACAACGAAGAGTTCGACGAACTGGAAGATTCATTGCACGATCTGGACGGCACATTATGAGGCACCTTAAAGGCTTCGATAGCGAGCAGGGACACGGTTACGTTTCACGCCCGCTCACGCGCACGGAGATGCAGTTCTTCTCATACACGCTAGACGAGCGCGAAGCAATTGCGCTGGCGCAAGTCTGCACGCTGCCAGAGAGCGCGACGTATGCGGAGATCGAAGATGCCGTGCTCAAGTGCTTTACCATCGCACTCGAACACGCCGGATTGAAAGACAGCATCGAATACGTCGGTGGGCAACGACGCGACACGCTGAGGATCGTCCAATGATCGCTGCGTGGTGGTACCGGCTGGTGCGAATCTTCGGATCGTGGGAGCGAGCGGGAGAGCCTAGACGAAAGGCCAAGCGGATGCCGAAGGACTGGTGGCGTCAACCGCCTGCATTCAATAGGGAGTGGCGTCGGGGTGTAGTTGCCCGTCCGTTCTAGCGCCGCTGGGATCGCAGTGAACACCGCTTGGGTGCAAAGAATCTGTGCAGGGACGCGGACATTTCGACCCGGCTGGACATGCAAAGGGGAACCCCACGGGACGGCAAAGGAGTTACCCTAAGTTGTTGATGTACTGTTACTTAGCTCGTCTTCACGTGGGTGCCATCGGTCGGGGATGGCACTCAGGGAGGGTCAGGTCTGCACCTGATTCAAGAGATTTCAAATGTTGCACTTTACACATGTGGCGAGTGTGGCGGTAGTGGTGGTGGGGTGCTGGTTCGTCAGATTTCCCGGTGCCGCACGCGGAAATACTTGTGCTCTCTCTGAATCCATGGGTCGCTACTCTAGAAGTAACCATGCTCCAACACTTCACGCTCTTCAGGAGCCTCATTCCGTAACAGTTTTGCCACGTGCAGCACGAATCTCTTGAACATGTCAGCGCGAAACGGATACTTCTTCAAGTATTCAACATACGCCGCCCGCGCCTTTGCACGTCCCGCAACTGTTGCGAACGCACTTCGCACATTCGCGTTTATCCGTTTGGCCTTACGGAGGAGAATGACCTCATCAATCTCCGTGGCTGCCGTACTCAACGGTGCCATGTCCAGCCATTCAGCAAGCAGATAGTAGTTAGCACCATTCACGGCAAACTTCGTGTCTCGTGCTGTCGCACATGCCTCCTGAAACATCGTCTTGTCCAAGTTCGTTTTGCACTCAGCAGCAACGTAGGTGATGTTCGTTACCGCCCGTTCATATTGGCCTTCCCTAAAGTTAGCCGAGTGAGAAGTCCAAATGTACAGGGGCTTGCAGATAGCGAAGTCTTGATCCTTCTCCCGCACATTGAGACCACCGCCCACTTGTGGCGCTGCCAAACTTGACGTAAAGAACAGTGACGCAAACGAAGACCTCGGGCCAGAGTTCACTCCCATGTCTTTGAGTTCGGGAATAACAGAAGGTTGAATCAGGCGGGGAAGGAACTCTTCAATGACGCTGTTGTCGAGCTTCAACTGGCCCTTTTGCCGATACAGAAAGTTGTCTTTACTGTCGAATATCAGGTCGATGTCGATGAAAAAGCGGTACCCGTTCAGCAGATCAACGGATTGCTGAAGAATTTCATCTGGCGTTCCCTTGACAGCATCGAGCTTCGCAATCCATTCCTTGTACTTTACGATAGCTCTTTCGACGTTCGGCTTGTCACATTCGGGCAGCTTGGCGCTTTTGTTTTCCAGAGTTGCCTTCAGCTTATCCAAGTGCGGCGTGGGGAACGGCATCAGTATCTCCGAGTTTATCTGTTCTGGCGTCTTGTGAAGTGTACATAGGGGATGGTTCTACGTTTGGAACACTGGCGATTGCTTCTTCTATGTCGGCTGCAACTTCTCCTTCTGCCCCCTGCAAAGCTCGTTCCAACACCGTCTTGGCGATTGCTCGTGCATCTGAAGTGCCGAACAGGTCTGAAGTCTTACTCGATCTGCGACGGGTCAGGTGGAGAATGTCTTCAACGATGTTCTCGCCGAATCTGTTTTTGAAGACCCGCTCCTGCCTATGTGAAAGGCGCAAGTCCGTGCTTCCGGTAGCCAGACGCGCTGCGAGTTCACCGTTGAAGAAGGGGACGCCGCGAACACGCGACTCTCTCCCTACGACAAAAACCACTCGGGCACTCGGTTTACAAACTCGGCTCAGTTCGCAAAGCACAATCGTGATGTCCAAACAGTATTGGATCACCGTGAGAAATCTGTTGGCCCTATGCTTCCGGTTCGAGCCGATTTCCGACTTAGCAACCGTTAGCAGGTTCCATCCCAAACCTTCAGCAGAAGCCCGGTACTGCTGATGGTAGTTAAACACGTTGATGTAAGGCGGCGATGTTATCACCAATTCAACAGACCTATCCTCAATAGGCAGCGCCCGAGCATCACAGTTGAAGACCTTCAGATTCTTTTCCGAATATGGCAAATTCTGTATAACAAATTTCAATTTGCGCCAGACGTTTGCGATTAGTGGTTCTCCCGCTCGGACTCGCTGGAAGTCCACAAGAACTATTAACGCTTCGAGCAGAATCCTTTGCGAAGCAGACTGAGTTGAGAAAGCTGACTCGACAAGCGCGTCGTGGCAGGCGGCTGGATCGGTGAGTTCTAGCTCACTAGCGCGGCTGACAATCTGTTCGACGGTTTCCAAGTGCCGGGTTCGCGTTTGCGGTTGGATGTTGACGAACTCATACGCACGCGCTAGGCAGCAGGCAGAAGGGTTTATCTCAGAAGCCATCGCACAGCGTCCTACCCTGCCAGCCTCGTACAACACGGTCCCACTACCCGCAAAAGGGTCGAGGATTGTAGACCTAGCAGTCGAATACTCGCGCATTAGAACTTCGACCAACTGTGGGGAAAACTGCCCGTTCCAAGCAAACAAATTGCTACGTTCCTTATTCTCGATATTGAGCAGCGATTGCGGAATCTCACCGCTCATTGGAACTTCTGCAAGGTAGTCAGGGACCTTCGGAGTCGCGCTCATCGTCACCATGCTCAAAGGATTGTTGTTGAGTTTCATTGTAGTCGCCGAGTGCGAATGGCGAACAGTTATTTTCCCCTTGCCACCACGAACTCCGGTGCCCGGAGCAGGGCGCGCTTGATCTCGGAGTCGGGGAACACGCAAATCGCGTCGCGGGCTGATTCGGCGTAGCGCGAGGCTTCTTTGGAGGCGTATTCGAGGGAATCGTAGCGGTTCAGGATCGCAAGAATATCGGCGTGCGTGACCCCGTTGAAAGCGCGGTCGCGCAAAACAGTTTCAATCTGCTTCCGCTCAGCGGGCATACAGTCATTGAGCGCATGAATCACAGCCATGGTGGCCTTGCCCTCGCGCAGATCGCTGGCTACTGGTTTGCCAACCGCACTCTCAGACGCGGTGAGATCGAGGACATCATCGACGATTTGAAAGGCCATTCCGAGATCGTGGCCGTATTGCCCGAGGCGCTGTTCCTGCTCGGCGTTCGCGCCGCCAAGGATACCTCCCATTCGCATGCAGACCGAGAACAGACATGCTGTCTTGCGGTAGATCAAGTCTAGATGTTCTTGCAGGGAGATCAGCTTCCCGAGTTTCTCTATTTGCAAGAGTTCGCCTTCGACCATCTGCTGCGTGAGTTCGATGAGCACGTCCAAAATGCGGAAGTTGCGCTCCTGCACCGCGACCTTGAACGCCTGCATGTAGAGCCAGTCACCGGCCAG
>Ga0116111_1002605_pt1 | contig 10778 bp, 6 predicted proteins | sample June2015DPH_8_10_FD_89720 | JGI IMG/M metagenome (GOLD analysis project Ga0116111, IMG submission 89720) | Peatland microbial communities from SPRUCE experiment site at the Marcell Experimental Forest, Minnesota, USA - June2015DPH_8_100 | ecosystem: Environmental > Terrestrial > Soil > Wetlands >... | reverse complement strand
CTAAGAAAGCTGAGATATTATCTCTACAGCTTATCTGAATCAAGAGACCCAAGACTATTCGCTGTCATCGACGAGGCACATAGACTCAAATATGAGAGAGAAACCTCAGCAGGAACTCTCCTAAAAGAAGGCAGAAAGTATGGAATTGGTCTAGTTCTGGCAACCCAAGACCCTGTTGATTTCACGGAGCTAGTCTACAATAATGTTGGCGCAACTCTTTCGCTTCAACTTAATGAGCCAAAATACGCAAAAAACGTCGCTGAAAAAATAGGTGTTAGTGGAGAATCACTAAAGGATGGCCTGTCAGAAAAATTCTCTGCATATATACGATTCTCAAATTTTCCTAAACCAATCAAATTCAAGATTAAACCATATTATGAAAGAGTATCAAATTCTTGAACGAGAAGGACAACCCAATAAACTCGGAGAGATACATGATTTCGGAATCGGAGATCTCTCCTCAGGTTAAAGGTATTATTGGAGAGTTAATTGCCAGAGAATATCTGAGAAAAAATGGTTACCTTGTCTGGCTTTTAAGTACTAAGCCAACTGGGAACTTGATAAGGCACCTTCATTACTTCAAGTCTTATGGAGGAAGTGGCGAAGAGCACTATCATATCGATAGGGTTCTAACACCTGAAGAATCTGCATTCTTGTTGAGAACACGAATCTTTGATCTTATAGCGGTGCCTAAGAGTCAATTGACCTTGGAAAAATCGGAGATGATGAGGGTACTTATAGACGTCAAAACAAGATTCGGAGGCGGAGCTCATGGGTGGACACCGAAGCAGATTCATAAGTCTCGGTATTTAACCGATTTGGAAACCGCCAAAGCACACGGGTTCCAAGTCAAGACCCTTCACCTCGACCTTGACCTTAAAAGCGAAATTTCTCTCTCAGACCTTAACTTTTCAGTGAACACAGAAAAAGAAGATAGGATGCCACACCGGTAATATTCATCTAAGTATTCATGTAGGTCTTTTTTGTTCACTTAAAACTATTTGGAGCTCGGCACATTGTCGCTCAATTAGGAAATATTCGTCCAAGTATTCCCGAAGGGCTTTTTCGACGACTTCTGATGAACTTTTGAAGCCCCTAACCCCTATCAACTTTTTTGCTTCATCCAAAAGTTCTTTGGGAAGTCGAGTCGTCCCATATTTGTTTTTACGTTTTCCCTCTATTGACAAATTTCAACATCCCTTTGCGCTTGTGAATCATTGATGTATATTAACGCTTGTTATCTCAGGGAATATAAACATTAATTTCTTCAAATTTCTCAGTCTCGGGATCGAACTGGTACGTGCCTATAGTTATCGAATAACCATTCAATGGGTTGCTAATACCTCGGATATTGCATCTTATTCTTTTCTTGAAATAACTGCAATCACAGCTTCTGGTATGTTTTCGAGTATACGCTTTTGGTTCAATATTTAAAACCGTCTCTATCCAATTTCGAATTTCGACTCCATTTTTCTTAAAATCTTCAACTTCAGCTTTAATGAATTTTTTGTCAGGTTCAGATAGTTCAGGTACATTTTGAATGTGGCTATGATATTCCCCGATCATTTGAAAACTCATAGAGTTAATCGTGTCCTTTATTCTATTATAGGCAGTCTGATTGCCAGGTCCCCAAAATCCTTTTCCGCTCTCGCATGTTTGAACTGGATAGGCAACATCCACGGTTAAACATTCTGTATTTTGTCCCATTATGAAGCGCTTATCTTCTTTACCGATTAGAAACCCGCCTGTTTCCTTGTGAGGTGTCTCAAGACATGAAGCAATAAGGGCTACGAAACATGTTTCAGAAATGAAGACTGTCTTGTCCATTAAGATTCTCCCATTTTCGTCCTATTGGGATAGGTCATAATTGCTGGTGTCAGCTAATAAATTAATCGCCAAATCAAAAGAATCAACTCTGCTCTAATTTTAATTTTTATTACATTAAAAGGATCTTTAACCTGGTTGGCTTTAGTTAAACCCTCTTTGTTCATGCTTAAGCTTTTATTTGCATGCATCTATACGTTAAGGAGTTTATAACCATCAAAGGATTCAGGTGAACCAATAATGAATAACAGCTCAGGAAATAATATTGAACACCGAAAGAAAGACTCAGCTAGGCTTATCTGGGATACAAAACCCAAACGCGCGCCAAACCCTAAGGACATCGATTTTCAAACGGCAGAAATCGTTATTCCCAACCCACACCGAGATCAAGTGCGATTGCCAACTTTTATGGAGAATATTGATAAAACGATAATAGACAAGAGCAAAATGAATCGCCTAATATGGGGTGATAACCTGCTTGCAATGCAAGCTCTACTGGCCTCAGGCTACGAGAAAAAGATAAATCTAATTTACATCGATCCACCTTTCTGGACGGACGAAGACTATTATTTTGATATCAGCATAAGCGGCGAAAAAGCCACAAAATCTCCGTCGCTACTGGAGCGTCTCGCGTTCAAAGACATTTGGGAGGGCGGAATCGATTCATATCTTGACATGTTGTTTTCAAGAATCCAACTAATGAAGAGACTTCTTGCGGATAACGGTTCAATTTATGTTCACCTCGATTGGCATGTAGTCCATTATGTAAAAATAATGTTAGATGAGATTTTCGGCCAAGCAAATTTTGTTAATGAAATAGTCTGGCAAAGGAAGCGTTCGCAAGCTTGGGCGACCGATAGATTTGGAATCACAAACGACACTATTCTGCTTTACAGCAAAACAGGCGAGCGTGTTTTTAATCCAACCTATTCTAAAAAAGACGACGCCACGGAAAAGTACATTCGTGAAAGATTTGTATTCGATGACGGTGATGGAAGGAATTACATGAAGTCACCTCTAATTAACCCTCTACCACGGCCGAATTTAAGATATGAGTTTAGAGGCATCTTGCCGCCTCCCACAGGTTGGCTTTATTCCAAAGAGCGAATGGAAGAAATGTACAAGAGAAACGAACTCGTAATGCCGAAAGAGAAGACAAGTCGAATTTACAGAAAAATATATCTCGACAAATACGAGGGTCAGTTGATTCAAAATATTTGGGCAGACATCCCAATAATCAATCCTATGGCAAAAGAAAGAATAGATTTTCCAACACAAAAGCCAGAAGCACTTCTGTCGCGAATAATTGGAACCTCATCAAATGAGGGCGACGTTGTAGCAGACTTTTGCTGCGGTTCAGGAACAACACTTGTCACAGCAGAGAAGATGAAAAGAAAGTGGATAGGATGCGATTTTTCCAAAGTAGCCATTCAGGTCACTCGAAATCGTTTAGTTCAAACAGATGCTAAACCGTTTCTGCTGGAAAACATCGGCAATTACCAACGTCACATGGCATATTTATCGGGCGTAAGATTATACGAAATGCAACGAATAATTCTAAAACTATATGGAGCGACGCCAAGAGAAGATTTGCCAGACCTAGGAACAAGAGAATTATCAGATGGAACAATTGAACTAATATTTGTTAGTTATCCGGACCGACCCGTCACAGCCAAGAAAGTCGAAGAAATTGCAAATCTTGCAGACAAGCTTGATGGCAAGGGATACAAACGTTTAGTGATTCTAGGTTGGGATTACGAATACAATTATGAAGAACTCTTGAAAGACAGAAAAAAAGCCACTCAGAACAAATGGAAAACTGAAATTGACAACAAAACCATTCCGCCTGAGGTCTACGAGTACCTTAAAACGGTCAGAACAGAAGATGATATTGAACCACTTCGCGGAAAAATACATTTTCACGAAAAACCATATCTCAAACTCGCACTCCCTGAGATTGAAAAAGTGGGCAAAGGCAAAGCAAAGGTGACCGTTGGAATAGAACGTTATGTAATGTTTGACTATCCAATAGAAGACGAAAAGCAAAGACAAGAAATCATGGAGATAGCCCAAAAAAACTATTTCCTACTGGTAGATTATTGGGCCGTAGACTGGGACCATGACAATGTTACTTTCAAATCTGTTTGGCAAACATTCAGAGGATTTGGCAAAGAAATAAAAGCAATTCCGAAAACGACAACAAGGGAAGTCGAAACAGGTAAGCGTCTAACGATAGCTGTAAGGCTTGTTGATGTTTTTGGAAACGATACTTCAGCAAGTCAAACAATTGACTTGAGAGGAATCTGATTATGCCAAAAACGCATGTCGTATCCCAAATGCAACTTGCAAATGCCTTAAAACAAGAAGTTGAAGCATGGTCAATGCAAGGCTACCCAGGAGTTACGCAGACCACCTATCATCTTTTTCGTTACTGGTTTGAACGTGACGAAGACGCCAATCAAAAATTCTTTGATTGTCAAAAAAGGGCTATAGAAACAATAGTCTATTGTCACGAAATTTTGCAAGCAAGAATCCTAAGAGAAGTTTTTGAGAAAATGGCTCCAGAAGCACTCTTCAATAGCAAAGCAGTTCTTGATGAGGTCCAGGGGACCCCTTTCTGCAAATACTGCCTCAAAATGGCAACGGGAACTGGCAAGACGTGGGTGTTACTGGCTTTAATGGTATGGCAATATTTCAATGCTTTAAACAAAGAAAAACCAAACAAGGCGCCAGGAGACTCAAAGGATTGGTATTCTTATCGGTTTCTCATTGTGGCACCAGGGCGTGAGGTTCTAAATAGACTCTTGGACGCATTTAAAGGGAGACGGGATCCAGTAAGCAGCTTAAGAGATCCACAGAGATCCGACCTGAATCAATCGATATTTATGCCACCAGAGTGGCGTTCAAAATTTAACATAGAAAAATTTGAACCTACTGACATTAACTCAAATACAACCCCTCCCGAAGGACCGTTCGCTTTTATTACTAACTGGCAACAATTTAGGCTAGGTAATGACGAAGACTCCTTGTGGGAAAAACTGACAGGAGAAGATGTCGGTGAACAAACAAGGGGTGACTTTCTGGCTGAATTCCTCTCTGAATTTCCAAATATAACCGTTATGAATGATGAAGCACACCACGTACACATTAAGGCAGGCAATGATGAAGAACTTGTTTGGCGAAAATTCATTTCACTTCTGTATCAGAGGCTATGTGAACGGCACAAGAAAGATCGAGGATTGTTTCTGCAAATTGATTATTCAGCAACGCCTTTCTTTGGGACCGGAACACAGAAAAAATTCTTCCCACATGTAGTCTATGATTATGACCTTTCTCAATCTATGAAAGATATGCTAGTCAAGCAACTTTTCTTGGAAGAGAGACAAGCTATCGCTGGTGAAACACTGGAAGCTCTTGACTTCAGAGCCAAAAGGGAAAAACCTGAAGAAGGAAAAAAGCGAGGCGAAATAATAGGTCTGTCTCCAGGTCAAAAAACTCTTTTGGAGATCGGGCGGAAAAAACTCGAACAACTGACAACGGAATATAAGAACAAAGGAATAGAAAAGAAGCCTGTGATGATGGTTCTGTGTGAAGAAACAGCAGTTGCAAACTTGGTCTGCAAACACTTTTTGTCTTTATCCGACGACAATGGATTTCCCTACGATACAAAAAAAGTAATGATGATTCACACTGACTTGTCGGAAAGCGAATTGGATGAAGCGAGACGCAGGCTTGACAGAATAGATGACATGAATGACAAGCTTAACGTGGTAATCTCTGTCCTTATGCTGAGAGAAGGATTTGACAGAAAAAATATTTCAGTCATAGTCGTATTAAGAGCCTCTGACGCTGATCTCCTTCTAGAACAAATAGTTGGACGTGGACTAAGACTAATGTTTCCACAAGAAGAGTTCCCGCAAATTTGGCAAACAAAAATAGAAGCCATTGAAGAAATACGAAAAAATAAGCCGCCTTCAGCTTCTTATGACTTCCTTTTTATCGTCGAGCATCCGCGATTTAGAAACTTCTATGAACGACTTAAGGAAGAAGGATTCGTAATTGGCGAGGGAGATTCCAGCAAAGCAAAAGCCACTGGAGACATCATTCCAATAGACGCAATGCCTTCAAGAATAGATCAATATGACGTCGCATTCCCAGTACAAATATTCGATCAGGGAAAATTCCCTGATATTGCTCAAATGGATGTTTCGACAATACCTCCGTATAGCACTCTAATTGCGGATTTTGAGAGCCTGAGAAGCTCTTTAGGCAAACTGCTCATACAAGAAACGCATGTCGACACCGGAAAAAAGACGAAATCATGGAAATTAGAAAACAAATATTTCAACTACGAATATTTTCTTTCGCGGTGTGCTAAGGCTGTTGCAGAAGAAGGAAAAACTACGATGCTATCTGGGCATATGGCAGAGATAGCCGAAGTAATAGACAAATATGTCTCTAATTATCTCTTTGGAAAACCAATAAACTTCAGCGATCCGGCTAACTACCATGTCTTAAACTATTCTATAATATTTGATTATGTAGTCGAAAGAATCAGAACCAAAATACTCCGAATGATGGGCGACGTCCAATATGAGAGAACAGGGACTTGGCGCCGACTTTCAGATGTAAGTAGACTAATGCTAAGATCATCATATTCAATAGAAACGTGGAAATGCATCTATCCCAAACAAGCATACTCGGCAGTCGGCGGAGGATTCGAAAAAGCTTTCATCTTAGACATTATTGAACCATCTACTGATGTCCTCGCTTTTGCCAAACTGGACAAGCGGCATGCGCTAAAAATTCCTTATAGAGACGAGCATGGAATACTCAGAGAATATGAAGTTGATTTTCTAATCAAGACAAAAGGGTCAATTTACCTAGTGGAAACCAAAGGCGATCGTGATATGGAAAAAGCCACAGTTGCCATTAAGGCACGCGCAGCAAAAAGATGGTGTGAAACCGCATCCGGAGTCAATCCGCCCATCAATCAGCCATCAAAGTGGGAGTACTTAATTATATCAGAAGCTTTCTTCAAGCAGAACAAGCATCTATCATTTGAAGCATTTATTCCGTTGCTCAGAAGCCTAAGAGACCGAATAATAAGGAATTACGAAAACGGCATAAAAACCTGACTGATTGATGCAAAGCCGATACGGTTTAATAAAAGACTGGTTTTTCTTTTTCCTTCCCTATCAACAGGAATTTCGATTTGCGTTATTAACCTACCAGTACATTCTAAGTCTAATGATTAAGCAGTAAATAGCTTCCGCTAAGACAACAAATTAAATGCCGAAAAAAATTAAGGATACAAAATATCCTCAAGGATACATTAAAAAAAGAAAAAGGAAAAGGGAAAATTCTAAGTTCCAGTTGCAGCTTTTGCTTCTTGTGCTGCTTGTGGAGCATTCTGCTTGACAGCATTTATGCCGTTAACAATGCTTGTTACTGCGTCAGTTAGGTTGCCGTCTATTAGTTCTTCGCTGCCTGTAGCCTATGCCAGATGCAACAGAAGCAGTAATCCCTAAGACTGTAACGATTACTCCAAGAACAGGTAATTTCAGTATTTTTGCTTAATAGATTCCATAAAAATTTGTTGTTAGAGGTGAAATTGAGAATGAAAACTGCAAACGTCAGTGAATTAGCCGCTGTTTTCTTCGTCTTCTCTGATTTGGAGTTCTTCAGGTAAATAGATGCTTTCGCTGATTTGGTGATATTGGCTTCGTTTTTTCGAGGTTTTTTCGCTAAAGTTGTAGGGACCTTCCGGCTGCCTGGAGTAATCTGCGTATCTTACGCCGCTTGGATCCATAAGCAAGGCCTTGGGATCTCCTGGCGCCGGCAGCGCCTTAGGAATAAGTGAGGGAGAACGGTATTTGATGCCTCTTTCCTCGTAGTAGTCGCTGGCCAGTGGCCATAAGTGAGGCCCGAAAGAGCACTGGTCCACAGTAGTTTCAGTAGTTTTCGGGTTATAACGCAACCGCCCGGACCATTCGACTTCACGTCGATATCGAACGCGGATCTCCCGGTAGCTGCCAGGCTTAGTTGCTTTGGTAAATTTGCCTGGCAAATGCAGCTCCAGCGTCATAAGTACAGCAGTCACTTTGTATTCCTGGTATGCTTTAACGGAGCATTCAGCAACAAGACTTTTCAAGTGATGCCAATCAGTCGGCCAATCATTAATAGTTAAGAGCGCTATACGCCTGTGTTTAACTGCTTTGTAAGCGTAGAAAGACATGATGGGCATGATAGAAAAACAAAAACAAAATTGATTTTTTCTATATCATAGGAAAAAAGAATAACTTTCCTTTTTCTTTTAAGGTGAATATTGTGGGTTGGTCAATTAGCGACTTAGGCATAGCAGGCGTCACGGTTATCGGCGTTGTTCCCAGCTTGATCATTGTCGGCGTTTTGTTCCTGATCGGGTACATTGCATTGGTTGCGTTAGGCATTGTGAGCGCTATGATTTACTTGTTGGCAGGCATCGGTTTGCTGTGGATTATTAGTTTATTCGGGGTTTTCAGAAACATATGGAGCCATCCTTACGTTCTCTTGCTGTTTTTGATTTTACCAATAGCCTTTGTTTGGGGTTGGGGCACAGATCACATTAAAGGCTTAACGGAAATGGCGCCAGCGCAGTTAATCAGTTCTCAGCCTTCGGTGACAATTCAACAAATGAATCTTCAAGGCCAGGCAGTAAGCTTCATTATCACTCCTCAGTTCTTCGGCGGAGTCCTAATCGGCGTAGGCTTAACAGTTGCAGTAGTCACTGGATTGCTTATGACTAAAAAGACAAGGAAAAAGCGTCACTAAAGCGTTTTACCCTTTTTTCTCTTTTTCAAAAACCTATCAAGTTTATCTATTGCTTCCCAGCTGAGACAGAAAACAATTATGGCTGAGTCCGCGATAAAGCTCCAGATAATGGTATCCATTTTTATTGGTCGAATCCGCCTTTTTTCTGTGCAGCCATGTCTGATCGGTATGCTGTGATTTGAGGTACATTTTTCCAGCTGTCCAGCAAGATTTTTTGGCCTGTTGCTTTCTCGTATAGCTTAAAGATTTGCCTGGGTGTTTTGCTGGGGTCCTGGAGACAGAAGATCGGTGGGCAGGGGTTGATCACGTTGATGTCTCTTGTTTCTGCGCGGTACCAGAACCAGTAGCCTTTGGGCAGCAGACCTCTTTCGTTGATGCCTTTAATGACGGGTCGTATAGCCGGTTCTTTTAGGCGAATGCTGTCTAAGAGAAAGTCGATTTGGCTGCGGTTTTTATCTTTGCTCATTGCTAAGTCTCGGAAGAAAACGTTTGTGGCTGAGTTTCTAATTTCAGGGAGCACTTCAAGCGGCAGCTGTGTGGCCATGTCAACGGAGCTTTTGTTTCGTCTGGATTCTTTGATGTAATCGCTGATCGTGGCGCCGCTACGTAATGCGTCACTGCCGTAGAGGGTAACTTGGGCTGATGCTAAGTAGCTTATTTCGTCAATGAAGACTCGTGAGTACTGGCGCAGGTTGCTTTTGCGGAAAGCGTCAAACTGCTGCAACAGTGAAATAGCGTTTTGCACGTCGATGTTAACGTTTTTTCCGGTGTAGTAGCGGTCCAGGTTGCGGACCGTGATGAGCCCGGTTGTTTTTGCGTACCCATACGTTTCTGCGATGCCCTTGAGTTCGTTGACAACTTCTTTAAAGTCAATTTCAAAAGATTTCGGGTCCTTAATCATGACTACGCGGTCAAATATTGTGGGGGGATTCTTGTCGTTATCTGTGATTTTGTCGCCTTCCTGCAAAACAGTCAACGTTAACAGAGGGATCCCAGCGGGTTCTACACCCAATTTTTCAGTTAAATTGTGCAGTAACCTTTTTGTTCGTTCGTCATAGTTGAAGAGTGGCAGGCAAGCTGTTGTGAAGCTGTTGCTTTTGTCGCCTAAGGGGCTGAAAATCAGTTCTTGCTTGTTCAAAATGGAGTAGGACATGATACCGCTTAAGAGAAAGGTTTTTCCTCCGCCTATTGGAGCGAAAATTGCTTGGAGGGCGCCAAAGTCTGCTTTCGGAAAGATTGGGAAACGCGTGACTGGCTCCATTTCGATGGTACCTGCTATTTTTCCGGATTCCCAACAGTTCTTCGGCATCAATAGGCATGGTGCGTAGTAGCCGCCGAGAGTAGCTTTAACGGTGATGTGCACGCGCCTGGTTTCTTGCCCAACAGATAAGACCTGGCGAATATACGTGTTAATTTTATCGTAGAGGGGATTAAAAACTTGGAGGGTTTCGTCGTAAAAAGGGTAGGCGCCGTCAGCTCCTAAAACCTGGTAGAGGTAACCGTATTTAACGCAGTTAATAGCCAGGGCGATGATTTTTTTAGCTGTTTCAAGGTCTACGCCTGCCAGATTAGCTCTGATGATGAACTGCAGGGTTTCCTTCTCTTCGCGGGGGATCTTGCTTTCGCCAGTCATTTTTCCCAGAAAAAACTGGTCCAGGTAACTTCTTAAATTGGGTTCTTCAATGCGGAACTGCTCCCAATTAAAAAACTCAGCTGTCCTGGCCATAACTAGCTGGATCGCTTCGTAAGCATCAACGTAAGCCTTTGCGATCTTGTCATAGGCGACGGACATTAAAACGGCTTCAGGCGAAGGGTTGATTTTTTCCGCCAGAAGCGTCTGTAAGGCTTCTACAAATGTAGGCACGTATTCGCCCTCGCATTTGCATACGCCGCCAGCCATCGCCATGCCCCAGATCGTTGTGTGACCGCCGCATTTTTTGCAGATAGCGCCCATTAAAGTGAAGATTTCTTCCTGGCGAATACCTTCAGGCCGTTTAAGCATCTCCTTGTTGCATTTAGCTAAGGCAGTTTCAAAGAAGATACTGTTAGTCTTCATTTCTTGGCGCAACGCGATTAATTCTGGAATAAAATCTATGTTGTCCAGGTAACTGCAGAATGCTTCTACGCCGCCTCTACCGCTG
>Ga0116111_1002587_pt1 | contig 10852 bp, 9 predicted proteins | sample June2015DPH_8_10_FD_89720 | JGI IMG/M metagenome (GOLD analysis project Ga0116111, IMG submission 89720) | Peatland microbial communities from SPRUCE experiment site at the Marcell Experimental Forest, Minnesota, USA - June2015DPH_8_100 | ecosystem: Environmental > Terrestrial > Soil > Wetlands >... | reverse complement strand
CGTTTGCGAACTTCGGAATCGAAGGACACTAGCAACGTATTGATCTAGTGTGGCTTTGGTTCAGAAGTCCGCATGACGAGTTCGCGGCAAAAATGATGCGGACTTCTGAACCGCCACACTAGGAGCCCGGCTCCATGTCCAATCCTGATCCGCTTCGCTCGGCCGCGCCGGCGCCGTTACGCCGGGTGCGGCTCGGCGCCGCGAATGTCGTGGTCGAGCGCCGAAGCGACGGTGCCATCCTGATGCGCTCACCGGAGCCGCTGCCCCCCTACGCGGCAAAGCTCACCGAGCGGCTCGACTATTGGGCCAAAGCGGCGCCGGACCGCATCTTCCTGGCGCAGCGCAGTGCCGCGGGCGCGTGGCGCACGCTGAGTTACGCGGCGGCGTTCGCGAAAGTGCGCGCGGTCGCTGCGGCGCTGCTCGCGCGGGACCTTTCGCCCGATCGCCCGATTGCCATTCTATCCGGCAACGATATCGAGCACGCGCTCATCGGCCTTGCCGCCATGCATGTCGGCATTCCCTATGCGCCGATCTCGGTGCCCTATTCGCTGCTGTCGCAGGATTTCGGCAAGCTCAAAGCGATCATCGACATTTTGACGCCCGGCCTGGTCTTTGCCGCCAACGGCACGGCCTTCGCCCGCGCCATCGCCGCGACCGTGCCGCCCGGCGTCGAAATAGTGGTCACCGCCAACCCGCCGCCCGATCGGCCGGCGACGCCGTTTGCCGAATTGTCCAGCGCGCAACCGACGCCGGCTGTCGAAGCGGCGCATGCCAAAGTCGGTCCCGATACCATCGCGAAGGTCCTGTTCACGTCCGGGTCCACCGGCCAGCCGAAAGGCGTCATCAACACGCAACGCATGCTGTGCGCCAACCAGGTCATGATCCGTGCCGGTTTTTTGTTCTTTGCCGACGAACCGCCGGTGGTGATCGATTGGCTGCCGTGGAACCATACTTTCGGCAGCAACCATAATTTCGGACTCGTGCTCGACAATGGCGGCTCGCTCTACATCGACGAAGGCAAGCCGATGCCCGGCGCCATCGCGGCGACGGTACGCAATCTGCGCGACATTGCGCCGACCATCTATTTCAACGTGCCGAAGGGTTTTGAGATGCTGCTGCCCTATCTGCACGCGGATCAGGCGCTGCGCGAAAAATTCTTCAGCCGGCTCAAAGTCCTGTTCTATGCCGGCGCGGCGCTCTCGCAGCACGTTCGCAACGAGCTGGAGCGGCTCGCCATTGCCACAACCGGCGAACGCATCATTTTTCTATCGAGCCTCGGCTCGACGGAAACGGCGCCGCTCGCTGTCGCCTGCAGCTGGGAAAGCGCGCACGTCGGCAATATCGGCCTGCCCGCACCGGGCGTGGAACTGAAACTTGTGCCCCGCGAAGACAAGCTCGAGGCGCGGCTGAAGGGACCCAACATCACGCCGGGCTATTGGCGGGCGCCGGACCTTACCGCGGACGCATTCGACGCGGAGGGCTTTTACAAGATCGGCGACGCGCTCAAGTTCGAGGACGCGGCCGATCCGGCCCAGGGCCTTCTTTTCGACGGCCGTCTCGCCGAGGATTTCAAGCTGGCGACCGGCACCTGGGTCAGCGTCGGTCCGCTGCGCGCGGCGGTTGTCGCGCATGGCGCGCCGCTGGTCCGCGACGTGGTCCTGGCGGGACCGGATCGCGACGAGGTTGCCGCCCTGGTGTTTCCCGATTTCGACGCCTGCCGCAAGCTGGCGCCCGACCTTGCCGCGGGTGTGTCGGCCGCCGACTTGCTCGCCGACCCGCGCGTGCGCCAGGCGTTCGCCCGCCTGCTCGACGCGCTGTCGGCGGCAAGCCGCGGCACGTCGACTCGCGTCCGCCGCGCCATTCTGCTCGCCGAGCCGCCTTCCCTCGATGTCGGCGAGATGACCGATAAAGGATCGATCAACCAGCGCGCGGTGCTTGCCCATCGCGCGGCTTTGGTCGAAGACCTTTACGCCGACCCGCCGCCGGCGAACGTCATCGTCGCCGGCGGACCGGCAGCAGCAACAGCAAAAGCGAGTTGATCATGGAAATTCGTGGACATGCAGCCATCGTTACCGGCGGAGGTTCCGGCCTGGGCGGCGCCACCGCGCGCATGCTGGCCGCGGCCGGCGCCAAAGTGGCGATCTTCGACGTCAATCAACAGGCCGCAGCCGAGGTGGCGACCGATATCAACGGCCTTGCGGTGCAGTGCGATGTGGCCGACAGCGCCAGCATGGAGGCGGCGGTCGCCAAGGCCGCCGCCGCCCACGGTCCCGCGCGCATCCTTATCAATTGCGCCGGCATCGGCACGGCCAAACGCATCATCGGTAAAGAGGGGCCGATGCCGCTCGCCGATTACGAGCGCATCATCCGCGTCAATCTGATCGGCACCTTCAATGCGATGCGGCTCGCCGCCGCCGCCATGGCGACGCTCGATCCGCTCACCGACGGCGAGCGCGGCGTCATCATCTCTACGGCGTCCGTCGCGGCCTTTGAAGGCCAGATCGGCCAGGCCGCCTACGCCTCGTCGAAAGGCGGCGTCGTCAGTCTGGTCATGCCGGCGGCGCGCGAGTTCGCCCAATTCGGGATCCGCGTCAACGCCATCGCTCCCGGCATATTCCTGACGCCGATGCTGATGGGGCTTTCCCCGCAGGCGCAGGAGAGTCTCGCCGCGTCGCTGCCGTTCCCGAAAAAGCTCGGCGACCCGGCGCAGTTCGCGGCGCTGGTCCGCCACCTGATCGAGAACAGCTACATCAACGGCGAGGTCATCCGGATCGACGCGGCGCTGCGCATGGCGCCGCGGTAAATTCGACGCCTGATGCTCGCCAATATCCGCAATACTCGCATCGAATGGTACCAGTGCGATCCCGCCGGGATCATCTTCTATCCGCGCTATTTCGAGATATTCGACACCTCCACGACCATGCTGCTCGAGCGCGCGCTCGGCATGACCAAGATCGAATACCTCAAGGCCTACGATTTCGCCGGGCACCCGGTGGTGGAAACGCGCGGACGTTTCCGCCTGCCGACGCGGTTCGGCGACGAGGTGACGATCGAGACGGCGCTGGTCGAATGCGGCCGTTCGAGCTTCAAGATCGAGCATCGGCTCACCAAGGCCGGCGCACTCGCGGCCGAAGGCTTCGAGACGCGCGTGTGGGTGGTGCGCCGCGAGGACGATCCGAAGCGCATCCGGTCGCAGCCGATCCCGCCCGAGGTTCTCGCGCGTTTGCATCAGGCGCACATTTGAGCCGGGTTAGCTTGCCATGACGACCGGCCACGTTTCCTTGCCTCGTCCCGGGAGGCTTCGTATGATTCTGCATGGCCTTACCGGCGCCCCCCTCCGGCGGTGAGCCGCGTAACGACGCGGTCAATCACGAACGCTTCCGCCGCGTCATGGCGTCGTTCGTCACCGGCGTCACCGTCATCACCACGCAGGTGCGCGGCGAGGTGCGCGGCATGACCGCGAACGCCTTCATGTCGGGATCGCTCGATCCGCCGCTGTGCGTGGTTTCGGTCAGCGAAACCGCGCGCATGCACGGCTTCCTCATCGAATCCGGCCACTTCGGCGTCAGCATCCTCGCCCGCGGCCAGGAAGCCCTGATCGGTCATTTCGCCGGGCGTCCGGTCGAGGACCTCGATCTGAAATACGACTATGCCGGCGGCACGCCGCTGCTCGCTCACGCCCAAGCCACCATCGCCGCCAAGGTGACCGCGCGGCATGCCTGCGGCGACCACTCGCTGTTCGTCGGCGAGATCTTCGCGCTGCGGCACAGCGAGGGGCTTTCGCCGATCGTTCTGCACACCGGCCGGCTGGCGTCGCTCCGGCATTCCCACGAGCAGAGACTGGAGCCGACGCTCGACTTCTGGTGAGGCCGAGCCATTGCCGGCCGAGCCGCGAAATCCAGCGTCTCACTTTCCCGCGCCGCGCAGGACGTGGTAGCTGAGCTCACCGGGATCGGTCAGATCCGGCACCTTCCAGCCGTCGAGATCGTACTCCGCCATGCAGTCCTCGGCGAAGCCCTTGAAGCGGTCGGCATTGCCGGACGCCTGCGCGCCGAACAGGCAATAGCGGCGGATTTCTTCGGTCGAGCCGCCGTAATTGATCTCGTAGAGCTCGTGCCGGCCGCCGAATTCTGTCGCCAGGCAGTCCCAGAGGAGCTTCATCAGCTTGACGCGCTCCTCGGCGTTGTAGCCGCCGGAGCCGCGCATGTAGCGGTCGATGTAGGGGCGGATCTCGGCGTTCTTGAAGTCGCGGGCGTGGGAATTAAGATAGATCAGCCCGGAGGCGACGGTCTGCTCGATGATGTATTTGACCTTGGTGTAGGCCATCGTGGCGATGATCTGATAGGCGTTACCGGGTTCCATGTTGGGCAGCACGTAATCGCCGATCCAAGGCTTGGGATCGCGCACCATCGCGTCCGACAAGGCCCAGAACAGATTGCGCCAGGCGATGACTTCGCCGACATTGGCCTGCACGCCGCGATAATCCTTGGTGCCGGCGGCCTCGACCGCCTTGAGCAGCAAGCCGGCGATGAAGTCGAGCTTCACCGCGAGCCGCGTACAGCCGTGGACGACGAAGCGCGGCAAAAATCCGGTGCGCGGGAAGAAATTATTGGCCTTCTCGATGTCGCCGTAGACGAAGACGTTCTCCCAGGGCACCAAAACCTTGTCGAGAATGAAGACGGCGTCGTTCTCGTCGATCCGGCTCGACAGCGGATAATCGAACGGGCTGCCCATTGCCGTCGACGTCATCTCATAGGAAGTGCGGCAGATGAATTTGACGCCCGGATGGTTGGTCGGCACCATGAACACCACGGCGAAATTCTTGTCCTGGAGCGGGATGAGGCCGTGATGAGCGACGAAGGTGTAGTTGGTCAGCACCGATCCCGTCGCCACGACTTTGGCGCCGGACACGACGATGCCGGCGTCGGTCTCCTTTTCCACGTGGCAGCAGATGTCGCCGACTTCGTCGGGCGGCCGGTCGCGGTCGACCGGCGGATGGATGATGGCATGATTGACGAAGGGGACGCGCTCCTGGCTGAACTTGTACCAGCGCCGTGCATTGTCGCTGTACGGATCGTAGAACTCGGCATTGGCGCCCAGCGTCGCCAGGAACGCGGCCTTGTAGTCGGGTGAGCGGCCGAGCCAGCCGTAGGTGATCTTCGCCCATTCGGCGATGGCGCCGCGCGCGGCCAACAGATCCTCGAGCGATTTCGGCGCCTTGAAGAAGGCGTGCGTCTTGCCGCCGTTGCCGGTATCGGTCGGCACCAGGATCTTGCCGGCGTGTTTGGGATCGTGCAGCGCGTCGTAAAGCCTCGCCACCATGCGGGCGGTGTTGCGGAACGCCGGATGCGTGGTGACGTCTTTCACGCGCTCGCCGTAGATGAAGACGGTGCGGTCGTCGCGCAGCGAGTCGAGATATTCGTTGCCGGTTTGCGGCGCGGTCACGCCACCCGGCATTGCGGCTCCGGATGGCCCCGACGTCACGGCTACATTCATGGTGCTCCCCCCTTGTTTTCGCCTTGTTTGATGATCGAGCGATCGTCCGGCGCGCGACGCTTGGGACACGATAGCCGGGGGCGAAGCCCGGCTACAAGCTCACGAGCTCCACTCATCTGCCGCGGGAGCGCGCTCTTATCGTGACGCGTCGGCGTTTTTGTCTTTATCACATTGTTGCGATGCAATAATGAATCGTAATCACATCGGTGCGACGCAATAATTGACGACAAAATATTGACGTTTTTTATTTTCTTCCAAATAGTTGATGCATAGGTGCATTGCAACATCGAGCAGCGCAATTTCGCAGCCGCCGACTATATCGCCATCGCAAGTGAAGTTGTGAGTTCCGGGACCCCTTAACGGGTTGCCACATCTGAACTGCTCAACTGAAGCCACCACATGGAGACGAATATGTCTGGTAAAATCATGACTGCCCTGGCTGCGGCTCTTCTGCTCGCATCCGCGGGTCTGGCGTCCGCCCAAACTCAAGCTCCCCGACACGACAGGGCGGTGAATACGTATCGTGGGTACTACAACATGGTGCCCAATCAGCTTCCCAAGGACCCTACGCCCGATTGGAGTAACGGGACTTACCCGTTCCCCGTCACCGGCCAAGGCGGCTTTTAATGACATCTGCCGAAAAGGTGTGACACGCTTCGCTCGACTAAGGGCGAGGCCTCCACGCTTTGAGACAGATGCCCTCCCTACAACAGCCGCACAACTGTGCGGCTGTTGCCTTTTCGCTCCTAGCCTTGCCTGCTGCTTTACCCGATGGGCGATTTCTAGGAATTGTTCTTCGACGTCGCCGACGTCGCCTCGCGCGCGCTCGGCATCGCGCTGACCGAGTGCGGCAAGCATAAAACTTACAATTTTAGTTTTGTTCCAAATAGTTGGTGCATAGGTGCATTGCAGCATCGGTGGGCGCAATCCCGCAACCGGCAGCTATATCCCGCTCGCAGGTGAAGGTGTGCGCACCGAGGAACCTTTGACCGGTTGCCACATCTAAACTGCCAATCGAAGCCAACATGGAGTTGAATTATGTCTGGTAAAATCATGACTGCGGTGGCCGCCGCGATCCTGCTTGCGTCCGCCGGTCTGGCGTCCGCGCAAACCCAAGCTCCCCGTCACGACGGCGCGATGGCGAAGGGGTACTACAATGGGTACTACAATGCGGCGCCCAATCAGTTTGCCAATGACCCGACGCCCGATTGGAGTAACGGGATTTACCCGTTCCCGGTCACCGGCCAGGGCGGCTTTTAATGACATTTGCCGAACGGGTGTGACGCGTCGCCCAACAAGGGGCGACGCGTTGGCACTTTGAGGCAGACGCCCCCTACAACAGCCGCACAATTGTGCGGCTGTTGCCTTTTTCGCTGCTAGCCCAGAGCCTCGCCGTTGCCGACGCGGATGATCGCCGCGGGCCAGACGGGCGAAGCGGCCGGTGCCGACGCTCATCCGGTTTGCTACAACACCGCCAGGAAGCCGCTTCGGACAGCCGGGACTCGATCCTGGGAACGAGGCCGCACCAGGCTGGACCATGCTGACAGGCGGCGGCACAAGCCCTGACAACGCTCCGATCGCGCGGGGACATCCGATCACCCCGATGATGGAGCAATATATCGAGATCAAGGCCGCCAATCCGGATTGCCTATTGTTCTACCGGATGGGGGATTTCTACGAATTGTTCTTCGACGACGCCGACGTCGCCTCGCGCGCGCTCGGCATCGTGCTGACCAAGCGCGGCAAGCATCTCGGCCGCGACATTCCGATGTGCGGCGTTCCGATCGAACGCGCCGACGAATATCTGCATCGGCTGATCGCGCTCGGCCACCGCGTCGCCGTCTGCGAGCAGCTCGAAGATCCGGCCGAGGCGCGAAAACGCGGCGCCAAGAGCGTCGTGCGCCGCGACGTGGTGCGGCTGGTGACGCCCGGCACGCTGACCGAGGATTCGCTCCTTGACGCCCGGCGCAACAACTACCTCTTGGCGCTGGCGCGCGCCCGCGCCTCTTCCGGCGAGGACCGCTTCGGGCTCGCCTGGATCGATATTTCGACCGCCGAGTTCCGCGTCGCCGAATGCGACCGCGTGGCGCTGGCGGCCGAGATCGCCCGCATCGAACCGGGCGAGATCATCGTCTCCGACGCGCTGTATTCGGATCCGGAATTCACCGGTTATTTGCGCAGCTGGCCGGCGGTGACGCCGCTGCCGCGCGACGCCTTCGACGGCGCCACCGCGGAGCGTCGGCTGGCGTCATTCTTTGGCGTGGCGACCACCGCCGCTTTCGGCGCATTTTCGCGCCTCGAGCTGACGGCGGCGGCGGCGGCGACCACCTATGTCGAACGCACCCAGCTCGGCAAGCGGCCGCCGCTGTCGCCGCCCGTTGGCGAGGCGGCCGGCACCACGCTCGCCATCGACCAGGCGACCCGCAGCAATCTCGAACTCATCCGCACGCTGACCGGAGAGCGGCGCGGCTCGCTGTTGGCCGCGATCGATCGCACGGTGACGGCGCCCGGGTCGCGCGTGTTGGCGCAGCGATTGGCCGCGCCGCTGACCGACCCGGCGGAGATCGGGCATCGGCTCGACGCCGTGGCCGCGTTCGTCGAGTCCGATCCCCGCGCCGATCTGCGCGCGCGGCTGAAAGCGGCGCCCGATCTCGCCCGCGCGCTGGCGCGCATTGTCGTCGGCCGCGGCGGGCCGCGCGATCTCGCCGCCATTCGCGACGGCATCTTTGCCGCGGCCGGCATCGCCGAACGGCTGGCCGCGCTGCCGCAGGTTCCCCGCGACATCGCCCAGGCGCTGGCGGCGCTGCGCCGCCCCGATGCCGCGCTCGCCGCCGAGTTGGCGCAGGCGCTCGCGGACGAACTGCCGGGGTTCCGCCGCGACGGCGGCTTCGTGCGCGCCGGCTACGAGCCGGCGCTCGACGACGCGCGCGCGTTGCGCGACGAATCCCGCCGCGTCATCGCCGCGCTGCAAGTGCGCTACGCCGAAACCACCGGCATCCGCTCGTTGAAGATCCGGCACAACAACGTGCTCGGCTATTTCGTCGATGTCACCGCCCAGCACGGCGAGAAATTATTGGCGGCGCCGCTCAATGCGACGTTCATCCATCGCCAGACGCTCGCCGGGCAGGTGCGCTTTTCCACAACCGAACTAGGCGAGCTGGAAGCCAGGATCGCCAACGACGCCGAGCGCGCCTTGGCGCTCGAGCTCGAAATCTTCGATCGCCTCGCCTTAAGCGTCACGGCGGCAAGCGCCGCAATCAAGGCGGCGGCGGACGCGCTCGCCATCGTCGATGTCGCGGCGGCGCTGGCGAGCCTTGCGGTCGAGCGCGATTACGTCCGCCCCGAGGTCGACGACAGCCTGGCTTTTGCGATCACCGGCGGACGCCATCCGGTCGTCGAACAGGCGCTGGCGCACGACGGCGGCCCGTTCGTCGCCAACGATTGCGACCTGTCGCCGCCGGAGTCACCGGCGGACGGCAAAGCCGGGCGCATCTGGCTGGTCACCGGCCCGAACATGGCGGGAAAATCGACCTTCCTGCGGCAGAACGCGCTGATCGCCGTGCTGGCGCAGATGGGAAGCTTCGTGCCGGCGCGCGCCGCTCATATCGGCGTGGTCGATCGGCTGTTCTCGCGCGTCGGCGCCGCCGACGATCTGGCGCGCGGGCGCTCGACCTTCATGGTCGAGATGGTCGAGACCGCGGCGATTCTCAACCAGGCCGGCGAGCGCGCGCTGGTCATCCTCGACGAGATCGGCCGCGGCACCGCGACCTTCGACGGGCTGTCCATCGCCTGGGCGACGATCGAGCATTTGCACGAGCGCAATCGCTGCCGCGCGCTGTTCGCCACGCATTTCCACGAGATGATCGCGCTCGCCGCCAAGCTGACGCGGCTGCACAACGCCACCATGCGGGTCAAGGAATGGCAGGGCGAGGTCGTCTTCCTGCACGAAGTCGTGCCCGGCGCCGCCGACCGCTCCTACGGCATTCAGGTGGCGAAGCTCGCCGGTCTGCCGCCGAGCGTGATCGAGCGCGCCAAGCTCGTGCTCGCGCAACTCGAAGCCGAGGACCGTATGTCGCCGGCGCGCCGGCTGATCGACGACCTGCCGCTGTTCGCAGCGGCGCGGCCGGCGGAGTCGCCACGCGACGCCGCGCTCGCCGCGCTGGTCGACGCGCTGGCGGCGCTGCATCCCGACGAAATGTCGCCGCGCCAGGCGATCGAAGCGCTCTATGCGCTCAAGGCGCAGTTGGCGACGTTGAAGTAGCCCCGATCGAGCCAAGCCGGGCTACAGCCGTCTCCGCCGGCGCATTTGGATCAGCAGAAGCAGACCGCTCCAGGCGATGCAGACGGCAAGCCCGACGGCGAGCGCCGGCCACACGCCGATCGGCGCGACCAGATAATGGACGGTGAAAAACCCCAGCGCCAGACCGAACAAGGGAAACTGCGTATGCGCCAGCATGCTCGCCGTGGCTTTGCCGCCGATGCGGGGATGCAGAATCACGATCGAGCTGCCGAGCACGATCGGAAACAAGGCAAACATGCCCGAGGCGAACGAGCCGATGCTGGAGCTGGCGGCAGTCACGACGGCGACGACGATGGCGACGGTGAGCGCGCGCAGCGGGATATCAAAGCGCGTGCGCACGAACTTCACCGGACCGCTGCTGGTGCGATAGCGCCAGCTCAGCGGGATGGTGACGGCATAGATCGCGATGGTGATCGCCATGGCGCCAAGCGGCGTCCAATCGACCGTGCGCAGCGCCGCCGCGATCGCGAGCCACAGCGCGGTCGCCGCACCAAGGCTGACGACGAGGCCGCGCCGTTGCGCCAGCGCCGCGTAGGTGGCGGCGAAGATCCCGATGGCGCCGTTGACGGCAACGCTGCCGATGGCGCTTGCGGCGATGAAATCCGGCGGTTGCTCAAGGGCAAGAATAGTGTAGGCGGCGCCGGCCGAGGTCGGCAGCGCGCCGACCAGCGCCCCCACGAACGGACCGCTGCGCTCGACCACCAGCGAAGTGACGACGACGACGATCGCCGTCAGCGCCATCTTGAGCGCGAGTGCGGACCAGAACAGCAGTTCGGGTGACATGGAATGCATCAGATAGGGACAATTACCTCTCCCCGCACGCGGGGAGAGGGTTATTACCTGCGTCTGAGGCTGATCTCGACCGGCGGCCCGTTCTTGATGGTCTGATAAACGACGCAGTACCGCTCGGTGAGCTTGAGCAACTGGTCGAGCTTGTCCTGCGGCGCGTCGGTGTCGAGGTCGAAGCCCAGCCGGATTTGCGCAAACCCGACCGGCGCATCCTTGGCAACACCCAGCGTGCCGCGGAAATCGAGATCGCCTTCAACCGACACCGTG
>Ga0116111_1002574_pt1 | contig 10889 bp, 8 predicted proteins | sample June2015DPH_8_10_FD_89720 | JGI IMG/M metagenome (GOLD analysis project Ga0116111, IMG submission 89720) | Peatland microbial communities from SPRUCE experiment site at the Marcell Experimental Forest, Minnesota, USA - June2015DPH_8_100 | ecosystem: Environmental > Terrestrial > Soil > Wetlands >... | reverse complement strand
CCGCTCATGGTTGGTCACCGCCAGGGTTTCCAGAATCGCCATCAGGTTTTCTTCCACCGAGAGCTTGCGGAAGATCGAGGCTTCCTGGGGAAGATAGCTGATGCCGCGCCGCGCCCGCTGGTACATCGGAAGGCTGGTGATATCCTGGCCATCCACTGAAATGCGCCCGGAATCCGGGCTGATCAATCCCACGATCATGTAGAACGACGTCGTCTTGCCTGCGCCGTTCGGCCCCAGCAACCCCACCACTTCGCCCTGCTGCACGTGCACCGTCACGTCGTCCACCACGCGGCGGCCGCGATACGATTTGGAGATTTCGTGGGTTTCGAGAGTCTTCATGCGCGGCTACTTGCGCTTGGGGGGGATTCGGGTGTTGATTCCCTGGGGATCGCCTTTCATCAGCAGCCTATCATCGTTTGCCCAGTAGGTCAATTCACTGCCCTCCATGGTGGTGGGCGAGCCTTTGATGGTTCGAACCAGCTTCGCGCGGCCCCCGTTCAGCAGGAGTTTCGGCTCGATGCACGGCCCGATTCCCGGCACGGATTCCGGCGGGCAAGGCACTTTGGTGTAGTATTCGGCGTGCTCCGAGTTGCTGTGATACGTGCGTCCGTTGGAACTCCCCAGGATGTCCACCGCGCCATCCGCGAACGCGTGGTCCAGACTGGAATCGGAGCCGGAATCGGCCAGCCAGGCCCGCAGCTCGCGCGACTGTAGCTGCATCCCGGTGCGGTCCAGTTTCACGCCCCCGGAATAGATCGCCAGCCGGTCGGTATCGGTGTACACCAGGTCCGGCGCGCGCACCTTGGTAAGAACCGGCGAAGCGCTCTTCTTCTTGTCGTCATCCTTGGGCTGCTCCCAGAGATTGCTCACCACATTGCCATGGGCCGTCAGCGTGTGCTTGTCTTTGTCGATGTCGATGACGTCGGCCTCAATGCGGTTGGCGCCCTGCCACAGGGCGGCATTTCCCTGGTACCGCGTGTGCCCCTCGCTTTTCTTGCCTCCCTGCTGGCGCGGGCTGGTGTATTCCATGCGGCGCGCCTGGGCGTGCAGCGGCGCGTCGGAAGAGAGCATCTGGGAGTTCTTGTTCTGGTCCTGGTCCCGCAGGCGGGTCGAATTGACGTTGCCTTCCGCCGTGAAATCGCCGGTGGTTTGATCCATGCGGATATGGTCGGCCGCCGTGGAGCCCGTCGAGTCGCTCACGGCCGTCGAGGTATCCAGAGTAATAATGTTCTGCTTCCCGTCGAGGCTGGCTTTGGCGGCGTGCGCTTTCCGGTCGCCTTCCTGGTAGGTGAAGTCGCCGGTCTGCTCCATCGAAACCAGCTTGCTGGTTTGCGGATCGAAGTGGGCTACCATCTCCCGGCTGGCCGTCACGGACCGGGCGCGGTTGCGGCTGCGCTCTTCGTCGTTCGGATCGGTGGAAGTTTTTACGTCGCTCGCCTTGAAGCTGTCGATGCGGTTTTGCGCCGCGTAGGCGATCGCCATCTCCCGGCCCTCCAGAACGCGGTGGTGCTGGGCCGGCTGGTTGGGCAGAAACTCCAGCGTCGCCGGAACCTGCGAAACCACGCTCTCGATCTCTTTTCCGCCCGGCCGCATCTTCATCTCAATCGACTCGCTCCGCATGATGTGGGTCTCCGAGGGCTCGTGCCCCGGCGCAGCGATTGGCTTCGAGGTCACGACCGCGTGCTGGTTGCAAACCGCATTCGTCAACAGGCTGTCTTTCGGGCCCGGGTCGAAGAACAGGTCCACGCGGTTGGCCGTGGCGGTGGTTTCGGAATATTCGGCCGTCGAAACCACCCGCGCATTGCCTTCGCCGGCGATCTTCTGTACCTTGCCCTTCTGGTTGTAGTCCACCCACACCTTGTCGGCCGAATAGTCCAGTTTGCGGTTCGGCTGCACTTCCGTGCCGTGAGCCTTGCTCGCGTCCACTTCCTTGATGGTCCGGTGGCCCTGGCCGTCGTCCTGCATGTGGATCACCGGAGTGTCGCCTTCGAAGATCGCTCCGTCGCGCGTCAGCTTCCCGTTCGGCAGCAGGTCGATCTGCTGGGACGACTCGTGGTAGTACAGGCTCGGAGCTTCGATGTGCAGCTCTTTTGATTCGGGCGTGGCCGCCTTCCAGTCGATCTTCACGTCGTGCTTCATGAAGAGCTCGCGGCTCGGCGGATCGTAGGTGGCGCCGGTGGATTCTCCGCCGCCATTCTTGAAGACGTACCTGGTCGGCCGGTCCGTGTCGGCGTGCCCGGTTTCGCTGTCGAAGGTGACACCCGAAGTGGTGATCTCGACCAGGGACGCAGGCGTGTCGCTGTCCTCCCGCTCACCCAGCGAAATGCGCACTTCGCCCTCGGAATAGAGCCGCTTCTCCGAGGGAAAGAAGCTCGCCGCGGCGCTTTCCACCACGTCGTACTTCTCTTCGCACTTATGGTAGATGTACAGCTTGGCCCCTAGCAGATCGTCGCGCCCGGAGTCCTTCACTTCGCGCATATTATCGGCAAGGATGTCGACCGTTTTGCAGCCGGTCTTCTGGTCCTTCTGGGTCCACACCACGTGCTCGGAGGTTCCCGCGATCTCCGGCGGCAGCGGCTGCGGCGTCGGCAATACTTGCGCCTGGATCGCCTTCTTCTTAGTCTGATACGTGAGGACCACGCCGCAGAGGACGGCGGCAATCACGACCAGCAGGAGCCAGCGCATACCTCTCATGGGATTAATTTCACTATAGCGCGCTTGCACGGACCGCGATTTGTGCGGCAATCCCAGCCAAACTCAATCTCAGCTAAACTCAAGAAAGGAGCAGCCACACTCCCATGAACAACGCCCAACTTTACCTGGCAGTCGGAATCCCCACCCTCGCAGTGCTGGTGGGAATCCTCATCAACTCCATGCAATTTCACCACGCCGCCGGCGCCATAAACGCTCGCCTCGCCAGCGTGGAAACCCGGCTGGACCTGCTCATCGGAAAAGTAATGGACTTCGACGGACGGCTAACTCGCCTGGAAGAGCGCGGAGACCGCCGCTAAGCGGCAGGGCCCAAACCAGTGCGGGCCTCTCACCACACCGCATGAACCAGCAACGCATCCAGATTTTCGTCACCGGCGGCACGTTCGACAAGCAATACAACGAGCTCAGCGGCGAATTGTTTTTCAAGCAGACTCACATCGCCGACATGCTCAAGCTCGGGCGCTGCCGCCTCGATCTCGCCATCGAAACCCTCATGATGATCGACAGCCTGCAGATGACCGACGCCGGCCGCCAGCTCATTCTGGAACGCTGTGAAGCCGCTCCTGCCACGCGCATCGTCATCACCCACGGCACCGATTCCATGGAACACACCGCCGCCGTGCTGGGCCGCGGCATCCGTGGCAAAACCATCGTTCTCACCGGCGCCATGGTCCCCTACCAGTTCGGCAGCTCCGATGGTTTATTCAATCTTGGCACCGCGCTGGCCTTCGTCCAGACCCTGGATCCGGGCGTCTACGTGGCTATGAACGGGCGGTGCTTCCCCTGGCACTCGGTGCGTAAGAATCGCGAGCACGGAATCTTCGAATCGGTGCCCGGATGGCACGACCCCACGTGATGGGGCCAGTATTCTTGCCAGGGCATGGGACCCTCTATCCCCAGCCGTTAGCCGGCAATTATCGATTCCTACAAGTACTATTATTAACAATTAGTTACAGGCAATACTTGTCACTCTTGAGCCGAGTGTGCTAACATTATCTCAGAGTTTCGAGGGAAGCCCCGGGGCTCACCCGAAACGAAACTCAGAATATCCAAATATTTCTTAAAAGGGAGGTAGATGATCAATGAAAATACGTCCGCTCTATGATCGCATTGTGGTCAAACGGATCGAGCAGCAGGAACAGATGCAAGGCGGCCTGTACATCCCCGATACCGCGAAGGAAAAGCCCCAGGAGGGTGAAGTGGTGGCAGTGGGCAAGGGCAAGCGCCTGGAAGACGGCAAGGTAATCGCGCTGGACGTCGCCGTGGGCGACCGGATTCTGTTCGGCAAGTATTCGGGCAGCGATATCAAGCTGGATGGCGATGAGTTCCTGATTATGCGTGAGGACGAAGTCCTCGGGATTCTGGATGCCCAGCCGAAATCGGCCAAGAAGGCGTCCTAAGGAAAGTCGAGAAAAACAAAATGGCGAAACAGATTATATATTCAGAAGCATGCCGCCAGGCGATCCTGCGCGGCGTCAACCAGCTCGCCGATGCGGTGAAGGTTACCCTCGGTCCCAAGGGCCGCAATGTGGTCCTGGAGAAAAAGTTCGGCGGTCCCACCATCACCAAGGACGGCGTCACCGTCGCCAAGGAAATCGATCTCAAGGATCCGCTGGAGAACATGGGCGCACAGATGGTGCGCGAAGTGGCCTCCAAGACCAGTGACGTGGCCGGCGACGGCACCACCACCGCGACCATTCTGGCGCAGGCGATCTACCGCGAAGGCGTGAAGGCCGTCGCGGCCGGCGCCAACCCCATGGCCCTCAAGCGCGGCATCGAAAAGGCCGTCGAAGTAGCCACCGAAGAAGTGAAGAAGCTCTCCAAGCCGGTGTCCGGCGACATGATCGCGCAGGTCGGCACCATCTCCGCCAACAGCGACAAGCACATCGGAGAAATCATCGCCGACGCCATGAAGAAGGTCGGCAAGGACGGCGTCATCACCGTGGAAGAGTCGCGCACCATGTCGACCGAGCTGGATACGGTGGACGGCATGCAGTTCGACCGCGGCTATCTCTCCCCGTATTTCGTGACCGACGCCGAGCGCATGGAAGCGGTGATCGAAGATCCCTACATCCTCATCCACGAAAAGAAAATCAGCAACATGAAGGACCTGCTGCCGCTGCTCGAGCAGATCGCGCGCTCCGGCAAGCCGTTGCTGATCATCGCCGAGGAAGTGGAAGGCGAAGCGCTGGCCACCCTGGTGGTCAACAAGCTGCGCGGCACGCTGAACGCCTGCGCCGTCAAGGCTCCGGGCTTCGGCGATCGCCGCAAGGCCATGTTGGAAGACATCGCCACCCTGACCGGCGGCAAGTCCATCATGGAAGAGACCGGCATCAAGCTGGAAGGCGTAAAGCTGGAAGATCTGGGCCGCGCCAAGCGCGTCACGGTGGACAAGGACAACACCACCATCGTGGACGGCGGCGGATCGCAGAAGGCCATCGAGGGCCGCATCAAACAGTTGCGCGCGCAGATCGACGAGACCACTTCCGATTACGACCGCGAGAAGCTGCAGGAACGGCTGGCCAAGCTGGCCGGCGGCGTCGCGGTAATCAAGGTCGGCGCGGCCACCGAGACCGAAATGAAGGAAAAGAAGGCGCGCGTGGAAGATGCTCTGCATGCCACCCGCGCCGCGGTTGAGGAAGGCATCGTGCCCGGCGGCGGCGTAGCTCTGCTGCGCGCGTCCAAGGCCCTGGCCAGCCTCAAGCTGGAGGGCGACGAGCAGATCGGCGTGACCATCGTGAAGCGCGCCTGCGAAGAGCCGCTGCGCCAGATTGTGGCGAACTCCGGCACGGAAGGCGCCATCGTGGTCGACAAGATCCGCGAGCACGCCAACCCGAACTTCGGCTACAACGCCCAGACCGACAACTACGAAGACCTGGTTTCCACCGGCGTCATCGACCCCACCAAGGTGACCCGTTCGGCGCTGCAAAACGCGTCGTCGATCGCCTCCCTGATGTTGACCACGGAAGCCATGGTTGCCGAAATCCCCGAGAAGAAGCCGGCCGCGGCCGGTCCCGGCGGCCACGGCCCCGAGATGGATTACTAAGCCGCACTTTGCTCCGGCGACTTACAGCCGCGCTCCCCGGGCGACCGGGCAGCGCGGTTTTTTTGTGTGGGGCAGAACGCGTGGCTGGCTTTCCGTCGCTTTCCGGTCCAGCGTGGAACGAGTGTCGGATCGAGGCTGCGTGGCCGGGTCGTCTGCATCCGTGCTCAATTGGCGTGAACGGCGTTCACGGGAGTGATCGCTTGAAACCTTCGGAAGCGCCCATCGAGCGACGAAATCCGTGCGGCATGAAACTCCAGTATCGGCATTCGGGTGTGCCCCCACCGTAATCGGCGAGCGCGCTACCAGCATTGCGGCGCACAGCCAAGAGGCCCTGGAGCGTCATGTCGCTGCGCATCCCGAACAATAGAGCGGACCTATCCTCGGCGCACACTGCGTGCTAGAATCACCGATCATGGCAGGGCCTTCGTTTGATATCACATGCCCCCGTTGCGGCCATAAGTTCCAGGAGGCGACTAAGCGACTTCTAGATAATCTGAGCGTGATTTGCCCCGGCTGTGGCGGAAAGATTGATGTCAAGTTCAAGGACGAGCACGGGCTTGAAACAACGACAGAGGTTGGTCCGGTACAGGTAAGGCAGGGCGTGCGCGGCTCCGTGAGCTATTCAGTCGAAGTTCAGAACCGGGGCCTGAACAAGCACCGGCTTATTCGGGGTCCTGACCGCGAAGTCATCAAAGCGAAGGTGCTTTGCCAAGTCGCCGAGTGGAACGAGCAGTGGACAAAGAGGGCCGCTGCTAAGCGGCAGATGACGATGGCTGAGCGCCACAAGGAAGAGGCAGCGGAAAGAACCGCCGAGGCTCAAGGGACGCTGCAAGCACTTCGCGAGGTGCTGTCATCTTCGTTGTCGGACTCCAAGGCCCTTGACTGGGAGGCGTTGAAGGACAAGACACCGTTCCCGAAGCCTACACCGGGCGCTCCTAATCGACCTTCGAGGCCGACACAGGATCCGATACCGGAGGCACCCTCCCGCACTTTCGAGCGATACCAGCCGGAAATCGGCTTGTTGGACAAACTCATCAAGTCCCGTCGGGCAGAAAAAGAAAACTGGAAGGCGAGACTATTCGAGTCGGATACCAGGGAGTGGGAAGCCACGCGGGATCGCATCACGGCGGATTATGCCGCGAAGCTTGAGGCGCACAATAAGGAACTGGCTGATCTAGACGCGGCTCACAAGCGGGCAGTGGGGCAGTGGGAGGCCGAACGAGCCGCATTCCTCTCCAAGCAGAAGGAACAGCACGAAGCGATGGATGCCTTCCGTGCGCGGTACGAGAGGAAGGATCCGGCGGCGATCGCGGAATACTGCGATATGGTGCTGGCAAGCTCTGAGTACCCAGATTGCCTGCCGAAAGAATTCGATCTCGACTTCAACCACGATACCGGGGTTTTAGTCGTCAACTACAAACTTCCCGCCCCTTCTGACATCCCGACGCTCGGCGAGGTGAAGTACGTTCAATCCAGCGACAGCGTCTCGGAAAAGCGCCTGTCTGAGGCCAACGTCGCGAAGCTATACGACGATCTTGTTTACCAGGTCGCGTTACGAACATCGAACGAACTGCTCGAAGCCGATCAGTCCACCGCATTAACAAGCGTCGTCTTCAATGGATTTGTGACCGCCATTGATAAGGGTACCGGGAACGAAGCCACCGCCTGCATTATCTCGATGCAGGCCTCCAGGGAGGCGCTCCGGGCTATCAACCTGGCGAAGGTAGACCCGAAAGCGTGTTTCCGGCAACTCAGAGGCGTCGGTAGTTCCAAATTGCACAGCGTCACTCCCGTCGCGCCCATTATCAATTTTCGCAGGGACGACAGAAGATTCATCCCCTCGTACGGAGTTGCCGAGACGTTGAATGAGGGATTCAATCTCGCCGCGATGGACTGGGAAGACTTCGAGCATCTCATTCGCGAGATTTTTGAGAAGGAGTTCACGGCGTCGGGGGGGGAGGTGAGGGTAACCCAAGCCAGTCGAGACGGCGGCGTTGACGCGGTTGCGTTCGACCCTGATCCTATTCGGGGTGGAAAAATTGTGATTCAGGCCAAACGTTACTCCCACACGGTCGGTGTGTCGGCGGTGCGCGACCTCTACGGCACCCTAATGAACGAAGGGGCGACCAAAGGCGTTCTCGTAACAACCTCGGACTACGGACCGGACGCCTACGAATTCGCAAACGGCAAGCCGATCACACTATTGAATGGCGCTAACCTCCTGCACTTGCTGGAGAAGCACGGCACAAAGGCCCATATCAATCTCGTCGAAGCACGGCTGGCCGGATCCGAGACGGCCGCGAAGTGAAAAGAAAACCCGTCAAAGGCTTTCCGTTTTCACTCTCACAGGACCCCTGGCGGCCCGCGTGTCTCGTTTTTCTACCCTCCCGAAGAAAACTTCGCCCTTCGATCGCAGCCCTTTGCCACCCTAGTCACCCTCGCCGCTGCACATCTCGCTGTTACCCTGAGATCGAAAAGGAGCCGCTCGCTCGCCGGGGACACGACAACCGACGGCGACAGAAACCTCGACGGGTGCGGGACGTAACCGTTCGTTTGGGCAGAATCCGTCCTGGTAAGTCCCCGTCACGTCAACCGAACGCGTAACGCCCACACGCGAACCTTGCTACATCGATGCACTACTAGCCCGCGCGGCGGAGCTCGTCCCGAATTACGCGCCTCAGGGTGGTTTCCAGGGGTTCCTGCTTCTGACGCATGAAACTGCGGAGCGCTTCATTGATGAGCGTCTGGTAGTTTCCGCCGCCGGCGTCGTCAACCTGCTGGCGAAACCAGTCCAGAACGTCCGTGTCGAGCCGGATCGTGACCCGGGTCTCTCCCGGTGGCACTCAAGACCGCCCCGCGCCTGCCCTTGCTGAAGTCATATTCCTTCTTCATAACCTTCCTCGTATTGGCACCTCTCCGTATCCGAGACGGTGGCTAGTGCTCTGACCACTAGAAGTCGCTCCATCAGCCGGCGACGCTCTCTTACGTTCGCGGCTCTGATCCGAGCCGCGCGCGTTAGCAAGCGGTATCCCAATAGGATGAAATCTCGCGGTCATGGGGCTAGACGACCACTGGCACAAGGCCGGACTCGATGATGCGCTGATCTGAAGTCAAGAGTCGAAGCCTTCGAACACGGGCCGTGGCAACCATCGCCCGGTCAGCGGGATCGCGCAAAGACCCACCTAGCGCGGCGACCTCCGCGGCCACATCCACCGTCAGTGGAACGATCTGAAAAACCGGACTTGATTCAAGCTCATCGAGGAGTTTCTCGACTGGGATACCGCTGCGGGCGCTACCTTGACCAAACAGAATGGCAATTTCGAGCAGAGTGATCGCGCTGACCGCCAGGGATTCCCGCCGGCGGACCGCGTCGCGCAGAACCCGCGCTTGCTCGCGTGAAAGCTTCCTGGGCGCGGCAAGCCAGCGAACGACCACATGCGTGTCGAGGAGGAATCGGGGGCTCAACCCTTCGCTCCAGAATGCGGACGCGCCACTTCCCAGAGTTCGGATGTATCCGCTTCCAGGACGTCACCGGCGAGAGTCACCTTGCCAGTCCATGCGCCTTCCGGAGACTTCCATGCGGACTGATGCGCAGGGCCTACTCTTGCGAGCGGCCGGCCCCGTTTTGTAATCATGATCGTGCCGCCGCGCTCTCCGATGTCATCGAGCAGGGCGAGGCACTTTGCCTTGAACTCGGTCACGCTCACGATCCGATGCTTCATGCCTGGATGATAGCACGAACTGGTCATCTGACCAGTTCAAGGTCCGGCCTCTCAGGCCGCGGAGGCCGGCTGAAAGCCGGCTGCGGGCAGAATTGCCCGCCCCGCTGGCGTGCGCGGCGCTAAGATGGCTGCTCCGGCATGTTCACCTTGGTCGTGCACGCATGGAGATCCTGGAAGAGCGCCAAGACGGTCGCTCTGCTGGCTGCCACCGCGCTGGCCGCCGGAATCGGATCGGCTACGGCGATCTATACCGTGGTCGACGCCGTACTGCTCAGACCCGTGCCCTGGCAGCACGGCGAGCGCTACGTCGAACTGTTCAGCGCGCGGCTGAACAATTCGAGCAAGTGGCAGGTCTACGGATCCTCCTGGTTGGATCTGCTGGACTACCAGCAACGAACGCGCAGCTTCGATGCGTACGGAGCGCTTCAGTTTCGAGAGTTCAGTCTGACCTCGCCGGGCCAGCCGCAGCACCTGAGAGGTCTCGAGGTGACGCCTTCGCTGGCCTCGAGTCTGGGCGTCGCGCCGGTGGTGGGGCGATGGTTTGGCGAGGCGGCCAGCGAGCAGGGCAACGTCTACCTGGCGGTGATTTCGAGCGCGCTCTGGAACCGCCTGGGCGGCGATCCGAAGATCGTCGGCCAAGCCCTCACGATGGACGGGAAGCAGTACACGGTGACCGGTGTAATGCCCGCGTGGTTTCGACTTCCGGTAGCCGGTTTGGAAGGCGCTGGAGAATTCCGGACCGACGTTTGGGTGCCGCTCAACCCGCAAGGCGCGGAGAGAAACCGGGATGTTGCACAATTCTTCTCTTACGCCAGGCTCAGGCCAGGCGTGTCACTGGCGCAAGCCGACGCGGATGTGAAACGCGTGGCCGCCGAGATTGCGAAAGAGCATCCGCAAGAACACCGGGACTATACGGCTCGTGTTACCAATCTGCTGGAATACACCGTCAAGGACATCCGCCCGGTGTTGCTGCTGCTATTCGGGGCAGCCGGAGCGCTGCTGCTGATCACGTGCGCGAACGTTGCAGGCTTGCTGCTGGCGAGGTCGGTGACGCGCGCGCGAGAGACCGCGATCCGCGTGGCGCTGGGGGCCGCCCGGTGGCAACTCGGTCTCCAGTACTTCGTGGAAGGGCTGCTGGTGGCCTTGGCAGGCGCGGCGGGCGGGATTGTCGTAAGCGTGGCAATCGTGCGCCTGGTGCTATCCATGGCGGCCGATTACATTCCGCGCGCGGACGGAATCGGCATCGAATGGACGGCACTCCTGTTCGCATTCGGCGCCGCGATTCTCTCCAGCGCACTGTTCAGTATGGCGCCGCTGTGGCAGGCCGCGCGCATCATGCCCAATGAGGCGCTCAGCGACGGAGTGCGCTCGTCCGCACCCGCTCGTAGCCGGAGATTGTCCAGAACGCT
>Ga0116111_1002570_pt1 | contig 10903 bp, 12 predicted proteins | sample June2015DPH_8_10_FD_89720 | JGI IMG/M metagenome (GOLD analysis project Ga0116111, IMG submission 89720) | Peatland microbial communities from SPRUCE experiment site at the Marcell Experimental Forest, Minnesota, USA - June2015DPH_8_100 | ecosystem: Environmental > Terrestrial > Soil > Wetlands... | reverse complement strand
GGAGGGAGTCCTGCTTCATTTTTCCACCTCAAGGGACATGAGTTTCTCGTCGATCTCGGTGAGCATGTTCCGGATGGCGTCCAGGTCCGCCACGTCCTTCATCCGCCCGATAGTTGCCCTCAGCGGGAGCGCCTGGATCTGCCGCAGGGAGACACCGCGGGTCATCACCTCGCTCACTTTTGCATAATACACCATGATCACCTTGAGCATCAGGTATTGTTTTTCAATAGGGCAGAAGGAATCCGTGTCGCTGTACGCGCTCTGCTGGAGGAAGTCCTCGCGGATCATCCGGGTCACTTCCAGGATGGCCTTCTCGCTGTCGGGGAGGGCGTCGGGGCCCACCAGCTGGACGATCTCCTGCAGTTCCACCTCCTTCTGGAGCAGGTACATGGCATTTTCCCGCATCTCCCTCCAGTCCCGTGCGACGTTATTGATATACCAGTCCCCGATACTGTCGAGATAGAGCGAGTAACTTTTTATCCAGTTGACCGAGGGAAAATGCCTGCGGTACGCAAGGTTCGTGTCCAGCGCCCAGAACGTGCCGACGACCCGCAGCGTGTTCTGCGTGATCGGCTCCGAGAAATCCCCGCCGGGTGGCGATACCGCACCCACGACCGTGATGGAGCCGTTCCGTTCCCCGGAACCCGTGCATACGACCCTGCCGGCCCGCTCGTAAAAGGCGGAGAGCCGGGTGGCAAGATATGCGGGGTAGCCTTCTTCTCCCGGCATCTCCTCGAGCCTCCCCGACACTTCACGCAGCGCCTCGCCCCACCGGGATGTGGAGTCGGCCATCAGTGCAACGTCATATCCCATGTCGCGGAAATATTCGGCTATCGTGATCCCGGTATAGATCGAGGCCTCTCGTGCAGCGACCGGCATGTTGGACGTGTTCGCGATGAGGATAGTCCGCTCTATCAGCGGCAGGCCGGTCCTCGGGTCTACCAGTTCCGGGAACTCGGCAAGCACATCGGTCATCTCGTTGCCGCGTTCCCCGCACCCGATATAGACCACGATCTGCGTGTCCGACCATTTGGCAAGGGTCTGTTCGGAGACGGTCTTACCGGTCCCGAAACCGCCCGGGATCATCGCGGTCCCGCCCTTGGTGACCGGGAATATGCAGTCGAACACCCGTTGCCCCGTGATCAGCGGGAGGACAGGGTCGAGCTTCTTCTGGTGCGGGCGGGGGATCCGGACCGGCCAGAGCTGCATCATGGAGAGCCGGGTGGTATTGTCCAGGGTGCAGACGATCTCCTCGACCGTGAAGGTGCCCGCCCTGATGTCGGTGACCTTCCCGGATATTTTGTGCGGGACGAGGATCCGGTGCTCGAAATGGAATTCCCTGACGGTCCCGATGATGTCGCCCCCGGCTACCGTGTCGCCGGTCCTGACTGCCGGGACGAAGTCCCATTTTTTCTCGCGGTCAAGCCCGGGTGCCGAGATACCCCGGGCAATAAAGTCCCCGCTTTTCTGGAGGAGGACGGGCAGCGGGCGCTGGACGCCGTCATAGATTGACGATAAAAGCCCGGGGCCGAGTTCCACGGAAAGGGGCTTTTCCGTGTTCTCTACCGTCTCCCCAATCGTGAGACCCGTCGTGTCCTCGTAGACCTGGATGACCGCTTCTTCCCCGTCAAGCCGGATGATCTCCCCCCTGAGGGCCTCCTCGCCGACTTTTACCACGTCATACATCTTGGACCCTTTCATGCCCCGGGATGTGATGACGGGTCCGGAAATCCGTGAAATCGTGCCTGTTATCATACCTTCACCTCTTTAATACGATGTTATAGCCGATCGCCCTGCGCAGGAGCTGTTCGATGTACGTCCTCCGGTCAACCTCTTTCGACTTCGAAGGGATGGGAATGATGAGCGGGCGGTGCATCTTCTCGATCCGGTCCATCAGTTTCTCATCGAGAGAGAGCATGTACTCCTCGTTCACCGCGACGATGCCGATGTCGTCTTTGTACAAAAGGGGCGGGATAATCTTTTTCGCTTCCTCGGCCGACCCGGCCTCCAGGACCTCGACGCCGGCCAGCCGGAACCCCGACGCCCGGTCACTGTCCGTAACGATGACGAATTTATACATACACGAGTTCCTCCTTCAGGTTCTCAAGGGGGAAATCTGCGGTCTTGCACCGCGAGATGATCCGGATATTGGTGATCTCGTTATATTTTGCCCAGAAATAGCCTATGAGCGAAGCCACGCTGAGCGGATCCCCCAGAAAAGAACTCACGCCTTTCTGGATCAGGGACTTTTCGAGCTGTTTCTCGATAACCGATATCTTCTCCGTGCGAAGGGCGCTCTCGGGAATGGTGTTCAGGAACCGGTACTGGGTGGACTCAAGTGCCGAAAGGGCATCCCTGATCGTTTTCAGGGAGAGGAGGCCGCTCAGGTCCTCGGGACCCAATTCCTTCCCCCCTTCAATAAGGAATGTTTCAGCCTCCTCCGGATCGATGCGGTCCCGTATCATCCGCAGGATCGTCTTGATATTGATAACATCGATCTCAAGGGATATGAGGTCCCGGATGATCGTGTCGTTGTAGGACGGTTTTTTTACTGAGACCAGAGCGTCCTGATAATAATACTTGTCAAGTTCGCATTCAAGAGTGGCAAGATTTTCGGTCTTCAGAAAGTCCGGGTACTTCTCCGTGAGGGGTTTTGCATAGGAGATACCCCATGTCGCAAGCAGGTCAATGACCGCCCGTACATCGGGCTGCCTGACGAGTTCCGTCAGGGTCGCCTCGTCGAGCTCCCCCGCGGGCACAAGACAATCGAGGATCTCCTCGTTCGTGATATGGATATTCTTCCCGCGGATGATCGTCTTGATGTTCTGGACGTCCCAGCGGTGCAGGAATATCCTGATGTACCGCTCTGCCTCCTCTTCATGGGCAAAAGCAAGGATCTTCCGGAATGTCCGGGTGAAATTTATCCGAAGGGCGTATTCAATGCAGAGTACCCCGGAGTACCTGCCTTTTGCTTCGGTAATATCGTCCAGGTACGGGGTTTTTTCCAGCCTGGTTATCAGGGACGGGATATCCGGCTGGAGGATGAGGTCATCGAGTTCCCGGTGGTCAAGCAGCCTGCTCCTCATCCCCCTCATCCGTGCATTGATATATCCCCAGTCCATCTCAACCCCCGAACAGGACCGAATAGATCTCGTGTCTCTTTCGCTCTTGTGCCCGTTCAAGCCGGGACTCGATCGTATTGGAGATCACCACGGCTCCGTCAGGAGAACTCACCACGAGACCTCCTGCACACTCCAGGTCGGTGACTACTTCACAGGAGACCCGCATGGCAGAGAGCGTCTTTCGCAGGAGATCCTCGTCCCGTTTGTCGATATGGACCGAAAACCGGTCCTCCCCCACAGCCCCGATGGCCTCATGTACCAGTTTTTCAAATATCGCCGGGTATCCCGGATGCTCCCGCACCGCTGAAAGCTGCTGCCCGGACTCATGAAAAGCTGAAGAAAAGATCTTCTCCTTGATAGTTATGATAAGTTCCTTATTCTCACCTTTTGTGAGATAGAGCAGTTTGTTCTTTTCAACTCCCGCAGATTTTTCTGCACCTGACAGGTACGATTGTTGTATCTCTTCTGCCTGCTTCCTTGTTTGCGCCTTGATCTCATCGATCGCAACGCGTGCCTTTTCCCGGAGCTCCCGCTCCCGTTCCGTGGCACTCTCCTCTACCGACTTCAAAAGATTTTCATACGCCATAGGCTTTCCCGTCCTGTCTGAAGGTCCCGGAATCACCAGCTGTAAGAACAGGATACTCCCGGTTGTTCCCGGTACGGGAGTTCGGTGACGATCCGTGGAGACGGGAACGAAGTGAAACTACTGCACCTCTGGTTCTAGGATTACTTGACCATCAGGATGATCATTGATGCGATCACGAACCCCAGAATCACCAGCGTTTCCGGGATAGCTTCGATGATGATGATAGACCCCGCGGTCTCGGGTTTTTCTGCAATCGTCCCTGCTCCGGCTGCACCAATCCTCGATTGTGCCCACCCTGTTCCAATCGCACCCGCGGAAAAGGCTAATGCCGCCCCGATGGGTACTTCCCAGCCTGCCACATCCACACCTCCTAATGATAGAACCTAACAGATTGCAGCTATATTAAACTATGGAGAATAGTTCCGGAAAAATTCCGAATGATCCGGATATCCCGGCTTAGGGCCCGACAGGGGAGCGCCCGAGAATCGCGTCCAGTGCCGCGAGAGTTTCAGCATTCAGGACGTCTCCGGAACGGAGATCCCTCCCGGCAGCGATGAGGGAATGTACCTCATCTCCGGTAAGTTTTGCAAAACTGTAGGTTTCCCATCGCTCACGGTCGACGTTGATCCAGATCTCGCCCAGAACTTCCCTCAATGCTGCATAATCTTCATCCGAGCACGATCTCCATCCGGAATCCTTCGCGCGGCGAATCCTTTCGAGGGCATGCTCTACTGCTTTTTCCTTCCGGACCTGGAAACGCCTCCTGCCAAGAGTATCATCAGCTACGCGGGACATACGACTATTTTGTGGGAATTATACAAGTTCCGGTTTAAATTGCTTGTGTCGGTTGTATCCATCTTTTTTGGATCTCCGGATTTTTCCCCGGGTTCAATCTCTCACCCCGGCCACAAGGAATATAGGCAGGGAGCGGGATTGTTTCATCATCTGAACAAATGAGGGGGGAATAAAATGCCGGACGTGACAAAGACCGAGATCGGGAGAAGAATGTACCAGCTCCACAAGGAAAAGAGCGTGGAGAAGATCATTGAGAAGATGCGGAGTAATATCGGACCTGACTGGAAGTCCTTCAGCGGGGATGAGATCCACCTGCTGGAGCGGCTCCTGAGCGCAGCATGGGCAAATGCCGAACAGTCAAAATGGGACAAGATACCGTTTTCCCGGATCTCAAAGGACGACGTCCGGCGGATCCTTGATGTCGGAAAATACATCGATCTTGACAAAACGCCGCAGCATACCGTGGTGGCGGAAGTGGAAAAAGTCCTGTTCGCGGTGAGGTGATCTTGCTTTTTGATATCCGCCGGAAACATAAGGAGCAATGCCGGAATGTGATCTCTTTGGAACAAATTTTCGGATTGATTTCCAAGAATTTTTAAATTGCCAGATCGGTTGGGGGAATTTTAAAAAATTGCCAGGTCCGGATGAACCGTTCAGAAAGGTTTTTGAAACAGGGGTGGCACCCTCATACCACCTGGAAAATGACAGCGAATCACCCGGTACCAGAAGATTTCCGGGAAAAGGCGAAGTCATCCGAAAAATAGCATATAACCGCATGGATATATCATTGACATGCATATATCAGACTAATATTTATCCAAAACTGCCTCTCTTCTTCTCATCACAATGCTGCGATCTCTGTTCACTACTGACAGTACGGATCACGGGACCCGGCCTCTCCCTGCACTGAGCAAGGTGTATCGCTGCCGGGAAAATGGTCCGGGTGGTCATGGTTCCGGCCATGCCGGGATACCCGATCAGCCTTCCCGGTTTACCGGGGAGCGGGCCGGACGATCCGTCTGGTCCCATCGGTCCCTTTCGCATGGCACCGGCCCCGTTCTGCAGCTGTGGGATTTTCCCGGAGATCACCGGGACCGCAGGGGGGTCTCACCCGCGTTCTTCTGCACTCATAACATCCCGACGGCCACCGGCTTCTGCCGGCCTCCTCGTACCGGTAGTTTTTTACCGGCACGGGACGGTAATGGACCGGGATCTCCTCCGGGAATCCCGGTTTGAGTTCATCCTCTTTTGCGCCGGCCTCACGGTATTCGTCCGGATTCGCCGGACCCGTTCGCATATCATGAGCCCGGAGGACTGCGTTGCGGAATGCAAACCGGATATCCTATATCTCCGCAGAGTGCCGTTGACCGGCGTCACTGCCCGCGAGCTCTGGCCGCTCTCACCGTGGGGGATCTGGCAGTATTTCCGGATCCTTGACGACCGGCTTATCGAGATCAGGGCGGATGGGACCCCGGTACTACAGGAGGTGGTGCCCGGGGTACCCCTGTCCTGCCCTGTATCACCGTCGGAGAGCGAGAAATGAGATCCCCTTTTTTGACTTATAGTGGTCTCACCCCCCTATTTTGGTGAAAACGGCTAATCCGGGCTCTTATAGGGCTTTTTTTCCATTTTTCCGGATTTCACCGACCGGCCTGTTTCGGCCCTTTTTTGAGGGGGTTTTTCGGGAAATGCCTGTATTGCCCCGGATTACCCGACCGGGTTTTTTACAAGGGAAAAAACCGGCCTGTGTAGATCTGTTTGGATGGAGGATAGGTCAGGGAGACGGGATTTTGGATATGGGAGGCGAGGTGAAGGAATCACTAAGATGGGTTCTGAGGGGATCGGGTATGGTCTGATGCGGCATCGTCGGGGATTGCCGGGTTTTTCCCTTGCCCGATTCTCCATTTCGATCTATTTTGCAATCGCTCAAAAATCCTTATGGGATGGAAGGATTTCCAATCAGCGACAGTTGTCAAGCATTTATTGACTGGTGCAATTACTGAGACCTGAATTTATTACGAGACAGGAGAAAATAATTCTCTGTGGTAACGATCTTCATTCCCCGGATAAATGATGACCCTCGTGATTTCAATATTCTTTTTAATATTTGGAATGAATGTCATGATAGACAACACATCGAACTGGATTTTTCCAGATGCGATTTTCTAAAACAAAATGCTGTGGCTTTTCTCGGAGGAATGATCACCCATATCAAATCGAATGGTGGCACAGTCTCACTCAAAACGGATACCTTGATTCCTGCTCTTCAGGCGAACCTAGAACAGAACGGTTTTTTATTTGCGATGGGAGAGGATGCTTCTCCCTGGGATGGGAATTCTGTTCCCTACCGGGAAGATCGGGAACCGGATATGCGGAAAATTTCCCGGTATCTCCAGGAAAAATGGATAGGAAAGGGATGGCTCAATATCCATCCGAATCTCATTGAAGCGATTGTAAGTAATGTTCTGGAAATTTATTCAAACGCCTTTACTCATGGTTTTTCTCCCAATGGCGTGTATAGTTGTGGCCAAAAATTTCCCACTCTTGAAGTAGTAAAGATCACCGCAATTGATTTTGGGATCGGGATCCCTCAGTCAGTCCGGACTTATTTACATGCTATCGGAAGACCGGATGCAATTCCGGATGACAAGACATTACAGATGGCATTCTTGGAAGGATTCAGTACACGGCCGGAACTTGGAGGGATGGGATTAAAACTTCTCAAGGAATTCATCCATGCGAACAAGGGGCAGCTGGATATCTACAGTCATAGCGGACACGCGATAATTGATGGCAATAGTGAACGATATGAGATTATTGATGCATTTTTCAGGGGAACGGTTGTTAATATCACTATAAATATAGACCAGAAGTTCTATTACCTGTCAACAGAGAGTTCTAGACAAGCTTCGTTCTGATGTATATGATGCTCAAGGTTATTTCTGTCGTTGGTGAAACCTGTATAACCGTTGAAGATGGAGAACGGATATATAAGATCATTCATCCTGAACTTTCGTTTGGGAAGGATGTTACACTGGACTTTACCGGGGTCTCAATCTTTGCTTCCCCTTTCTTTAATGCAGCAATAGGACAGCTCCTCCAAGATGTGCCGGTTGAACACCTGAAATCGCATCTGCACTTCATTGGGCTTTCTCCTCACGGGAATCACATCCTGACCCGCGTAATTGATAATGCAAAGAGATACTATACCAGTCCTCATTTCCGGGATTCAGTTGAGAAGGTCCTAGCCCAGCAGGCACAAGATCTCTGATGACCATTGCGTATGATATCAAAGCTGATATTGTCGATATTCGTTTTGATAAACCAAAACATACTGATACTTTTTTCGTAGATACCAACGTCTGGTACTGGCTGACCTATTCCCAGGCTTCCGTTACCGCGAAATCTTCGCAGGTCCGTTCCTATCCGAATTATTTTAAAAAGATCCGATCAGTTAGCAGCCGGTTGTTCTGTTGTAATCTCAGTCTCGCAGAACTGGCCCACATTATTGAGGATACGGAATACGAGATCTTTTGCGATGCACATAAGAAAAATCCTGCGAACTATTCCAAAAAGGAATTCCGTCATAATTGTGCAGCAGAGCGGCATGATGTCACGCAGGAGATTGAGAGTGCGTGGATGCAGGTCCGGCAATTCTCCGCATCCATTCCGTTAACGATCGATGATGCGGCTGTGACCACGTTCATCACCGATTTGAAAGCCAATAAACTCGACGGGTACGATCTCTTCTACCTTGATGTCCTCCGGAAAAATAAGTTCCAGATTCTTACTGATGACGGGGATTTTGCAACTGTGCCGGGGATTTCAGTATTCACTGCGAATTTAGCGGTGATCGATGCGGCAAGGGGGTGTGGGAAGCTGATGATGAGATGAGGGAGATTTGTGCAGGACACCCTGCTCGTAACCTTCTACAAGCGCCGGAAGGAGATTGAAGAGTTCAGTGTAAAATGGTTATATTATTTGCATAATTAGCCTGAAAAATTCAATATAGTTTAGCTAGAATTGATATGAATAGAAAATTTTTTATTTCATGAATATTTGATTTTTATCACTTTCCAATGTTCTTTTTATTATATTTAACCTCTCAACACAATTCTGATTTCTCAAACGTGAAACTCCTTTCCTTTCGAAAAGTGTTATATTTCCATATTTTTGTAAAGGTTCAATAAATTCTTTTGAAGAAACGATGAAAATTTTCGATTCAAAGGATATATCTTCAAACAATCGATATTTAATAAAATATTCTATAAAAAATTTTGGCAATAGAATAATAAGATATCTTGGTTCTGAGAGAATATCTTTTAGATTTTCAATTAATTTATTTTTTAAATCAAATTCTTTCAATTGTGTGATCGTATTTATTGAATGATTATATGGTATAATCTCCGCATTTTCTGTAATCAGCCCATATCTCCCATCATCTTCTTCCGTTCTTCAATAAATTCGGGATTTTCTCTCATTAAAATATGTCAAAATTTCGAAATTCCCTGGTTTCTATTTCTCGAAACGTAATCTAAACCCCCCCCTACTCCGTCGCCACCTTCACGCACTCCTCGATCGTCCCGATCCGGGCCACGGCGGCGCACATGTCCGGGACATACGCGAGCGCCTTGCCGCTGTTCACCATGATGGCCTCGTACTGCTCCATGACCGGTGAGACCACCATGCAGGTATCCGCAAAGACCCGGGCACCGCTCTTCTCGATGGTGTCGGCAACCCGCTGGTTGGCCTCGATGACGCCCTGCGCCGCAAAGACGTAGAGCGGCATCGTGACCAGTTTCCCCTTCAGGAGCCGGGCGATCTCTTCCAGTTCGGCGGGAGAGCAGTGGGGGCACCCGACTGCGACCGCCTCGACCGGGATCTCTTTGAACAGGTGCCGGATCTCATCGGATTCCACGGTGATGGTCTCGAGACCGCCGAGATCGAACGGCACTTTTACCGCCTCGGGAGTGATGCCCTCCACATGGTAGAGCGCCACGGCCCCGGTCGCCGCCATCGCTGCCCCGAGGGCCTTGAGCTGGTCGCGGTCCGGGGTTATTCCCGAGAAGAACGGGATGCGGTTGCCCGCCAGTTTTCCTGCGTGGTAGCCCAGCGCCCCGAAATGTGCGATGCTCCAGTCGCGGGTGTCGGCCTGCACCCGGATGACCAGTTGGGGCCTCCGGTTTTTTGCAAGGTGAAGACCGTAGCAGGGTGTTTTCCCGACCAGTGCGGCGGCAAGGGCGCCGGGGCCTCCTTCCCGGTTGGTCCGGGCACCGATGACCGAATTCGCGTAGCTGACCGCGGACGACTCCGACCAGGCGAGGTGGTCGCCAAAGCCGGTCTCGTGCAGGTAGTAGGGCGTGCAGGTGCATTCGAGGCCGATGCCGAGCCGCTCGTAGGCAGCGACCACGGCCTGCTGCTTCTGCGCAAAGTCCTCGTCCACCCCCATCTCCTGCCAGCGCCCGCGGGGCATCCCGATCGGGTTCAGCACGGCCGGCACCACGGCCCGGGCATCGAGGGTCGAGAGCCATTGGAGGCCGTACTCGCCAATCGTCTTGTAGGACGCGCCGCTCACCTGTGCGCTCCGGATCCTGACCAGCTGCTCCGCACCGAAGACCTTCCCAAGCGCGACGAGGAGCTCCAGCATCCTCTGCCGGGTCTCGCCCTCTTCTCCGGCAAGGACCCGTTCGTCCTCAGGTTCGAGCTGCATCCGGTTCACCACGTCGCACGGGAGAATTCGTCCTCGCGGCCGAGCACCATCGTTGCGTCGATCCCGACCTTGACGTTCGTGCCGTCCTCCAGCTGGCAGGGGTCGAGGGATGACCCTCTCACGCCGGTGATCACCATGATGTCCCGGTCGCCGCTGACCCGGGTCGCGACCGCGTACTCCACGTCGTTGGGGTCGCAGGGGTCGATGTCCTCGTCAACGACAACGACGTGCTTGAGCGAGGTGTGGGCGGCGAATGCGGCCATGATCGCGTTCTTTGCATCGCCCTGCGTGCTCTTTTTGATCTGGATCACCGCGTGGAGGTAGCCGCAGCCGCCCTTGGTCAGGACCACGTTTCTCACTTCGGTAACCCCGGCCACTGCGCGGTAGATCTTTGGCTCGTAGGGCGCCCCCATCAGCACTTTATGCTCGTCTCCCCCGGGCAGGATACCATGGTAGATGAAGTCTGGTTTCGTGTGCATACCGCTGAACTCGATGACGGGCTGGCGCCGGACAGGATCATAGGTCCCGGTGATATCGACAAACGGCCCTTCGTCCGTGAGATCGGGGCCGATAAACCCCTCGATCACCAGCTCCCCACCGGGCACAACCTCCCCCTTGCTGCACTCCCCAACCCGCACTTCGCCGCCGAGAAGGGCAGTAACGGAGTGCTTGTGCCCGATGCGGAGATCG
>Ga0116111_1002567_pt1 | contig 10914 bp, 10 predicted proteins | sample June2015DPH_8_10_FD_89720 | JGI IMG/M metagenome (GOLD analysis project Ga0116111, IMG submission 89720) | Peatland microbial communities from SPRUCE experiment site at the Marcell Experimental Forest, Minnesota, USA - June2015DPH_8_100 | ecosystem: Environmental > Terrestrial > Soil > Wetlands... | reverse complement strand
CTGCTGCCCTTCCCGCTGTCTCAGCCGGCAACCCGGTTTGCGATCCAGCCGGCGCATTCGCGCGTTCCCAGCGAACCGCCGACATCGGGCGTCAACTTCTTCTCCCGCACCGCTTCCTGCACCGCCGTCTCCATCTTCTCCGCCTCGGCGGCGAGCCCCAAGTACTCCAGCATCAACGCCGCTGAGAGGATTGCCCCAATCGGATTAGCCACGTTTTTCCCCGCCAGCGTCGGAGCCGAACCATGCACCGGTTCGAACATCGAGGTCCGCCCAGGATGAATGTTGGGGCTCGCCGCCATGCCAAGGCCGCCCTGCAGAGCGGCGGCCAGATCGGTGATGATGTCGCCAAACATGTTGTTGGTGACGATCACCTCCAGCGACTGCGGCGCGCGCACCATTTGCAGGCAAAGGGCGTCAACGTACATGTGCTCCGCCGTGATCCCGGCGTACTCGCGGCTGACCTCTTTGAAGACGCGCTGCCATAGCCCTCCCGCATGGCTCATGGCGTTTGATTTGTCGGCCATCAGGACCTTTTTGCGTCCGTGCAGGCGCCCATATTCAAAGGCGTAGCGGATAATGCGCTCCACTCCCTTGCGGGTGTTGATTTCTTCCTGAGTGGCGACCTCATCGGGTGTTCCCGGCTTGAACACCCCGCCCATGTCCGTGTAAACGCCCTCCGTGTTCTCGCGTATGACGGTGAAGTTCACCTGCTCCGGAAGCGTATTCTTCAGCGGGCAGAGAGCCTCATCGAGCAGCTTTACCGGGCGCACGTTGGCATAGAGATCCATTTTGAAGCGCATGCCGAGCAGGATCTGCTTGGCGTGCACGTTAGACGGTACGCGCGGATCGCCCAGTGCGCCCACAAAGACCGCGTCGAAGGCACGCTGCAACATCTCAAAGCCGTCTTCCGGCACCGTCGTTCCATCGCGCAGGTAGCGCTCGGCGCCCCAATCCAGTTCCGTGAAATCAATCGCCGCTCCGGTGGCGCGCACCACCTCGAGAGCCGCGGGAATCACCTCGCGTCCGATGCCATCTCCGGGGATAACGGCAATTTTCCTGCTCATGTTTCACCCGTTGCAGGATTTTCCTGCTGAAGTTTCACCCGTTGCAGTCCGTCGCAGGAGAAGATAACAGAAAAGAATGCGGCGCTTGGATATAATCGATGGTTCGGGGTCCTCAGCAAGTCTGCCTTTGGCTTGCTGGAGCTGCTTCGGTTATGTCATCTATCTCACTCAGCGACAAATTGGCCGGTTCCGGAGCGCGCTTCGCGGTTTACGCGGGCGCCGAGGCTCCTTTGGCTTTCGCCAACCCGCAAGACGAATTCAGGGCATTGCGCGGCGGCTGCGCGCTTCTGGACCTGAGCTGGCGCGCCAAGCTGGTTCTCACCGGCGAGGACCGCACCCGCTGGCTGAATGGGATGGTCACCAACAATACCCGCGACCTGCCGCTGAACCAAGGAAATTACAGCTTCGTTTTGAACCCCCAGGGACGCATCCAGGGCGATCTGGTGGCGTACAATCGCGGCGATTATTTCCTGGTTTCAACGGACCGCGAGCAGGTGGAAGGGATGCGCCAAATCTTCGAACGCCATATCATCATGGATGACGTCGAAGTCACCGATATCAGCGAGAAACTTGCCTCCATCGCCATCGTCGGCCCCGACTCGCGCCAGCTTCTCGCCCGCGCCGGAATCATGCTTCCCGAGTTGCAGCCTTACGAGGTGCACGACTTCGTCTGGAACGGCATCGGGCTGACCGCCGCGCGCGGCCCGGCGCTGCTGGCCAGCTTTGAGTTTTGGACGCATCCCGACAACGCCGCGCTGCTATGGGATCATTTTGTCGCGGCCGGCGCCGTGCCGGCCGGCACGCAAGCCTGGGAGTGGCTGCTGCTTTCGCTCGGCGTGCCGCGCTTCCGCATCGATATTCGAGAGCGCGACCTGCCGCAGGAAACCGGCCAGCAGCACGCCTTGCACTTCACCAAAGGCTGCTACATCGGCCAGGAGATCGTGGAGCGCATACGCTCCCGCGGCAGCGTCCATCGCGTATTTGCCGGCTTCCGGGTGCATGGAGCAGCGCCCCAGCCGGGCGCAAAAGTTCAGTGGGGCGACAAGGAAGTGGGCGAGATCACCTCCGCAGCGTCCATCCCGGCGCTTGCATCGAAAGATTCTTATGTCACTCTCGCCCTTGGATATATTCGCCGGGAGGCCGCGACCCCGGGAACCGAGGTCCAGATCGGCCCGGAGATGGCAAGGGTAGAATCCCTGCCGTTTTCCATTTGATCGATATGCCAAAAGAAAAAGAGCCAGAATTCACCGTTACCGATAGGCGCAAGTTCACCATGGAAGGTGAGCCGCTGCCTCAAACCAGCACGGACGAAACCAGCAAGGAAGCCACGCAGCCTGAGCCACCGCAGGCCGCTCAACCGGCGCCGCTTGCCGCGCAACCGGAGCCGCCCCCACCCGCGCCCACCGCGCAGGAGCAAAAGCAGCAGGCGGATCAGTATCAGAAATCGTCGCACCAATTCGACTCGCAGCTTCAACGCGAACTCGATTCACAGGGCCAGGGCCACAAAGCCTCCGACTTCGCGATTACGTTCGAGAAGTTTATCGCTTCGCTTTACATGACGGCCTTGGTGCAACTGGGCGTGGTCCATGAGCAGGGCGGGCAGCCGGCAGCCGACCTGATCGGGGCGCGGCAGACGATCGATACCCTGTCGCTCATCGCGGAAAAGACGCGCGGCAATCTCACGCCCCCGGAAGATCACATGCTGAGCAACTGCTTGTATGAGCTTCGCATGGCGTACATCGAGGTGACCAACGCGCTGACGCGTCCGCCGGCCGGCGGAATGCCACCAGATCCCGGCGCGAGACGTCGATAATGCGGGCCGTGTTGACAGTGCTGGGAAGCGGCACCTCCATGGGCGTGCCGACTATCGGGTGCCCCTGCGATGTCTGCCGCTCGACCGATCCCCATGACAGCCGCACACGCCCGTCGGTCATGGTGGAGTGGAGCGGCCACCGGGTGGTGATCGACACCACGCCCGACTTCCGGCAGCAGGCCCTGCGCGAGAAGATCGACCGCGTCGATGCCGTGCTCTACACCCACGGACATGCCGACCACATTCTTGGCCTGGACGACCTCCGCCCGCTGACGTTTCCGCGCATCACCGGCGGTCCCAAGGTCCCGCTCTACGCTAGCGCCGATACCGCGCGCGTGCTGCGCTCCGTCTTCCGCTATGTCTTCGACCAGGACTATAAGTTCGGCGGACTGGCGCAGGTCGAGTTGCACGAGATCACCGGCCCTGTGCAGATTTTCGATGCGGTGTTTTGTCCGGTGACGGTGATTCACGGCGAGGCTCTGATTTACGGATATCGCTTCGGTTCGGCCGCCTACCTGACCGACTTCAGCGAAGTTCCCGAAAGCTCGTTTCCTCTGCTGGGCGGGCTCGATATTCTTTTTCTCGACGCCCTGCGCCACAAGCCGCATCCCACTCACTCCACGGTTGCGCAGTCGCTCAGCCTGGTCGAGCGGCTGCGGCCGGGAAGCGCTTTCTTTACCCACATTGCGCACGATCTTTCTCACCAGGAGACCAATGCGCAGCTTCCGTCCAACGTGCGGCTCTCCCATGACGGACTGCGGCTGGAGTTCCAACTGTGACCGCGCACAAAGCTGAGAAAGCTGAAATCACGATCGCATGAAGATTTTTCGCAAACTTGATCAGATTCCCCGCGATTTTGGGCCGACCGTCCTCACCGTCGGCAACTATGACGGGCTGCACCTCGGCCATCGCCAGATCCTGAAGCAAATGGTTGAGCGGGCAAAGCAGTTGCAGGCTCGCTCCGTCGTGCTCACTTTCGATCCCCATCCGATCCGCATCCTTCGTCCCCGCGAAGCGCCTCCGCTCATTACCCCCATGCCTTACAAATTGCGGCTGCTCGAGGAGACCGGCCTCGACGCGGTCGTGATTCTGCCCTTCACGCGCGATCTTTCGACGATGCCTCCGTTCGAGTTCGCCGAGCAGATCATCTCCACCGCGCTGCACGCCGTGGAGGTTCACGAAGGCTTCAACTTCCGCTTCGGACACCGCGCCGAAGGCGACATCGACCGGCTGCGCGAATACGGCACGCGTCTTGGCTTCGCGGTGCGTGCCTATGATGCGCTACAGGCGAAAGGTTATATCGCTTCCTCCAGCCAGGTGCGCGACCTGATTGCGGCCGGCGAACTCGCGCCCGCGCGGCATCTGCTGGGCCGCCCATTTCGCATCTACTCCACTCCCGGACGCGGACGCGGCTACGGGCACAAATACACCGTGCCTACGGTCAATCTCAGCCGCTACGATGAACTCGTTCCCAAGCACGGCGTTTACGTCACGCAAATCGCGCTCTCCGGCGAATGCTTCAATGCCGTGACCAATATCGGAAACCGTCCGACCTTTGGCCCCGAGTCGTTCGCCATAGAAACTCATATTTTGAATTTCCACCCGATCGAGTTGACCGTCGAAACCAACGTCGAGCTCACGTTTCTCAAGCGCCTCCGGAATGAAATCAAATTCCCTTCGGTGGACGCCCTGCGCGACCAGATCAGCCGGGACGTGCACCACGCGCGCCGCTACTTTGAACTGCTCAGAATTTTCGGTAGGGGCCCAGCTTCCGAATAGGCTGCGGTATCTCCGGAAACAGAGCATTGCGGGTGCGACGGTGCCCCACGTCCCGTCCGGCTTTTGGACTGACGTGGGGTAGTTTCCGGGTGCCCCATTCAAGCGAAGCTTGGGTGGGGCTTTCGTTCGTCATCACTCGAACTCGGGAGGCCGTTATCTTTTGAGGGGACTCGAGCGATTTCAGTGCGGTTGTGAATAGGCACTACGGAACGTCAACTACCCCGCCCTAGCTTCGCTAGAACGGGGCACCCGGGGACCACAGTCGCAATCCTGTTTGAAGCGAGAAGCGCATGCTCGAAGCGGACGTGCTTGTCATAGGAGCCGGGCCAAACGGTCTGAGTGCCGCCATTGCGGCAGCTCGCGCCGGATGCAGCGTCCTGGTTCTGGAGGCCCAGCCAACGGCGGGCGGCGCGGCGCGCACGCAGCAGCTCACGCTGCCGGAGTTCCTGCACGATTTCGGCTCCGCCGTGCATCCTTTGGCGGCGCTCTCGCCATTCTTTCGCAGTTTGCCGCTTGAGCAGTTTGGCTTAACGTGGGTTGAACCCGAGATCCCTCTCGCTCATCCCCTGTCGGACGGAACTGCGGCCATCATGCTGCGGTCGATGGCGGAAACCGCCGAGCGCATGGGCACGGACGGCGACAGTTATGCGCGGCACATGCGCGCGCCGGTGGAAGGATTCGCCTGGCTGGCCGAGGAGCTGCCACACGGACACCTGCCGCGTCATCCAGCGTCGGTTCTGCGCTGGGCCGCGGCTTCGCTTCTGCCCTCCTCGACGATTGCTCGCCGCTGGTTTGTTTCGCCGGGCGCCCGGGCGCTGATCGCAGGCCTGGCCGCGCACTCCGCGCTCCCGCTCAATGTGCGAGGCACGGGTGCCATTGCTCTCGCCTTGGCGGCTGCGGCGCACCTGGTGGGGTGGCCATTCCCTCGCGGCGGCGCGCAGCAGATCACGGCTGCTCTGCTGGCTTGTCTGCGTTCGCTCGGCGGACAGGTGCAAACCAACTGCACGGTACGCTCGCTGGCTGACTTGCCTCCGGCGAGGATGGTGTTTTGGGACCTCACGCCAAGGCAACTGTTAAGCATTCTCGGAGACGCCATCCCAGGCTCGTACCGGCGGGCCCTCGCGCGCTTCCGCTATGGGCCTGGAGCCTGCAAAGTAGATTGGGCGCTGGCGGGGCCGATCCCATGGCTCGCGTCCGATTGCAGTAGAGCGGGCACGGTCCACCTGGGTGGGACTTTCGAGGAAATTGCGCGCAACGAAGCCGCGGTGTGGAACGGAATGCTTCCCCGCAAACCATATGTGCTGCTGTCGCAGCCCAGTCTTTTCGATCCCACGCGCGCTCCTCTGGGACGGCACACGGCCTGGGCATATTGTCACGTTCCCAACGGATGTGAGGCTTCCATGGCCGATGCGATAGAAGCGCAGGTTGAGCGCTTCGCTCCGGGCTTCCGCGAGTTGATTCTGGCGCGCAGTGTGCTCACCGCTCCAGAACTGGAAGCGCGTGATGCCAATCTTATCGGCGGCGACGTCAGCGGCGGCGTACACGACCTCAGGCAGATGCTGTTCCGCCCGACGGCCCGCTTGCACTCGATGCCGCTGGCCGGCCACTACATCTGCTCTTCGTCCACGCCGCCCGGAGGGGGAGTCCACGGGATGTGCGGCTACCTGGCGGCCAAGCGCGCTCTGGGATCGAAAGTGACGCTGCGGCGGTGAACCGTGCCCTCTGGCGAGTTACCAGCTTTCGGCGTACGATTTGACACTGGAGATCGGGATCAACCTGGAGTGTCTTGACCTCCGGTTGCGAGGGACTTCGATGAGAGAGAACAAGCTGCGGACGATCTGGAAGCAGGGCGGTTGCGTAGTCAACGGTTGGCTCGCCGTGCCGAGTTCATTCTGCGCGGAAGTGATGGCGCACACGGGATGGGATTCGTTGTGCATCGATATCCAACATGGCATGGTGGATTTTCAGACGGCGATTTCGATGATGCAGGCTATTTCCACAACCAGTGTCACGCCCATTGTTCGCGTGCCGTGGAATGAGCCCGGCATCATCATGAAGTGTCTTGACGCCGGCGCCTATGGAGTCATTTGCCCCATGATCAATACTCGCGCGGACGCCGAGCGCCTGGTCGGAACCTGCCGTTATCCACCGGCCGGTTTTCGCAGTTGCGGCCCGACCAGGGCCGCGCTCTACGGAGGCAGCGACTACCAGGCGAAGGCCAACGAAACCGTCGTGGCCTTTGCCATGATCGAAACCGCCGAGGCCCTCGCCAATGTCGACAGCATTCTCAGCACGCCTGGGCTCGACGCCATATTTATTGGGCCGAACGACCTGGCGATTTCAATGGGCTTGGCCAACAGCCTCGATCCAACGGAATCGAAGGTGGTGGCGGCAATCGAACAGATTCTGGCCGCGTGCAAACGCCACGGAGTCAAGGCGGGAGTGCACACCGGCAGCGCCGCCAATGCCAAGGCCATGATTGCCAAGGGCTTTGATTTTGTCACGATCCTCAGCGAAGCCCGCATCCTGGCGCAGGCGGCAACGGCGCTGGTTGCCGACGTTAAGGCCGCCGCAGCGGCAGCGGTTGCGAAGTAGTTCCAGACCGGATTCGCGGAAGGTGCACCGGCCGAACGCTGTTTCGCCAAATCGAAAAGCCCTGCGGAACCGCAGGGCTTTTTCTCGTTCAGCGACGATGATGCTTATCCTTTGCGCGAAGTGTTCAGTTCACCTGTGGGGGAAAGACATCGCTTGTCCGGTGATCCTCGGTTGCCGACAACCGCACCGTGAGGACGTTTCCGGCGACTTCAATTTTTGGATTCATGGTGCGGGCGCAGTGGCCACACAGCCAGATGTACTCGGTCTTGCGCTCATTGCCACCCGAATTGCTGCCGATATCAATGTCTATGCGAAACAGCTTGCCTTCATCGGGACCACGAATAGCAGAACACGCCTTATTAACGCATTTACCGGACATAAGGACCCTTGTTCAAAATAGCCGCCTTGACTTGCCAGCAACTGTTGAGAAACTCCCGCATTAAGAGGGTGCGCTGGTCGTTCTTGGCACATCCACGGACCGCAGAAATTCATTGTTGACTAATCATGCACCACCGGACGAGAAGCGTCTATGCAAAACGAAGCGGATCTGAAGAATAATAATGACGCGGAAGCGCTCGACACAAACCATCGATCCGTGCGCGCGGCACTTAGTACTCAACGCGCATCGCGCAATCGCCGAGAGCCATCTTCTCATGTTATCGACCGGGCACCGCCCATGAAGAACTGCGCCGGTAAGGATTATCAGCGACTGGCGAGTCGAGGTAGACTCAGGTGAAATTACTTAGCGGTATACTAACGGAGAACTTCTGGGAACCACCCGGAGTCAACGGCTTGGAGCAATGTCACACGCCGGATCACAATTTGGATATCTATGGCTAAATATCTCGTAACCGGCGCGGCTGGTTTTATCGGACGGTCGATTGCCGCTGAGCTTCTCGCCAGCGGCGAGAGCGTCCGCGGAATCGATAATCTCTCGACCGGCAAACGGGAGAATCTCGCCGGCCTGGAAGCGATGGATTTTATCGAGGCGGACCTCAATGACGCCGACGCCTGCGCCACGGCATGCCACGGCGTGGAAGTTGTGTTTCACGAGGCGGCGATTCCTTCCGTGCCGCGTTCGGTGGTCGATCCCATCTCGACAAACGACGCCAATGTTTCCGCCACTCTGCAACTGCTGGTCGCCGCCCGCGATGCGAAGGTGCGCCGGATCGTGTACGCCGGATCATCCGCCGCCTATGGCGACGCGCCGAGTTTGCCCAAGCATGAAGAAATGCTTCCCAACCCGATCTCGCCGTACGCGGTCTCCAAGCTCGCCGGCGAGTACTACATGAAATCGTTTTACCGGGTTTATGGATTGGAAACCGTAACCCTTCGATACTTCAATGTTTTCGGCCCGTATCAGGATCCATCTTCGCATTACAGTGGAGTGCTCGCGAAGTTCAGCCTGCAGATGCTGGCCGGCGAGCAGCCCACAATTTTTGGAGACGGCGAGCAGAGCCGGGACTTCACGTTTATCCAGAATGTCGTGCGCGGCAACCTGCTGGCGGCCCATGCGCCCGCCCGCCAAGTCGCCGGTGAAGTATTCAATGTCGCTACCGCGACGCGAATCACGCTGAATGAAACCGTTAAGTTATTGCGCGAGCTGACCGGTTACCGGGGAGAGGTGACGTATGCGCCCGAGCGATCCGGGGACATCAAACATTCGCTGGCCGATATCAATCTAGCGCGGAAACATCTTGGCTATGAGATGCAAGTGGACTTCCAAGAGGGCTTGCGCCGCACGGTGGAGTGGTACAAGAGCACCATGAAGACGGAGTTGCTCGCCCACTCCTGATTTCAGATTCAATCAGATCCCACTTGTTCCCCGATGGAGAACGCCACTTGAACACATTCGCCACCATCCAGAGCGCACTGAAAAGCAAGTTTGAAGAACGTACCGCCCACATTGGCATCGTGGGCATGGGGTATGTCGGGCTGCCCCTGGCCTTGCTGTTCAGTGAGGAGCGTTTCCCGGTAACCGGGTTCGATATCGACGAGCAAAAAGTGGCCGTGCTCAACTCGGGCAATTCCTATATCGTGCGCATCCTGCCTGAAGAAATTCAAAGCGCGCAAGAATTCGGATTCCGCGCCACCAGCGATTACAGCCACATAAACCGGATGGACGCCGTCATTATTTGCGTTCCTACCCCGCTGAACGAGTACCACGAACCCGATTTGAGCTACATTACGAGCACGATCGAGGCGATTGCGCCACGCCTGCGCGAAGGCCAGTTGATTGTGCTGGAAAGCACAACCTACCCGGGAACCACCGATGAAGTTGTCATTCCCTTGTTGGAAAAAGGCAACCCGGCGGGTTTGAAAGTCAGCCGCCCGGGCTCACCGGGAAGTTTTTATGTCGCGTTCTCTCCCGAGCGCGAAGATCCCGGCAACACCACGGTTGCGCGCCGCGACATTCCGAAGGTCGTCGGGGGAGCAGAACCCGCGGCGACGGAACTTGCCTGCACCTTGTACGGAACCATCTTCAACCGCACCGTACCGCTCTCCAGCCCGGCGGCAGCGGAGCTGACCAAGCTTCTGGAAAATATCTACCGCTGCGTAAACATCGCGCTGGTCAACGAGATGAAGCAGCTTTGCCATCGCATGGGCATCGACATTTTCGAGGTCATTGAGGCGGCTAAAACCAAGCCATTCGGATTCCAGGCTTTCTACCCGGGCCCGGGATTGGGCGGACACTGCATTCCAATCGACCCGTTCTACTTGTCGTGGAAGGCAAAGCAGTTTGACTTCCGCACCAAGTTCATCGAACTGGCCGGCGAAGTGAACATTGGCATGCCCTATTACGTGGTGGAGGCGACCGCCGGCGCCCTCAATGAGCGGCGCAAACCGCTGAAGGGATCCAAGATTCTGGTTCTCGGGCTGGCGTACAAGAAAGATATCGACGATCTGCGCGAGTCGCCTTCGCTCACTATCATCGAGCTGCTGCAAAAACAGGGCGCGCAGGTTTTTTACAACGATCCTTATTTTCCCCGCGTGGGCCGCGGACGGCATTACAACCTCAACATGACCTGCACTCCGCTCGACAGCCTCGAACAATATGACTGCGTCATGATCGTTACCGACCATTCCGATTACGACTACCAGCGTATTGTTAGGGAATCGAAGCTCGTGGTCGACACCCGCAATGCCACCAAGGGAATTACGGCACCCAATATTGTGCGCTGCTAGAGCAGTTCCAAGGTTGACGTACCCAGTACTAGCACCGCCGGGCTGGATATCACCCCAGCAAACGCCAAACGTTTGCCGGGGACCCCGTACGCCCGGCTCCTTTGCCGGGTATACCTTCCGCGAATCTGGTCTAGACCAGCACTCTGGGCACGACCGCACGACCCTATCGCATGGGATTGCGGCAGACGTAATTCAATCGGTGTGTCGCTCAATTACTTTGAAGAAACGATGGCCGCAGGCACGGCAGCGAAACGGGTATCGCCGCCCGAATCGAGAGCGGAGCTTCTCCAGGAGGTTCTTTCTGTGCGAACGGAACGCTCTTGTCTTGCCGCATTGCGGGCACATCGAGCCTTCCTTTGCCGAATATTGCTTTTTTTTGCCTCCGCCGCTCACGGTTTCCTCGCGGAGTACGAATGCCGGGCTGTGCATGATGAAAGTATGGAGTATTTGCCTGATATCATCGCGTGTAAATTCACT
>Ga0116111_1002565_pt1 | contig 10920 bp, 15 predicted proteins | sample June2015DPH_8_10_FD_89720 | JGI IMG/M metagenome (GOLD analysis project Ga0116111, IMG submission 89720) | Peatland microbial communities from SPRUCE experiment site at the Marcell Experimental Forest, Minnesota, USA - June2015DPH_8_100 | ecosystem: Environmental > Terrestrial > Soil > Wetlands... | reverse complement strand
GGCGTGGCCGAGCCGCCCGCGGGCGAGCGAACGCTGGAGCAATTCGACGCCTTGCGTCTGTTTCGCAAAATGTTTGAAGGCCATGCGTGTTTTGATGTGTCTTTGCGGATAAATTGTCTCGTTCAAATGCTTCCAGTTTCCAAGCCTCGGTCAAGGGCATGTGAACGTTGTTTTCACCTTGTTCCTGAAGCCGTTAAAGCAAACAACCTATCATTCCGGCTGTAAAGTTCTAAAAAATCAAACAGCAAATTGGACGCGATCTGATTAGTTTGAACCACAACTCCTTTGCATAATAATCACGAATTTCACCAGCATAAATTCGTCATTCTTTTTCAGCGACCCATAAGCCAAAAATTACAAGCAGCTCTTCACCGAGTTTCTGTCTCGCATTGCTTCCGCCTTCATCCGCCTTCGCGAGCTATGGCGCGACGAGCCGGCGCGACGCGGCAGGGGGCTGCTATTCTGTGAGCGGTTCTTGGGCGGCGGCCCAAAGGGCGTGGTGTTTTTGGAGCCACTCGCGGATGGCGCGCTCAGCACCGATGTCGTTGCCAGCCTTTTGAGACTCAATCCATTTGTGTCTGGAGATTTCGTCCAATTCATCCACGAAACGCAGCCAGAGTTCGGTTTCGGCGAGTGGTTCAGGCGGTTCGGGCACGGCGCTTTTCTGATTCTGGCAGCTTTCAAATTCCGTAAGCGCAATTTTCAGGAATTCGATGACCTCGGCTTTACGGTCCACGATCCTGGGTAACTGGGTGGCATCGGCGGCCGGGATGACGAGGGGACCGCCCTTGTCGATGTTGTCGCGAGCAATCTGGGCCAAATACTGGCTGCGAGCGAGTCCAAGGGCCTTGGCACGGGCGTCGATTTCCGCAAGGAGGCCTTTGGAAAGGGAAATGGAGACCGCCGTTTGGTCTTTTGATCTTGGTTTCGGCATTGATGCTTTGATTTACAAGGTTTCGATTTTGCTTGACCTGAGTATTATTCTATAATATTCTACACGTTATGTCACCACGAAACCAGCGATTTCATCGTAATAGTTTCGAATCGGCTCGGGCATCCGAGCGCATTAACAACAACCGCCCTTCAACCACACACACGAACGATCATCTAGACTCAGTACAGAATAATATTCCGAATATACAAAGGTTTGGACACATTGGCAAGTGGTCCATGCAATAATTCGTCCAATTGTAACACAGCATAAATCCGTGCCGCCGGGAGAGGAAAGCCAATGCCGGTGGAATTTAGAAAATACACCTGCGATGAGAACAACGAGCGAAAAATTACGTCCCCGCGGGCCCGATGGGGAAGATTTAATGAATAAACTTCAGGTGGCACAAATGCTGGGCAAGAGTGTGCGCACAATTGATAACTGGAGGAAGTACTTGGGGCTGCCGTCCCATATGGTCGGGCACGCGGTCTTTTTCAAGAGGGGTGAGGTCCTGGCGTTCATACAAAAGTTCCCTGGCAGTCGAGAAAGCAGGGCGTTCGCTGTGCGGGGGGGTTGGGGATGGAAAGTCGAAGGCTGAAGGCTGAATGAAAGCGCGGGGCGGGAAACGGGAAACGTGAGGCGTGATAGTTGAGGTTGTTGGCTTGTAAATCGTGGTCTTCCTTGGGTTGTCAATTTCTGACGAAAAAATCGGTAAAAACCCGTCAACATTTTTCTTGGAAAATCTTTTTCAGAAATACTGACATCAGTTTCTCCTGCTTGCTTCTGCTTGCGCAAATCTTCGAGCGCAGATTGTTCAGCACCACGGAGGCCGGAAAAACGCGAGTTATAAATGCATGCGCACGAATGGTCGGGGCTGTTTGATCATCGGACGGCGCGACAACAACAGCGAATGTTCAAATGATTACCACGCATGCGAATCAAGAGGCAGTGACAGGAACGAACAACGGTTCTGTCGAGGAGTTCGTCAACCAATCAGAGGTGGCGCGATTGGGCTCAGAAGATCAGTGTTGCCTGGAAACGTAAGGAGGATCAATGACGCTCACCCGCTACAACTACGTTGAGGCCTTTTTAGCAGCGGTCCCTGAAGCCGTAACACGGCTCAGGGTTCAGACGCCGAGCGGGTTCCAAGAGATTACCGAGAAACTCCTGGGGCATGCAATTGCACATCTGGAGACCAGCAGCAATTACCTCAGGTCCTCGAGAGAAGACACAATTACATGCGCAGCCATTGGCTTCTTGAACCGATACGGTATTGAGGCCACATCCCAGACGAACAGCCGAGGACATGTGGACATTTTCTTGAAAAACTCCTCGCGCCCGGGTTTTACGATCTGTGGCGAAGCGAAAATATGGCGCGGCCCAGCTTATCACATCAACGGGTTGAACCAAGTGCTTGGTTACACCACTGGTCGATTTCCCTTCTGCTTCATTCTCGTTTATGTTCAAACCGGCATAATCAAAGACCTCATGGAAACGCTTCAAACTACTCTGGATGCCTCCCGTCCCGAAGCCCAGCGGGGTCCCTGCTCTCGTCATGGCTCCCTCACGTGGGCCCTCCTGAGCAACCACCAGCATAATTCCGGCGAACTAGTCCGCGTTCTCCATGCTGGCGTGAATCTCGTCTAAGCCCGCCCGCGCAAACACGGACCGTATTCAGGAAAGAACGTTACGATTACGGGATATTGGGCCGCTTTCGTCGTTTCAAGGACCGCGGCAATCGTGGGCAACACTTCTGTGATGAATTGCCTGAAGTGGTTGACCGGGTGATTGACGGAGGGTACTGCAACCCAACTGACAGATGCAGCATTATCGATGACTTTCCAAAGGAAATCACAATCCAATACAACCCGGTCTGCTATACGACTACGCGCCGACAACTGCCATTCGGGAAATCCGTCGGCTATCAGAATCATGTTGGCATCCTATTTACTAACGATAATAGGGACCCAGTCCCCGGCAGTTAATTGTCGGGCATAGGGCAAATTGCTGGCAGGAACTTCAATCCATAGCGTTGTATAATCTGATTTATTAGAGGGCTGGGTTACATTCTCGATGAGGAATGCCCCATCGTTTGGTATAGAGGCATCGGGGTTTACAATTTGGGAATTAGTTTGCAGAAAGACGACAAAAACATTGGGTTTCAGTTCGTTAGTGTATTGAACTTTTATCATCACAGGCATTTTTACAATCAATGTGGGATTCAAAACAGGAAGGGGTTTAAACGATTGAGGGTCGACTGGTTGTCGATTTGTGAGTTGACGAATTGTATAATAACCATCAATGGCCATTGGATCAAGGACAAAAGGTAACCCTGCAGGTAGTTGACAGAATTGTAGTTCGAACATGTTTGAATTTAACAATGTGCCGGCGGGGATGTTACATTTGGTGACTAAGCACAGACGAAATCTGGATTTGGCATGGGTTGCAAGATATCCATTAAGACAACAGAGCACACCGATTACTAATGCAATTGTGGAGCATTTTTTTACTGGAGAAAAGGTGGTTTTCTTCATGGAGGATTTACTGTGCTGAAATCGCTCGTTTCTCCATAGACCAGAAGTTGGCTGATCTGCAAAGAGAGTTTTCGCTGCTTTGAAAACTCTGGTGGAATGGTCAAATTAAATGCTTTCATCAGCTTCAGCCGATACAAATCAAAGCAGGCTCGGACTAGATCTCCAAACTGCATTGCGGCAAAGACTCCCATCCCGTAAAACAAGGACGTGGTCAAAAAGGCCGTCCCCGTTAAAACGCCTAGAATAATGTAATGTGAGGTCAGCCACAGACCGAAGATAAGAACGAGGATGGAGTACATTGCTGCTAAGGTCGCCATAGAAATGGAAAAATCGAGAAGCATGCGTGCATCCTGTAGTTTCGCCATCATTGAATCGCTTATGACTTCTTGAAGGTGGGGCCAAAACACTTCCGCCTCCAAACGATACCTACTATACGAATAATAGTTGTAGGATTCGACAACATTACCCAGCTTATTGCCTTTGACTGATTGTTTGTTCCCAAAGCTTCGGTCAAATTGGAATCGCCGGAGGTTTGCAGTTGCGCCTTCGGTTTTTTCCCATTCACCCAACAGTTTATTCGCTTTGGCATATCCCTCGGAAAGCGACTCCTCTTCACAAACCTGATATTCTTCTAGTAACGGTTCCAACGCTGTTTGCAAGTCCTGACGGGTCATGCTTTCTTTCAAGCCATCGATCGTTTTTAATATGGCCTCCAATTTCTTGGCGTCAATTTTCTTGGTTGGAGCTGGTTTCTTTGGTATTCTTTCATTAACACTGTTACGCAACCATTCTCCTATCCTGTTCCATTTCAATGGAACATTAACTTCTTTTTGCAATGCCTCATAGCGGCTAAGATAAGTTGCTGTCCGAATTTGCAGGAAAGGGCGAATTATCAATGATGTCTTCGATCCACTCCAATGGAGAAAAAGGAACTCGCGTAACCCATTCAGCAAATAAGCAAATACTACGACAAAAACACCCGAGACAGTTACAATTACACTCTTTTGAGTTGTTGTCCATGCATCGCTCCACGCCAATACTGGCTGAAACCCAAACTCGGATGCAAGCGAACCGACAACGGCGGAAAGAAAAACCAACGATGGCAAAAATGAAGCGAAAAGAAAGTCCTTTTTAAATACACCTTGGATTTGTCCAAGCAGAGCTTTAACCATAAATCATGAGGTCCTAACAATTGGATAGCGACATCTGTAACAGAACCCGGAATCGGGATCGGGATTAGAGTGGGGATGCTTGGGATTGCCACAAATAAAGGTAGGGGGAGGAGTGTCGACGGCTGCTTTGTGCTCCTCAGCGTCAAAGAACCAACCAATGTATTTCCCATTCTCCTGGACGGGATATAATACACGCCGGCCCCTAACGAGACTCAACACATCAGCATCGGCCAACAAGGATTCGTGTGTGATCGGAATATGTGGAATTGATAATCCGGGATAGGCAATGAACGTTCCAAGGCGCATCTGTGAAACATTTTTCCAACTCGTTTTGGTGGCAACCTTGGAGACCGCATGTGCAAGGTCTTGTGCAATAACAAAAGATCTCCCGGTTTCGCCCGAGATCAAAACAAATCCACCGGCGTGGGCGTCGGAGAGTTTCTTGAAAGTTTCTTGCAAGATGTCGTCTTCAGAAATCCTTGGGATCTTTACAGAAGCGGCGAAATGACGAGCCCGAACGACTGTTGAAATAGCGAGTCTACCGCGACTTTGTTGTTCCATAGCCGGCTTCCTTTTGCTTTGGCACCAATCTTAAAAATTGGGCCGAAAAGTTGCAGTTCTCCATCAAAAAACACCTAAAGTTTAATTCAGCCAAAAAGCATTCTAGCAAATAGTTTTTGCGATTCAAGTAATTTTTGAGGCTTTTTGCCTCCTACTAATTCAAGGAATGATTGTCGGCAATTGCCCCATGTTAGAATTTTATTCCTACGCCAACCGTGAGACTTTGAATTCGATCCTTAACGATCGGTGTATCGCCATCCTCGTAAGCCACCGACAGTGAAATGTTGTCCGATCCCCAAAGGGGGTACTTTCCCTGAATTGTAAAGTCATGGCAATCGGTCGGTTGACCTATTATAGTGCGAAGATACTCGTAGGAAAACGAGATCTGGAATTTCTGCAGTTGGAGAGTTGAAATGGCTGGAAATGGTACGATACTCAGCGTTGGAATTGGGCCTATCCGAAGGGAGCTGGGATCTCCTGCCAGTTGAGGCTTATTGCCGGTCTTAACAGTGTAGCCGTATTCAGTATGTAAGTCTATAGTCCAACGAATTAATGGACAATATTTGCTTTCTATGCCGAACAAAGGATTATACACTTCGTTTCCGGGAAATATTCCTCTGGAATTAAAGAATGCCAAGTCTGGTTCCCAATCGCCTTCAGCAGCTGCAACTAGACTCTTAAAGCTCGTATCTGTCGCATAATCTCCCGAAATTCGAAAAGTGCCGAAATTAAAATCAGTAGAATCTCCCAAATAACTATAAATAGATCCAAGTCGAAATATCAGGGAATCCACCGAGTTGCTTGAGTTTTCATTGTTAAACTCCTCATCAACAGAAGCGCTTGGCACAAGGTAAAGCAGGCCACCAGAAAAATTCGATGAAATGTTTATTGGCCTGAAGAGAGCCGCCTTGAGAGTCCACTGATTGGAACTGGTCAAATAACTCCTGAAAAATGAGGCCACTGCGGGATTCGCGGCTTGCGTCGAGACCGCTGCCTTTGGCAGCGTTGGATCTTCGATGGCAGTGAGATCTTGATATGTGGCACGAATTAGAAAACCGAACAAATCAGCAGACTTCTTTTGTGGCATAAGATTTATACCCATATTGCTTAAAAGTTTAGAGAAATGATCCTGCGTTACGAACTCATCCGCGGGGAAATTTTGGTAGTATTTCCCGTAAGGTTTTCCGACTACTTCATCGCTGAGACGGGCAGATTGGCTCATGTCCACCTTGGCCGTATAATAAACAGTTTGCGGTTGCGAAGACGCCAAAAACAACCCGGCATAAATTGGAATGGCAATTGATTTATTGGTAAAGCAGACAAGCTCAGCCGCTCCAAGTGTAAAAGAATTGGTAGGCAGGTCATTTGTTAAACTTGCACTTGAGAAGATTAAAGTGTCATTGGCCAGTATTGATTGGGTTTTATAATTGATTAGAGAGGGCGCGTATGGGGGCTGGGGAATTGGCACCTTGCTTGAAAGCAAGATGCAGAAATTATTCGGAATTTTATTGGTCTTTAAAACAATAAACGTGGAACCTACATTGGGCATTTGGATTTGTAAGAGCAGACAATCATTCAGATTACTGGCCTTCGGCATCAAATGAGCTTGCGACGATCCGATAACCCCGTTGGTCTTATACAAATTATCCATCAAATATTCTTTAGCGCGGACAACGTTTGTGCCGTCCGAATAAGAATCGATGTTGGGGAGATTCGTAGGAGCTGCATGGCTCTGAAGAAGCAGGAAGAAAAGGCCGGGAAGTCCGACACATAACCACTTTAAAATTCTAGGAAGCATAACGATCGCAAATCAGTTGGGCGACAGCGCCGACATTAGAGCAACCCACCAAATCGGCGCCAGTCAAGGGTGGTTTGATCGGAAAAGTGGAATTAATCGCACCCGCCAACCCTCCCAGACCATTCCTGGCGAAACCGCAACTGTCGTGCGGTGCGCCGCCGACCAGGGGGGTACTCTCAAGAATCCATGTTCCATTTGGATCAGAATCATGAATTGTGTGGGCTATAACAGGACAGAGATTCGCAAATATCTCGGCCAGTGTTGGTATATTGTTAGACATAGGCTGGTTAGGTTGATCGTTGATTAAAGGCGCTCAAGGGAAGATGGCGGAGGGCTTGAACTGCTGTGGTGATTTCATTAGATGTGACTCTGGCCATTGGACGACTATTAAAATGTGCGACGACATGATGACCCGTGAAGGTTAAAGTCACCTTGGCTCGTTGGCACCATTCAATTGCGTCTTCGAGATTATCGTGCAGAGGGGCCGTTATCAATCTTACATGGCGCTGAGTTTGGCGTTTCTCGGTGGGCTTTGGCATTTTTGGATTTCTCCTTTATGTTGATTCGGGATGGTTGATGTTTGTTATTTAAAGACGGTGATTTTTTGCCGACTATTATTCGTGCTTTGTTATTTTGTATATCCACATAACGCAAAAGTTGTTTTCGATAGAATCGAAAAGGTGAAGTGGAGTTGCGAGCGCAATTCCTGTCCGTGCAGAGGGTGAAACTTGCCCTACGGAAACCCGAACATCCCTGACTGTCCCGCGCGCTTTCATTTTCCAAAGCCCCATTTGAATTTCTAACCCGCCCCACAAAGCCAGCACATCAGCCATCTGGGACACTATAATCCTTGATGAATTCTTATCACAACCACCCATGGTCGCAAGTCATTTTCTTAAAATCTTACTCACAATCTTGATTATACTATTGCTTACGAAACGATGACGTGACTTCACTTTTTTTATGCCGAGTCGGCAAGTTGATATTTGGCGTTCTGACGACACCAGTGAACGTCAATTCGCCGATCGAGATTTTGTGCTATTCAATGACAGTTTAAATACCCATTAATCTTCCTGCAACAGCATTGCCGCCTGGCTGCAGCGACGCTGCAGCCCCGTTGCCGAATTGGGTTTGAGATTTGATGGTTTGCCTCAGAGTTTGCGTCAGTGCGTTATCCGAGGGAATGACGTTTTCCTGAATGGCCAGCTTGATATCGGTGAACGATACCACGCTTCAATTTTCTTTTGCCGCTAGGTAACGGGCCCGGCGCACTGCGTAGTCGATTCCTGCCAGATATTTCGCCGAAGCTTCGGCATAAGCAATCAGGGTTTCAATCGATTTCTTGTCACCTTCAGGCAAGAGGGCACGGGCCACTTTTGCCAGATCGTTTTGGGAAAGCCGATCGGGCAACCGCTCGTAGTGGCCAATCCTCCCGATGAATTGCTCGCTGGTCCACGACGATTTTCGCTCCACCTCCTTTTGGGTCCGGATGAATTGTGGCGTCGTCACCAGCGCCACCGGCACCCCGTGATTCACCAAAGCCGTCATGATCCAGTTGATCCGGTTGGGCCGGGCCAAACGATAATGGCTGTTGGGCCAAAGATAATGCGCTTCGTCGTAAACAACGGCCAAATCGCCCGGCTGCAAGGCGTCCTCGATCCGCTGACGTAATTCCTGCGCCCTGGAATTGATGTTGATGCTGACACCTATGCCTTTGGCGATGGCCCGGAAAAACCCGATGTCATCGTTCGTGGACGGCACCTGAACATAACGGGCTCGGCCGGGATGTTGCTGGCACCATGCTTTGGCGGCAAACGTTTTACCCATGCGCGCCAGACCATCAATCAACACCATACATCGCGAATTGAGGGCGTAATCCAACGTGGCATTTACAATTTGCCCCACCTCCGTCACAACAGTCGCAGCTCTTTGTTGGGCGATGTACCGTGCTTGGTATTGCAACAATGGTGACCAGAGGAAGTGCTTGCCCCGGCCGTTCGTGTTGAAACCGATGGCTGGATCCAGACAAATGCGCTCCAGTTCACTTCACAGTTGTTCTGGATTCCATTGGGCTTGGTCAGGCAGGAAACGAATAAAATCCTCAACAGATTTCTCCAGGCCGCCGTCTTGGTGGGAAAGCAACTGAAGGAACCAGATTAGTTTACGATCTTCCGGCCGGATTAACCGACTGCAACGTCGGGCCACGAGATTGGCCATCAAGCCGCGTTCGAATTCAATGCTCGAACAGAACCGCTCTTGCCGAAAGCCGGTGCCGGACGTCGATTGGCGGGTGTTGCTCATACCGGTTCTTGCAACAATTTTTCCAGGCGTTCGGCGGCCTCGATCCGGTCGGTAGCGGCATTCACTGGCGCCGTCAGGTTCAATCGACCATAGACTTTGCGAGCTCGCACTTGTCGTTGTCTGGCCTGACGACGTTCCATCTCCAGCGCAGCCTGTTGGGTTTGAATCTCATTTCCGAGCCGGGCGGTTGACTGCAGAGACGCTGCAGCCTCGTTGCCGAATCGGCTTTGAGATTGCAAACCATTCTGATTCGGGCAGCCACAGCATCCGCTCTCTGGCCCAATTGTTGTTTTTTGGCCACGCCACGCGCAATGTAAGCATTAACGAGATGCTGAGAACTGGCCTAGAAAACAACTTCACACTTCACACCCCCTTCCGTGCGGATAATTTGTCTTAAATGAAACTTCCAGGTTGATTGATAAATGCTTACGCGCGGAAGTTTCATTGAGAAAAACACGAACAGGCCCCAAAAATCACGACAACTTCACACCCCCATTTACCCCAAAAACCGCCTTCGTAAGTGGTTGATTTTCGGCCTATTCCAGCCTATTTCAGCCTGTTCCAGCCTATTAATGGTTTGAGACAACTTATGCGCGAAGACACAATGAAAATTGCAGGATGGTGCCGACGGAGGGGGTCGAACCCACACACTCTCACGAGTACCAGATTTTGAGTCTGGCGCGTCTGCCAGTTCCGCCACGTCGGCAACAGTGCGCCAATATATTTCGTCGGGCGGTGAAGTAAACAAGTTTCCACACGTTCGTTGCGGCGTCCCGTTCCGCGCCCGGCGGGACGGCAAATGCTGGATGCACCACGTGGACCGCCTAACGGCGGGACACCGAACGGTGGCAGTGCCCGGTTGCGCCCAAAGGCAACCGTGTGACAGCGCGGCGTGATACCCCCGCTTTTCGCAGCATGTTCCCGCGCATTTGGCATGGAACGTGCGCATTTATGGTCAAATGGCACGACGAAGACAAGAAACTGATGCAGTGGGGTTGGTCGCCCAACTGGCAGGCCTGGTTGTGCTCATCAGTCTTTTTTTTCCTGCCGTTCGCAAGGCACTTGCCGAACTTGGCTTCATTGCGGTGTGTTTTTCAATTCTCGTCGTTGCGGGTCTGGTTGGCTTCGGCATCTACCGGCTGGCAACCCGGGAGGGCCGGATGAAGGCAATGACTGGAAATCCATTCGCGCTTCCAACCGCTGCCTCGGATCGAACCTGGAACGACGGCGAATCAGAGGCCATCCCGGACCTTCTCTCCCCGGTGCTGCGGCGCCGATACCCCTGGCGGCATTGAACCGCAGATGACGCGGATGAACGCATTGACGATTGACGCGCATTGCGCAAATTGCCGCTGATTCCCAACCCAAAGCTCCAACGAGGCGGCAGAAAGTTTACGCGAAGCCGGTTGGAACAGACGAAAACCGGGCAGGCACGGACCAGCTTTAACTGACATTTCATCTGGAACAAAACTGTCCGGCGGGTGTGGGAGGGCGAGGCTACCGACGAGCCCTGTTTGCCGGGAAGTCACGGTTCGCGAGGACGCTCACCCTCCCGGTTTCAAAAAATTCTCCGTTTAAGCGAGGCAAATATCGGATTCAGGCAGTGGCGTCGGAGAAACGGCC
>Ga0116111_1002562_pt1 | contig 10944 bp, 4 predicted proteins | sample June2015DPH_8_10_FD_89720 | JGI IMG/M metagenome (GOLD analysis project Ga0116111, IMG submission 89720) | Peatland microbial communities from SPRUCE experiment site at the Marcell Experimental Forest, Minnesota, USA - June2015DPH_8_100 | ecosystem: Environmental > Terrestrial > Soil > Wetlands >... | reverse complement strand
GTCGGCGGAGATTACTTCGATGTGCTGCGGCTCGACGGCAACAGGCTGGCAATCTGCATTGCCTATGTTTCCGGCAAGGGAGTTCCCGCCGCTTTGCTTATGGCTAATGTCCAGGCCAGCCTGCGCGCATCCGTACGCGAACTGGATAGTCCGGCGCGCGTGTGCGGGATCGTGAACGGGATGCTGTGCGAAAGCATCGCTGCGAACAAGTTCGTGACGTTTTTCTGCGGCGTTCTCGACGCCAATACGCGCACGTTTCGCTACTGCAATGCCGGCCATCCTTATCCTATTCTCGTTTCGGCCGGCGTTGCGCACACCCTGCGTGATGGCGGCGCGGTGCTCGGTGTTTTCCCCTCGTGGAACTACCAGGACTCCAGCGTCAATCTGAAATCCGGAGACAAGCTGCTTCTCTTCACCGACGGCATCACCGAAGCCGAGGACGTGCAAGGCGAAGAATTTGGAGTGGAGAGGGTCGCCGCATTCGGCAAGGCGCACGCGGCCAGTTCCGCTGCTGAGTTGAATGAGCAACTGCTCGCGCAAGCGTCGGATTTTTGCGGAGCGCAATTCCAAGACGACGCCACATTGGTGGTTCTCGCCGTAAATTAACGGTTGGAACTTCTGAGCGGTCCGCCATGCCCCCCGGATCACGGGCCACTCTTACCGAATCCGGTTATGAAGAGTAGGCGACAATCCGTATGCGGTCTCATCGCGGTGCGGACGCGCTTTGCAGGGCCTGGAACTGAGCGTCAACTTGCGCAAAGAGGACGTCGCTTGCCGGAGATGGCAAGCCCGATTGGCGGAGAATCGCGCGCAATTCGTCGGCCAGCTCCTTCATTTCGTCGGAGAAACCGCAAATAGCTTGCCCCAATCCTCCCATGACGGCCAGCCGGCTATCGCAGAAGCGCCGCAGACCGAATACCAGAATCGGCTCCGGGACCCATTCCACCAGCCGAGTGGCGGACGGTCGCAACGGAATGCCGACAGTACGCAGCGCTTGGAGCGCCTCCCGGAAGGCTTGCAGGTATAACTTAAGGGCTTCTGGCGTGTGCGCGAGCTGGCGGACATCGCCACCAGCCATGTAGACTGCACCTGCCAAGGCCGGTAGACCCGCCGCGTGCGTTTCCTGGTAGGCATCCACGTCCTTCACCATCCGAGCGGAGAGCCCGGCAGTTCGGAACAGGCGCACGACCGTCTCCGTGCGCGGCGTGGGCACGTCATCCAGCTCGCCGAACAGGAGCGGGAACCAGCGCGACCAAAAGTACCGGATCACATGATCCTGGCGAGTCCCAGCTACGTTGGGCATTCCGATCAGCACGCGCTGCCGGCCCAGGGCCTCGATCATCTCCTGCGGGCCAGCCGCATTGTTGCCCAGGAACAGCACACTCGGGATGGCATGGTTCTGCACCAGGGCTGGAAGAATCGAAGGAATCTGATTGCGGCGCACGATCACGATGGCCAAATCGTAGGCATCCTCGGGCCCGAGCCGATCCACCAGTGGAACCTCTGTGGTGGTGCGCCGTCTGGATCGGAACTCCTCCAGCACGACGCCGTGTTCGCGCAGATCGGCCAGGCGGCGCCCTCTCGCCAACAACGTGACGTTCTGCCCTGCCTCGGTCAGCCGGGCCGCGTTGAAGCTCCCTACCACGCCACCGCCCAGTATCAGGATTCTCATCGCTACCTCCGGGCGTTTGTCTGCATCACTTAGCACCGAAACTGCTGAAGACGGGAAAAATAATCAACAAATCTGCGCCGGCGTGAAACAAAACCGACCCCCACAAGCTACCGGTCTTCAGCATCAGCCACCCCCAAGCGATCGAGAACCCGAGGAGCACGAACAAAAAAAACCCTAAGCCATGCGGCGCGTAGGTGACCTGCATGTGTGCCAGGGTAAAGGCCAAGGCGGTCGAAAGAATGGCCAGCCATTTTCCGATCAGTGGCTCGTATCGTCCGAGAAACAATCCGCGGAATGAGGAGTTCCTCCATGAAGCCGCTGGAGACCGCAAAAAGCAGTATCCATGGGGCCAATGACATTAGCCTGGCCGTGCCGAGGGCCCTGACCGCTGGTTGCAGCAGGGTCAGAACTAAACATGCGGCAGCGGCGATCAAGCCCACGCTGAGCCCGAGTAGCAAACGACCTTTCCGGAGGTATAGCGATGCGAAATCTTCCCCGCAGAGCTTCGCCACGGCGAGAATCCCGATCACGATCAGCGACGATTGCAAAAACCTCGCCACAGCGATTCCGACGGGCGTTTGCGTCGTCAGGCCAAGCAGCCTAAGCCCCGGGTCTGCGAGGAAGAACCCCAAGGAAAGGCTAAGAACCGCTGTGAAGTAGGCAAAGAAAACTGGGCGAAAGCGGCTCAGCGGATTCCCGTCGCGTGCTAACCACCACAGAGCGCCCAAGACGACAAGGAATCCAGCTCTTGCGGCGTAGTTGGCCCACCCCGGCAAAACCGGAACAAATGTCATGGTGAGTGCGAAGATGAGGAAACCACAGATGGTCAAGAGTGCGAACAGTCCGAGTCTCATGGGCCCCCGCATCGAACTCGTGGGTCGCCAATCTGGTCGGGGCTAAGCGGCGTTACGGACCTTGCCTATTACACTCTGAAGAACCGTTGCGGGAAGTCGCAGCACACAAATCCTTAAGTCTTTCTTCGATTTGACGTGAACGGCGATTCCGCCAGCCTCGGGAAACGGGTCTGAGAGTACTTCAAAATCCTCGCCATAAAGCCGAACTCGCGATGAAGCAGCGTAGCCCATACGTTTGACGTTTTCGCAGATTTCCAAGAGGGGAGAAGATTCAATATTGCGGCTGGTCATATTTAATATTCTACTACCCCGTCACACGCTAGATGTGGTCCCGTGTTCGCCCGAGAGGCATCGGTGTCTGTGCTCTAAATCACAGCGCCACCGGCTGTGCGCATCGGAAAATAGGATGGGGTGGAACGATGAATGACGTTCCTCTCGCCTTCGTTGCTCCACACGGAATCGAGAACATGGTTCTGACCTCTTTCCGCTACTATTTGCCGTAGGTCTCCGAGGGCGTTGTTCCAGTGCAGCTGCAATCACGCTCCCGGCGTGCCGCAGATTGTGGTGCGGCTGCGGAAGAATGATATCGCCCGCTGGGGTTTCGATCCAGTGGCTGTTCTTGATGTCGGCCCGGACGGCCTACGGAAGTGCGCCGCCTCCGCTTCGTTGTTCAGGGGCTTCGCTACTCTGCGGCGGCGCTCGGGCAGCCGAGAGGGTTAGGGAAAAGAGTTCCATTGGAAGCAGGGCCCGTGAAATATGCACCCGCACCGGTGCATGGTGGTGCTACTGGAGTCTGGTTGGATTCACAGACTTTTCACAGTTCCTTCACAAAACTGTAATGACCTCCGTTTAGCTTAAGCACGGCAGCGCACTAACGGTCTTACCCAGGTTAATTCTAGCGATCCGTAACGTGGCTGCGCAGCAAGTTAGGACCCTAGCTGCCAGAGGCGTGCGTGTCCCGTCAGCTCATCGGATCATGTCGGGCCCTCGATGTGGGAGCCCGGAAGGGGCGCGCTAAAGCCATAAACCGACTTTCAACACACAGAAGAGGTGACTCATGCGAATCCAGATGCTGCAGAAATTCTCCGCCGGGTTGCTCGTGCTGTTATTGCTGCAACCGCCCGCATTCTTGCTGGCGCAAGATAAGCCCGGCAATCAGCGAAACCTCGTCAACAAATACTACATTTCCTCCGACCGCGAGCCCAAGATGTCGCCAACCGCGCTGGTCGAGCAACTTCGGAACAAGGTTAAATACGTTTTCGTTCTGTACCAGGAGAACCGCTCGTTCGACTCCTATTTCGGGACATTCCCCGGGGCTGAGGGGCTCTTCAGTCACCCGGCGGCGCAAACTCTGGGCTTCTATCAGACATTGGTCAACACTGACGGCAGCTCGACTACCATTCATCCCTTCCGCATCGGGCCGCAGGACCAGTGCCCGGATTCCACGGTCAACGGGGCACCCAGCCCGGCTACATGCTATGCAGCCGATACCGACGACATCGACCATTCGCACCCGCGCACCGTTGCGAAAATGAACATCCAGGGTAGCGGTCCTCTGATGGACCAGTTTGCCGTCACCGAGGAACTCAAGTACAGTCCCACGGGCAATCCCAGCCTGAAAGCGAAACAAATGGGCGAATTGGCGATGGCTTATGAGGATTGCGATACTGTCCCGCTGCTTTGGGGATATGCCGACAAGTTCGTGCTGTTTGACCACATCTTCGAGACCATGACGGGACCTTCAACGCCTGGGAATCTCTCGATTATCGGTGCCCAGAGTGGCCAGACACAGTGGGCGCGTCATCCCGACCAGGGGTACACGGACAACGGGTCGTCCGCTCCGGGCGTGCCCGTAATGAATGACAACGACCCCTTCTGGGGATCGCCTTCCGACCCCACTCCATCGGCGGACAAGATGCCTGTGAACCCCACCGACTTCCCGGGTTATGGCACGCAGATCAACCTGACGTTCGCGACGATTCCGCTGACGCTTGAGGGCGGGAACTTGCAGAAGGTGGTGAAGGCGGATGCTAACCCTGCGGACCTGGATGACGTGGAGGACGATGTGAACTTCATCTCGTCGCTGAAAGCGGCGACGGTGCCGTTCGGTTGGTACGAGGAAGGCTACGACAAGGAGCCAACCGATCCGGGTCCTGTGGACGCTAACGGGACACACGCGTCCTACATCACTCACCACAATGGGCCGCAGTATTTCGGTTACATTTCCAACAACCCGAAGATGCGCAGCCAGCTTCATGGGCTTCAGGACTTCTTCAATGCCTTGGGAAACAAGACGCTTCCGAAGCAGGGCGGCGTCTTTTTCGTCAAGGGTGGCTATCAGAACGTCTTCGGTTTTAAGCCGGCCGATCCGGACACGACAGTCCAAGCAAACTTCATCGGTGATGATGACCATCCAGCCTATTCGGATGCTCAGATCAGCGAAGCCATGGTAACGGAAGCCATCAACAAGATCGCTGCGAGCCCCTATTGGTCGCAAAGCGCGATCATTATTACTTGGGACGACTCCGAGGGCGACTATGATCACGTTCCGCCTCCGCTGCGCACCTATGGCCCGGATAACAGCTTGATCAGCAATGGGCCTCGGGTTCCCTTCCTGCTGATTTCGCCTTACGCTCGCACCCACTACGTTGCGCAAGCACAGGGAAGTCAATCCTCGGTAGTGAAATTCATCGACACAGTGTTCAACCTGCCGCCGCTAGCGCTGCTGCCGGATGAATTGAGTGCACGCAAGAAGGGCGAGAAGGAATTCGGACAAAAAAACCTGGGTCCGGAAGACGCGCTCACGCCCGGCATCACGAATCTGCTCGATGCTTTTAGTCCATCGCGATTGAGCGGAAAGGCGGCTCCGTTGCCGCCGTACTACGTGACGGTTTCTGAAGCGCTCGTCCAAACTCTGCCCCAGGCGTGGGGTTTCGGCGGCTGTCAGTACCTGGGAATCACGACCACGGATCGCCAACAGGGGATCACGAACGCGGTTCCCAGCGACTTCAACCCTCGACCTAAGACCAACCCTAATTGACAGCTGCGATTGTCTCGGGCTGGCATCCCATGCCGGCCCGAGTCCTTTCGCCGTAGACAAGCGAACAACGCTAAGTAAGCAACAAGCGGCGGACCAATTCGAGACTCTCCGCCGTCAGCGCGCAAAGAAAACTTATGTAAGTTTTCATTAATCCGTAACCGATCCTTAACATTGTTGGCTTATTTATTTCATGACCGCCACCTCTCAACGCTGTTATGAATTTTGGCCGTCCTCGACCGAGAACCCACAACCGAAACGATTTCTGGAGGATCATCCAATGAAGATCAAGAGCTTTCTTCGCGGAGCCAGCGTCACGGCCGTTCTGGCCGCTACAAGCATGGTTGCCGCCGGTGCCGCTTACGCGGCGTCTCAGCCCGTACTTCTACCGACAGGTGCATGGATTACGCCGGACGCAGCCCCGGGGTCGGTGTTTCAAACCTTGACGGTTGCTTTGCCGGACTATCCAAACTTTGAACCGGATAGCGCCCAGACCACGGCAGTAAGCCCGGACGGCAAGACTTTGCTGATCCTGACCAGCGGCTACAACCTGAACCTGGATTCAAGCGGCAACTATCAGCCGGCGGATTCCACCGAATTCGTATTCGTTTATGACATCTCGTCGCCCAGCGTGCCGGTCAAGAAGCAGGTGGTATTTGTTCCGAATGCCTTCAGCGGCTTGGTCTGGAGTCCAGACGGCAAGAAGTTCTACGTTGCTGGCGGGCAAGACGACAACGTTCATACCTATGCCCTGAGCGGTGGAGTGTGGGCAGAGGTCGGTACGCCGATCTCGCTCGGTCACAAAGGCGATTTGATGAACAAAGAGACTGAGGTCGGTCCGACCGCGGCTGGCGTAGGCATTACCGCCGATGGCAGCACGGTGATCGTGGCGAACTATGAGACCGACTCCATCACCGCAGTCGACATTGTTCATGGAACTGTGCTCAAGGAGTACGATCTGCGTCCCGGCAGAATCAATCCGGCGCAGTCCGGCGTCCCGGGCGGCGAGTTCCCCTTCGGCGTCGTGGTGGCCGCCAACAACACAATTTACGTCGCCAGCAGCCGCGATCGCGAGATCGATGTGGTGAACCTCAACGCCGGCGTGCTTACCTTGACGAATCGCATCCCCGTCGAAGGCAACCCGGAGAAGCTGATCCTGAACAAGGCCCAAACCCAGCTCTACGTGGCCGAGGCCAATGCGGAAGATCTGGCGATCATCAACACCAGTACCAACAAAGTGGTAAGTGAGGTTAACGTCAGCGCTCCGAAGAACCTCCTGGGCCACGGAAACACCGTACCAAAGGGTAGCAATCCCAACAGCATCACCCTCTCGCCAGACGAGAAGACCGCATATCTGACGAATGGCGGCACCAACGAGGTGGCCGTGGTTAGCCTCTCGGGCAAGAAGCCGGTTGTCACCGGATTGATTCCGACTGGCTGGCAACCGAATTCGGTCAGCATCAGCCCGGACAATTCCACGCTCTACGTCGTCAATGGCAAGAGCAACCCCGGACCCGATCCGTTGAATTGCCGCTACATCAATGCCGGCGGCAATTATGGCTCGAACTGCAAGAACCCATCGGAGCAGAACGGCTCTGGCAATCAATATGCCTTCCAGAACACCAAAGCGGGATTCCTGGTTCTGCCCGTGCCGAGTGCGAACGATCTCGCGCAGTTGACCGGATTGGTAGCGCAGAACAACGGCTTCAACTTCCAGTTGAGCGAGCAGGATATTTCGACCATGCGGTTCCTGCGCCACCACATCGAGCACGTCATCTACATCGTGAAGGAAAACCGCACCTACGACCAGATTCTGGGCGACCTGACGAACGGTTCCGACGGCGATCCGACGTTGACGCAGTTCCCGTCATTTGTTACTCCCAACTTTCACAACCTCGCAACCAACTTCGTAACTTTTGACAACTTCTACGACAGCGGTATCGTCAGCATGGACGGCTGGCAGTGGTCGACAGCGGCTCGCGCTCTGGACCTCAACGAGAAAAGCGTTACCGTCAATTACGGCAAAGGCGGCGCTAACTACGACAGCGAAGGCACGGCACGCAATATCAACGTCGCGGTTGTAGGAGTCGCCGCTCGCAAGGCGTGGCAACCTCTCTATCCGGACGATCCCGATCTGTTGCCCGGAACCCGAAACGAAGTGGCCGCCGACAGCGAAGACGGGAAAGAAGGCTTGGGTTACATCTGGGATGCAGCCCTCGCCGCTGGTCTAAAGATCCGCAACTACGGATTCTTCCTCGATCTGGGTGCTTCAGAGTATAGCTTCCCTCCTACCCTGACCGCTCCTTGTTCCGCCAAACCCCCGACTCGGGTTGCCTTCCCGGCGCACCCAGCGCTGCTCACGAAGACCGACCCCTGTTTCCGCGGCTTCGACCAGACCTTCCCGGACTTCTTCCGCTATCAGGAGTGGGAGCGGGAATTCAATAACTATGTGAAGCACAATAATTTCCCGGCCTTCGAAACGCTACGCTTGGAGCATGACCATTTCGGCAGCTTCGGCAGCGCTGGCTTCGGCGTGAATACTCCGGAACTGCAGATCGCCGATAACGACTATGCGGTGGGCCTAGTGGTCGACAAGATCGCCCACAGCCCCTACGCCAACAACACCCTCATCTTCGTGATTGAAGATGATCCGCAGGATGGCGCGGACCACGTCAGCGGACAACGTAGCACCGCCTTCGTCGTCGGTCCCTATGTGAAGCAGAACGCAGTGGATTCCACTCACTATGCCACCGTCAATATGCTCCGGACGATCGAAGAGGTCCTGGGCTTGAACCAACTGAGCGTGCATGACTCCGGCGTGCCGCCGATGACAGATGCTTTTGACACCGACCAGGCGACCTGGACCTATTCCGCGGTTCCGGCGCGGATCCTCTACACAACAACGCTTCCGATTCTGAACAAGTACGTTCAGAACAGAGATACACTTCCACATCCCACGCACGACGCGGCCTGGTGGGAAGCGAGAACCAAGGGCTTCGACTTCAGCCAGGAAGACCGGATCGACTCCGATAAATTCAACCGGATCATCTGGGAAGGCATGATGGGAGATAAGCCCTACCCGACAACTCGCTCCGGAGCCAATCTAGGGCATAACAGCGCTCAACTGAAGACTAGGACACCTCAGCCAGAGACAAAGGAAATCAGCGAGACCGGTTCTGAATAGGCGCAGAATTGCCGTCCAGCAAGCATCCCGGCTGCCTTCTTACTAACGGGGACAGCCGGGAGATCTTTATTTTAGAATCCTTCGTTCTCACTCTCATCTCAACCCGGAGCAGTCGAGCAAGGGATCTGAGCAATGAAAAAGTTTGGTTATGTTCTGGTTCTCCTCTTTGGTGCGCTCTCACTTGAATCGCGTTCTCAGAGTGTGATGACAACTGGAGTTGTGCGCGGCGTGGCAAGGGACAACTCGGGCGCTCTTATTCCGGGCGCCACCATTATTCTTTTGGATCGCGGTACGGGCCAGTGGTCGGGGCGAAAAACGAATGATGCGGGGATTTTCGTATTCCCCTCCCAGCCCGTGGGGATTTATAGCTTGGAAGTGACGGCTGCCGGATTCCGCAAGGAACTGATCGAAGCCGTCGCCGTGCAGGTCGGCCAGTCGACCACGGTGAACGTTTGTCTCCAGCCGGGAGTGGGCAGCGAATCGATAACAGTAAGCGGTGAATCCCCTCTTCTGCGCACGCAAGACTCCAACCAGAGTTCCATAGTGAGCCGCGAACTTCTTGATGGGCTGCCCCTGAGCGGAAGGCGATTCCTCGATTTCGCCCTGCTGGTTCCGAATTCCTCGCCCGATGGCCAGTCCGGACTGGTGAGCTTTGCCGGCGAACAAGGCGGCGAGGATACGGGCTACGCCAATGCTAATGGCGCGAATTCATTCAGCGTAGACGGCGCCAGTGCCACCAGCAACTATTTCGGCAACGCCCGCGGCGGCGAGAAGCTTCCTTACGTTTTCGGCGAAAATGCCATCGAGGAATTCCAGGTTGCCGTGTCCCCCTATCGAGCGGAATACGGCGGAGCCGCCACTGGCTTTGTGAATGTGGTCACGCGCTCCGGCAGTGACGCCATCCACGGCGGCGCGTTCTACTACAACCGCAATTCCGGCACCGGCGCAAACGACGCCATCGACAAGGCTAACGGCTTCTCGCGTCCGGTGAATATTCTGCAGCAGTTCGGCGGAAGCCTCGGAGGTCCAATCGTTTCGCATCACGCCTGGTATTTCGTCGATTACGAGCAGCAGCGCCAGAAGAATCCCATCACTGCAATCAACCCCGCATTCACCGGCCTCGATCAGTTTACAGATTTCGGAGTACCCGACAGCGTCCAGCTTCCCGCGCCCAACGCGGCTTTCCCCGTGCCCGGCAGTTTGACGGCACCGGATCCGACCAATCCGGTTTATCGGCAGGATGTCGCGAATGCCATGAACGCGATTCAAACGAATCTTGGGGTTCAGCCTCGTTTTCGCAATGACTGGTCGTTGTTTTCCAAGCTCGACTACCGCGATGCGAAAGACGATCGCTTCTATCTGAGCCTGAACTGGAACCGCTTCGATTCTCCGGGCGGCTTTATCCTCGGCACCCAGACTGCGCTCTTCGGGGAGAGCACTCTGGCCAACGCCTTCGTGCGCGACTACCACGCCAGCACTGGATGGAGTCACGCGTATGGCAGCAATCTGCTGAATGAAATCCACGCCAGCTTTTCGCGCGACGACCAGTATTCCACTCCCACCGGAATGGTCGATCCCGCCCTTCCGACCGTCCTACTGATCCCGTCCAGCGGCGAGTCGGGAGGGGGATCAAACCTGCAGCTCGGCAACGCGGGCTTCGCGGGCGGACGCACCAACGAAGCTTTATGGCAGGTCTCCGACCACGTGAGCTATCTGCGAGGCAAGCACACCTTCAAGTTTGGAGCGGAGTTCGCACGCACGCATCTGACGGACCTCGCCTTCGGCGGCTATGATCCGGACGCGCAAGCGCAGAACGGCACCTTCCGCGGCACCTATAGTTTCTCGAGTCTGACAAACTTTGCCTTAGGCATGTACGACAACTTCTTCCAGAGTACGGGCCAGCCCAAGTTTTCTTTCAACATCCCTTATCTGGGATTCTATGTCCACGACACCTTCCAGATTCGTCCCCGTTTCACGCTCGATTTAGGCGTGCGCGAAGATTTCCAAATTTATCCGCAGCCCAAAGAAAACCCTGCATTCCCGTGGACCGGCCAGTTTCCCAACCAATATCAGCGCATCGCCCCCCGTTTCGGATTCGCTTGGCAGCCGCTGGACAAAACCGTAATGCGCGGCGGATTCGGGATGTTCTACGAGAATTTCAATGGCCTGAATTACCGCAATTCGGTGGTCTCCAACG
>Ga0116111_1002524_pt1 | contig 11052 bp, 16 predicted proteins | sample June2015DPH_8_10_FD_89720 | JGI IMG/M metagenome (GOLD analysis project Ga0116111, IMG submission 89720) | Peatland microbial communities from SPRUCE experiment site at the Marcell Experimental Forest, Minnesota, USA - June2015DPH_8_100 | ecosystem: Environmental > Terrestrial > Soil > Wetlands... | reverse complement strand
GAAGCAAGTGCAACGTCCTTTGAGGGTGCCTCGCTCGCGATTTCCCATTGATTATCTGGTGTTACGTTTGGATTCGCCATGTTATTTTCCTTGTGGGTTCTTTCTACCTCAAATCTGTCCTATCTCTCCGAATCGTTCTTTTGCTTGGGGGCTGTTCAGATATTCGACGCCCTGCTCAATCGTTTTTCGTGTGTAACCAAGCAGCGTCAAAAACTCTGCGACTTCGTAGTTCACTGGAATTTTCGCCTGCCTATGCAGCATGATTGTCCGATACAACTGGCGGGCTTTTTCTTCCTGCTCCGAGCGGATGGATTCAGCCAGTCGATTCTTCGAAATCGGCACGCCCGATTCGCCGGAATTGAACCTTGACGGGTTTCTGTCACCCGTCCATCCAGCCGCTTTGAGACCGGCCAGTTCTTTGTCCCGCTGGTCAGTGATCCTCTGCGCTCGTTGTTGGGCTAGGTATGCTGCTTTATAACCCGCACGGGTCATACCGGCGTCATAAATCTGCTGGTCGGTTGGATGTGGTACGAGTTCTTGTGCCATGTTTCCTCCAATACCGATACAAGAGGGTGCCTTGCCCGCAGTAGGCATTCCCTCATCCATGAGGCGGGCGAGTACCACCCGGCGGGCAGGATAGATCGTTACAGCGTTGCCAAGTTGGTTTGTCGGGCGGCTCTAGCGGCTGCTAAGCGGGCAATCAGGGCTTGTGTTTGCTCTGGTGACCGTGCTTTCCGGGTCTTACCGGCGATGCAGAGTTCACAGAGCCACAGGGATGCCATTTGCCGGTCGATTTTTTCAACATCCGAGGCGTTTCTAAGCAATAACGCACCACACGGCTTCAAACAGCGGTCGCAGACGTATTTCCCTGCAAAAGAGCACCCGTTTGTCTCTTTGGCGAACGGTATGAAAGCGGCTGTGACTTTGGTAGCTGCCATCTGACGCAGTGGCCCGCCTTCCCATGTCCTGAGAATCCTGATTAGGGTTTCCATCACTGACCACCCCGGTTAGCCCGATAACCTTGACTTGAGGGGTCGTAGGTGTTTCGTTTTCCCACTTGCGATATGATCTCCGAACTGGTCATTCGGGCTATATCTGCCCGACGCTGCAATTCCTTCAGTTCATCAGGTTCCAAAAATGATGTATCGTTTGCCCACTGGCCAAATGCGAGCCTCATATCCAATACACTCGGCTTCACTCCGTAAACCCGGACTTGCGACTTTTCTGACAGCCATTGTCTGAACTGCATACTGTGGGCAGACGAAATACTCTTGCCCGATTGTGTGCAAATCTCCTGCATAGTATTTTGATAATCCTGATCGCCAAGCGTTTCAAGTTTTACCTCTAACGCCAGTGCTTCCTTTTCAAGAGCATTTCGCTCTCTGCTATCAAAGGGGTGCTTATCCGCCTCTGCCTTGAGTAATGCGATCTCAGCCACGACAGAAGCGAACTTGCCCGCTGGGGGTACTTCTGGCACTGGTGCGGGTGTTGGTTCTAACGCCTTGAACTGTGCGTTTATGAACTGCAATGCCGCTTCGAACGTGCTTACCTTCGTTGCGTCCGCTCTCTGATAATTGACTTGAAGAAACTGAGCGACCATCTGTGCATCTGAATCTTGGACGGTTTTGCCCCACTCTTCAAATGCAGCGATGCATTTACTTCTGATCTGCTCGTCCGTCAACCCTTCGTCAGAATAAGGTTCTGTACGAAACTCCGGTGACTCCTGCGTAACTAACTTCTTTCTCAACTCTTGCTGTCGGATCAGCAACTCCGTCGCTGACCTTTCTTGCTCCGTCCGTGCGATCTTGTCCAACAGATCGTTCACGGGTGCTGCGAGTTGTGCCTCGTACTCCTGTATGTTCTGGCGAGCGAACACCGCCAGTTTGCCAGTTCCTTTTGCGAGTTCGTAATCGCCACTGGTCGGTGCTGCTGTCTTGCGACGAATCGCATTCTGAAGATAACTCATGTTCCCCCCAATTCTTTCCTGCTAATATTTCCGTGCTGCCCAAACGCCACTAGCCTCCGCCGCAGCCCACTTCGCAACCTTCGTCAATGAGTGCATTTGTGTGCTGGCGTTCCCCGTGTTCCTTTGCTGCTAACACAGCGAAAGCGGGCGTCATGCCCCGCATACTGATGTAATAATCAACCGTCCCGTAGTAGCCCCGACCTTTCTCCGCTAACAGGGCCGGAATATCTTCGTCGTAGGCTTGCCCAATTACATCCCCGCCGTGCTGGTCATAGACGTTCCGCTTCACCCTGAGAGTTTCTCTTTCGGGTGTGAATGAACGGAGTGCAGAAGGCTCAAGTTTGTATCGTTCCCGCAAATCTGCAAACTGCTTCGCCCTGCGTTCGGGGTTAGCGTCTGTCCGAGCGAGCGATGCCCACATTTCCGCCGACGAATCAAACTCTCCCGTGCTGCTTGTGCTGATGTTCAGTTTGTCTAACAGTGCCTGAGCATCTGCCCGTTGCTGTTCATCTGCTAACGGGTCTGCTACTAATTGCTCCAATTCCGCCTTAGTCATAATCCTCCGATCTCTCTTTTCGCCTGTGCTAACTTCTTTGAGATTTCCTCACGCTTACGGCTGATCTCCAGAATTGCCCGCTTGTCCTGTGCTTGTGCCTTCGTTCTCTTGGCCTTTGCCTCTTCTCGTTTGGTAAGATGTTTCTGTTTGCGATCTTCAACCTTCAGACAACGGCTCCAACATTGCAGAATCATTTCAATCGCCTGAAGTTTCTGGGCTGTCGTACCGTCACCTACCGCCAGCCGTTTCAACTCTTCTGCGATCTCGGGAAGCATTGGAAGCAGGGCCTGAGATACACGGGCAAACTTCTTGTCATCAGTGTTTCTGATTGCTTCTTGAAGATAGAAGCCTAGCCGAGTTAGAGTGTCCTGTTTCATAGCAACTGCTCGCTTTCCAGATCGGCCCGAATCTCGTGAAGTTCGGCCTGTTCCTGCTCGGCTGCTTTCTCTGCCTGCTTCTGCTCCTGCTCCTGCTCATCTGTCATCCGCTGTGTAACGGCTTTGGTCCGTTGTACTGATACGCCGATGTCCCGAGAGTGCCCGCACTCAAGAACACAGCAGGTATAAGTAGCGTCTTCGGATGCCTGAACTATCCCGTTTACGCTCTGCACGGTCTGCATTGTTTGGCAAACCGTACAATAGAATGTCGGCCGAAGACGTTCCCACTGTTTGAGAATGCCTCTGCGGGAATCAGGGGCTGTCTCTAATGCTGAACTGGTGTCAAAATTGGTTGGCCTTTCGTTATAAGTTCTTGCCGTCACCGTCCCTCCCTGCGGAATGCCTACGACGCCTGATGTCGTATCCTGATGGCTACCACTTTGTTTTACAATATGTTGGAATCGTCGGGCTTGCCGTGTTACGTCATCCTTGCTGCTTTGCTGCTGTTACAGACACCCATTGGCGTCCCAAGGGGTATCTAGGACAGAGGCTTTGCTATAGAGAGCGGTCCTGAGCCGCCTGCTACGGAGCGAAGCCCTGCCCTATCCCTTCACTGTGTTAGTAAACCGTGCCCCTGATTTGTCATTTTGGGCAAGAATTTATTTTCGGTCACACCCCGAGCCGGTCAAGAGCCTGTGCAGCCGCTAGCATCCGTGCTGATTGTTTAACCGGCGGGGTGTATCGCTCTGTTGCGTCTTGTTGGTCCCTTTCGGTGGGTGTTATTGGGTTTACCCAGCCCGTGCTAACAACCTTGCCCCAGCAGGTTGTCTTTGCGGAGAGATTTGCGTTAGCCGGGGTTGAGTAGGTGGGTCCGGGTGCCCGTTCGTCTTCGTCATCAGTCTCAACGGCTGACAACGGCCTCATACGGGCGTTGAATTCTTCCGAGATTGTATTCGGTCGGTTTGCTTCTTTGTTCCATCCCATGCGCCTACCTTCGTAAAGGCCGCTGCGATTGAATGGGCGGACATACAGCGAAGTCCAGTCCAGACAATTCCCGCTAGAACTGCAAACTGTGTCGCCCGTGGTTACAGGCAGAATGAGTCGGTGTACTGGTATAACTACATTCTTGATTTTCTTAGCAATGAAGAAAGTCCCGTCAGCCTTCTTTTTCAAATAGACGGGCCACAACTTTTGAACATATTCCCAAAACTGCTCGGGGATGGTCCAAGCGATAGGCTCCTGAGCGGTGCCCATGTTTACCCGATACAATCCCCCGTCTTTGTAATGCTCGGGGAAGTCTGCGTACCGGCTCTGTTTCAACGAAACCGCGTCAATGAGATTAGAGAGACCCAAATCGAACCGGCTCACCGCATCAGCTACTAGATGGAAATGCGGTTCCTTGGCGAGTTGCCTGACCGCCCACGCTATGAAGCCTTCACGGGTCTGGGCTTTGCACCGATACAGTTTCTTACGAACAGAAAGAAGGGCAGTCTCACAGTCAGAGCCGCCATCTGCTGCGTAATAGTCTGGGATACAGTCATGAGCGAAGCCCGCCAGTAGGTCATAGCAATCGCCCCAGAACACCTGTAACCGCTCCCTCTGCTTCTTACGGCGGGCAGCCTGTTCGTCTTTCGTGGACTGGCGGGCAGAGGTGCGTAGCACCGAATCATTGGCAAGTAGGGTCTGTGTGTCATTGGACATTGGACCCCGTTTCTGCCTTTACGGGCGGATTTACTGGTGTGCGTTGGTCTGGCGACAGCCGTCCTGCTACCTTCTGCGGATCATTTGTCCGGGTGCTCATAACCTTGCTGGCGAACCGCTCCCTGTGATCCTGCGACATCGTTCCGCCCATCTTCTGATTCTTTATCGCAGTCTTCAGAATGCCGTGTTTGATGGTCTCAAGAGAATGCAGCATTGCCCACAACTCAAACTGCTCTTTTGCTGGCGGAACTCCTAACACTCTCTCCCACATAGAAATCAAGTCTGTGATTGTCATAAATTCCCCCTGTGCCGATAACAGAACTTGCTGCCGGGTTCGGGATTATTAGTGCAATCGCCGTCCGCACAGGTAAGACATTCTGGTGCGATAGAATTGTGCTTCCAACAAAATCGTTCACCGTAGCACGGATTCATGCATTGCCCATTATCCCCGTCACACTTGTTGGAAATCACACCCTTCGGGGATCGGGTGACTGCCGGGTCTTTGATGACATGCGTCACATTCGCAAATTTCCCGTCTTTGTTGTGCTGAATGTTTACGTGCATCGTCTCGCCTATGAGCCACTGCAAATCGAAGTGTTTGCCGTTCCGGGGCCAACCCATGTCGTCTAGCAGCCTGCCAAGATGCGAACCACTAGTTACCTTCATGGCGTACGTCATGCTGGCTCTGGCGTGGTCGCCGTTGGCGTCGGGTTGGTCAAGCATTTCAAAAGTGATCTTGACCTTATCCTCTGTGCGAAACTGGCCTTTTTGCTGCGGTAACTCTTTCACGGCGATAATGCGGGCAGCGTGCTCGCCTTCGGTCGCCAATTCGTCTAACCCAAATTTCAACATCATATTCATTTCCTTCCCTTCATGTCTTGCCACAACTTTCCCGTCCATTCCTAAAATGTCCACCTAAGGCGTTGCAGTAGTAGATGTAGTAGCTATAGTCTGTATATCTAACCCTCTATACATGCAGAGTATATGTATTATTGTTGTGTATATGTATATGTGCTACTGCTACTGCTACTGCTACTGCTACTGCTACTGCTACTGCTACTGCTACTACAGCAGCTTAGGTGGACATTCCGTTCTTCTGTCCAATCCTCGCAAGTCGAACCGGTATTGATTCGGCATACACGGTGTCTCAGGTGCGATATTCCCCTGTCCACCGTGCCCACGAATCCACGACAGCAACCCTAGTTGCAGGAAATGGTCGTTTGCTCGCTGAACCGTCTTTGTAGTCACTTTCGTGGCTTTCGCAATCGTTCTTAGCGAGGAACAGAAACGCTCGCCCAACTTTGTGTAATATTCGAGTATCGTGACTTCGGACTTGGTAAGTCTGAACGCCACTTGCAACTGTTTGATCAATTTCTTCATTCGTCACCTGCCCTCACCTGCCACTTCTAAACGACAAAAGCGGCCTATCTCATGTAGAGATAGGTCGCAGGATGCTCCAGCAGCCTGAACGAAGCTGGAGCGGGTATAAAATTGTATGGGAGTGTTCAGGCTACCCGGACCCTGCAATGCTTTTGTCGTGGATTTGACCTAAGCGGCGGTCAACCGTAAAACTGTAATGCGGCCTTCTGGCTCTCGCCTACTGTTGGCCCAATCCAACAGGTCTTTCTCGTGCTATGCACTCTTGCTATTCGCCGGACACGTCGAAACTGTGACTGTTCCGTCAATCGCTACTTGCGATTTCGTCACCGGAGGTTGCTGTCACTGATCTACTAATTCAGTATATCAAAACGAGACGCGTTTGTCAAGCACTATTGTCAATGACTTCGAACCGAGTTACAACGATTGTATTTCTACTGTACTGCCACATAGTAACTCAGTGTATCAGTACAAAGAATCTGGCCAGAACCTGCCCTACCTACCCCCCCCTGATCGGGCGGGAATGGGACCCACAAAGGGGACCCTACTCAGCACAGATCGCAGAAGGGGCCCCACCAAAAGGGGACCCTAGTAGGACCCAGATAACCCACGGAAGGGCGTCATGGGGTCATTATGGGGCCAACGTACAGCGGGAATACAAGATTTAGGAGCCGTTTGGCTAGGCCGTGCGCACCGCTTGCCGAGCAGGGTGATAGTGTGAAGCTACTCTCCGAACTTCTTTATGAACCGTCGGCGGAGTTCCTCGGCGGTGATGCCACTAGGTTTGCGAGTTTTGTACCATGCCTTATACACCAACCAGAGAGCGGCAGTCATCGGGTCGGTGGATGATGGGCTTATATCAAACTCTGGAACTGACGACACAATATGCCATATTGTGTTCTCCAATATCTCGCTCGGGGTTTCGGCTTTGGGGTGGGGCTTACATTCCCAGTACCCTGTCTCTGCCGCAACACAAGCATCACATGGAAGATTCGGGTGCTCCACACAATCGTGGTATATCGCTCCCTTCCCATCTGTGAGCACTATGGATCCGAGAATCCGTATTTGCTCTGGTGTGAGCATTTGAAGCTACTCTCCCGAAACACAACAGCAGTGCAAAGCTCCTATGGGAGTCTCACAAAGGCAAGTAACTGATCTTTCGTGAACGGCCTCTGTAGCACCGGGTACGCTGTGGAAAATCCCCACCTCTGTTTAGGATTCTTTCTCGCAATGGCCTCCACGAGTTCAAGGCCGCTCATTCCGGGCTGTGCTAAGCCAGTCAGTACATAATCGAAAGGCTGGGGGCCCCGGAGGTGCTCGCAGTAAATACGAAACGCATCATCTCCGTTAGTAGTCGTCTCTACGACATGCCCGTCAGGGGTGAGCATCGCAGAGACTATTTCCGCAATGGCCAGTTCATCGTCAACTACCAAGATTCGCACAGAGTTCCTTCCTCAATGACCGGGTGAAGGTTAGAACTCCACTCCTTCGCCGTCCAGTTACTTCAGTAACCTATCTCGGCCAGTTCCCCCGCTGGCCTTGAAAGGGCGGGAGGTAGGGACTCCTAGGGACGTTACCACCCTATCCGTACAGCGACAGTACATTCCAAATGACCCCTTTGGCTAGGCCAAGCCGCCACCGCTGGCGAAGGGTGGGGAGACTCCCCGGCACCGGCCTTCGGCAAGCATGCTTAACAATCCTTTCTTTAGGGACGTTTAGTCTCGTGTTTTCAACGGCTTGGATTAGGTTTTCGTTTGCACCTCTGCGACGGGCCTGCGATTCTCCCGCAAGTCATTGATTCTATTAGCTAGACCGGTACCCGCACTCTGAAACGGACTTGAAACGGACATCAACGCTAAAGATAATTCTATCAATCACTTAGCCATACTCTCACAGTTAGAAAGACCGTGCGGAACGCATACTTTTCTCAATGATGGCACAGCGTAGCCGTAACTGTCGTAACGAGTGCCCACCCTGTACTATTGGCATCTTCCCACAATAACGGACGCTACGGTAATCTTGCGTTACCTTCTGGTCTGTGGTCCAACGGATAGGGTGCTGGGGTAGCTAGTGGCTCCGCTGACTGAAACCTTTGCAGAGGAAGACAGCCTAGTGCCACGCTTCGGAGATGCAGGTTCGATTCCCGCCAGACGAGCAAGGTACACCAACGCTGAGCACTTGGCAAACTCAGGAGTGCATGTCCTGTGCCCGACTTTTGTGGATCATGGGGCACGGGTCTTACGCATCCACTCACGTGCATCGGCTGTTGCGAAGTTACCCGTCACACTGGCGTCAGCGTTGTTGTTAGTGTCAATGACTTCGTATCCTTGCCCGGTTTTCATCAATCGAACCATATACCGCTCGTGCACTCTGCCGCTCGTGTCTCGCCATGTTGCGTCTGCATAAGATCGGAAGCCCGGCCTGTCTTCCGGCGGTGTTCTCTTGATTGAGTGAGCCGTTCCGATGGTGTGTTGCCCGGAACATTGGTGCTGGTTTCATCTTCGACATCTTATCGTAACAGGTTTAGCGCGCAAGAATGTCGAACTTAGCATCCTGCTCCTTGCTCTTTTCTTGCATGTCCTCTGTGCCATTGGAACGAACCCAGAACAGACGATCTCCTGAAATCAGGTCTTCAACGGCAAAGTCGATCCCTGTCGAGTGTGGCTCTATGATTTCTGCAACACAGGAGTTGCGTGTAGGGCCATAGGCTACTTTTAGCACGCCGCGCCGGAAGTTGTGTTCCTCTTCATACTGCTTCGCAATTTTCTGGCATCTGACATTCTGATCGAAGATGAACTTGTTGCTCTCCTGCCTATTGTGCCAATAGACAGAGGCCGCAATCACTCCGACGATGATGCCGCCGGACAGGGCCAGCCAGTTCTTCCCACTCATGCTCGGCATTTCCCACATCACTTTAGATCGTCTGACTGGGTATGCAAGAGGCCTACCTCGGCTAATCTGTCAGAGGAACAATCATAATGGTAAACGGTTATCTCACTAGGGAAAGCAGCACCTCGGAAGCGAGTCACTAGCCAATCCGCCATCGGTTTATTCGTCAATACGTGAATGCGGCTTTCGGTTCCTCGCCACAGCACCAACCAAAGCAGCTCTGCACATGCGCGATCACAGCCCCCAGTATTTGAACTGCCACCGCTCGTCTTTAGCGGACTTGTACTTACACCCCCGATAACAATACCTTTGGCATAGAGATCAAACTCATGGGATGGTCCTCCTTCCCCACAGTAAAGCTTGCGAGAAATGGGACTGCAAGAGTATTTACGGCCAACCGCATTACGAGCGGCTGACTCTATTTCTAAACGGTCGGATTTTGTAGTCATGCAATGATGCTTTCTCTGCTCATGGCCGAAAGGATAGCACGAGTGCCCGCCCGGTTCCGTTGTATCAGTACCGATTGCACATCCTAGTTCGCCCGCCCTGCGTCGGCACACTTATTCAGCCACTGGTCTATGTCCGAGCGTCGGAACCGCAACATCTTCTTGTGGATTCTGATTGCGGGCAACGGATGCTTGCCCCGTACTTGGCTGCGATTGCGTGACAGTTCGTAGATGGCACGGGGCGATACTCTCAGCCATTGGGCGAGGTCATCGACGGTGAGTATTTCGGATTGTTCGGGCATGGTCCTCCAAGTCTTCTCGGAGAACCGTGGGCTCTACTCCCACGTCACTGTAGCCGAGCGGCTACGCTTAGACTTTTTCTGCTTTTCGAGTCGCCGTCTAAGAGGCCTCGCCGCACATCTCAAATGTCACGACCTGCTACGGATTCAAGCAGTCCGTCGTTCGAAGGGTATCTTCTACCCTGTCAATATACTAGCCTATATCTGGTCAGAAGTCAAGCCCTAAATCGCTCAAATGTCGCTCTGGACGCTGGTTCTGGGCCGTGTCACTCTGATCCGCCCCCACCTACAACAGCAGTTTCAGGCAGGACGTGCTAAGCTGGCAACCGGTTAGTACAGCCGCAAAGCGTTCCTCCCTGTTGATCGCGTGAGGCATACATGTCCATTGGGCAAAGATTGGTTGGCATCGTCATATTGGCAACTTCCAGTGTCCTTTTCGCTCAGACCACCGAGACGAAACCGCCTGATGTCGGCAGCAGCGGTGCCACTAACAGCCAGTTGTCAGCGACCCCAGCCCCGAACCCGTGCTCGGTCGGTGCGAACGCGGCGGAAATCCTCACGGATACAATGGGGGTAGATTTCGGCCCGTATCTAACACAGGTCGTGAAACTTGTGAAACAGAACTGGTATAACCTGATGCCGCCCCAAGTGTATCCGCCGATTAAGAAACAGGGCAAGCTCGCGCTTGAATTCGTCATTTTGAAGGACGGCAAAGTGAGTGGCATGGCGATTCGCACCTCGTCCGGCGACGTGCCGCTCGACCGGGCCGCGTGGGCGAGCATCACCGCATCCACCCCGTTTCCACCGCTGCCAAAAGAATTTCCCGGCCAAATCCTCGGCCTGCGTTTTTATTATTTTTACAACCTCAACCCCAACGGCATCAGTATCAGCAACCTCAACCCCACCTGCACCAGTATCAGTATTACAATTTCACCGAGCGCTGACGGTCGGGTTCCCGCTGGCTCAACTCTGCAATTTTTTGCTTCGGGAAAGGACATTACAGAAGCGTCCGTGACGTGGAGTGTTTACGGCCCCGGCTGTTGGAAATCGACTTGCGGCACCATCTCCGATACCGGGCTTTACACCGCGCCTGCCAACATTCCCGGTATTCCATGGGTCATCGTGGAAGCGACATCGCGGACTGATACGAACGTCACAGCCAAGTCTAAGGTAACCGTTGTGCAGGCGAATCCATCGCACTAGATGCGCCGTGACGGATTAGGGCGCAGCCAACTGTTGCAAAATCACCAACAGTCGGGTTGTGAGTGTAATCGCCTTCTATGAGAAGGGTCACAAGGCCGCTAGGACGATTCCTTGTCCCTACTCTTTGCCGTTCGTGGCCACTGCTTCGAGCGTCTTTGGCTCGCTCAATGCTTTGCTGACGGCATCTTCAACGAGCTTCGTACCTGCCAGCAATGCTTCAGGCACCGCCTTGAGATAG
>Ga0116111_1002520_pt1 | contig 11058 bp, 10 predicted proteins | sample June2015DPH_8_10_FD_89720 | JGI IMG/M metagenome (GOLD analysis project Ga0116111, IMG submission 89720) | Peatland microbial communities from SPRUCE experiment site at the Marcell Experimental Forest, Minnesota, USA - June2015DPH_8_100 | ecosystem: Environmental > Terrestrial > Soil > Wetlands... | reverse complement strand
GGAATTGCGGAGGCGATAGAGCGGATTCAGGACGTAAATCTCTTCGTCGCCTATCTTTAACCATGGTTGTTCCTTTTGGCCTGACCCTTCCGTTCCATTACCACCACTCTTGATTTGAACTTCTGCGCACATACTGAAAGTAACCCCGCGAGCTATTTCTCTTTGACAACCTACGAACTCAGCCTCACCTCAACCCCCTCTCTACATGAGTAGAGAGAGGGAGGGTTTGCATTATCTGCAAACTGGTCAACACCTCGAGGACAGATTATTTGCCAGTTCTGTCGCACGTTGCACCCGTACCGCAATTGGAATAATCACAATCGGCCGTAGGTGTTATTACTATGTGCTCCTCATCTGGAAACTCAAGTAACACATTCGATAGGTTTTCTTCTTGCACAATTCTCACCTCCCTTCTATTTCGACATGAGTTGTATATTACTTTATACTCACCGAAACATCCGTTAACGTGATACGAAGTTGTCCATGGCCCGCCGGCTGCGGATCAACGATCGGAGCGAGCCAGCCTTCCTCCATTCGGGGATAAGGCCAAGGAGTAGGCGCCGGCGTTATCCGGATAACTGTCGGATACCAAAAACCTTGCGATTCGACGGGATTCTCGAAGTGAACAGCGAGCTTTTCCACCACCGGCGCTCCTGGCCACTCTATCAGCCTGCGCCACAGGCTAAGATGCCCATTTTCGAATCCGATCTCGTGGTGACGGTTACCATCTATGTCAATGAATATATAGGAGTGCGGGAGGGCGTTTGTTGTGAGCCACGGCCTGTATTTCCACAAAAATTCATTGATCGTGTAAGGATTCACGAGATTGGGTGGATAAAGCCTGTCCCGGTAAAGCGCTCCGGTCTCATACAGGGGGAAAGTCAGTAGATGAAGCAAAGAGGCCGGATTGATCGTCTTAATGACTTCCGAAACCTGCGGGTTTTGACAGCTAATCACTGTGTTGCTGGATGTCCCATCTGTCGTTACTGTCCAGTCGCGGAGCTTATCAGAAATGGTCATCGTATATCTTGCGAGGAACTTTCCGCTTTCGTCTGGCGACAAATCGATCCGGCGCAGCGACACATCACCCACAAGCGAAAGGCTTTTGCCGTCATTTCCCACAAAATCAACGCTCATGCTCCCAGACATGTCACTGAAACGCGACCACATCCGACGTTCACTGACAAGCACGTTCGTTGCGTCCTGGAATTCTTGCGGTGTTATACCCTGGACAAGTCCGAACTCGGTAAGTCGGGCAGTGTTGCCCTCGGCGTTGTTGAGTTGGTTGAGAATGTTATGCTTATGCTTATGGTATGCCACCACCGCAATAACCAAAAGACCACTGACAATAAGCAGCAGAATAATTGCTTTTTTCATGTCGCCGGTCCAGTTTTCCCAGTTTTACAAAACCACTCCACAGAAACTGATCTGCAATTCTTCAGTTCACATCAATAATGTTTTATAACCGAAACGCGACACTTCAGACCAAATCACGACATTCACACTATAATTCCCGACAACGACGACGCTCGGTGGGAACGTGCCTCCTTCTTTTTTTGAGCACTTTTCTACATCCAACCGATGCAGTTTTGCGGAGTATCCCCTAACCAGACTGTGAAACATTCCCAATTCCGCTTATTTAATCAGGTTGGATGCACTCTTCATTCACCCGTTGATGATGAATCTGGCATTCGAGCTAATGGCGAAATCCAATGCAGTTTCTTGATAGAATGGATTACTGTTACGCCTTACAATCTACATCAGTCCGGCCAACGGCCTAAAACCAAAGTGAAGCGTGGTTCGTAGAAACGCGAACTTGTATTAGTAGCTGTCACATCACTGCGAACGATTTTGAGTGTCGATTTCCGGAGAATTAATTACTCATAACGCAGCGATTCAATTGGATCGAGGCTTGCCGCTTTGTAAGCCGGGTAGGTCCCGAAAATGATTCCCACAATGGAGCAAATCAGCAGGCCCAGCACAATCCAATCAACTGGAACAGCAGGCGGCACTTTCATAAACCACGCGAGGGTATTGCCGCCGAGGACGCCCAGCACCACGCCGATAGCGCCGCCGACTTCACAAAGCACGATGGCTTCCACAATGAATTGCGTCATGATGTTGCGTTTCTTGGCGCCAATGGCGCGGCGGATGCCGATTTCAACTGTCCGTTCCGTGACCGAGACAAGCATGATGTTCATGATACCGATGCCCGCTGCGATGAGTGCGATAGAACTGACGATGGCCACGCCCACGCGCACAGCCCGGGTGAACGATTCAAATTGTTCAATGAGCGAGTTGTTGGAAAAGAGTTCGAAGTCGTCCGGCTCACCCGGCGGAACCTTGCGCGCTGCACGCAGGATGGCGCGCACCTGTTCGATACAATCGTCGTAGCTGGCGGCGTCACGTGCCTGGACCAGAATAGTCAGACCTTTCCAAGGATTAAGGCGGTAACGATGGAGCGCGGCGGTCAGGGGCACGACCGCAAAATTATCCTCGTTTCCTCCTCGCGAAGCTCCCTTGGGAGCGAGCACACCCACGACGAGGTATTTGTAGCCATTGATTTTGATTTCCTCGCCCACGGCCGAACCGAATGGGAAGGCCGTTTTGGCCAAAGCGCTGCCAAGCACGCATACGTCACGCACGTCATTCACATCCTTGTCCGAAACAATACGGCCGTTTTCAAGATCCCAATTTCGTGTCGGGAAACTACCAGGGGTTTCACCGTAAAGCTCGGCGGTGGAAGGCGCCTTGCCATAGCGGGTCGAAACCCATACGCGTAAGAAATCGCCCTCGACGCCGACGTTGGCGGCGAGCGTAGCTTTCTCCTCCACCTGTCGTCCCTGTGCCAGGGTGAGGAATTTGCGCCGCAAGTATTTTTGCCCATCGGTGTTGTTACCGAACTGTATTTCCGGCCATCTCTGAATGGCAAAGGACCGACTGCCCAACCCGCTCATCCAGTTTTCAGCGCTCCGCTCCAGCACACGCATGGCCGTCATCACAGCAACAATTGAAAACACGCCGACCAGCACACCGACCAGGGTCAGTGCCGAGCGCAGCTTGTGCTCGGCCAGCGCGTTCATGGCCGTGGAAATGCTTTCGCGGCCTTCAAGCAAACAAGCTGGCGTTTTGAATTTCACTCCTTTTTTAAAATGGATTCACTCGCTTCTCAGTGCTTCCACAGGGTCCAGCCGCGATGCGCGCCAAGCCGGCAGGCAACCTGAAATCACCCCGGTCAGCAACGACACGAGCAGCGACATAACGACAATGGTCCCGGACAGAGCCGCTGGGAGCAACCATTTCGAGACTGCCAGCGTCGCCAACCATGCAAGGCCCAGTCCGATCAGGCCACCAAGGAGACAAATACAGACCGCTTCGGTCAGGAATTGCAACAGGATGGCACGGCGCCTGGCACCAACGGCCTTGCGCACACCAATCTCGCGCGTGCGCTCGACCGTGGAAACCAACATGATGTCCATGATGCCGATTCCGCCGATGAACAACGACAGGCTGGTAACAAACAAACCGATGATGGCAATCATCCGGGTTTGCTGATGAAACCATGTCACAAGCTGGTCCTGCTGGTTGATGGCAAAGTCGTCGGGATCCTCCGGGCGCAGATGCCGGATGTGGCGCATGGTCTGGCGCAATTTCTCGCGTGCCTCGTCGAGTTGCGCCGTTCCACTGGCTTTTACGTCAATTTGGTCGATGTAAGGTTTCTCCCAAATGTCTGCCAGAAATTCCCGGATGGGAATAATGACACGGCCATCCAAGCTCCAACCCGCCATGATCCCCTGCTTTTGAAATACGCCGATAACTTCAAAAGACTGGTCGTCAATCTTTAGTTGCGCGCCAATAGGCGATTCATTGCGAAACAGGTTCGTCACTATGTCACTACCGATAACGCAGACAGGCCGCCCCCCTTCGGCGTCCGCGGCGGTCAAAAACCGGCCTTGGGCCATTCCGACGCCGCAGGTTTGCGAAAAGGCCCCTGTGGTACCAATGATGTCTACGCCGCTAGCGCTACGGGTTTTGTATTTCAGTGTCCCCTGGCCATACTCTGCCTCGGGTGCAACGACGGCAGCGAGCGCGAGCCGATGAGCCAGAACTTCGGCATCCCTGAGTCGGATTGGCCTGCGTTGCATTGACTTCATCCAGCCTTCGCTGAAAATCGGATCGAACCAACTGAATTGCGATACAAAGAAAACATCCGCCCCGAGCGTGGAAGTGCTTTTGATGAATGCCTGGTTCAGCCCGTTGATGGCTGCGCCAGTGAGCGTGACGGTGACAATGCCGATAACGATGCCAAATGTGGCCAGCACCGACCGCATTTTATTTACGAGCAGGGCATCCCAAGAAATGCCGATGCCTTCGCGAATTTCGACAAAAACATTCATCGCTTGGGCTGGCCGAAAGTCGAAAGTCGAGGGTCAAGGGTCGGCATAATCGGGCTGTTGATGGTCGACACTCGTCCTTCGCCTTGCTTTTCGTCACTCGCAATCAAGCCGTCGCGCAGGCGGATGATGCGGCGCGCGTGGCGGGCGATGTCCTCCTCATGCGTGACCACGATGATGGTATTGCCCTTCCGCGACAGGTCCGCGAACAACGCCATGATTTCCTCACCCGTCTTGGAATCGAGATTGCCCGTCGGCTCGTCCGCCAGCAGGAGCGATGGCTTATTGACCAGGGCACGGGCGACGGCGACGCGCTGGCGCTGGCCGCCGGACAGCTCGTTGGGTTTGTGATGAATGCGGTCCGCCAGGCCGACCTGCGTCAGGGCGTCGAGCGCGATTTGACGGCGATCTTCCGCCGGCACCCCGGCATAAATGAGCGGCAATTCGACGTTGTGCAACGCGTTCGAACGCGACAACAAGTTAAACGTCTGGAAGACAAACCCGATTTCGCGATTGCGGATCTCCGCAAGCTGGTTGTCGTCCATGTCGCTGACCAGCACGCCATTGAGTTCGTAGCTGCCGGACGTGGGCGTGTCGAGACAGCCGATGAGATTCATGAGGGTGGATTTGCCCGAGCCGGATGGCCCCATGATGGCGACGTATTCGCCACGCTGAATTTCGAGCGACACATCCCGCAAGGCATGGACGATTTCCGCGCCCATCTGGTAACGCCGTGAAATATTCTGGAACCGGATCAAACTCATCGCAAAACAAATTAGATTTATGGATTTTTGGATTGCCGGATGATTGGGGCGGCGAATGTACGATCAATTCATTTATCCATTAATCCATCAATCCAACAATCCGTGCCTGTTCTCATGGCTTCGTCCCTTCCGTACCCGCCGCGCCTTTCTTAATCCTCGAACCGTCCTGGAGATCGCGGCTGATGGCGCGGTAACCGCCGGATACAATTTCCTCGCCGTCGGTCAGGCCGTCGGCGATTTCCCAGTAATTATCATCGCAAATGCCGATTTTCACCGGCACCGCTTCCATATGATCGCCTTTCACCACGAACACAACGTCCGCCGGTTTGGCGGATTCCCTGGCTTTCGCGGTGGAGGCGACGGCTTTCGGCGGATCCATTTTCTTCGGCGTCAACAGGCGGGTAGTGACGCTGGCCAGCGGAACGGTGAGCACATTGGTGCGGTATGCGGTTTCAATATCGGCACTGACGGACATGCCGGGGCGGAAAGCCTCTTTGTCACTGATGCGGATGCGCACCTGAAACTTGGTCGCTTCCTGCGTTTGGCTGCTGGTGGTGGAATAACTGGCGGGCAGGTTGTTGTCCTTCGATGAACTGGCAACGTCCGTCACCACGCCGGCAAATCTGCGGTCCTTGAACGCGTCCACTTCCAGCCACGCCTTCTGGCCGGGCGCAATGCCCACCACGTCCATCTCGCCGATGTCCACGCGCGCCTCCATCTGGTTCAGGTCCGAGATAACCATGATTTCAGTTCCGGCATTTTGAATGGTTCCCAGGACGCGCTCGCCGAGTTCGGAATTCAATTTGGTAATCGTGCCGGCCAGCGGCGAGACGATCGTCGTTTTGTCCAGTGAATCCTGCGTGCTGTCCACCGCCGCCTTGGCCACATTGACTTGATCATCGGCGCTCTCGAGTTGCGCCTAGGCCTCATCGCGCGCGGATTTAAAGCCGATGAAGTCTGATTCCGAAATCAGCTTGCGGTGGAACAATTCCTGGTTGCGGTCGTAGTCGGTCTCGGCCTTTTCCAGGCTTGCCACCGCCGACGCTTTGGTAGCGAGCTAAGGCTCGCAGCTCGCCCCCGGCTCGCGTTACCTCGCCGCCGAGGCTTTCAGGCTTGACCCTCCATCCCACAGGTGTTTACTACCCCCACGGGTGCCACACTATTGGACCGCCACCCGCCGCACTTTTCAACCGGCGTTTACACCGTCAGCGCCAGCGCAGTGATGACCAGCCCGATGGCCGAGAGGATGATGATTTTTCGGCGTTTTTTTGGTTTAGCCATGATGTTATTTATTCAAAAGACATCGTTGAGACAATAAAACCAAAGCAGGTGTAGCCAGACTCATCATGCCCACTGCTCCATGCTGACATTTACCCGACTAGCTATCATGCGGAATTTGTTCACGTGTGACTCTTCATTTGTTGCTAAACGTTTTACATATCTTGCTACCACATGTAAGTTATGCTCCGCTTGCTTATTGAACCCCTTGATTTTCGAGTATGGCGGCGGGCTGTCAGGAATTGACGCTCCAAAGGTTGTTAAGGGCGAACGAGGGTTATTTTGCGCTACCTCCTTTACTGCCTTATTAATTGGCTGCGCCTTTATTTCACTGGATCTGCGCAACTGCAACAAATGGCCGTCCTCATCTTTCACGGCACTGCTTTTAGGTTTGGCAGTTGAGCGATCAAATTCGGGCTAAAGTCTGAGGTGTCCTGATAAAAATAGGCAATCCGGCTTCCATCTGATTCCCAGGTTTGAAGATATAACATATCCGCAAACTTGATCCAGCGGGCTGAACCGTCAATAAACACTTCGTTACCACCCGCCGGCACAAGTGAAGAGTTGTGGTGTTGCGGCATGCCCCTATAAACAAATTCGCGCCCGGGCTCCAATCCTCCCCAAGTGCCATTTATTTTCAACACCGGGTCGGCTGCCAATGTCCAAAACGGCTTTGATGCTGAAATTTTGATTGGACTACGCGACTGAATGCCGTCAGGGAATGCCGGATTCTTCCACCACGTTATTCCACCAAAATATTGATAACCGATGTCCCATTGATTGTATGTAGGTGGAGGCTCATAAACTGGAAGTCCTCCAATATTCGGACAACTCCAAACACTTGGACTGTTCGACTGAACTATCAGATCGACTTGGGCTGCGGCCTCTGCTGAAGGAGCACTAAGGCAAATTTGAACAAAATAGGTGAAATTTGAGCCCTTTGCTGGTAATAGTACATCAGAGTTATCTCCCGCATACGCGTTGATTCCAATGGCGATCTGCCGCAAATTGTTCAGGCACGCAATGCGCTTCCCTCTCTCTTTTGCACTGCTCAACGCAGGCAGGAGTAACGCAGCCAAAATTGCTATAACTGAGATTGTCACGAGCAATTCGATAAGAGTAAAGCTTGCAAATTCGACCAGTGCCTGCTCGATATGTCCCTTCGACTTTTGCATAACAATAAGAATGATCGCTAATTGTTAAATTCAAGCCAGCGCTTTTCTGCTTCTTTCATCTGCTCGACATTCCAGTTTACGTGCCCAGAATTCTTCTCTACAATCAACTTGGTTTTAACGCCGTTGGATTTCGCCCACGACACAAACCCATCCACCCACGGCAAATTAGGATCCTGATCACCAGTCACGACCAGAACCGAAGGAACTTTTTTAGGGTCGAGCAATTCGAAAATAACACCACCCGCGGGATGATCGAGTACTACTCCGCTCCACAACTGTGGAGCCCGTTGCAGAAGCTTGCAGGCAATGGCAACCCCACTGCTGCGGCAGCCGATTGTGATTGCCTTCGGATCAATCGCCGGATTTTTCAGCAGTTCGCGGTATACATTTAACACATCCTCGGCGGCCCCCTCATCGTCGTCTTTCAGATTCGCGTAAGCTTTTCCATAACCGTCACACCCGCGGTAGTTTATATCTACGACGTAAGCGCCGAGGTTGGCCAGGAGTTGCGAATGTGCATTCCATACTTTCTGAGCTTGATCAGATCGCGGAGGTAGATTGATGAAAACTGGATGTTTCTTGAGTTTGCCAATTTCACGCGAAACCGCGTTTGTTCCAGTTACCGGCGGATGAATAAAGTATGTTATCCGAACGCCATCAGTGGACTCCACCTTATATTCTTGAGGCTCTGACAAATGACTAAGGACAAATTGGTTCGTCGTCCCGGGCACAACACATCGCAATGCGTGCGTGTTCAGGTTATATTCCCACACCCCTTGAGGCTCGATGCCTACAGAAGCCGCCGCATATATTTTATCGCCCGCCGCACTGACTTTAAAGCTAGACACGCTCCCCCGAACAAACAGGTTCGTGGCTTCGGATGCTTGCCTCGGCCTCACCGCGAGATAAAAATGGTTATCTTTGTTCCGGATGAAAGCATACCCCTCGCCGCTCTGAAGCCATTGACAACTGTATGTGTCCTCGTCATTCAATTTGGTGAGTTCTGTCGTCTGAGGGCTATATTTGTATAAATACCGCCAATTCGCACCTTTTGGCGTCGAACAGAATAGAAACATTTGATTTTGCGGGCTATAGCGAAGCCAGCGCCCAATGAAGTCGTCAAAATCCTGAGTGAAATGGCTTAAATCCTTGACCGGCGGATTGGCCGTTGAATCAATCGCGCATGAATGGATATTGCCCTTATAGCCGAAGGCGCCCACGTTTTCACCCATTGGCGCAAATTCATCTAAATAGGTTGTTGTTTTGTGATCGGTACGGTTTCTCCAATTTCCGACGTGTCTCTCCAGCGCATTGGACGCCTGCGGTTTCACCGCGAAATAATAATTGTCCTCGCCCAGCCAAACAAAAGTTCGCTCAACCACCCCCGTTGCGGAGGTCAATCTGGAAATGGAATTGTCTATGGTGTCATAAATCAGCGTAAATTCTGAGTTAACATCTCCGGCTGGGGCCTCAGATAAAGCCAGGAACCGGTCATCGCCAGACCAGCCGTAGGTATGGGGGGTTTCGTTAGTAATGGGTAACCGCGTGGTCGTAAGGGATCCCAAATTCAGTAAGAATGTGCCGCGCCCGGAGGTCGTCCCCCGAATGTATGCGAGTGTGCTGCCGGAATTGTTCGGGTTTAGCCACAACGGGTATTTTTGGACTGACATGACATTCTCAAGAAGGTTCTCAAGTTCTTGCGGCGATGTTAATTTTAGTAGCCTTTGGCTGGAGGTGGTCCCGTAATGATAGAAACAAAAAACCACCGCTGCCAGGATCACAAGAACCACCCCTCCGGCAAAAAACAACATTGTCAGCCTGGATTTCAAAGCCGTCATATTAATAAAGCCGTTTGCATGGTGGGACAGTATCCCCAATAACCTTTGAATCCGCGTGAAAAATGGTGAGGATACTTGTAGCCAAGCTGAAACGCGGTTTCCTTGACCGAAGAACCTTCGCTCAAGAGCTCACGGGCTCGTTTCAGGCGCTGCTCGGCCAGCCATACTTTAGGAGTCTTACCTGTGGTTTTAAGAAAATGCCGTTCCATTGTACGTACAGAGACGTTGCAAAGGTCGGCCAATTTTGTCACAGACCAGTTAGCCTTCCGCGCAAGCAGTAACCAGTCCTCAACATAATTCAAACGGGTATTCATAGTCCAAGCGCAGAAGGCAAAATTGAAACCTTTTGCTATTATAGGGCCGCATTGGCTCCCATAAATGGCGGGTGATTAGTGCCAAAGCCCGGAAGCCCGATGAAGGCCTCATTGCTTTTTGTTTGAATGTATTCACGAGAGTTTAATCCTTCATCGGATCATCCCTGATATTTTTTGTCACCGTCTCTCAAGCGTGTACGAACAAAGCAACTATGATGAAAGTATAATGAGAGGAATTACCTCCCGCCCGGGCAGGCTGCTTTTGCAAAGTGTCAATTCCCCGCCATTCATCGTTGTTCTCCGCTCCATCCACCGCTTACACCCCAACCAATGGGGATCGGCGTAATACAAACGGCTTGTAAACGACTACTCAAAGTTATGCAAGCGTTTTTTGAAATACCTATTCACAACACATTTTTTGCTATTCGCAGAGCAATTTTATTACACCACGGTATTGGCCCGCCCCCCATACACGTGCGCGGCCAGATTAGCCGTGCCACCATGCGCTAGGATGGGCCACGGCAGCCAGTTCATGTCCAAGGCGAAGTTGTGAATCCGCCGCAGATAAACGTTGGTCGAGTGGTCTGCCCCAGTTGAGATTTGGACAGTTTGAAAGGCCTGTTTAACCTTATGCAAATGAACCGCGTTTATCACCGCGATGCTGCCCAAGTGTTTCGTATCTTCTGTTGGGAAATTGGTGACACCAGCTATTAATGCTGCATAATCTGCAGCATACGGCGGAATGGGCAGGGTCGCCGCGCTAAACATGAAATTGCCTGCCGCATAGCGATTGGCCGGGCCCCGGTCAAGATGTCCGGGATACGAGCCGACACCGTTGTTGGCGTAACGGCTCAACCCTTCAAATTGAATCAGGCCGCCACCGTCATTCATCGTCCACGGTGGCGCATTTGTGACCTGTGGCGGCCAGCCGGCGTTGCCTTCCGGATTGTTGGTGTCGAATCCATAGGCCGCGATGGTGTAATTGCCGGGCAGCAACGTGACCGGCTTGGGCAATGGTTTGAATAGGCTGCCGCCAATCTGTGTGCCGGGGCTGGCGGCGTCAAAGGTCATAGTTTCCAACAGCGTGCCCGCAGTGTCGCCGCTGCGTTCATAGAGTTGAACGGTGAGCACCGTGCCGTCCTGAACCCCATTGCCGCCGCTGTCGAAAACGCCCAACTGGGAAATCGTGATGGGACTGATCACTTGAAAATCGTTCCCAACACTCAAACCGGGTATGGCTTGATTGCCCGCCGTTCCGGGCGGAATGGTGTAGGCGATAAACGTGGGTTGCGCTC
>Ga0116111_1002514_pt1 | contig 11080 bp, 11 predicted proteins | sample June2015DPH_8_10_FD_89720 | JGI IMG/M metagenome (GOLD analysis project Ga0116111, IMG submission 89720) | Peatland microbial communities from SPRUCE experiment site at the Marcell Experimental Forest, Minnesota, USA - June2015DPH_8_100 | ecosystem: Environmental > Terrestrial > Soil > Wetlands... | reverse complement strand
TTTTCTACTGTTGAAGCAGCCATAATCCGAAAGGATTTAAAAGCGTTCACTAGGCGTCGAGAGTTGATTCCTATTTTTATCTTGCCGATAATTATAATTATTTTACCTCTCTTGGAATCACAAGGTATAATCAACGGGGGTGCATCAACAGCTACCCCAATTTTGGTTGGAGTGATTTTTCTGTTACCTGCTGCATCTATGGCTATGCTGTTAGGAGAGATTTTGATAGGTGAAGAAGGACAAGCGGTATGGAGAATTTACGCTTCACCGATTTCACCCAAGAACCTGGTTAAAAGCAAATATTTCTTTGTAACACTCTTTTCAACCATTATTTTACTAGCGGCTGGAATTGTTGGAATTGCATTTTACCATCCTTCTCTACGAGAGACTATTATAGCTTTCATTGAAGCCTTTTTCGTAATTTTGGCTGTAAGCTCGATTTCACTTTCTATCGGCTTCAAAGGAGCTGACTTCTCACAAACCCGTAGAGCAAGAATGGTGCGTCAAGAATGGACATATGTAAGTTTCATTGTCTGCGCCATTGCTGGAGCCGCGGTACTGGCGCCTCTGGTACCGTATGTGATAGCTTCCCTCGCTCCATCTTTTATTCTTGGTTTAACAGCTAGTTCATTTAACCTTGCCATTTCCGTTATCATCAGTGGAGTCATTTCTTTAATCATTACCGCAGTTTTCTATCGGATAAATATTGGCAGTGCACAAGACCTTTTGAGAAAAGCTGAGGTTTAAAAGAAATGGGCTTAAGCAACTTAGCCTTTGCCTATTTTCACTGTAGGTGAACAGTCAAATTTAAAAGCATATAGCGAGACAACGTTAACTTGGCTGTGTGATGCTGTGGGTAATGAGGGGAAGGGAACGATATTTAGGCGAAAAGACGATAGATACCTGCTTTATCTGCCTGTTCGCGTGGTAGATGACAGCATGTTTCCATTAAAGTGTAATAGTTCAATGCCTGTTAAAGTTAGTTTTAGCCTTAATGATGGCAAGTTGATTGTGGAGAAGTGGAAAGAGCAAAAACCCTAGAATTTTCTGTGAGGCGGTAACTTTTATCTAACAGAGACAGCATTTGTTTTTTTGGTGACATGTTATGAAAGATTTATCTGTAAAGAGCCCAGCGTTTGAATCGGGCAAGCTTATTCCTAAAAAATACACTTGCGACGGACAAGATATCAATCCGCCACTAACAATCGAAGGTACACCTAAAGAAGCGAAAACGCTTGTTTTAATAGTAGATGACCCTGATGCGCCAAGCGGCACGTTTGATCACTGGATTGTCTGGAACATTCCCTCCTCAGATAGTAAGATAGGTGAAAACACTGTGCCAGGAACAGAAGGGATGAACGGCGCAAGACAAATGGGGTATTTTGGTCCTTGTCCACCTTCAGGCACGCATAGATATTTCTTTAAGGTTTACGCTTTGGATACGGAGCTTAGTTTAAGGGTCGGCTCAAAAAAGAAAGATGTCGAAAAAGCCATGCAAGGCCACATTCTAGCTAAGGGCGAATTAATGGGGCTCTACAGCAGGTAAACTTGCCGGGAAAAGTTTCGATGTACGTTGAAGTGTAAGTTCAGGCTTGAAGTTTCTCTTTTTGTTTTATTAGCGATACCTATTCAAATGTTAAGTTGTTTAGTGATTCTTGTAGCGGTTGGTTGGCACCTTTGAACCGCAAATACGTTATATTGGCTGCAGTGTTGCTTATCGTGTTGATTTCTCTATCGCTTTTTTTCACGGCTAACATGTTTAGCAAGCATACTTCAACTAGGCCATTTTATGTTGGCGTTGAATTTGCTTACGGCAATCAATTCAGTCAACTTAAAGCCTTAGTAGATCAAGTTAAAAATTACACAAATCTCTTTGTCATAGGCTCAGTTGGTTTAACATTTAACAGAACAGCCTTGGATGAATCCTGCGATTATCTTTTTAACTCAGGATTAAATTTCATCGTTTTGATCACTAGCTATCCCATGTACAATAGTTCTAACGGTTATCCACCCGATAATACTATTTTTGATTGGATGTATAATGCAACGCAGAAATATGGCGACCGGTTATTGGGCTTCTATAGGTTTGATGAACCTGGCGGAAACCAGTTAGATGATGGAACGTTTATGCTTATCAAAAACAATACTCTCAGTTACGCTGAGGTAGCTAAGGATTATGTTGGGAACCTGTCAAGTTTAGTGAACTATTATGCTACCTTCGGTAATAATACTAGCTTAGGTAGAGCTAAAATATTCACTTCTGACTATGGACTTTACTGGTTCGATTACGACGCTTCATACAGTACTGTTTTCGCCGAGTTCGTTGGAAACCAAAGCAGACAGGGCATTATCGCACTGGCCAGAGGCGCCGCACAATCTTTCAACGAGGATTGGGGAGTTATAGTTACCTGGAAGTATGACCAGCAGCCGTACCTTGAGTCTGGAGACGAATTATATGCTGACCTGTCTCTGGCTTACAGCGCTGGAGCTACTTACTCCATAGTTTTCAGCTACCCTAACATCACCACTTATGGCACTTTAACGGCGGCCCTTTTTGAAGCTTTGCAAAAATTCTGGACTGCCATCCATACCAATCCCGGCAGCTTTCCTTCCAGCCCCGCCGAGGTAGCGTATGTTGTACCTGCAGATTTCGGGTTTGGCTTTCGCAACGCGAAAGATACAATCTGGGGTTTATTCCCAGCTGACAACTACACGTCAACTCAAAAAATATGGGACGACACCCAAGTCTTACTAGCCATATACGGTGACAAATTAAACATTATTTATGATGACCCCGAAATTATTGGGCCAACATTGAACAATTACGTCAAAGTTTTTTACTGGAACCAAACAGTAACTTGATTTTATAAAGTAAAGTACCGGATCGTCGTCTTCTTTAGAAACGCAAATGAACGCAAACAAACGCAGAAAGACGCAGAAACACGCGAATAAACGCAGAAAAACGCAAAACACGCAACCTGTAAACAAAACAAACCCCAAACCAAAAAAAACAAGCCAAAACACAAAAAACAAATTTTAAAAAAAGGCAGTTTAGATAAGCCTTTAAACGTAAGTACAACATTTAAGCAACAAGTCTGCCTATTCATTGAAGTTAGGAGGCGCTCGGGGTATTGGAAGAGAAAGCAAGCAAGTCAAGTCCTAAGCCTATAGTAGGTTTGCCTTCGCTTGATGCGTCGGGGCTAGCTGAGTTTATCCGTTTTGATTGTTGCCCCCGTTACTTTAAACTTCGATTTGAAGGTGACGAGGAGAGTAGCCACAAATGGCCTGAGGCTTTCAAACCGCTAAGTCCCTTGCTGTATGGTGCAGGTAAAAAGATAGAAGAGAAGAAAGTGCAGGAATTAAAAGCAAAAGCTGCTGACTACCGTGACTTAAGCGATTTTAACCCGAAGACAGACGATTGGGAGAGCGCTTGGACAAAAACTCTTCAAACCATAATGGAACTTCTTGAATGCTCACTTTCTGCTAAAACGGAGACCGCGTACAAGCCTGTTTTGATTTATCAAGCCCCTATGAAGGGGCATATTGGCGTGTGGGACATAAAAGGCATAGCTGACCTAATTGGTATATGGCCAAGCAAGAATGGCAAAGTTAAAGTCCGCATTTTTGAAATAAAATCTTCTTGGAAGGAGCAGACGGCTCACCGTATACAAGTTGCAATTTATGTGCTGTTGCTTACCAAAGGCTTAGGTGACTTCTCGTCTAATGTTGATTTTGAAGGATGTGTGATTAACAAAGAATCGGATTTAGAGAAGCTTGACGCTGAAAGTCTTCCGCCCTTTAGACTTGAGCCGCTAATCCAAGATGTTCAAAGACTTCTTAGCGGAAACGGCGAACTTTACCGAATCCACCAAACTGCCCTCTCGGAAGTGGCGTATCAGCTCTCTTGGCGATGTGATAACTGCGGCTTTAACGAATGTTGTGTTGTTCGTGCAATAGAAAAAGAGAGTGTTACACTGCTTAATTTGACTCGAGGGGAGCAGAAGGCACTAAAATGTCATGGGATTTTACGGCTGGAAGACCTAGCAAAGTTAAAGGCGGTGCCTAATTCAGAGGATCAGCGCCCCTACAACTTTAAGAAGATTCCAGCCTTAGACCCGCAAAAAGTCCAGTTGTTGTCTGCTGATCCCGTAGTAGGAGCCAAGCTTGATAAAATAATTCAAAGGGCTCAATTCATGTTATACGGGATACGACCCACTAGTCCATACGTAAATAAGGTTAGAGCGATGCCATGGCTCACAGGCAGTGGTTATGGAAATTTGCCTGAAGATAGCCCCCAGCTTGGTGCAGATACGGCGCTTTCGTTTAAACCTGATGGCATGATCCGAGTGTACTTCCATATTGAATGGGATTACATGCTTGATATTCTTTCTATGATTAGCGCTAGGGTAAGCTGCACACGGTACAGGGGACAATCAATAAGCATATCAAAAATTATCAATAGTCTTCCAGATCAACGAGAAAAATGCTTCGATGAGGAAAAAAACATGCTAGAGGCGTTTTTTGCAGACGTTGCTAAGGCTATTAATGATGTAGCCTTGGAGGTTGGGAGTCCAGATGAGGCTCCGATTCACCTTTACTTCTATACCCGACGCGAGCGGGATCTACTTATGGATGCAGTACGGCGTCAACCTTCTTTAATGACCGCCCGCGCAGTGCGAGACCTTTTGGGTCTTAGGCAAGCAATCGATCAACCTATGTTTTCCATTTTACAAGACGAAATTGTATCAAGAAAAGCTGTGGGGTATCACAGCACAGGGCTTTTGCCTGTTCTTAAGCAATGTAGCTTTTTTGATGTTAACCAATGGGTCGTTAAACGCAAAGATGGATCACTTTTAGATCTACGTTCAGTTTTTCGGGATGGCTTCTTTAACTTTGAACTGCCTTTCACACGAACTCCAACAGGTTCTATTTCATTTATACTTGGACGCGAAGATGTAAGACACAAAGAAGGCTATTATCCTGCGCGCGCCCGTTTTGGAAACCAAATTCCAATTGAATATTTATGGGCTACCAAAGGTCGGCTTGACAGTAGCCAAGGAAAAGGCTTTCTTGAAAAATTTATGATAGAGAAACGTATGTGGTGCGATTACCCACATAAGACGCGAAGAATCAGCGACGAGGATTTAACCCTGCTTGGTGCAAGGCTTTGCTTGGCTCTTGAACATATAGAGCGGTGGCTGACTATACGCAATCGACGCTTAGGCAAAAAACCAATAGATATCCCCAAAATCCCCGAGTTCACATTGGGATATGCAACGCTGGAGAGAAGTTGTAGGGAGTTTTTGGATTTGGAGTATTTTGCCAAGCGCCAAGAATTATATCAGCATTACGTTTTGCTTCCATCCCAGCGGGTAGCCACTGGTCGATCAGTAATTTTTGAATGTTTAAGCGCTGAGGAGGCGGATCGGGATTTTGTAGTTAGAGGCAAAATGATTTATGATGATCTTGGGTTACCAAAATCAGAGTGTATTGTTAATGCTTGCAGAGTCAAGGGATCTGACGATTCAGGCTCTGGCGATTGGATGGTTGCAACTGAAATCAGAGTAAATGAGCAGGGACAGTTCGAGGAAACTAAGCAAAGGTCACCTTCACAAGTAGAAAAATCAGCTCGCGTTATCGTTGAAAAAGTTGATTTAAGAAAAATGGAGCTAACTATTAAAGTGGTCAGTTGGCCCAGCGGCAAAAGTAGGCGTTATAGTACTTGGCATGATCTTCCAACTACTGACAAAGACAAAGCTAGAAATAGTAAACACATGCAGCTCTTTGAAGTGGGACGCAAGTATATTTTAGATGAATTAGCAGATGATATTATTTCGGAGCGGGCAGCTAAATGCCTTGACTACGCAGCCAACAACGAGTTATATTGCTTGCTGGAAGGGTTTTTGGCGGGTACAAACAAACCTTCAGAACGCAGTGGGTTAGCTAAGCAACATGCGAAGGCTTTCTTAGGTTGGGTTGAACACACAATCTTTCCACCTAAACCAGAACAGAACCGTTTCATTGACCACGTTTTTGGCAAGGAACAAGTTGTTATGCTTCAAGGCCCACCGGGCACAGGTAAAACTGAAACTTTACAGTTAGCAGTGCTTGCGCATGTTGCCTCACATAATGCAGTCGGCAGGTGCCATGTGTTGATGGTGGCGCCTACCCATAAGGCGATTCATGAATTTGTTAACAAACTAGCTAAGTCTTGGCGAACTTACAGCAAAGAAGGCGGCAGTGACTTAGCAGATCTTAGAATTTATCGGGTTCTAAATAATGTTGTTTCTTCAGTTAAAGCCATTGACGGAGTGAGATACGTTAATTACAACGAAAATGAAGAGGTAGTTACAGAATTAAAAGATGCTTTATCAAATCAAGATAAGCTAGTTTCTGATTCAACTAGTGCTTTTCCTCTGGTTTTATGTGTAACGCCGCCTGGCTTGTATGGTCTCATGAAAAAAATTGGAGGCAAGGAGCCATCTTGGGACGAAGGCTTCTTTGACTTACTAGTGGTTGATGAAGCAAGTATGATGCGGCTTCCCGAGTTGATTCTTTCAGGCGCATTTGTCAACAAGAATGCTCAGATTCTGGTGGCAGGAGACCACCGGCAGTTGCCGCCAATTCAATCGCATAATTGGGAAAAAGAAGATCGGCGAACCATTGAGGAGATGGCTTCATTCTTATCGGCTATGGATTTCCTTCGTTTACTACGTCAAGAAGACCTAGGGATTGACCATGTTAAATCTCTGCATAAGGCTGATATTCCTACCGAACGGTTAAGCGAAACCCACCGATGTCACCAAGTAGTTGCACAGTTTCTAAGAGAATGGGTATACCACAAAGACGGGATTGATTTTCGTTCTGACCAAACGCAAACTCTATCGTCTGTGGCTCCTTTAACAGAGGGGTTGAAAGTTGTTTTGGAGCCAGAGAATATTTTTGTCCTAGTTGTCCATGACGAGACGGAGAGTTTTCAGTCAAATTTAGTCGAGGCAAAGATTGTCGACGCACTAGTCCGTAGTGGTGTAAAGTCGGAAGGCGTGGGAGTAGTTACTCCGCACAATGCTCAACGAGGAGTGGTCAAGAATTTGCTACTTGACGGCTACGAAAATGTACGGGTTGATACGGTCGAGCGGTATCAAGGCGGAGAAAGCGACTTCATAATCATATCCTCAACTGTAAGCGACCCCGACTACGTACGCACAGAAAGTGACTTCTTGCTAAACTTAAACCGCATAAACGTCGCCATTTCCCGAATGAAAAAGAAACTTGTGATCGTTGCAAGCCGATCAATTTTTGAATTTATGCCTCAAGACGCCAAAGACTACGATAAAGCCCTCCTCTGGAGAGGCATAGCCCAAACCGTAGGCTTCACCGCAAACTCTAACCCAAAATGGAAAGGTTCACTGTCTGACTTTTTAGGGAAAACCGCTCAAAAGGTTGAGGTTGAAGTTTACGCTAAACCCAGCAGTAACGAGATTTAGACGTGCACGATAAATAAGAAGCTTATCAAAATCGCTTAAAATTTTGTGCTGTTGGCTCTGGAATAATTGTTAAATAGTTCGAGGCGGAAGGTGTGAGCAAAGATGAAAAGGGAGCAAATTGCGGGTTACTAACGATTCGCCTCAGGCTTTTGCTGATGGTTCTCTTGAAGACAGAGTTAAAGCTCAGAAGGAATTAGTTGAGAAGCTTAAGGTTCAATGGAAGCTTTTGTGGAGTGAACGCTTCAACGATAAGGTGAGAGCTGAGGGAGTTTCGGTGAGCGATTATGCGTCTTTGAGTGTGGAACAGGGCACCATTATTCACGCAACTAGGGATTTTAAGGCACCAAGTTTTAAGGAGATTCTTGAGAAACATATCGTTGAAAATCTTGATCGTGTCGTTCAACCAGATGTTCATGTCGGAGGCTGGAATAAATTCGTAAAAACCAAAATCACCAGTCGCGAGCCTCAGAGAAACAAGCGTACTTTGGCGTATGTTCCTAAGAAGCGGGAAGTTCAACAGCCTAAGAAAGGCGGGCGCGGTTGGCTTCACGCAACATGACCGTTTAGCTGTTAAAGTTGTTTTACTTGAAATTTTAAATGTTGTTAAATTCTCTTTAGGCTGAAGGAATAGTGTCCCGTGGGTTGATGCTGTAAGCACATTTTACGCTCAGACTAGTTGATGCTCAATTTCCGAGGCAATTTCAACATAGCAATCAATTGGAGTTTGCGTACGGTTTAGAACTTTAAACCTGCTCTCGAAAGCCGTAACCAAATCGTCTGCCAGCAGCATCTGAAATTCTTTGGACAATGGCTGCATTGTTTCACCAAGAAGAGCTAAGATTTTATTTTCAAGTTCTTTTCTACTTTTCGGGTCTAAACATTCTTTCATAAGTTCTCCTCAAAAACAATACAAACAAAGTAATTTAATTAATTTATTACAACAAAATATGAATCCACAATCAGCTTCAAATTCAACTTTAAACGACCCACCTAACTGGGTTAAGGGTTATCTGCGCAGACATCCTAAGGAACTGGAAAGTAAAGTCAAAGGGTTTCGACGTCGAAGTAGAACCAAATCACCTCATAGAACGCAATGGCTTCAAAACAGTTGAAGTACCCATAAGATATTGAGAAAGAATATGTGAAAAAAACTAAAAATGAAACATGGCGCAACCATTCTAAAAAGAATACTCTTAGAAACCATCCACTAGCTAATACGACAAAAAACCGAGGCATCAGTCAACTCGAAAGGTAACTTAACGAACTGGAAAAACAGCAACCAAAAAAATCGATTAGGTTGTTTACTGTGTTTGTTTACTGTTGTTCTTCGCGTACAACACAAATACCGCAAACTTTGACACAGAGGACGCAAAATCTTATGAACTGAAAACAGATTTTTGAACCGATTATGTGAAAACTCAAGTATAGCTGCATATCAGTTGTTACCAATCAACATTCAGAATGGTTAACTGAACCTTTCACCAATACATTGTAAGGGAAATTTGAAAAGGGCAGAGGATGAATCGTGGTTAAGAAAGAAGTTTTGTTTTGTACAACGCTCATTCTTATAGGCACTATAGACTGGCTAACAACCATCATAGGAATAGTCTTCTTTGGAGCAACAGAAACCAACCCCCTGCTCGGCGGATTAACACAATCAAACATGCTTATCTTCAGCGCCGTAAAACTCTCAGCAGTCATACTTGCAGGACTCATTTTCTACAAAGCCGAAACCAAAACAAAAAGCTCTAACCAGGTTTCACCTTTCGCAAAAAACCTCCTAAACTCAGGATACGTCATATCACTCTTCACACTCGCAGCAGTAGTCACAAACAACATAACCGCAATCGTCAAAGTAGCATAAACACCTATCCGAAAAACCAATTGCCACTGTATATGCTAAATAAGCATCAGTTCAAACTGATGGGCAAGTTTTGGGGGAAAAAATGGATGGAGAGAGTTTGTTTTAACCTAATTGTGCCGGTGATGCATATTTGAACGCTGAAGCTTGTGACGTCAGATATGCTTGAGGATACAGTCAGGGGTTTGTGCCGCCGATGTTTATATTGACGCTGAAGCTTGTGATGTCAGATATGCTTGAGGATACGGTTAGGGTTAGGGTTGCGGCTGTTGATGCTCCGGGCTGGAGGTCTGTGCTTTGTGGGTTCCACGTTACGGTTATTGGCCCATTCGCGCTCGCTGGACTCCAGCCACTCGTCGTCATGTTCAGCGACAGTGAAAGGCCAGTGCTGGTGTTTTTGACGTAGATTGTTTGAGTGGTGGTTCCTCCCGCGGTTAAGGTTCCCCAGTTTATGGAACTCAGGGAAGTGGTGCATGCGCTGTTAGAATACACGGCTAAGCCTGCTGATGTGGTCACTGTACCGGTGGCAGGCACAGTTGTAGATGTGGTGATGGCTGCAAACGTGGTAAGTGCTAAAGCTATTCCAATTATGACTAATGTTACTACTGCGGTTGTTATTGAGAGTTTTCGTTTTGCCATATTTATTTCCACAAATAAAAAAATTGTATATTAAGTCTTAATAAATGTTATTGTGTATGTGAACAACACAAATACTGAACAACACAACACCAACCCAGATACACAAAGCACTATTCCTAGCTCAGTAGCGCGCGAGAGAGATGCATTTTTTGTAATTTTTTGTTCAGATTGTTTTGGGTTGCTTTTTTGAAGCAAAGCTTAAATTGTTTGCTGGCTGCGTACAAGAAAGTACACAAAAGGACAAGGAAGTACGAGGAAGTACAAGGAAGAACAAGGAAGTATTTTCGCGTCTCCCTCAGTATACTAAAAAGGAGGCAATGTTTAGGTTGCCGTTAAGTCAAAGGGTTAGTTTCAAAACGGTGTTGCAGAAGCAGAATCGCCTGCAGGTTCCTAAGCTGGTACGATGGGAGTATAAGCTGGAGTCGTCCGAGGTCTTAAAAGTCACCGTGACTATCGTCGGTTTCTTGGGCGTTAGAGAGAGTTTTTTGGTCAAGATGCAAAAAAATGGGCGGATACGTATTCCAGATTTGACAATGGCCTTGTTGAAGCGGGATCAGCCAAGCCTTGAAGGGTGCGTTATGGAAGTTACCCTTGAACCAGCATAACACATACAATCAATAGACGATAAACATCAAAGCTTTTGATGAAAAAAAGTTCACCCGCACCATTGCGTTGGGATTTGCAACTGCTTTCGGACTTGCTATTTTGATTTTTCCTTTCGTCTGCTTTCTTAATAATCCGCAGCAGTGCTTATTACATTGTAAACATATATGACTCATAAGTGGCAAGGAGGATGCGGAAATATGGCGATAGAGGAAAAAAGCAAAGACGAATATACGACGATTCGACTTCCAAAAGAGCTCATGGACGAAGTAAGAAAGTTGGTAGGCGTCCGAGGCTTCAGAAGCTCATCGGAAGTCGTCAAACAAGCCCTGCGGGAATACTTAGATGAATGTTACCGAAGAGGCATAATTCAATGAATGACCGCAACCTTACGGTTGCGGTATCTTCAGAAAAATTATGGATGCTTAGATTGTTCTATGTAGCGTTTGATTGTTTCAGCATTGACCTGGCCAATTGAACGGTAGAATTT
>Ga0116111_1002508_pt1 | contig 11110 bp, 19 predicted proteins | sample June2015DPH_8_10_FD_89720 | JGI IMG/M metagenome (GOLD analysis project Ga0116111, IMG submission 89720) | Peatland microbial communities from SPRUCE experiment site at the Marcell Experimental Forest, Minnesota, USA - June2015DPH_8_100 | ecosystem: Environmental > Terrestrial > Soil > Wetlands... | reverse complement strand
TCATCTATACAAACCAACGAAAAACAGAAAAGAGAAGCTATACGGCCGCCGTTTGCCATGGGCGCAGGGCCTTCCTGGAACGGCTAACAGATTGAAAGTGTAAGCCGAAGACAGCCACAAACGCAGACAAAGCGTGTTCTTCGAGAACGAATTTGGAGCTGATTAATGAGATAGGAGCCGTTCCGTATATTCCTTTCAAGAAAGGAACGACCGGAAAGGCGAAGAACGCGCCGACGTGGAAAAAGATGTATCACTACTTCGAGTTCAAGAATGAAGAATTCGTAGAGCACTACCACAAGCGCAGCAACGCCGAAACCACGTTTCATATGATAAAAAGCAAGTTTGGGGACGCCGTGAGAAGCAAGACTGAGGTTGCTCAGGTTAATGAAGTGCTGCTAAAAGTGCTATGTCACAACATCTGCGTGGTTATTCAAGAAATGTTTGAGTTGGGGATTGAGCCGAGTTTCTTCGGCTCTTAAACCTCTTTTTCTTTTTTATTTTGCAAAGCCTTGTAGAACAATAGCTTTTTGTATCTTCATTTGGCATTCATGCAGCGTTAAAAAACCGAGGAAGTCAAATGGCAGACAGCGAGCGGTTGGTAAAATTAAGCGGGGAAAGGGGTGAATTGAATGAATGGAAATGGTGGAGCTCTCGAAGTAACTTCAGTCTTTTCAGGGTCGTAAAAATAGACGACAACTATTTTTTGAAGTCGCCACGGTTCAAGCAAAAGAACCGTGAAGAAGTGCTAGAAGAACTGGAGAGAATGCGTCCGGTAATTATGGCTTTTGCAAAGATGCAAAAGTTGCGCACGCTCTTCATTGGATTTGAGGGCGTTTACAATGAAGTGGGAGAACCAGTCGTTCCTGTAGACGAAGACGGGCGCCCTATTATTACAGTAACATCGGGACCACCCGCAACGATGTACCAAAGGTATTGGAAGGAAAATGGTATATTCCACATGGGGTGGTATCAGGCCGATATGGAGGCTGATATGGAGTATATAGAACACGAAATTGGGCCCGAACCCCCTAAGATGATGACAGACCTTATACCGGGTTGGGCAGATACCGTGCTTGAATTGGACGTGATGATACAAAAGGGACAACAGCTCGATAATGCGCTCAACCTACTTGAAAAATGCCTCGACGACCCGGAAGTGCGTCAAACCTTCTCCTATTTTGCAGACACGCCAAATTGGTTTAACCTTTACAGCACCTATGAAATGATTAAGTTTGACGTTGATGGAAGCTTGAAAGAATACGATTTTGATAGTAAAAAATGTAGGATTATTAGGAATAGCTGGGCACAACAAGATGAGCTAGAAGGATTCAAAAGGGCAGCGAACGACCCTCATTCGGACGGTAATCCAAGACATTCATTGGCGTACTATAACGATAAAAAGAAACGAAAACGAGAGAAAAAGAAGAAGCCCGCCTCTTTTGACTTGTTTAATCAGCAGCGACGGAAAAAGACACCACTCATGCACTCATATGAAGCGAATGCACTTATGACGAGGATTTTTCGCAACTGGTGCAAATGGAAAGGCAGTCAGTGTGAGGTGAAAAGGCTTCTCCTCTCCGCCGCATTAGCGGCTCTCGCCATTGATTATACCTCTTCATCATATAACCATTCTGGAAAGTAACTAGACGCCCCTTCATCGTTAAAGCAGAAAAGCAAGCCCACAAATACATCTTCATCTGGAAGTGGTATATCCACCCCATAAGTAAATTTGATACTTGCTTCTAAAGTCCTTTTTACGTTGTCCCACTCCTCCTTCATCCATTCATCTAATTCAATACAGATTTTCATTTTTTCACCTCCTGTCTCTTAGGTTATTGCAAAAAAATTCGGAAAGCTCCGCTAGCTCGGCAACCGCGTCGGGAAAAAGTCCGAAAAAAAGGCGCGTGTTGCAAAAGTCGGTTGTCTGTTGCATAAGTCGGCGACCCCCCGTCAGAACGCCGCATTCTGCCACGTCTGCGGTTCCCGCTCTTTCATTGCCTGTTCTAGCTCGGTTATCCTATCGGTCAATTCGCCTGTTTCAAATAGTTTTATTCCAACCTGGATGAGCTGCGCCATCGCTCGGCTGCGCTTATCCGCCTCCATCTCTGCGGCCAACAGCTCATTGATACAGGCAAGCATCGCCCTCTTGAGGTCATCAGGCGTTAAGGTTACATCCAGGGTTAGTACTACTTTAGACACAGCAGCTTCGTCAGAGCGCCGGTTTCGCGCCCAATTCCGCTGATATTCTCGTTGCTTGGCTTTCGATTTATACGGGCTCATTGAATCCTCCTACCCGCCGGGGCTTCGCCTTCTCAAGTATCTCCCTGGCAGTCTCGACAAACTCAGCAGCCGCCTCTACCTTTTCGGTTATGCCAACCTCGTCGCTCTTGAGTGCGTGACCTGTTACATGGGCACAGATAGACAACAACGGCAACCGCTTAACGTCGCCTTTCATCTTTGCTGGTGCTTTCATTTTTGTAGTATCTCCTCGTTGGTACGGTCGCGGTGCTCTCCGGTAATTTGTCAATTTGAATTTGGATTAGCCTTTATTCGTCAAACCGCGCCAATTTTGAGGCGGTAACCGCTCGGTAACCAATTTGAAAAATAAATAGGTTACCGATTCGCGCCCCTGGCGCTGTCATTTTTACGAAATGATAGGCTTCCCTACCTGGTAACCTAAGTAACCTATTATGAGCACATAAGAGAGCCGCGTACATGTAGTTCGATATTTTTTCATTTACGTTGCTCTTATAGTACCAGAATAGGTTACTTAGGTTACTAGATAGAAGAGCCGCTCTTTTCGTCATTTAACTTCCGTGAGTGCCTCTAATCGGTAACCTATTCGTTTTTTCATAGGTCACCCAATAGGTTACTTTTGCTCTGTGGCTTCCGTTCGTCCTTATCGTCACTGTCTGAGCCTAGAATCCTTATTGGGTCAATCCAAAGCAGGCGTTTAGCCTTGCCCTTTATCTTCTTCAGCATGCCAGTATGGTAGTCATCGGGGTCACCCTCAAGAAGCCTCTGCTCTTTCATCCGCCTGTAAAGCGTGCTTTTACTGAACGGAATACTCGCGCCCTGGTCCCGGGCCAACTTCTGGGCCTCGGCATAGGCGACGGACGGCTCAAGGTAAATCGTGGTTTCGTCTATCCATCCGATACAGGGGCCTTGCGCTATCCACGTTTGCACGAGTGGCTCATCTTGCCGTGACCGCTCCCGTCCGTATATCCATCCAAGCACGCGAGGCTCAAGCGGAGCAAGCGGCACATCGTTCGTCATAACGTCGCACAAGTGGCCGCGCCCGCTCGTGAGCAGCGCGGCCATAAGGTCGATAAACTGCGCTGTTGGCTCTTCACTCCGGATGTATGAGCCCTGGTACCAGCCGATAGTCAGAAGCGCGTCTTCGCATATCTTCGTCAGTTCATCAGCTTGCTCGCGCTCAATCGCTCTGACATTGACAGCGTAGCGCATAAACACCTCAAAACCTATGAAGACGTCAGCAAGGGCTCCAGGTGTTTGTGCGTGCGCTCCACTCTCGCGCAGCTTTTCTAAGTACTCCATTCGCTTTTCAATGAACCGTTCCTTTAACTCGCCGGAATCCTTGAGCGCATCAATCTGCGGAGCGAGCCACATGATAAAGTCAGATATGACGCGGGCGTACACACCGTTGGCCGCTAGTTCTTGCGTTTCCGTTAACCAATCAAGGTTTATATCGCCGTCTCGGAGCTCTCGAATGAGCATGCGACCGCGCAGGCTCTGACCCATCGGCACGTCCTCACCACTTGACGAGGGGAAGGCCCGGGAGTAATACGTCGGAGCAAACTCGCTGTTTGCTCGCAGTCGTCCGCGTCCTTGCTTGTTGGCGTGCCCTCTAAAAACGCGGTCCGCTTTGGTGTGTGCCTTCAGTACTTGCGTGGCGTTACCCTGTGGCTTAAAGTCGTCAATCTCGCAAAGGGCATCCTTGAATACGTACAGAAGCCGCTCGATTTGGTTCTCTGTGCTTGACCAGTTGCCGGGCAGCGTGCCCGCATCGAAGCCAGCACCATAAAACGCCTGGAATACGGCCTTATAAGCGGTCTTCCGGACGCCCGTTTTACCGGCCATGAAGTCACTCGTCGTTATTGGCAGGACCTCATTAAGTGGCGCCCGAAACACCTTTGCGACATCAAAATAAGCGCACCACTCCGGTAGTAAGTCAAGGAGTGTCGCATCATCAAGTATCGCTAGGACGGTTTTAACGTCCTCAATTCGTGCGTCTCTCGTCTCAGAAGGACCTGGTAAATCAAAGATTGCGAGCCGAGTATCGTTAAATTCGACGTCAATCTCAGCATTGAGGCCGTATTTATTGATAGCACCGCCTGCATGAAGATAATGCCAGGCTCCGTCAATCTTGCGCCATCCTGCGTGCGAGTAGACATAACGAGCCCCATACCCTTTCTCGTTGCTCAAAAACTGAATAGCGGCGCGTGTGTGGTCTTTGATATACGAGCCAACATGGATAACGGCGCGGCCATCCCACTCTGAGACCCGCTCCATACGTGGGAAGCTCTCAGCGCGGACTACGATATGAGGCAGCGGTGCCTTAGTGTTGAGCGCGCCGTCAATCTCGAAGTATTTGCGCTGTTCGGCTCCGTCGTCGTATGTTATTGCTTGTGTTATCTGAGCATTGAAGTTTGAGAGTGGTACGGGATTATATTCGAGGTCGCCGTATTTGTTCTTTTTAACTGAGGTATAAGTGAGCCGTCCACCCACGACGCTGTACGGGTGCTTGCTCGCGTTAGCATCATCAATAGCCGCTTCTGCTGCTTCTTCCCGTCGTAAGTACTCGTCGTTATCCATCGTGCGCCGCACCCGTCCCGGCGCTCGTCGCCTCTGCTCTATCTGCCAAATACTCAACCACCTTGCCAATGGCCGTAGCTGCTAGATACAGTCGTTTTGAAGCGCCCCGGTCAGTCTCGCCGGTCAGCTCACCCTTGATATCTTCAAGTACACCTTCCAGGCGGAGCCTAAGAAGGTCAACGCTCGTCGCTGCGCCCTCGGCATGGGAAACTATAAGTTCCTTGCTGCCGTCTTTATGTTGAGGGGCGTAAAACCTTTCTCTCCCTATCATCGCGATTCATTCTCCTTGTTTTTTCAATTTTAGAAGTTTTAAAAGCTCAGCTCGTCAGTTTCAAGAGACGAAGCGTGCGCTTATGCCGCTCAAAATAACAAAAAACTAATATAGTTCGGTGATAAACAGCTCATTGTAATATACCCATATTACATCCTGCGCGCGTCGTGCTCCCAACACGACCGCTTCTTTTTCACAGTTTTATAATCATCAACTCATTCTCACTCAGCTTCGCCCTTCGTCAGTCGCTTTCGCGGCTTCCACGCTCCGCGCTTGGCTTCCCTCCGTTCTTCTCGCTGCCTAATTGTGTGCGCCGACGACGCACAGCGCGCATTTTCAAGCAAGTGCTCAATCGCGCCGGCAAAGCTTATGGGCTCGTTTGTCGCTGCCTCAAGCTCCATAGTGTAATCAAGGAGCACGTCGTGAAGCTGCGGCGAAATTGCTAAAGTAGTCCTGTTCTTCATGTTTAGGTGTATACACTTACTAACTAAGCGCGCGCAAGTACTTAAAGCTATCGGAGCTCATGACGCTGCTCGTTTTTGATTTAAACGCGTATGCGTTAGTTACTATAAGTGTGTATTAGTGTGTGTAAGTAACATTTAGTAACGTTTAGTTACATCCACAACCGGTCCGGCTGCACGCACCATCCCCTGATTTCATAGCCCTAAGTGTGCCCCACCACACGCTCGGCTTTTTAAGCTCATTTTCTTAGCCACCGCTCGTCGTATTTCTTCATCCTCGCGTTGTGGGTGCGAATCCACCACGCCCATAGTATCAGGCGCGCACCGCTGAAGGCCACGAGCAGAATGAGAAGAAGAACTATTGAGTTCGCTGGGAGAACCTGTGCGTTGATTGCGTTCATAATTCGCTCCGCGGCTTCTTAGTTTGTTTGCTCATAGCCTTGTATGCGCCTTGAGTATTAGGCTCCTAGTGCTTGCTGAAGCTTTATTACTCCTCGTCTCGTGCCTATTATCCTCCCTAGCTGTGTGCCTGCGGAGAGAGCGAGTAGAGCGACGAGTAACTGGTGCCCCTGCTCATACAATCCAAGTATGTCGGGTTTAGTGAATACAAAAATCAAGTAACACACGAGGATGATGGCTCCTATCACATCGGTACTCCCGGCTACCGTGTTCGTTTTTTCATCCCAACTCAGGTGGAATCTGCGCGTGAGTATAATGCCTATTATCAGGCCAACAGCGCCAAAGAATAAAACCGATGTAAGGGCAAAGCTGCCGATTAACACCTCATAGACTACAATGGCAAGTTCAATGAGCATCAAGATAAAATACACTCTCAGCCGTAAAAGGAGTCGTCGGTCTATGTGTTCCCTTCGTTCTGCGTATTCACTCTTAAGTTCATCTCTTTTTGTCATTTTTCACTCCATTGACGGAAAATGAATCAAAACGCTACAACGGCGGCGTAATACCATAAGCGTTGGCTTTTGGCTGCGGCACGTTTGCACACAAAAGGAAATGTTAAGATTTGCACCGCCAGGACCACGCGCCGGACCGCATGTCACACACACAACCCGGTTTCATGGGCCTAAAAGTGCCCTCGCGCAATGCTAGTTATTGTTCCGATGGCAAGCGGTTTGGAAAAGAATCGGCATGGTTAAGCCAACGTTCACCGCTTGCACAAGCGTATGACCAAAAAAGTGGCCGCAGTTATCGCGCTTGTTATAGTCGCTTCGCTCTCCGTAGCAGGTTGCATAAACATAATTTCACCTTCGCTCACGCCCACGCCTGTTCCCACTCCCGTTCCCACTACAACGCACAACCCAGTTCTCGAAAGCGTAGCAAACGCGAGGATGTCAGGTAACCCCAAAGGGTTCTTGCATTGGGATAAGCACGTGACGTGGAACGGGGGCAACATCGTAACTTTATTATTCTTGGAAAGAGACGCTACCAATGGAAGTGCAATCCCTTTGGCCTGTAATGATACCTATATGGCATTTTCTTCGACGCAAGACGCTTCAAAATACATTGATTCTATTGATAAGAGTCAATATGTCTGGGAGAGTGACTATGGCAGGCCTTACCTAGGTATTAACGGAACCAGCAGAGCAAGCGTCTATCAGGACTGGTACTCCAATGTCGGGCCCCCTATTTCGAATTCCGGCGCAATTCCTCCTAATTTTAAGTCCAGCACAATTCAGCAGTTTGACAACATCGTGGAACTTCAGTCAGATTGGGCCTTTGGCTAAGCTGGTATCTAGCATCATCTCTAATCCCTTCGGTTACCTGCTCATCCGTTGACACACGCACGTAGCCGATGGCTCTCATTTGTACCCCGCAATCTCGGTATTAACCACCCAAACGTTAACGGTTGGACCCCCAGTCACGGCAGGATTTGCCGGCAACGTAACGTTATAATAGTCACAGTCTTCCGTCAGCCCCGCGCCTTGTATGCCTTCCCAATACCAAGTTACGTTCTTAAATACGGATGGTCCAGCCGTGGTCACGTAGCCGCCTGCCTTTGCGAGGTTAATATTGTAGTGATAAGCTGCAGCGGCATCGTCTTTTGTATTAAAATGTTCATGATACTCCGTATAAATTATACTCGGAGAAACCACCATTACGTTTTGGCCCACGTATAAATCATTCCCACGTACAGACGTTGTTTTAGAGAACGGTTTCGTGAGTAGTATCCCGATAGAGGCGGTGGTAGTGTTATCGTAATACTTAGAGTAATCCATAGAGCTGTGCGCTACGTCTGCGCCGTAGCCGCCTGTGCTTGTATTAGTAGAATTGTTGGACGTGCAACCGGCGACGCTCACGACAAGCACAGCGAGGACACCTAGCATCAAAACCATTTTTAACGTAATCTTTGTCATTTTTCAGTTTACCGAAGATGCGCGTGCGTATCTCATTATACGCGCATCACCTAGTAGCTCCTTGTTCAAGTGGTTTTTTGGCGCAAAAAAAAGAAGACGGGGAGCGTACGTGCTCCCTACAGCGTGGTAGTTATCTTGTGGGTGTAATCGTCATACAATATCGAGACTGGTTTAGCGTTCGTCGGTATCTGGAAGATTATCGTTCCTGAAACAACGTCCCCCGGTTGCGTCTTCATCACCATCTGGAAGCTGTTCACGGACTGGTCATACATCGCCGAGTCAACATCGTAGACCTTGCCATCAGACGTTTTTAGGGTGAAGTACGTTGGGTTTACGTGCTGGTCGTCGACGTTGTTGTTCTTTACTGTTGCGTTGTAACTAACGAATTTGTACCCCGTCTTTGGTGTGGTATACTGCCCCACCTGCATTGACATGCCCATTGGAACAATGCTCACGGAAAGAGGGTCACTGCTTGACTGACCTGCTGAGTTCCCTGCTGACTGAGTTGTGTTCTGTGTTGTGCAGCCAGTAGTTGCACAGAGAACGAGCGCCCCGATAAATAACAGCGGTAGCGCTTTTTTCAGTGGCATGTTGATGTAGCGTTTCATCATCTTAGCTATTGGATTCATATTTTACTCCACGTTTTGTCTCATCATCGGGGGTGCTACGGCAGGCTGCTCCTTCTTCTGAATGAAAATGATGACGCCCCCTACTAAGAATAGTATGAAAGTTAGAACGCCGAAAAGACTAATCGATACCAGAACTCCAAACGCCCCGATAATCATCAGAGCAGCTCCGAGAATCTTCCGAGTCTCGAGCACTCCGCCTGCGATTCCGACTATTGAGAAGATAAGAGCCCCGGCTGCGTTGTAATAGAGCGAGGCGCCGCTCGTAGCATTGAACGTGTCACTAAGGCTTTGAATCATAATCGTCACTACGGCTCCAAGAATTCCGAAGATTCCTCCAATTATCCCTAACCAAAATGCTTTGCCCATATATTCCCCCTAGGTTTAGCTATGACTGTGTGCCGCACTAACATGGCACAAAACCATTGGTTGTGGCGGTGATGCGTGTTAGCTTAAGTGTTTTCTTTTGGTTGCGCACGCTTGATGTGTCGAAAAAACGCTCTGAATAGCTGCGCTTCTAAATAACTGCTTCAAAATGGGTCGTTTGGGGGCTACAGGTGCGACGCTGCGTTTATAAGGGGTAAGCACGCGAAGCTGGAAACAGCAGCTGGAAACAGTTAGAAAGGCACGGTCGCATACACGTCCTGCGGGTTTAACAATCACCTAAATAGGGACGCCGCTGCTGGGCCAATTTTTACGCGGAGCCTCAGCCGCCCCCTCTTGCCGATTGCTGGCCCCCGCTAGGTTTAGGTGTTTGCCTTTTCAACCTTTTTAAACAACTCTTTAAGCTCCTTCTGGGCGCCACTCCCAGCAGACACCGCCAAAAGTAGTTGTTTGTCTAGGTCCACTATAGCTCCTTCAACGGTGTCTATAACTTTCTCACACGCGCTGCTCAGCTTGGATATTTGGTCATCAGTATTGCCTTCAAACGCTTCACTATTTACTCCAAAATTTTGAAGATGGAAGCTAAAGGAGCTGAACAAGATATACACACTACTAATTGTTTGGAAGTCCTTTATTCCAAAAGTTGATACAGGCTGCGTCTTTACATTGGTATATGTGTCTGCACGTAAGATGACTTGGAGAATTTTAAAAATTGAGCTTAAGTCGTACCAAGTGTTTTCTGGTTTATTAAGCGTTCTCACCGCCCATCTCAACGTACCGTACATTTCACCTATCTCTCTATACAACGCTCCTCTCATACGACGTCGAGTATTCCAATCTTTAATTACATCCACGGCTGCGGCCGAAATGAAGCCTAAAACCGCCGCTAATAATGCCAAGAAAAATGATTGCAGCTCAATCTGTGCTATTGTCATCTTAGCGCCTTCGGGTGCTCAATCGACACATGTGCGATTGTAAGGTGCTGGAGCGCATCTATGAAGCCTGCAAAGAGTAAAACGCCGCGATGGCTTAACTTTATTGTCTTTTGCTTTCAAAAAGGCACATTAGCATACACGTCCTGCAGGTCCTGGTCATTGAACTGCAAGTAGACTGCCGTTATGTTGATGTTGCTATGCCCTAGGACCTGCTGCAGGCGACGCAGGTCGACTCCATGCCGTACGCTGTTGATGGCGAAACTATGCCGGAATGTGTGAGGGTGAATATTCTTGCCTATCAGATTTGCATACTTGTTTACCAGCTTCCTGACCCACTGCTGAGTAATGGGGAATATGGGGGCCTCCGGAGGTATTGCATTAGCATCAATGTAAGACTGCAGCTCGAATAACGTTCCAGGGTCTAGAGGCACACGACGCTGTTTATTACCCTTCGCCTTCACAATGCGAACCATGTTATTATGATGCTCTAAGTCCACCGGCCGGACGTGCAGAAGTTCGTCAACTCGCATGCCTGTTCGCCATAGCGTCCGGATGATGAGGTAGTCTCTTGTGCTGCGGGTGGCCGCTGCATCTAGCATGACGTCAACCTGGGGCTTCTCTAGGTAATTGGTAATGTCTTTCATGTCTCAAAGCTAGTTTCTATAATGTACCAAATAGAAAGTAAAGCTTTGCATTTTGGCCTGGTTTCTAGATGTGCATTTATCGCGTGGACAAGTAGGCTTTTTGGTGTCCTAAGTAGGACATTTTATGCTATTTTTGTGCTTTACGAACCTACTTTCCAACGTGAAAAACCAGGATACCACCTAACCGCTGTAACGTACGAAATTTGTAATAAAATTTCATATACGTTCTAGCTATACCTATGGAATGCCTCGGTTTAGTAGTTCTAAGGCGGTGACCGCCCTTTGTATGGGTCGATGCTTGGTCCAAATAAGTCTTCCTTTTAGAAGTAAGCGGGGCGGTCACCATCCTTAGTTGTGTCACACATTAATCTGTCTTGGGGCTAAATCAGTTGGAAACTAGTTTCACACGCATCAAAGATAAGCTAGGTGATTAATGTTTGTTACGGGGCTGCGGAAGAACCATCATACGCGATACAGGGTAGGGGTGAGTCCGAGAGCCTTTGCGAGGGAATTGCAAGGAGGCCATCGTGCGAGAATCACGTGAATGTTTACGCTGTGAGCTTGAAGCGACTTGCGAATGT
>Ga0116111_1002506_pt1 | contig 11113 bp, 10 predicted proteins | sample June2015DPH_8_10_FD_89720 | JGI IMG/M metagenome (GOLD analysis project Ga0116111, IMG submission 89720) | Peatland microbial communities from SPRUCE experiment site at the Marcell Experimental Forest, Minnesota, USA - June2015DPH_8_100 | ecosystem: Environmental > Terrestrial > Soil > Wetlands... | reverse complement strand
CGGTTTCGCGGCAATCTATGCCGGCCTCGCGCAGGTGTTAGATGAGATGTACAAAAAGACCGTTGCTCCGCTGGGGTGAATAGGACTCCCTGCATTACAGCAGGGATTCTCTTTTTATTTTCTAAAAACCGGTACGTTTACTCGCCGATTTCATATTCTGCGGGAATACGACTGGCCTAGGAGGCTAGCTCGCCCCACTGCTCCGCAACCCTACCCTTCTCGACGCGGAAAATGGTAATTCCTTTCAGGGTTACCCGCTTGCCAGTGGGGGGATATCTAAGAAGGGCCCCTTGTGCGTCGCGTGTCCAGACTGCCGAATTACTACCTTATCTGCCTCTGCGATCGTGTCCTCGACGACGATTTTGGCATCAGGGAAGGCCGTACGACAGACGGCACTGGCTTGCATCGTGCCCTTTGTGCACGGCAATTGACCTTCCAGAGGGTTATGATCGACAAAACACGGCGCAGTCGTTTTTTCGAGCGTCCTTAAATCGCCTGAATCGAATGCTCGAAAGTTGCGCAGCACAATTGCCCGATTTCTCTCTTCGACAGACATGTCTTTTCGTCTGAGGATGCGCTCACGACGGTTTGACCTTTGCGCTACATCCGGCGACATTCGACGTTAAAAAAAGCTTCGTTACTCTTTAGGTGCGCCTTCTATACAGTAGTAGGCATCGCCGAGGTCAAACATTGCCCATACGGGGCATACGTCACACGGACACTTAACGCGTCGTGGATTCTGCGGACTTGCGCCGATAGCGCAAAAAAGCGTATCAGTTAGCGCGTTCTGGTTGTACGTCGGACAATCCCCTTTATCACAAATGCAGCTCTTCCTGTTGCCTTCGGTGTCTGGTACCTTCATACACTTCTCCCGTTTTACAATCTGCTAACTTCACGGACAAGCGCGGCCAACGCACAGAGGCTTTCACTACTATTCCGTGCGTTTAGAAGCCGTTTATGTTCCAAAGAAGTGATGAGCGCGCCACTGATATAAGATTTGCTCGCTCCCCCAGGCTGCTTGCGCGCCCGATTTGTGCGTGACCTGCCATTCGTCTTGTCAATGAATGCTGGCTCCTTAAGAGCAAATGTAAAGAGTCTTTATCGCATTAGCAGTACAGGCGAAGCTCGATGATGGTGATCTACTCCGTGGGGCATTCAAATCGATCGCTGCAGGAATTCATTTCAATTTTGTCGCATTATGCCGTTTTAACGGTGATCGACGTGCGCAGCCATCCGCACTCACTCGCTAATCCTCACTTCAACAAGGAAGTGCTTGAATACGAGCTTCCGCGATCAAGTATTAAATATTGCTGGATGGGAGAAGGACTTGGGGGGTTCAGACCTCAGATCTCGAACGATTCGCCAAACACTGCGTGGAGGGTGAAAAGTTTCAAGAACTACGCGGATTACGCGCTAACTGACGCCTTTTCTGACGCCCTGGCTGAACTTACTTCTCTTGCCACAAAAAAAACCGCCGCCTTAATGTGTGCTGAAATCCTTTGGACGCGTTGCCATCGTCGGATTATCGCTGACTATCTTCTGACGCTTGGGTGGGAGGTCGTGCATATTGTGGACGGGTCTCGCTTTACGACCCACGAGCTCACCCCCTTTGCTAGGGTTGATGGCGCCCACATAACGTACCCCTCCTCTTTGCTCCAGTATTCACTGGATGATTTCCAGCCAGAATGAGAAAGGATCGTGCGTATGCTGTTCTTGCTACCTCGAATCCGTTTGAGTCGTCAGAGCGATCGCAAAAGAGGATGAGTCACTGTATAACACGCGGCCGTAATTCACGTGGCGTAGCTTGGCCGAATTGGACACATCCTCAGGATGTTCCAAGCGATATCTGCCTCTTTGAGCTTCTAATCGGAAACACCTCTGCGCCTAGGATATGATTGAGGTCAAAGCCGTAAAGAGTAGCGTCTTTTTCTAAGACGACTAGCCGGCCCTTTACGCCAATGACGCGGCCCAGGAGAATATTCTTCGCCTGCAAGGGCCGCATCCCGAGCGGCAAATCAAAATAGCGGAGCTTAGTTTCATCATGAATGTCCATCTTAGCTTTCATCGCGTCCCAAGCCGCCCAATCGAGTTCAGTATCAACGAGCATTTTTTGAGAATGCCGGACTGTCCCTTTGATCCCGTAACGCTTCTGCAGTTCACGCTCGCGTCTTCTAGCTAGTTCGCCATCTAAGACGTAGTCCGCTACGGCAGCCACATCTGCACCTTGCTCTCGCATCCGGTCATCAAGTCGGCTGGCTTTCGTAACACCGATCTTGAAAATGTCGGGCCTGAACATTGCGATATATACCGCGTGCTCCTCCAGACACGTTTTTTCGTCCTTCAGGCACGTCCCGGTGCAGATTGCGCAGGCATTAAACTCCTGACAACTGCCGCACACTGGGACTTCTTCACTATCGCACGGACGATACACGCCGGCCTGCCACGTGCCGATGCAGGTTCGCCGGCCTATCCCAAGCGAGAGATTGCCTGAGAGCGGCAGCAGCCCCATGGAAGGATACGCTAGTAACGTCTTTTTTAGAGACGAAAAGCCAATAATCTTCACGACAAATAGGTTTCATTTCAGGTCTTATATATGCGTTAAGCCAGTGACCATTACTATTTAAGTTCAGAAAAAGACTATGGACTATGCTCGTTGAGGTGCTAGAAGAGCCCGTATTTTACGATGGGTCACAAATTGACCCATTGTGGGGTTATAAACATCACGGCATACTAGGCGATTCCATTATCGTTTTTAGGGGCGGCATGGACGTCTCAGAAGAGCGCATGAAAGATTGCGAAGATCTGCGTGGAAAAACTAAGATAACAGGCGATGATGTTCTCCATCTTGTCGTTGAGCGTTTCGACAGCCCGGGAAACATATTCATCTCGTACCTGTTGCAGCGCTTGCTCGTTATTTCCGCGCAAGCGGTCCTCAATATGTACGGTATCGAAACCGCAAGAACCGGTGATGATCTTTACATTGCCGACGAAAAACTCACGGTGAGCATTGCGACAGCGAGCATAACTAGCGAAAAAATACACTTGGGGATCAACGTAACGACCACAGGGACCCCCAAAGGCATCGCCATCACTAGTCTGACCTCGTGCGGGATCGAACCGGACGAAAGCCTTTCCATCGGAAGAGATGTCGCAGAGATGTTCTCTCGAGAGACCTTTGGGATCCTCAAAGATGTGGTGAAGACCCGCGGGTCTTGACGCTGAACTCTCTCTTTTTGGCTTGAAGGCAATGGATGCGCAATGAGAAAAGAAGAGATCATTTATCTAGACAGACCCGGTCCTCAAAACACTGAACTCGTAATCAGCGCCGTAGAGACCTACATAGCAAGCAGCGGTCTCGAGCGAGTCGTTGTGGCTAGTACTACGGGCTCCACCGCGATTAAATTTGCAAAAGCGCTTGAAAACAAGGCAAAACTCATCGTCGTAACACACCACACAGGTTTCAGTCAAGAAGGCGCCCAGCGTTTCGACGCGGAAAAACGGAAAAAGCTCGAGCTGCAGGGAATCACGGTGCTGACGCAGTCACACGTGCTTTCGGGAATCGAAAGGAGTGTCTCTAGGAAGTTCGGCGGCGTTTCGGGCGTCGAGGCTATCGCAGAAGCTCTTCGTTCACTGCTGGGACACGGGCTCAAAGTGTGCGTGGAGATAGCAATTATGGCAGCCGATGCCGGGGCCATACCTATCGCCGACATTGTCGCAGTAGGCGGCACAGGCAGCGGTTCCGATACAGCGATAGTGATACGTCCCGCGCACATGAACAACTTTTTTGACGCCCGCATCAGGGAGATCATCGTCATGCCACGAGGTGGCGATGCCTGATCGATTTGAAATCACACACAAGGACGTATTCGGGCGCATTGGCAAGCTTGATACGCCACACGGCCACATCGAAACGCCAGCTTTACTGCCGGTTGTAAATCTCAACCTAATGCTCATCGCGCCGAGCGAGATGCGCCAGTTTGGAGCCGAAGCGCTCATGACCAACGCCTATATCATCTACCGCAGTCCCCGTTTGCGGGAGGCGGCGCTCTCCGCGGGGATTCACAGTTTGCTCGGATTTGACGGGCCCATAATGACTGATTCGGGCTCATTTCAACTTGCCACGTATGGTGACATAGAGATCCATTCAGAAGAGATAGTAGCGTTCCAGCGCGATGCAGGGTCAGACATCGGAACTCCAATTGATATCCCGACACCCCCAGACGTTGCACGTCACCGTGCGCTCAGGGAGCTTGACGTGACGCTCGAACGCATTCAAGAGGCAACAAGGTGCTGCGGCACCGACATGCTCTTAGCAGCGCCCATCCAGGGCTCGACCCACCTCGATTTGCGAGAACGGTATGCGGGGCTGCTCAGCAAGCTCAGCGCCGACGTCTACCCTATCGGTGCCGTCGTTCCGCTCATGGAATCCTATCGGTATGCCGATCTGAGCAACGTCATTATGGCGTGCAAGACTGGACTGGCCTTGAATAAGCCAATTCACCTGTTCGGAGCGGGGCACCCCATGATGTTCGCCCTCGCAGTGGCGTTAGGCTGTGACCTGTTCGATTCGGCCGCTTACGCGCTTTATGCGAGAGATGGCCGCTATCTGACGCCAAGCGGGACTCACAAGCTCAAAGATTTAACGTACCTACCGTGTGCGTGTCCGGTCTGCTCCTCTGGAGATCGGAAGCTGACGGAACGCGAACTTGCCGAACACAATCTTTGGGTTTCATTCAGTGAGCTCAGCACCATCAAACAAGCTATACTCGACGGACAACTCTGGGAGCTCGTGGAGAGGCGATGTCGACATCCAGCGCTGCTACAAGCCCTGCGAACTATCCAAGAGGGCTTTGCCTCATTCGAAGCCATCGAACCGTTGAAGCGGTCTTTCATTTATACGAGCACAGAATCTGCCGGGCGGCCAGAAGTTGCGCGCTACGTGAAAAAGCTCAGCAGACTTGACCTGACGGGCCGAGTGCTCATCACGACCAACAGGCAGAAGACACGGACCATGGAGCAAGAGTTCGATACGACCCTGCTTATGAAAGCGCCTTTTGGTCCCTACCCACCAGAACTAGCCGAAACGTATCCTATTGGCCAATCCGAAGTTCCAGATCCAGACTCTGCCTCAATCAAATCCGCTATGAGAAACCTGATCGAGTTTATTAAATTCAAAAATGTCGAAGCGACCTTCGCCTATGAGGAAGGGTGGGTTCACGACGCGCTCGCCGAATTAAGCTCCTTTGCAACGCTCTTACGCTTATGAGGGGAAATGGCGCGACAGTTTGAGGTGACACGGCGGGACGGAGCTGCCCGCCTCGGAACACTCAGGTGGCAAGGCCAAGAGCTTGCCACCCCTTCTAGCTTTGAATCCAAAGAGGAACTTGAGTTCCTCAACGCGTTGACGATTCACAAAGCTGAGCTCGACGTAACCGTCATCACAAACCAGGAAGAGCCTGGGGCAGAGCGAATGGATGCCGATGTTGTCATTCTTGCAGGCGCTGCGAGATTTAGCGATGATCCGCGCGGCCTGACCAAAGCGCTAATAGGAGTCAGAGAATCGACAAATCCTGATTCAGCGCTTTATGTCCCGGCGTTGGCGACCCCGAACAACGTGAGCTTGCTCGTCTATGCGGGGGTGGATCTCGTCGACCCAATTATGGCAGAGGTCAAGGCGCGCGAGGGGTACCTCCTCTCTGCCGAAGGCGAACGCCAGTTTGACGCGATTTCTCGTTCTTATTGTTTGTGCGACGCCTGCAGAGGCGTCAACGTAGCCGCCCTGACTCCAGAGCAGAGGGTGACAACACTGTCTGCGCACAACAGGCAAGCTCTCAAAGCTGAACTCTGTGTTACGCGCGAAAACATCGAGCGCGGGACTCTGCGAGAGCTCGTCGAGGCACGATGCAGAGCTGCCCCGATGCTAACAGCGCTGCTGCGGTTGCTGGACGAGGAGTATAGTTACTTTGAGCGCCGATCATCCATCGTGCGGACGGCCACGCTACTCGCGTGTTCGCAAGAATCGCTGAATCGGCCAGAAATACTCCGATTCGGCGAACGCGTCATCGAGCGGCTTAATAAGAGAGATGGAATCCTCCTGCTACTTCCCTGTTCGGCGCGCAAACCATACTCGCGGTCCCGATCTCACAGGACTATCCTTAAACGCTTGGACAACCTGCGCCAGTTTCTGCACGAGGCGATAGTAACGTCGCCTATCGGCATCGTTCCCCGCGGCCTCGAGATCATGTACCCAGCCAGCAACTACGACATACCGGTGACCGGCAAATGGACGTGTGACGAGAGTGAGTGGGTGATCGGACGTCTCACGCAGTATCTCGAGGCCAACGCCTTCGACACTGTGATAGCACACGTGAGTGGCCATTACCGAAAGGTATGCGACGAAGCGGCGGCTGCACTCGGAGTTGATGTAATCTATACTGTCGAGGACGAGAATATTCTCAGTTCCGATTCCCTCCAACGCTTGTGCGCCGTCGCGCAGGAGCTTATAATCCAATTTTCACCTAAGCAGCGCGATTTGCGGTTTGATTACATACAGGATCTCGCTGATTATGAATTTGGCCCGCGCGCTTCGACGGCAATTTTTGCAGAGAGTCCGAAGGTCCGCGGTCTTTTCCCGACCTACTACGCCGTAGACGGCAGAACGCGTATAGCGACCATCACAGGTAACTACTGCACTCTTGCCCTGACAATCGAAGGAGCCCGACGGTATCTCCGCACAATCGAAAATCGATATTGCGTACGCATCGATGAATTTGTACCGAAAGGGACGGTTTTTGCGATTGGCGTGCTCAACGCCGATCCGGGAATACGGCCTTTCGACGAGGTGATCGTGCTCAACGAGCGCGTCATTGCAGTCGGAAGAGCCCTTATGAGCGGTTGGGAGATGCAAGCGTCAAAAAGAGGTGCCGCTGTCGCTGTGCGACACGTGGAGGCGCGGTGAAAACAGCTCGAGCGTCGCGCAGACGCTATCCGCGTCAGGCTGCATCAGGAACAAGCCGCCACCGCACACGAGCCAATAACCGATTGGCGTGGACCGGCTGGGATCTGCTCAACGGCGAGATCGTGCCCTCCCTGACCATCCTTCTCACGACCAAAGGCTGCTTCTGGGCCCGCGATGTTGGCTGCACAATGTGCGGCTACATCGCCGCCGCGAATCCTGACGCGCAGGGCTCTGATATTCAAAAGCAACTATTCGAGGCGCTTGCACTCCACGGTAAGGAGTTTAAGATCGTAAAGTTGTTCACCTCAGGCAGCTTTCTTGATCAAGAAGAAGTGCCCGTCGACGCGCGAGATGCCATCCTAGCCGCATTAGCGGACACGCCCAGAGTCATCGTCGAGAGCCGACCCGAATTCGTGACATCTGAGATTTGCGGTGATGTCGTTAGATCCAACCGGCACGTTGAAGTTGCGATCGGTCTTGAAACGTCGAACGACGATATCCGGAATAGCTGCATCAACAAGGGATTTACGTTTCGTGACTTCGTCAGAGCGGCCAACGTCGCGCACTCTGACGGTCTGACCGTTAAGGCTTATCTGCTCCTGAAGCCACCTTTCCTGACAGAATTGGAGGCCATGGAGGACGCCATCCAGTCCACGCACGAAGCTGCGCCGCACGCAGATACAATCTCGCTGAATTTGTGCAACGTGCAAAAAGGCACCTTAGTCGAGGCGCTTTGGAAAAAAAAGCTGTATAGGCCTCCTTGGCTGTGGACCGCCGTGGAAGTTCTCAAGCGCGTGAACCCGATAGCTACTGTCATTTGTGATCCTGTAGGGGCGGGCACAGCTCGCGGGCCGCATAACTGCGGCAAGTGCGATCGCCAGGTCATTTCAGAAATTAAAGAGTTTTCGCTCTCTCAGGACAGTGCGTCGTTCACTGCGACTTGCGCCGACCAACTCTTATGGAAATACATCCTAGAATTTGAGAAGTTCAGCTACGGCGCACCCATTGTACCGTGACCTGTCGAGACAGATAGGATGCTGCGTAGCTCAATTCGACAACAACGGCTTCTTTAGTTTGAACGCGTAGCGTCCTCGTAAGCGTTATCCGAAAACGCGCTTAAACTCACGTATCTGTTCCCTTGTACCGATGACGGTAAGAAAAGAGTCTTTAGGGATAACTTGATGGGGATCCGGGTTCGGTGTGGTCGCCCCATTGGTAGTGATGGCGACGACGGTGCACCCGGTGCGCGATCGTATCTTCAGAGACTTGAGACTTCTGCCCAAAAGGGATGGGCCAGGGGGATATTCAAGAACCTTCATGTCCTCTGAGAGGAGGACCTCGCGCAATTCTGTGCCAAGCGGCCTGGGTGCGAGAAATTTTACCAAGACTTGGCCAGCCACGACGGACTGCGACAGCACATAGTCAGCCCCCGCTTGATACAACTTCTCAACTGCTTGCGGTCGTATGGCACGACAGACGATATCCATCTGAGGATTAAGTTTTCGTGCGATGAGAGTCGTATAGATAGCATCCATGTCACTATTGACCGTGACGAGAAGCGTAGAAGCTTCAGTAATCCCCGCTTGTTTTAGGATTGCGATATCTGTAGAGCTACCAACCACATCCCCTTGATGCTTATCGACGATGATGTGTTCAATCCCGTTCGACCGCAATACTTTGGACACTCGTTTACCGACGTCGCCGTATCCTGCAACGATATAGTGTCCCCTGATCGCGCAGTATGTGCTATCAGGCCGACAAATTGAGAGTTCCTTAACTGCGTTTAGTTGCTTTTTTGTGCCGATGAGCAAAAGGACAGTGGTGTCTGTGATGATTTCAGAAGCGGATGGATTGAAGGTGAGTTTGGCACCCTTCCATATGCCGATTACTGTCGCCCCGGTTCGCTCGCGTATCTTGGCATCTTCAATAGACGACCCGTTGAGGCCGCTTTCCCCAAGAATCGGGAGCTCAAAAATCCGCAAAGACCCAATCAAAGGAGTAGTGCCAATGAGCTGGTGCGTTATAGGCATTGCGGCCTTATGGCCAATGTCGATGCCAAGGAGTTGTTTAGGTGATACGACTTTGTCAGCACCTGCATAGAGCAAGTACACCGCGTTCGCCATGTTTTCAACAAGTCCGATGATATCCGCTCGCGTCAGCTTTTTCGCAACAAGCGCGATAATCGCATTCTTTTCGTCACTTTGGTTTAGCACGACTTTCTTTGCGCGCTGTATCTGAGCGTTTTGTAGGGTAACCTCATCGCTCGGATCTCCATAGATGCAAGGGATCTTCCGCTCGACTAATGCCTGCACGACGTCACGGTCGCCGTCAATGACGAGGTATGGTAAATCCCGCTCGTCAAGCTCTTCGATAATCGTGTCAACCATAGAACTATAGCCGGCAATCAAAACGTGCTCCTGGGCCTTTGACTTCGTCGGCACTGATGCTCGAACGCTTTGGAGCACAGGCGCAACCACGATGGGGATCAAGATCGCAAAGAACAGTATGATTCCGGTAAGCTCCACGAGCACGGCAAATATCCTGCCGATACTGCTCACAAAGACGATATCGCCGACACCTTGCGTCGTCATCGTCGTGATCACCCAATATACGGCGTCAACCGCGGTATAAGACCTACCCTCAGCAGAGGCCATCAAGAAGAGGAAGACAAAGCTGTATACGACAACGAGCAGCACGGTGGCCGCAACATAAATGAGTAGAGATTTGCGCAGAGGTCTAATCGCGAACACCTTAGAGTACTAGGAAGCCAGCGCTTTGCACGTACATGTCAAATGTCGAATATAAATAGTAACGTCTTTTCAAGTGTTAAAACTCGATTTTCAAGTCTTAAAACTCGAATTCGATCTTGCTATGGGTTGCGTGGTGTGAGAAAAGTTTATCATAGGCACGCATAATCTGTAGATGCTATGCGGGTGGAGGACGTGACGCGATCGGTGCGAGAGCATCACAAATGGTTCAGCGAATCCCTCCCTTTGATCGCGAGTGAGAATATCACCAGTCCCGCCGTGCGCCAGCTTCTGGCCTCCGACTTTGGCCACAGATACGCCGAAGGCAAGGTCGGCCACCGGTATTATCAAGGTGTCAAGTATATCGACCAAGTGGAGCAGGACGCCATAGATTTGGCTCTAAAACTGTTCAAGGCTGAGCACGTCAACGTGCAACCTGTCTCTGGCGTAAACGCAAATATTGCCGCATTTTTTGCCCTTTCAAACCGAAATGATGCACTCATGGCGCTTGATACCTCGCACGGTGGCCACATCAGCCACGGAACGAAGTCGGTTGCGGGTATCCGCCATCTCAGGATTGTAAAACATCCATTCGACTACGAAGAGATGAATATCGACAGCGATGCGATGATCGCTACGATTTATGAAAAAAAGCCCAAAATCATACTGTTTGGGGCGAGTCTATTTCTCTTCCCACACCCTATCCGAGACGCGCGCGATGCCGCGCGCGAAGTTGGCGCGGCAATTGTGTACGACTCCGCTCACGTTCTTGGTCTCATTGCGGGCGAGCAGTTTCAGGACCCGCTTAGGGAAGGCGTTGACGTGATGACTGGTTCTACACACAAGACGTTCCCCGGTCCTCAAGGCGGTATCATCTTTTCGACAAACGCGCTAGCCGACGCAATCGATGAGGCAGTGTTTCCTGGTACCGTAAGCAACCACCACCTGCATCACGTCGCTGGGTTAGCGGTCACGCTCGTGGAGATGCTTGAATTCGGGAAAGCGTATGCACAGCAGACGATCAAGAATGCAAAGACGCTCGGAGCGGCGCTGTACGACAGCGGATTCAACGTGCTATGTCCTGAAAAAGACTTCACGGAGTCCCATCAGATCGTAATGGACGTGGGGCGCGCGAGTGCGATGGCGCGTGCTCTGGAAAAGGCAAACATCATTGCCAACAAGAATCTGTTACCCTGGGATGACCATAATGCTCCAGAGAATCCCTCCGGACTACGATTCGGAACTCAAGAGCTTACGCGACTCGGAATGAAAGAAGCGGAGATGAGGGTCGTGGCAAAGCTTATCACGCGCGTGCTGAACGGCGAGGCACCCGAAAAGGTTAAAAAAGATGTGGTAGAGTTTAAAAATGACTACCAGGAGGTCGAATACTGCTTCAGCCATGAGCTCG
>Ga0116111_1002503_pt1 | contig 11123 bp, 9 predicted proteins | sample June2015DPH_8_10_FD_89720 | JGI IMG/M metagenome (GOLD analysis project Ga0116111, IMG submission 89720) | Peatland microbial communities from SPRUCE experiment site at the Marcell Experimental Forest, Minnesota, USA - June2015DPH_8_100 | ecosystem: Environmental > Terrestrial > Soil > Wetlands >... | reverse complement strand
TTCCGGTCTGTCGAATCGATTTCAAGCTTCTCCACAAGGGAGATCGCCACAGAAGGATGAGTGACCGGATAATCGCTCCCGAAGATTACCTTGTCGGCTCCGCCCGCGAAGTAAATCGCACGGCTCAACTTCTCTGCTAGCGAATCAGTGTATTGCCCTGCGTACTTGCTCCCGCCAGCGATCAGACCAGAGATGTCGGCGTATACGTTCTGATGCTTGTATATCAGCTCGGCGACATCGTCGATCCAAGGATTGCCAAAGTGACAGGCCACGATTCTCAGTTGGTCACGCTCATTTGCGAGAGCGTCCAGGGTCAACGGGTGAGCGCGAATCAGGCTACCTCGTGCGTCGGCCGTGTCTCCGGTATGGAACATGACAGGAAGGTCAGCTGATTCAGCGTAGTCATACAGCGGGTTGAAGACAGGGTCGCCCGCGCGTGCCTCTGCGTATCCAAGCATGATCTTGAAGGCTTTGACGAGGCTCTCGTTGCGTCTGGCGAGCTCCACCGCATTCCGCACCTTCTTGGCAGACGGTTCTGCGGTGATCACTGGAAGAAGTCTGCCATGGCTCCTCGCGCAGAGCCCTAGGACGTCTTCATTCGGGAACGGGACTCCCCTCTCTCCTACTGAGCTGAGGAGAAGTCCAACGCCCACGCCCTTCGACCGCATCAGTCGGAGGAGCTCATTCAGGTCGTACCTCAGTCCATTTCGGCTGGCGTACGGGATGAGTCGATCGTCTTTCCGTTCGGAGAGGTGAATGTGCGCATCTATTATCCTGGGCACTGCTCACGCTGCACGCTGAATTGGCATAAAGCTTTGTTTCATCCGACTCGACCTGATCACGGTCTAGAAGTAGCTGGCCACATGTCTCTCTCGCCAGTCTCGTAAGTATCTCCCGTGTCCAGGGAATCAAAAGGGTTTTGAGCCCTCGGGCGCTGGTATTGGGGCATGAAAGTTGAGGAGGTGCTGCTGGCAGTTCCCGAGGGTGGTCAGTTGATCCTCGGACAAAGCCATTTCATCAAGACCGTCGAGGACGTGTACGAGGCCCTGGTTACTTCGATGCCCGGAATCAAGTTTGGGGTCGCCTTCTGCGAGGCATCCGGAAAGGCGCTCATCAGGTGCGATGGCTCTGACGAGGAGGCCACTTCCACTGCCCGGAATTTCGCGAGCTTGCTGGGGGCCGGACACTGCTTCGTGGTGGTGCTAGCGGGGGCCTTCCCCATTAACGTCCTCAACCGGATCAAGAATGTGGAGGAGATCGCGGGGATATACTGTGCCACGTCCAACCCAGTCACGGTCATAGTGGCGGACACGGGCAAGGGCAGGGGCATCCTGGGTATCGTCGATGGAGTTTCGCCAAGAGGCTCGGAAACGGAGTCAGACAAGACGGAACGGCACGAGTTTCTCCGCAAAATAGGGTACAAGCGCTAGACGGGTGGTCAGGAAGCGGTGGACCGGGCGCCTTTTCGTTCACTTTCCTGACGGTGGAAGGTGAATGCCAATTTCACATATCCCTCCATATCTGATATGCAAATATTGTATAACTGCTTAATACAGACCGACAACGCGAAAGACCCTTGGGTACAAGCATGTACACGAGCCAGACGCAGAAGCCTGCGCCTACATGCGGCTTATGCGGCCGGAGCCTCGGGATCGGGTTCTACTACACGTGTCACGTCTGCGGAGCTACCTATTGTTATGCCCACAGTCCCTCCAAGTGCGACCATAGTACGGTCCGTTCGCCTCCGCTGAACGCGACTCTCCAGTAAGGCATAAACTCCCGTCGTTTGCCTGTCCCCACATTGAAAGTCTACCTAGCCGTGCCGCTGGTTTCCAACAGGTCGATCGAGAGGGCCCGACTGATGGCGAGGGCGATCAGTGACTCGGGCAGCGTGGTTGCTTCACCCTGGAACCTAGACCCCATGGAAGTCGCCGCTCCCTCTGCAGTGAATGTCTTCGACCGGGACAGGACCGGTTCGGAGAACGCTGATGTGATGGTCGCCGACGTGACAAGCCCGAGCACGGGCGTGGGAATGGAGGTCATGGCCGCCTACAAGGCGGGAAGAAGAATCATCCTCGTATCGCGAAAGGGCAGGCGAATCTCCACGATGCTGGAAGACATGGATAGGAAGGAGAGGCTCGAGTACGATGAAGAGTCAGAAATCTACGAGGGGCTCCTCCGGATGTTGAAGTGACCGCGGGGCTCCCGCCCATCCCCTGCCACCCGCTTCTCAAAACCGATTTAAGCTGACAATCAGCGCCGGACGCCGTTGAACCGCGAAGTGAGAGCTGCGGGCGCTCCTGCCCCTGTGGGACCGTATTCGCAGGCCATTGACGCTGGAGCGATCTACTGCGCCGGACAACTCGGTCTCGACCCCTCTACAGGGAGCCTGGAGCAAGGGATAGTCAATCAGACTAAAAGAGTCCTTCAGAACCTCGAGGCGGTGCTCGGCGCCTCGGGTCTCGGCATGAAGAATGTCGTGAAAACGAATGTCTTCATGGTCGACCTCACTGAGTTTTCGCAGATGAACGAGGAGTACTCGAAACACTTCTCGCCTCCCTATCCTGCCCGAACCACAGTCCAGGTCCAAGCGCTCCCGAAGGGCGCGAGGGTCGAAATCGACGCAGTGGCAGTCCGCTGATAATCTCGACTCCATGCCGGGCCCTCCAGGGGAGAGTCTGGACTTGGGCTTGGGTCATTTTGTCTTGATGCGGAGTCCCGAACCGATGCCTGAAGAGCAGTGTTCTGCCTTCCACCGATTCTGACTCAAGACGGATTTCTAACCGAGCAAGGCCACTACAGCGGAGAGAGCGAGCAGGATTAGGACGACCTCGGCCCCGATCTTCGCCCATTCACGCCTGGTAATCTTCAATCTTGGGCCACCTCGGCCTTGGGTCCAACCCGCACCTCCTCTGTCGCTTCACCAGAGTCACTCTCCCTCTCCGAGTCGCATAGTAGATCAATCCTTCTCCATCCCATCAGGCGAAGCGCTTTCGGTAGTTTGCCAGACATGGTCTGAGGTGTCGACTACGACTTCTCACGTTAAGTTGAAAAGACTTTCGCTGTGAATTGAAATCGGGACACAAAGAGCAAGGTTCGACCCTGGCGTCGACGTCTTTTGTATTGGTAGAGGCTCTATGACATCTGAGACGGTCCAGTTCTAAATCGGCTGCTCAATCGCCCTCGTATTCGGGGTTGCCTTCACTCTCAGTCGTCTTGAGCCTTTCCTCAGACCACTCGTGACCGCAATGCTTGCATTTGTAGTTATACTTGAATTCCTTGACTTCTTCAATCCCCGGAACCTCGACGGTCACAGGGTGTTCCCTTCAAGCATTAGGTTGTTCTCTCTCCGACCGCCCATCCCTACGGCTGACTGGCTGGTCTTCCAAGTCTCGCCTTTGTCGCTTACCTCTGCCTTGGAGATCAGTCTGATTTCGAACCTGCGCCCGCATGAAGGACGATGGCGGAAGAACGTCCTAAATACAGACACTGACTCTCCCTTGTGAAGGTTATCTTAGTTATCTACTTGTTGAATCTCGAGTAGACTTCTAAGACATTGCCCACGAATGGATTTCGCCGCGGCTTCTTGTAGGGATCACGCCGCCTCCTACAGGCCTTCCTCCTTCGCTCCGTGTAAGTGAGAAGGCGATGCTCTTCGCCCATCATTTCTTCATCTTCGAGAAGGCCACGATACTGACCATCCCCGCGACCCTGAACGCGAACTCTCTGAAGATGTTGGCCTCCGGCGACTCGGGCCTCGCTATCGTAATGGGGACCCCCGCGTCGGTCTGCTCTCTGACCGCTACGACCAGCGGGATCTCCCCGAGGAAGTCGACATTCTGCTCTGAAGCGATCTTCCTTCCTCCTCCCTTGGAGAATATGTAGGAACGCTCGCCGCAGTGCGGACAGACGAAGTAACTCATGTTCTCGACGACTCCCAGGATGGGGACGTCGAGCCTCCTGAACATCGCCAACGCCTTGGCCGCTATGCTCAGGGCCGCCTCCTGGGGCGTCGTCACTATCACGACGCCGCTCAGTGGGACGGTCTGGGCCAGCGTCAGGGACGCGTCGCCGGTGTTATGGACAATGAAGCCGTTCGCCACGAAGTTCTGGTATTCATCTACCTGAAGGTCGTAGGTCTGCATTTCTCCGACCTCCTCGATAGACCTCACCCGTGCGAGCTTGAAAGGGGCCCTGTCTTCCTTTAACGAGTATTGGAATGCGAAAGACCTGCTGTTGCGGATCGACCTGCCCTCTGGCAATGACTGTTCGTCCGCTACGACCTCACGAACGTTGGTGGCTCTGAGGCCGCTCATTAAGCACAATTCATGCAGTTGGCGGACCAACATTTCATTCGTACTTTCCACAGCGACTGTGTCCTGAATGATCCTGACGACCTGGTACCTTCCTTTCCAATCTGGAAGTATCTTGGTGGATTCTCTGTGCCTTACGTGAGCGTCTGCCTCTGCGTAGCCTCGTAGAAAGGCCATCCTTTGACGTAACGGGGTTCCAAAGACCCACTGTGGAACGTGTTTCGCCCTGGCTTTGTGGTCCAGGTCGAGTGAAATTAGGAATTTCGCAAGCGGAACGGACGCGATGGCGAACTTAAGGCCGTTGTTATCATCAAATGTCTTGCACCCAAATACTTTCCTGTACAGTGTCTCATATTTCTCTAGGAATTTGCTTCCTCTTGGCTCGCAAACTCTGATACCCATGGCATCCTGATTTCGATCCCTTTGCCTCCTGATGAATCCATCACCCATATAGTGTCCAGCCACCTGCATGAAATCTTCGTTCGTTTCCCTCGGAAGTGTGAGGAACTGTGGCCTGTGAGGGATATCGGGTAGTAGCAAGGGGATTCCAGACTCTAGGCAGTTTGAAACCACCAGCCTATCCCCAGCCTTGAGCTGATCCACTCTCTTCCAACTGTTCGTTCTGTGGTATTTCAGGAACGGATGGTTCCCGCTCGTCAGTATTGTCCTGTTGGGAGTCTTCAGCTTGAATACTCTCTGCGGACCTTGAGGAATGATCCCGAGTATTCGCCGGGGAACCAATTCCTTGCCGTCATAGCTGAGCACGAATTCGCCTACCTTCAACTCTTCAATCGGTTTGGGAACATTATTGGCTGTAAGCACGAGGGTGCCCTTGGGGAGGCAACCGGGAGGAAGGTCGCAAATCAGATAGTCGAGATCCCCCCAGTCGACCTGTGTGAGCAGCTGCTTCACGGCGCCCGCAACGAGGGGCCCTCTCCAGATTACGGGCGTCACGTCCTTATAGAAGAAGCCCAGCGAGGCCACCTTGACTCCGTGAGCCACTGGCGGGATTATGAGCTCGTCTCTGACCTCCGCGTCCTGGTTCACGCCCATCATATGCGGTATGTTCGGCCCGTAGACGTCCGCATCAAGTATACCGACCTTCGCACCTGAGGCCGCGAGCGCAACGGCCAGGTTCACTGTGACTGTCGACTTCCCCACTCCACCCTTCCCGCTCGCTACCGCGATGATGTTCTTGACTCCCTGGAGCATCTCTGATTGGGAGGTGTCTCTGGTCGCGAAAACGACCGAGCTAGTCTTCATCTGCACCTCGGTCACGCCTGGGATGCTCTTCACTGCCTCTCTCGCGGCAACCTCGAGTCTAGTCCTCAGCGGGCAGGCCGGCGTCGTGAGATTGAGTGTGAAAGTGACCCTCCCGCCGTCTACGGTGACGCCCTCGATCATCCGTAGGGACACCAGGTCCCTGCCCAGTTCTGGGTCCCTGACCGATGAAAGTGCCTTGATCACGTCTTCGGTGCTCGGCAAACTAGTGGCACGGGCTCTTTCCGCGTATTAAATCCTAGTCTTCTCGGAAAGAGGTCTGATGCGGCCGTTCAGCTCTTGGTCCGAAGTCACCCAAGCGCCGGCGCCAGCGGCTAGCTGCCGACTCAGCGACCGGGCGTATTCCTTTGTGCAGCCGTATCTTCTTTGCGCAGTCGTGTCCTGAACAGGTTGGTGTTAGGGCAGCATTTATCGCGCAGTCGCAGCTTGGTCGAGCGGAGCGACTTGGGAAAGGTTGAGGTCTTCCCTCTCAGGGGTCTGCCTGAAGTGGGCAAGGGATCGGACGTTGCAGGACTGGTGATTGCGGCATTGAGGCGTTCAGGAGTCCGACTGCAGGACAGAGACATCGTGGTGGTCACGCACAAGATTGTGTCCAAGGCCGAAGGACAAGTGGTCAGGCTGAGTGAGGTGGTTCCGGGGAGGCGTGCTAGGGCTCTAGCAAGGGCGGAAAGCAAGGACCCACGGCTCATGGAGCTGGTCCTGAGAGAGTCGGTAAGGGTGGTAAGGTCCGGGCACGGTGTCGTGATTACGGAGACGAAGCACGGTTTCGTGTGCGCGAACTCAGGCGTCGATCAGTCCAATGTGGGGAATGGGTACGCCAGCCTGCTTCCAGCCGACTCGGACCTGAGCGCGCGGAGGATCAGGAAAGCCCTGGAAGACCGGACAGGAAGGCACCTGGCCGTAATCGTAACCGACACCTTCGGTCGGCCCTGGAGGCGGGGTCAGACCGACGTGGCCATAGGGTGTTCAGGGATAGATCCACTGGTTTCTTTCAGGGGCAGGGTCGACAGGTTCGGCTATGCCCTAAAGGTGACCGAGCCCGCGGTCGTTGACGAGGTCGCTGGCGCGGCCGAGCTCGCGAAGGGCAAGCTCGACAGGGTCCCAGTGGCCGTTGTCCGCGGCGTAAAGTATGCCGACGGAGAGGGCGGAGTCAAGTCTCTGATCATGCAGAGGAAAAGAGACCTCTTCAGGTGATAGGTTGAGGGTAGTTGCACTGGCCGGAGGAACTGGCTCGGCAAAGCTGCTGAGAGGGCTGGCCGCGCTGGACTTGGACCTCACCGTTGTGGCTAACGTCGGAGACAACTTCTGGGTGCACGGACTCTACGTCTGCCCGGACCTTGATATCGCGATGTACACGCTGGCCGGGCTTGCGAACGGGAGGCAGGGCTGGGGCATTGAGGGGGACACGTTCCGGACGCTCGCGCAGCTGGGCCGGATCGGTGAGCCGACATGGTTCGCGCTCGGAGACATGGACATCGCCACCCAGATAGTGAGAAGCAGGATGCTGCGCGAAGGTCTGACTCTGACCTCAGCCACAGAGAGGCTCCGGAAGGCCTTTCGCGTCGCCCAGGCGATCTTGCCCCTGACCGACGACCCGGTCGAGACGCGTATCCTCACTCCCGCCGGCTACGTGCACCTTCAGGAGTTCTGGGTCCGAGACCGGGGCCTGCCTGCAGTCAGGGGGGTGGCCTACAGGGGGTCCTCCGAGGCCAGGATCACCGTGGAGGTCGAGAGGGCCATCAAGAGGGCCGACAGGGTCGTCATCTGTCCAGCCAATCCTGTGACCAGCATCGGGCCGATGCTTGCGGTCCCTGGATTCTCAAGGAGACTCTCCCGGACCAAGGCAAGGGTGACGGCGCTCTCCCCAATGGTGGGCAGGGTCCCCTTCAGCGGTCCTGCAGCCAAGCTGATGAGAGCGGTTGGGATGCGCTCCGATTCTGTTGGGGTGGCGCAGAGGTACTCCGGGTTTCTTGACTCGCTGGTCATCAACAGGCGTGACGAGGATGTCGCGAGCGAAATCGAAGAGCTCGGAATCATGTGCGTTCCCTCAGACACCTTGATGAGGAACCGCTCCGAGGAGAAGAGGATAGCGAAGGAGATGCTCAAAGCCTGAATCGGACAGCGGTTCTGATCCCCTTCAAGGCCGGCCGGAGTAAATCGAGGCTCTCCAAGGTCTTGGACGCGGACCAGAGGCGCCGGCTGGCGGAGCTGATGCTTGCAGAGGTGCTCGGAGTCTTCCGGAGGCTTGGCCTGTTGCCGAGATGCTACGTCATCTCGTCTGACCTGGAGGTGCTTGCCCTCGCGCGAGGGCTGGGGGCAAGGGTGATCGCTGAGCCTCGAGATGAAGGAGTCAACGCCGCGGTTGAGATTGGCGTGAGGGCGCTCGGACGAGATCGTGATTTCATAATTGCCCCGTCGGATCTGCCTCTGCTCGCCCCCGATGAGGTCAAGACGGCGCTCACCCTGAAGCGTGTCTTCGATTGCGTCATCTCCCCGTCCCGCTCTTTCGATGGCACCAACCTGCTCGCCTTCTCGGGAAGGGCCGCGCCGGCCCTGAGCTACGACTCGGACAGCTTCTGGAATCACGTCCGCGGAGCCGCGAGGACAGGCCTGTCACTCGCCGTGTGCTGTAGTGAGGGGGTCATGTTCGACGTGGACACTCCGGAGGACCTACGCGCGCTGGCTCGCACGAGAAGAAAGATCCCATCTGCGGAATTCGCCAAGGAGGCGCTAAGAGAATGAGTGTCCTGATCGAGAACTGCAAGCTCGGTGGCAGAAAGATTGGTTCATTGATGGTCGAGGGCGGGAAGATTGTTGAGCTGTTCGACAGTGCGAGCCCGGATGCCCCAAGCGGAGTGAAGCGGCTTGATGCGAACGGGGCCACGCTCTTTCCGGGCTTCACCGACACCCACTGCCACCCCTTCGAGTTCGGTTGGCTGAAGCGTAACGTCGACCTCAGAGGGACGGGAAGCATTGCCGGCCTCCGCCTTCGGCTGTTCGCGAGAGTGCGGAGATCGAAGGCGGGCGAGTGGGTGACGGGGATGGGCTGGGACCAGGAAGCCTTCAGCGAGGGCAGGATGCCTGACCGGTCTGACATCGATGACCTGTCCGACCGTAACCCGGTCGCCCTCACCAGGGTCTGCGGCCACATGGCCCTCCTCAACACCGTCGCGATCAAGACGCTGGCCTTCGAGGACAGGCGGGGGCCTGAATTCATGAGGGACGACGGGGGGCGCCTCACGGGAATCGTCAAGGAGGGAGCCCTGGAGGTCGTCCAGGGCTGGACTCCTCGGACCGTCGAGGTCTGCACCGGCGACCTGTTGTCTGCTGAAGCAGAAGCTGCGAGGTGCGGGATCACAACTCTCCATTCTGTCTTATCGCCGACAGGCTACCGCGAGGAGCTCGAGGCCTTCGCGAGCTTGCATTCCACGGGTGCTCTTTCTTTGCGCTACAGGGTGTACATCCCGGAAGAGGCGATGGAATACGTAAGAGAGAGGGGGCTCCCTTCGAAGCTCGCCGACGACATGGTCAGGATCAACGGCGTGAAGGTCTACGCTGACGGCTCCCTCGGGGCCAGGACCGCCGCCCTACGCCAGCCCTATACAGACGAACCAAGCAACAGCGGGATCCTGAGGCACACCGACGAGGAGCTTGGGAGCATCGTCGAAGAGGCCGACGCGGCAGGCTTCCAGGTAATCATACACGCCATCGGAGACAGGGCGATCGAGCAGGCAATCCGGGCACTCTCGCGAGTGTCCGGAGCCAAGAATCCAAGGAGACACAGAATAGAGCACGCGAGCCTGCTTCGAAAGGACTTGCTGCCAAAGATGGCAAAGTACGGCATCAGGGCTGCGGTCCAACCTCTGTTCATCACGTCTGACGCCTGGGCCGCCAGTAGGCTCGGCGAAGACCGGGTCAATGACCTGTACCCGCTGGAATCGATGTTGGCCGCGGGAATCGTGACGTCAGGAGGCTCGGACTCCCCGATAGAGCAGATGAGCCCCCTCCTGGGGGTCTGGGCCGCGATGACCAGAGGCGGCTTCGCGCCCCAAGAGTCACTTTCCCTCGAAGAGGCATTGGAGCTCTACATGTCGAATGCCAGCTCCAACGGCTTCGACGAGGTCGGGTCAGGACTGACCGAGGGTGCGGGCGCGAACCTCACCCTGCTTGATTCGGACCTGGAGGGGATGCACCCGGCGATGGTCAGGAAGGTGCGGATAACGGCGACCTTCGTCAACGGGAAGGCAATCTATTCGTCCGGGGGCGTCGACGGCTAAGCCTTCTGGAACTTGCCTGACTTCCCGTCGTACCTCATGAGCCCGCCGTAGATGGTCCAGTGCACTAGGAGCGCATTGATGAGCGATTCGTTGAGTTCTGGCTGGTAGTGCCACTTGATGCCTATCTCGGAGAGCGATTCTGCCACCTGCCCTGAGGTCACCGGCTTGCCTTTGGAGGCAAGCTCCAAGGCCGTGCGGAATGGTTCGATGGCAGCCAGCCTGTCCTTGAGCATCCTGACCTTGTTCCTGGACGTCTTCTGGAACTTGAGCCCGAGTTCCGTGAGGCAGACGTCTCCTCTCTCGCTCCTCACCAGGCCGAGCATCTCTGCTGCATCCAGTGTGCTCAGCAGAACCGCTATGTCGTAGTCCATCTCGTCTGCGAGCCTGGATACATCCACCTTGGGTCCTAGCCCACCCGTTACTTCGACCAAACTGATTACCTGTCCGGCCCTTACGTTTCCCGGCATTACGAGCGCTATAGGGAGAGGCCTTCCTGGTTCTACCAATTGTTCCTGCGCCTCCTAGCGCCGGTGCCCGGCTTAAGGGGATGTCGGCTGGTCATGATAAGAACGAATACACCTTGTCCACCCATGTGAAGAATTCTTCAGACTTCTTGTTCCTTGGTCTCGGTAGGTCGATTCTTATCTCGCCGACCACGTGCGCGGGTCTCTGTGAAAGCACGACGACCTTGTCGGCTAGTTCGATGATTTCCTCCACGTTGTGGCTGACCATGATGACCGTCTTGACGGAAGTCGAGGGGTTGATCAGGAGTTCGTGGATTTCCTTCCTGAGCCTCTCAGCGGTAAGGTCGTCGAGAGAGCTGAATGGTTCATCCATGAGCATGACTTCCGGGTCCGTTGCGAGGGCTCGGGCCACCCCTACCCTCTGCTTCATCCCCCCCGAAAGCTCCCCCGGGTAAACGTTCTCGAACCCCATCAACCCTGTCTCCTCGAGTGCCTTCTCGGCCTTCTCTTTCTTCTGTTCGGCCGTGAGATCCTTCCGCGAGCTCAGACCGAAGAGGACATTCTCCAACGAAGTCCGCCATGGAAGCAGCACGAAGTTCTGAAAGACCATGGTGATGTCGTTTCGCGGGCCCGTCACTTCAGAGTTCAAGATCTTCACAGTCCCCGCAGTGGCCTTGCTCAGGCCTCCCATGATCCTGAGAAGAGTGGACTTGCCACAGCCTGACGGCCCGGTTATCGCGACCAGCTCATCCTTTCCTGCCGTCAGCGAGACGTCGACTAGTACTGGG
>Ga0116111_1002494_pt1 | contig 11150 bp, 8 predicted proteins | sample June2015DPH_8_10_FD_89720 | JGI IMG/M metagenome (GOLD analysis project Ga0116111, IMG submission 89720) | Peatland microbial communities from SPRUCE experiment site at the Marcell Experimental Forest, Minnesota, USA - June2015DPH_8_100 | ecosystem: Environmental > Terrestrial > Soil > Wetlands >... | reverse complement strand
CCGGATTCAGGTCCATAGTCCAGTAAAGCATGCTGGCCCCTTTTAACGGCGCCAGTATCGCTGCCGCAACCGAAATCAAAGGCGGCGAGGTGAGGGCGATTACCACGTCGAAGCGAGGCAGAGACAGCACGCGCACTACGCACTTGACTAGAAAACTGGCGAAGTCGGCGGCGCGGCGCCAGCGTGACGCCTTCCCGAATCTCGTCGGTGCGATGCGATGGATAGTAATGCCCTTCCATGATTGCCGTAGTGGAAATTGCAGGTTCGGATCGTCATAGCCATGCGCACTCGCGACCACGCTCACCTGGTGTCCCGCCTCCACCAATGCAACGGCGAGGTCGGTCGCATATTGACCAGTTGCGACCACGTCCGGGTAAAACGCCTGGTTGAGGATCAGAATCTTCATGGGGGTCCTAGGCTTGCAGCACCGGCTCGGCCGCAGCCACAGGGGCGACCCTGCGCGACGGCATGACGAGGACGGCCTCGGCTCGTAACGCTCCCTCGCAAGCGCGTGAGAGGGCTGCCGCGAATTCTGAAGTCAAAAACTCGATGTCGACGACAATCGGCGTGGCCCGGAAACGCAGCATCACTAGTTCTCCGTTGCGCTGCCCGTTCGCGGCGCGCAGAGGGATGCCGAGGGTGAACGCGGGCGTCGCGCATTGCTCAGGCGCGGCGCCGGACGAGGGCGTCTGTGCCCAGGAGTGCGTCAACTCAGGCCGGCCTTTGTCGCGATCAAGAGTCAGGGTGAACGCGTCGAAGTCGTTGGCGCGAAAAGTCTCTTCGAGCTTTTGCACAACGTCGGTAATGGTGCGGCAACGCGCCAGACTCTCGATGCCACGCCGGATGACGAGATTGTTGACGATGATTTGTCTCTGCTCCAGCGTGCGGCGTGCGATGCGGCCCAACTCGAAGAACTCGTGATACCCGAGTTGCTGTACGCCAAGAACGACGCCTGCGCCGATGATCACCAGTACGACGGCCACCGGGGCCATCCCCGGAGAAAGCAACAGCAGGCTCATCAGCCCGAACACCGCCGACACCGCGTACAGCAGAACAACCGCTTGACGATGCGACCAACCGCAATCCAGCAGCCGGTGGTGAATGTGCCGCCGGTCGGCGTTGAAGATTGGCTGGCCGGCCAAAATCCGACGAACTATCGAGACGCCGGTTTCCAGGATAGGCAGACCGCACGCAACCACCGGGATTGCAACTGCCACCAGGGTGGATGACTTTTGTTGCTGCACGCCGGTGAGCGAAAGACCCGAAAGCAGACAGCCTATGAACAGGCTGCCGCAATCGCCCATGAAAATGGTTGCCGGATTGAAGTTGTATCGCAGGAATCCGAGGATCGCTCCGGCTAGAGTTGCGGTGAGCAAGGCAGTCATCGTGCTGCCTTCCACCATCGCAATCACGAAAACGGCGGTGGTGGAAAACAGTGCGGAACCCGCCGCCAGCCCATCCAAGCCGTCGATAAGGTTAAAGGCGTTGGTGATGAACACGACCCAACAGAGGGTCAGCAAAAACGATGTGATCTCGCCAAAATGTCTGCTGCCGAACAGGGCGGTGATCGAGACCACCCGAACGTGACCCGCGTAGAGAAGCAGGCCGGCCACGGAGAGGCCCGCAATCTTTGCCCAGGGCTTCACCTGCACCAAGTCGTCTCGCAATCCGATGACAAAGCTCACCAGGCTCGCGCCCAGTACGAGAATCAATGTCTTTCCGGAAAACTCGAGATCTAGATGTTGTAGTCGGGAAATCAGGATGACGAATGCAGTAACAATGAAAACCGTCGCGGCGATGGCAACTCCGCCCAGTCGCGGAATCATTTTATTATGCAGATGCCGTTCCGACCGCGGGCCGGAGACCCAGCCTTTGGCAAACGCCGTGTTGCGCACCAGCCAAGTGAGGCAGGTTGCCGTCAACGCCGCGACCAGAAAGCACCCTAGATAAACGAATAACATAGATTTTCCTGGAACGAACACGCCTAAAACCGCGCCCATCACCGAATTCGATCCAAGCCCTTTCATACGTTCGCAACTGATTAGACAGCCACTCTGGAGTACTCGCAAGTTACGCTGGAGTAATCCGAAAGTTACCAATGTCACTGAATTGAAATAATCAGAAGGTTCCATCGAATGCAGGTGAAAACAACGTGGTTGCGTCAACCTGGGTAATGAAAGCCGGAATGGCAGCCGTTTCTAGCGCTCGGAAAGTGTCCGGTCGATCGCTGAAACGCGGGCTTGGTGGAAAAAGGCAGCCTTTAATCTCTGGCTTGTCCATTCCCGGGTTGTTATCTTATGTGGTACGCGCGCTAAGAGCTAAGATGTGTCCCTGAGGCTCCTAACTTCAGTGCGCCGGATGTCGACGGAGACACGTGGCTTTATTGAGCAAACCACAGCAGGAATCGGCAGTGGCACGATTCGCGCTTTCTCCCGAGGCCGAATTTGCGGTCGCGTGCGCGTGCATGGGATTCAGTGACACTGCCGCGCGCAAGGCAAAACTGCTCTTCGGCAACGTCGACTGCAACTCCCTGATGCCTTTTGCCCAAGCCCACGGCTTGATTCCGCTTATCTATTGGAATCTCAATCAGTCTGGACTCCGTCCCGCCGGATTCGAGATACTCGAAAAACGATTCCGCAGTGAGGCGCACAGATCCCTCCTGCTGACGAGGGAGTTGTTCCGCGTGCTCGATGTCCTGGCCGCGAATGGCGTCGCCGCCTTGGCCCACAAAGGGCCGGCGCTTTCCTGCTTGCTCTATGGTGATCCCGTCTTACGCACCTATGCGGATATCGATGTTCTGGTGTCTGCCAACGAGGCTCCGCGCGCTAAAGCCGGCCTTTTAAGCGCAGGATGGAAGAGTCTCGAGAGCTTCTCCGCGGCCGAGGAGCAAGCCTATATCCGCTCCGGCTGCGAGTTCACTTTTCGCAGCGGCGAAGGCACGCTGGTTGAACTTCAGTGGGCGGCGACACCACGCTTTTATGCGGTCGACTTCGATTTTGGGCGGATGATTGAACGCGCCACGACCATGGAAGTGTCCGGGCGTCTACTCAAAACCCTGGCGAACGATGATCTGCTGCTCGTGCTGGCTGTGCATGGGGCGAAACACATGTGGACGAGGTTCTCGTGGATCGTCGATATCGCCGCTTTTCTTCAGACCACGCCAGTGGACTGGGAAGGAGTCATCAGAAAGGCACATGCTTATGGGGCCGAACGAATTGTCGCCACCGCCCTGATTGCGGCCGGCGAAACCTGCGGAGTATCGCTTCCCACCGGGGCTAAACCATTGATTTCGAAGGATTCAAAAGCCTATTGGCTCGCCCAGCAGCTTGTTACCAGCGCGGCTGCTGACGCCGGCAGCTTCGCTACGGAAACGCCCGCTTATTTCGCGATGTTTGCCAAGCTGCGCGAGCGCTGGCGCGATCGCGTGCGCATGTTCATGCGCCTGGCATTTACTCCAAGTCCAAGCGAGTGGAGTACGATTCGCCTGCCTCGACAGCTCTCTTCATTCTATGTATTGGTCAGAGCATCCCGACTCTTACGGCGCGCCATATCCCTGCTGTTCTCGTCTACCCCCTGACTACTAGCGAGCGTGCAGATTACTAGCCACGCCGACCATATGCGCGGCGCTCATCGTCAAACCTGGGATCATCCACGATTTCCCCTCGGGAAGCCGCTTGCGCAGCATGCGGCTGACCATGAGTTGGCCAGCCAGAAACGGAGCGTTGATGCCGTAGAGACGGGCGCGCGTCGGATGCGCGCCGTAGAGCGGGTTGAGCTCACGGCATTGCCCACAGTGCAAGGTCGACTCCACGTCGGCCGTCATGGTGGCAATCGATAGCGCAGTTAACATCTTGAATTTTCTATCGAAAATCCGCGGCGTGGGCCGCTCCGTGATTAAAGGCTGTACTTTGACGCCACCGTTGTTGATGATGATCGGCGCGATAGGCGCCAGTGTGAAAATGGCGAGAGCATCGGTTCCAGTTCCCGTAACGCTGGTGCTCGTCGCAGCAGTCGGCGCCAGATAAGGAGGCCGCAGATCAGAAAACACAACCTCCAGCATCGGCCGGTCGTTACTTGAAGGGGGCCGGTCGATCCCGTTCAGTTGCGAAAATGAGAACGGCGCATAACCCAAAAGGAAGCACACTAGCAAACTGCCAGCCACCTTAGCCATCAGCTCTTCTCCTCACCGTGCGCCCTGCCCTGAGTGCGTTACCTCCACCGTTTCCTGACTTCGAGATCCAGGATTCTGGATCTCCGATGGGTGTCATCGTCTCGTGCAACATCTCGGCAGATCGAGCGGTTTTGACTACGCCTGGGGCCCATTGAAATCCACCGTCTGTACCTGGTTTGGCTACAATTTCACTCCGGCGGGCGGCATGCAATCGAACAGATTGGATAAAAGCAGAAAAAACGCCTTAGTTCCCACAATGGGAACTCACGGTATTGATGTAGTTGATATATAACGAGTTAACTAAACATGGGTGGGAAACCAATCGTAATGAACGAATCCAAGGCACCCTTCGAGTCGCCGTAAACTTAGCTGTAGACGCTACTGTCTTAGCTTTTGCCGTATACCTCAGGCTTCGATGCCCAGGCGCGAAATATTTGCACGAAAGTAAATAAGTACGCTCTTCGTAAGGTTACCAAAGGTCAATTCCCCATTGTTAGGACACATTCTAACGTAATGTCTCCCCGCTTAAATCTGGCGTATATCGTGCTATGCGGGGATGCCGCTTCCGTCTCGCCCTGAATCACCTGGCCGCTCCCGCTCTCAGGTCTTCCAGCGGCCTTTCTACGAGAGTTCCCGGATACCAATAACCAGCTACTCGGGTTACAAAATCAAGCAGAGCCCTCTGCCTCTCTTTCAATGTTACGTCTCGATTACTTGTCCTGCGCTCTGACGATCTTGTCGACCTGTCTCGTGTCACGCCGTATGTGGCAGGGGTGGGTCGTAGCCTCTGTGAACAGCGTGATTATCTGCGTCATCGGATTTCGCACCGCGCAGCTCGGCTTTGTTCCCGCCAACCTTTTCTGCCTGGCGCTCTATGTCCACGCCATCTACAAGTGGAAGAGTTCTCCGGCGCAGACGGCTTCGCCGGCGAAATTGGCGTCTCATATGTCGAGGCAGTACGGGAAGCTGGCTTATTCACGATCGGGATATTCGGCCAGAGTGGCTTTACATGGCGTCAGGGTCCGGTCTTCCAGCAGCTCAACCCGAGTGCCTGGCAACGATGAGCAATTCGCCAGAAGCAGCGATCGAGCTCTCTCACGTACATTACCGGCTCGGCCCTGACCGCGCTCTGATCTCAGATCTCAATCTGTTGGTCAGGCGCGGCGAAACCCTCATGCTGCTGGGACGCAGCGGCTCCGGCAAAACAACCTCCCTCAAGCTGATCAATCGTCTGCTGGTGCCCAATGAGGGCACCGTTCTAGTGGATGGTGTCGACACCGCCGCATGGGACGTGATCCGGCTGCGCCGTCATATTGGCTACGCGATCCAGGATGTCGGACTGTTCCCGCACTACACGGTCGAGCAGAACGTGGCGCTGGTTCCGAAGTTGGAGGCGTGGGAGCGCGATCGAATCGCAGCGCGGGTCAAGGAGGTGCTGACCCTCACAGGTCTGCCGCCGGACAAGTTTGCCAAGCGCTATCCCAGCCAGCTCTCCGGCGGACAGAAGCAGCGCGTCGGCCTGGCTCGGGCGCTAGCCGCGGACCCGCCAATTCTGCTGATGGATGAACCTTTCGGCGCGCTCGATCCCATTACCAGGGCTGAGATTCAACAAGAGTTCTATCAACTCCAGCAGCGGCTTGCCAAAACCGTGGTCTTCGTCACCCATGATTTGAGCGAGGCGCTCATGCTTGGCAACCGCATCGCCCTGATGGACTCCGGGGCCCTCAAAGGCATCTACCAACCTGAAGAGTTCCTGGCCAGCGACGATGCCGGGGTGAAACCTTATGTGGAAGCGTTTCGCCTGGCCCGGCGCGTGCCTTCCTCTTCTTCCAGCTCCCGCGAACGTTGCGGCTAGAACGCGAACGTTCCGGCTAAAAGTGGTTGTATAGAGATTTCTTTGAAGGGGCATGGCTTCAGCCATGCCGTCAGAGCCAGAAAAAATGCGGGCTTTAGCCCCTGAGGGGATTCGCTCCAGAAATATTCAACTTCGGAATCGCTCTACCATGATGTCCGCCGTGCGCTACATTTTCGACCACCGGCACGAAGTTGCGACCCTTGCGGCCGAACACTTCTGGCTCGTCTTCATCTCGATGCTTTTGGCGGTAGCGGCCGGTGTGCCGCTCGGCATCCTGCTGACCCGCAAGCCGCAATGGAAAACCCTCGTCCTCGGTGCCAACAATGTGGTTCAAACCATTCCGAGCCTTGCCTTGTTCGGTCTGCTGCTGCCGCTCCCCTGGCTCGGAGTGCGCGCAGACCGGCTGGCCATTGCGGCGCTCACTCTCTATGCATTGCTTCCCATCGTGCAAAACACCTACACCGGAATCGCGGGCGTCGACGCCTCTGCGCGCGAAGCCGCGATCGGAATGGGCCTCACCTCTCGCCAGTTGCTCTGGCATCTGGAACTGCCGCTGGCTTTCCCGGTGCTGCTGGCCGGAATCCGCGTGGCTACCGTGATCACGGTGGGCGTGGCTACCATTGCAGCCGCCATTGGTGCCGGCGGCCTGGGTGAGTTTATTTTCCGCGGACTGGCCATGGTGGACAACAACGTAATTCTCGCCGGCGCAGTTCCCGCTGCCGCCATGGCTCTGGCCGCCGACTTCGTTCTGGGAGCGCTGCAACGGCTGGTGGCGCGGCCTCATTCCTGACCCTCATTCCTGATATGGATCGTCCCTGACATGGACCGTCGCGCGTTTCTCGCCACTCTGCCGCTGTTGCTCGGCGCGTGTTCGCCGGCTCATCGCATGACCGTGGGCTCCAAGAACTTCACCGAACAGCTCATCCTTGGCGAGATGCTTGCGCAACTGATCGAGTCGGTAACGCGCGAGCCGGTCGACCGGCGGCTTTATTTGGCCGGCACCTACATTTGTCATCAGGCGCTGCTGGCCGGCCGCATCGATCTCTACGTGGAGTACACCGGCACGGCTCTGGCCGCCGTCCTCAAACAGCGCGCCGCCAGCGATCACCGGCAAGTTTACGAAGAGGTCAAAGACGAGTATCTGCGCCGCTTTGGCCTGCAAGTCTTTCCTCCGCTGGGCTTCGACAACAGTTTCGCTATCGTGATGCGCGGCGACGATGCGGCCCGAATGAACATAACGAAGCTGTCGCAGCTTGCGCCGTTCTCGCCCAAGCTGAGGATGGGAGTCGGCTATGAGTTTCTCGAACGCCGCGACGGATACGACGGACTCGTCAGCGCCTACGGGCTGAGGTTCGCCGCAACGCCGCGCGTCATGGATCTCGGCCTGCTCTATCGCGCCCTTGAAAATCGCCAGGTCGATCTCATCGCGGGAGCGAATACCGACGGCCTGATTGCCGCATTGCACCTAGCCGTGCTCGCCGATGATCGCCGTTACTTCCCGCCTTACGACGCCGTTCCGATCGTGCGCGACGATACCTTGCGGCGCCATCCGGCCGTGAGATCCGCGCTGGACCGGCTCACCGGACGCATCTCCGTGGACGATATGCGAAGCATGAACTACGCCGTGGACGGAGAGAAACGTGACGCCGCGCAAGTGGCGCACGAGTTCCTCGTCGGCCGCAGGCTGATCTCGAACAATGGGTAGAACAGATTCGGCCAGACGCCGACAAACTCTGCCGACTTGCTCCTGTCAGGCCGCTTCAACTTAGGTCACTTTAGCGTGTCCCAAAACTTTTAAGGTAACTTAAGATGTCATGCTGAGCGCAGCGAAGCATCCCCGGATACTGTCCCGCTCCGCGCCGCTACGGGCTCTTTATGAAGTCCTTCAGCTGCGCCTCAGCCCCACGCCGCGCCGGGATTCTTCGCTCCCTGTGGTCGCTCAGAATGACACCCTCAAATACTTATTGCACGAACTTACAGCACACTAGCAGGCTGCTGAAAAATAGGCTCGCCCGACAAAAAAATCGGCCCTCGCAACAATTTGCGAAGGCCGTCCAAAAAGTAGTACAACGGCGATATTTCCGCGTCTCTGACGAGCCCGCTCTACGCACCCTGCCAATTGCGCCGGTCGACAATGGTTGGCGGCTCGTAGGTTATCCCTCTGGCAAGCCGCTTCTCTTCCCGCTTCGATGTCCATAGCAACAGCGGACCAGTAATGCAACGAATGAAGCGCGACATCAATCCAAATTCGCCTTCAATCTCGTGGCGAAGCGCTCCGATCTTGGCCGCGACCGTGGCGTTCGTCGTCTTGAGCCGCTTCTCCATGGCCCAGAGCGACGCGTTGTAGGTGCCCTTCAGCTTGCGGCCTTCCACCAGGAATCGTTCGCGAACCCGCGAGTCAGGATAATTCTTGTAGCGCTTCCAGCCCTTGAACATGGTCTCGCAAATGCGATAAAGGCTGGGACCATTTTTCTCGAAGTCGAATCGGAACGCCCAATCGAGAAAGCGCTGCGAATCGTCGCGCGAGATCGCCGCATGCTTGAAGTTGAACTTGAATTGCCCGTGGATGTCGGCCAGATCCACATCGTCGAGCAGCCGGTCTTCCTCTTGCATCTGGAAGAACAGCGGCGTGCCCGGCACCGGCGTATAGAGCATGAACTGGTGGAAGTCCGTGTGGTGCTCGACCGCGTACTCGATCTCCTTGCGAATGTTCTCCGGCGTGTGATGCTCGAGCCCCACGATGGTCGATCCCAGCAGCTTGATACCGTGCCCTCGCAGTTCCGCAGCCAGCTTGTGGGTATCGGAATTCTTCAGCTTCGCGTAAGTCGAGTTCGGCGATTCCAACCCGACCCAGATCCAGGAGACGCCCAGTTGCACCAGCTCTTCCATCGTGTACTTGCGAATTGCGTTCACCGATGAGAAGACGTAGAACGCCCAGCTCTTGCCTGCCTTCTTCATGCGTTCCAGCAGTTGCATCGCCCGCGGCCGATTGAGCAGGAAATTCTCGTCCATGATGAAGAACGAGTCGACGTGCATCGAGTGCTCCATGTGCTCCATCAGCTCAAACAACTCATCGCCCGATTCGTAGAAGTTGACTGATTTGCCTTTGCCTCCGAAAAATGACGAGGTCGTGCAGAAGTTGCAGCCCAGCGGACACCCCACGGAGGGGATGATGGTCGCGGCCGTATCCTTGGCCGAGTCGGGAACCCGCATTCCCAGCACGCGCATGCCGAAGCCGGACATGATCTCCGGGTGCTGAATCGGGGCGTGAGGGTCTTCGCCAAGATACTGGCGCATCCAGGCGATGCCTTCGCCTTTGACGATGTGATCGGCGTCGATGAGGTTCTCGATGCCCGGAATGCCGGCCACATGCCCGCCGACAATGATCACTGAGTTCGGCGAAAGCAGCCGCGCACGGCGGCACATTTCCTTCACCTTGCCGAGGTTGGAGATGATCCCGGATATGCCGACGATGTCGTACTGATGTTCGGTCAGCTCGCGCTCAAAACGCTCCAGCGTGGGAAAATCCAGCAGCGTGCAGGGCGCCGAAATGTTGTGCTGGATCATCATCAGGCCCCACGAGCGATGGAACATGCGCAGCGAAAAGCTGCCCTGTTCGCGGGTAACCTGGTTGTGGTAGAGCTCCATGGGATTGAGGGAGCGGCTGCCAAATTCATCATCTTGTGCGTAGGGGCCAAAAACGGAACTCAGCAAAACACGAGATTGCGTCCCCTTTGAATGGGGCTGAACTTCATCGACTCCGAATGTCGAAACCATGACTTAATCCTAGAGAGAAGCCGTCCGGAGTTCCGTGATGTCGTCACAAATTCCCCAGAAATGACAAAACTCTTACAAAATAGGTTCTACTTGGGAACTGTTCGGCTCGGACAGCAAGGTCTTTTTATTCAGCAACTTGCGGGAATGTCCCGAACCGACCCAAGCAACGATGTCATGCTCAGGGCTTGTGACTTTTTCGGACGGTGCCCCACATCTGCCGCAGTTAGCATTCGAACGGTGCCCCACATCTGCCGCAGTTAGCAGATGTGGGACTTGGCCACCAGTCGAACTACCCCACGCTCAGACGCCGCCTCAAGAGCGGCGACATGCGAAGGGGGGTCGACTGGAAAACGGCAATGCCGGAACTGGTCTGAATCGCGTAGGCGAAAGGGTAGCGGGGGGTCTGTTTCTAAGCTACCGCTTCCGGCTTTGGCGCTGGCACCTTATGCAATCGTCGGCCCGGACCAGTTGTTTGCAACCCAGCTTGTTGCGGTAGCGTCCTCTTACGGTATTGCTACTTTCCAAACGCGCCCTTGACCTCAGCCTCGAATTGCTCTAACAGACCGATATGAACGTCTGTGGGGAGTGGGGCTTCCGAAAAGTATTTACCCTCCACGTATGGCACATCTAACCGTCTTTGAATCGTAAACGACGCTCTCCCGTACTTCATGGCGAGAGGGTCGTGCCCTATGGTTTGGACTGTAGGTGTGTAAACGAAGGCCTCCCCCGAAATTTCGGAGAAGGCGCGATTGGTTCTGGCCGCAAGATTGTCAAGTGGAGGCGTGGACAAGATTGCGATGTCCGAATTGAAGGTCACGTTACTTACGTATGCCCATCGTTTTATGACACTCGGAGTATAGCGGAGGCTGAATTTTTCTTTCGCCCACTCCAATAACTCCTCAAGCATTCTCTTTGATTCTTTAGTTCCAGCTTGCGTGTCCAATTGGATACCGTTGTTGAATAATATCAGCCTGTTAATCGTAGTCGGACCATATTTTCCGACGTCAAATTGTGATCCTTTTGCATCAGTCCACTCATCCAAGGTTCGCGGATATTTCTGGAAATTGAAGCGCTGCACAAGCTCCTTGGTGACTTCGGGGAAGAACAACCCGTTGCGAGGGCTTATGTCGGCAATTTCAAAAAAGGCAATTACTCTAGCCAGCAGTACTGCCGATAGTTCCATTCTTACCTCGCAGTGTCATCCAGAAGCTTTAAGAACGGCACTAATTGACCTGGGATCGCATGCGCTGTCCACGTCCCCGCATCGCGCCAGCAATACCGGACAGCTCTGTCTCTGTATTCTCGTGCAATCTCAATTCATCCGCAAGACGATCCTCTAGTGCAACT
>Ga0116111_1002493_pt1 | contig 11152 bp, 14 predicted proteins | sample June2015DPH_8_10_FD_89720 | JGI IMG/M metagenome (GOLD analysis project Ga0116111, IMG submission 89720) | Peatland microbial communities from SPRUCE experiment site at the Marcell Experimental Forest, Minnesota, USA - June2015DPH_8_100 | ecosystem: Environmental > Terrestrial > Soil > Wetlands... | reverse complement strand
TATCGTCGAGGCGCAAGCTCACATGTGGTTCGTGGTCTACCAGCCCTTCGCGTTCTTCCTCTACCTCGTCGCGGGCCTCGCCGAGATCAACAGGACGCCCTTCGACATGCCCGAGGCCGAGAGCGAGCTGGCATGCGGATTCAATATCGAGTACAGCAGTATGAAATTCGCCCTTTTCTTCATGGCTGAATATACCCATATGGTGGCTGTTGCGGCCCTTGCCACCACGCTTTTCCTGGGCGGCTGGCTCGGACCGTTTCCAACGGTGGCCGGCCTCGGTCCGCTCTGGTTCTTTATCAAGGTGTGCGTGCTGGTATTCTTTTTCATCTGGGAGAGGGGCACGTTTCCACGGCTCCGGTACGACCAGATCATGCAGTTCGGCTGGAAGGTGCTCTTCCCCCTCGCCCTGGCGAATACGGTCGTCACGGCGCTCGTGGTGGCGTTGAGGTAGATGAGCGTATGATCATACCCCTTCTGAAAGGTCTTCGTCTGACGCTGTCGCGCTTTTTTTCGCGGCCCATCACCATCCAGTACCCGGAAGAGCGGCGCACCCCCCCGCCCAGGTGGAGGGGCATGCACTATTTCCGGAAAGACGACTCCGGCAACACCACCTGCGTTGCCTGCGGTCTCTGCGTCGCTGTCTGCCCCTCCCGGTGCATCTCCCTGGAGATAGGCGAGCGGGAGGACGGGCGGAGGTACCCCAGACACTACGAGATAGACGAGCTGAGGTGCATCTTCTGCGGGTATTGCCAGGAGGCGTGCCCGGTCAACGCCATCTGCCTCGGAGGCGGCTTCGAATACGTGAAGTACCAGAGATCCGATTTCATCCTGACGACGGAAAAACTGCTCGCCATGTACGAGGGGAAGGAATGAGCGACATCGGTTTCATCAATCCCTTGTTCCAGTGGGCCGTTTTCCTCGCCGCCGCCGTCCTCTCCCTCTTCGCGTCCATCATGATGGTGACGCGCCGGAACCCGATACACAGCGCCCTCTGGCTGATCGTGGCCTTTTTCTCCCTGGCGGTCATCTACCTGACCCTGAATGCCCAGTTCATCGCGGTGGCACAGGTCATTGTCTACGCGGGCGCCATCATGATGCTCATCATCTTCGTCATCATGCTGATCCACCTGGAAAGCGCGTTCGTCCGGAGGAGAAAGCTGTCGGGGGCAAAGGTCATCGGCGCGTTCATTACCGTGATCCTCTTTCTGGAGGTTGCGGCGGCCGTGCTCTCCAACGGCTGCAAAACGGCCAAGGCGGCGACAGGGGCAGTATTGACGGGCAGCGTGGCCGAGGTGGGGAACTCCCTTTACGGCAAATACCTCTTCCCCTTCGAGATCGCCTCCATCCTGCTTTTGATCGGCATCGTGGGGGCCGTGGTGCTTGCGCGGCGGGGGAAGGATTAGGAGAACCTATGCTGCACGGTATACCAACGAGTTTCTATTTTGCGCTCTCCGGCGCGCTTTTCACCATAGGGGCCATCGGTGTCATCACCAGGCGGAACGCGATCATCGTCTTCATGTGCATCGAGCTTATGCTGAACGGCGTCAACCTGACCTTCATCGCGGCGGGAAACATGCTCAATTCGATAGACGGCATGATCTTCGTCTTCTTCATCATGACGGTGGCGGCCGCGGAGGCCGCGATCGGACTCGCCATATTCGTGCTCCTCTTCAGGCTTAAAGGGACCGTCAACGTGGACGAGATCAATCTGCTCAAGGGTTAGGTGATGGCTGATTATATCTGGCTCATACCGGTATTTCCCGCAATCGGCTTCCTCGTCAACGGCTTTTTGGGGCGCAAGCTGCCGAGGGCCCTCGTCTCGTGGATCGCCTGCCTCGCCCTGCTTGGGTCTTTCGTGGTCTCCGCCCTTGTCTTCATCGAGTTCCTAAAAGTTCCCCCGGAGTCGAGGCTTTTCGAAAAGAGCGTCTACACCTGGATCGCATCCGGTGAGTTCGCGGCCAGTGTCGGTTTCAGGATCGACGCGCTCTCCATCGTCATGTGCCTCGTCGTCTCGGGCGTCGGCTTCCTCATCCACGTTTACTCCGCCGGCTATATGCACGACGATGAAGGCTTCGCCCGGTATTTCACCTACCTGAACCTGTTCGTTTTCATGATGCTCACCCTCGTGACGGCGAATAACCTGCTTTTCATGTTTGTCGGCTGGGAAGGCGTGGGCTTGTGCTCCTATCTGCTCATCGGTTTCTGGTACAAAAAGGAGAGCGCGTCCAACGCGGGGAAGAAGGCGTTCATCGTCAACAGGATAGGGGATTTCGGCTTTCTCCTCGGCATTTTCTTCCTCCTCGCGGGCCTGGGCAGCCACGGCGTCTGGACCCTCGACTTCGGCGAGCTGCAAAAGCACGCCCATCTCCTCACAGGGGCCGCGGCAACGCTGATCACCTTCCTGTTCTTCGTGGGCGCGACCGGGAAATCCGCGCAGCTCCCCCTCTATGTCTGGCTCCCCGACGCCATGGAAGGCCCCACGCCCGTCAGCTCGCTGATCCACGCGGCCACGATGGTCACGGCAGGGGTCTACATGATCGCGAGGCTCAATTTCCTCTACGTCATGGCCCCCACCACCATGTTCGTCGTCACCCTGGTCGGCGTGCTCACGGCCCTCTTCGCGGCGACCATCGGCTGCGCCCAGTATGATATCAAGAGGGTGCTCGCCTATTCGACGGTGAGCCAGTTGGGCTACATGTTCGTCGGCGTCGGCGCGGGCGCTTTTGCGGCCGGCATCTTCCACCTCATGACCCATGCCTTCTTCAAGGGGCTCCTCTTCCTTGCCGCGGGCAGCGTGATGCACGCCATGAGCGGCGAGCTCGACATGAGGCGGATGGGGGGCTTGAGGAAGCGGACGCCGGTGACCTACTGGACCTTTCTGGCCGGGTGCATCGCCATTGCCGGCGTGCCCGGCTTCTCCGGGTTTTTCAGCAAGGACGAGATCATGTGGAAGGTCTTTGCCAACTACGGGGGCAGCCTCATGTTCTGGGGGATCGGGGCCGTGACCGCAGGGCTCACCGCGTTCTACATGTTCAGGATGTTCTTCACGACCTTCCACGGCGAATGCCGGGCGTCCGAAGAGGTGAAGCACCATATCCACGAGTCCCCGGCCGTCATGACCATACCGCTGGTCATCCTGGCCGTGCTCTCCGTGGTGGGCGGCTGGGTCGGCGTGCCCCACATACTGGGAGGCGCGAACAGGTTCGAGCAGTGGCTTGAGCCGGTCTTCGGCCCCGGGAAAGAGGCGGCGGCGCCTGCCCTCAACTTCGTCACCCCCGCCTTCGCGGAAGGCGCCGCGACCCATGCGGCGTCACCCGAGGGCATGCTCATGGCCGCTGCCGTGATCATCGCCTTCGCGGGCATCTTCATTGCCTACTACCTCTACCTGCGCCACCCGCAAATTCCGGCCGACTTCGTGCGGGCCTTTCCGGGGGTCTTCAGGACGGTGAATAACAAGTACTACGTGGACGAACTCTACCAGGCGGTCTTCGTGCGGGGGCTTTTTGCCCTCGGCCGCATCGCGAAGGGGTTCATCGACGAGACGCTCATCGACGGTACGGTAAACGGGATTGCGCGGCTCATCGGCGGCATCGGCAGCCTCATCAGGCTCATCCAGACGGGATACGTGCAGGGCTATGCCTTCGCCATGATCATAGGAGCGATCGCCGTGCTCGGCTATCTCATTATGAAGGTTATCTTGTAGGTGCTATGAACCAGCTCTGCTTTCCGATCTTAAGCACGTTGATTTACCTTCCCCTCCTCGGCGCGGTGTTGCTCCTCTTCGTGAGCAGAAAGCACGAGCTGTTCATCAAGGTCTTCACCCTCGTCTTCACCCTCATCGAGTTCGGCATGTCCCTGCCCCTCTTCTTCCGTTTCAACGAGGGCGCCGCAGGGATGCAGTTCGTCGAAAAGGCGGCATGGTTCCCCGAATGGGGCATGAGCTATTTTCTGGGCATAGACGGCATCAGCCTGCTCCTCGTGCTCCTCACCACGTTCCTGACGGTCCTTTGCGTGCTCGTCTCCTGGAAGGCCATAGAGACCAGGGTGAAGGAATACTACATCACCTTCCTCTTTCTGGAGACGGCCATGATCGGGACGTTGGCTGCCCTCGACCTGATCCTCTTCTATATCTTCTGGGAGCTGATGCTCATTCCCATGTACCTCCTCATCGGTATCTGGGGCGGCCCGAGGCGGATATACGCCGCCATCAAGTTCTTCCTCTTCACCATGGTCGGGAGCGTCCTGATGCTGCTCGCCATCTTTGCCCTCTATTTCCATTGCGCGCGGACGACCGGCGTCGCCACCTTCAACGTCCTCGACCTCTACAACGCGACCATCCCTGTGGGCCTCCAGTACTGGCTGTTTGCCGCCTTCGCCCTCTCTTTCGCCATCAAGGTGCCCATGTTCCCCGTCCATACGTGGCTTCCCGACGCCCATACTGAGGCGCCCACCGCGGGCAGCGTCATCCTCGCGGGCGTGCTCCTGAAGATGGGGACCTACGGCTTCCTGCGGTTCGCGATACCGCTGTTTCCGAAGGCCGCCTTCGACGCGATCCCCCTGATCTCGATCCTCGCCATCATCGGCATCATCTACGGCGCCGTCGTCAGCATGATGCAGCCCGACCTGAAGCGGCTCATCGCGTTCTCCAGCGTGAGCCACATGGGCTACGTGATGCTCGGCATGTTCGCGTTCAACATGCAGGGTCTCCAGGGGAGCATCTACCAGATGCTCAACCACGGCATCAGCACGGGAGGGCTCTTCCTCCTGGTCGGCATGGTCTACGAGAGACGCCATACGAGGATGATCGCCGATTTCGGCGGGCTGTCGGCCTCGATGCCCCTCTTCGCCGTCTTTTTCATGATCGTCACCCTCTCCTCCATCGCCCTGCCGGGCACGAACGGCTTTGTCGGCGAATTCCTCATACTCCTCGGCGCCTTCAGGTCGGTCAAGCTGTACGGCATCCTCGCGACCATCGGGGTGGTGCTGGGCGCGGTCTACATGCTCTGGATGTTCCAGCGGGTCATGTTCGGCGAGATCACAAAGGAGGAGAACAGGCGGGTGAAAGACCTGGGCGGAAGAGAGGTGCTGATCCTCTGCTGCGTGGTCTTCTTTATCGTCCTCATGGGCGTCTACCCGCGGATGTTCTTCAGGAAGATGGATACATCCGTCGCGGGGTTCCTGCGGTTCGTGAAAGAGAGAAACGCCTATTACCAGACCATGGAAAGGGTGCCGACCGCTGATGCCGGCCGGTACGGGGTATCGGGCAGCGACGCCGCGGCCTGCCCGGCTCGCCTCCCCCGGCGATCGATAGAGGTCGAATGATGAACATCGCGTTCTCCCCTTCCGCGTTTGAATGGATCCTCCCTGAGATTACCGTCACCGTCTTCGGCCTCCTCATCCTCCTCGCGGCGGCTTTCAGGAGAAAAAAGACGCCGGGCCTTGCGGGGGGCGTGCTCACCCTCATAGGGAGCGGACTCGCCTTCTTTTTCGCGATGCACCTCCGGGGCGTGCGGACAGACCTCTTCAGCGGCCTCTATACGATCGACGGCTTCGGCACCTTCTTCAAGGGCATATTCCTCCTGATCCTCTTTTTGGTCGCCGTGATCTCCATCCGCTATACGAGGCGTGAGGAGATCGTCGCGGGCGAGTACTATACGCTCCTGCTTTTCGCCACCCTCGGCATGATGGTGATGGTCTCATCGACGAGCTTCGTGACCATCTTCATCGGCCTGGAGGTGATGTCGCTCTCCATCTACATCCTCTGCGGGCTCCTGAAAGGGCAGGCGGCTGCCCTTGAGTCGTCCTTCAAGTATTTCCTGCTCGGCTCTTTCGCCACCGCCTTTCTCCTTTACGGCATAGCCCTGGTCTACGCCTCCAGCGGGGCCGTCGACATCAGGATGGTGCGCGCCGTGGCCTCGGCGAGGAGCCTGGGCGTCGATCCGGTCTTCCTGACGGGTATGGCGCTCCTGATTGTGGGCTTCGGCTTCAAGACCGCCTCGGTCCCCTTCCATATGTGGACGCCCGACGTCTACGAAGGCGCGCCGACGCCGGTCACGGTCTTTATGGCGACGGGCGTGAAGGCAGCCGCCTTCGCCGCCTTCCTCCGGGTCTTCTATACCGCTTTCTATCCGTTCATCGGCAGTTGGTCGAGCGTATTGTGGCTCATCGCCGTGCTCACCATGGCCGTGGGGAACATCACCGCCCTGGCGCAGAACAACATGAAGCGCCTCCTTGCCTATTCGAGCATCGCTCACGCGGGCTATCTCCTGGTCGCCTTCGTCACCGGCGACAGGATCCTCTCGTCGAGCATCCTCTACTATCTGCTTGCCTACACGTTCATGAACCTCGGGGCCTTCACCGTGGTGATCCTCCTCGGGAGGAAGGGCGAGGCGCATGAGGATATAGACAGCTACGCGGGCCTTGCCGGCCGCCACCCCTTTGTCAGCCTCTGCATGACGATCTTTCTTTTGTCCCTCACGGGCATCCCCCCGCTGGCGGGCTTTACCGGAAAGTTCTATATCTTCAGCGACGCCATAAAAGGGCAGTACTACTGGCTTGCCGTCATCGGCGTCCTCAACAGCGCCGTCGCCGCTTACTACTACCTGCGCGTGGTCATGTACATGTACTTCAAGGAGCCGGTAAAAGAGCTGGGCGGGGTAGACATGTCGCCTGCCTATGTGGTGGTGATGCTGGTCAGCGTGGGGGCGCTGTTCTATCTGGGGATGTGGCCGAGGGAGGTGGTGCTGCTGGCGCAAAAGTCTGTGGCGATATTCCAATGAGCCAGACCGGCCGGGTTAATTTCGCGCCTGGCGCGGGCGTCCCCGTCGCCGTGACTCGTCACATACACACGAAGTATGCTCCTCGCCCCGCCGCCGGCGACTACGCACCATCCATCAAAATTTCCTCCGGCCGGGGAAACGACCTTACCCAGTTCACACGGTACTCGATAGTTGACATCTTCTTTTTGTGCTTGACCGCGAACATACGAAATTGGTATAAGTGTTTAAGTGAGAGCTTTTGTCAGCCGCGCGGCCGATGGCGAAGGGCATCCCACTTGGATTGCCATCTCGAAAATAGTATATAGAAGGTGCTGAACGCCATTATTAACTCGTAGGGGCGGGACATCCCATCCCTCCTGTCAAGCACAAGTTTTCGTGAGTATTACTTTTACAAAAGGTTGGGGCGTGGTATGCTACGAGTACACCAACTTTGGAAGGAGGGCAGCCATGCCAAAAGTCACCGTGTATTATTTCATGGGCTTCGACATAAACTCTCGCGAAAATATCCGCTCCAAAGAAATGGCAACGCTTGACTGGATTAGCAAACACCCGCCTACCGAACACCCATATGTCGCGCTCATGGAAACCGCAAAAGAAGTGGAAACATCTGAACTTAACGCTAATGGTTTATATCAGGAGCCCCGGGAGAAATAGTCGGGCCAGTGCCTCCGAGAGTGCCTATCCACTCAACCGGCACAATACGAATCATTCCCTTTGGCCCTCTGAAGATATGGCATCCTCGGCTGTCCTTTATAGTCATCCTGATTTCTTCCTCGGTCAACGAACAGTATATCAGCACGTTGCTCTTTTCTTTTACAGCAAGGTCTATCGCTTCCTGGATATTTTCTAACTTGACTTCCATAAGAAACCTCCGGTCTGAGACTGCCCATATTGTCAATTCCTTGACACTTTTCCGCTCGATTCTGCCTACCCGAGAAGGGATTTGCAAAGGACGTACCAATATTATCGGAAATGCACATGGGGTCGCCCATTAGCGGCTTCTTGCCCAAAGCAGATTTCGAGGGACTTCGTGAAAAATCTATGAGCAGACCAATTTGAATGTCGCAAAATTAAGGAACTTTTTCTTGGCCGAATTTTACATGCCTTGCCATATTGATTTGGGCACCAGGCCGTAGCAATCATACTTTTCCGGAATGCATAGGGTACCCTTAGGTAGAGGAGAGAGCTGGCACTTGGCTGGTGCCGTTTCTGGTCTTTTTGATGCACGCATCTACTGAGACCTATAGCGGTCAACTGTTTCCAGCTCCTCCTCATTAAACCGTACGTTCAGTTTTCCTGAGGTCATGCGGTCAACCTTTGCCCGAGGACAGGAATCTTATAAAAGACCTATAATATCGATATCTTGTATGCCCTCTCTTTCCGATTGTCCCTTGTCACGGGTGACCCCCTCTGCTACCGTATGTCTCTCGCCATACGGCCCAGAGAATACGGCTCTGATAGGCGGAAAGGTTGCTCTTCATAAGGGCCTCAATGATCTCGTTGGCAAGACGGGTGTAGCCGTTTTCACATTGAGGGGAGGCCGCCATATCAATAGTCCTCTCCTCCGACTGGCTTGCCGCATGTTGGACAGCGGCGAGCCTCAATGACGTATTGGGAACGGAATGAACCATCAGGGTTTCTCCGCCAACCTTGTAGGAAGGGAACGCTTTCGAGATTGTGGCATGTTTCGCAGGCGATGGCCTTCTTCTCCTCTGGCTTCTTGGAGGGGCTTGCGGTGTGGGGTAGGTGAAGCGTGCCGACCCTCATACTACCCTTCGGCGGCTATAGCGCATTCACTGGCTTTATTTTTTGCCGCCCCTTGCCCATCAAACACCTGCTCTTCCGGTTTACCCAGGACCCTTGAGATCTTCCTTCGTTCAACGATAGACAGGATGTATCGACCGTGGGCGTACATGGAAAGTAAAGTATGGTTAGTGCCTACAAGATCCCCGAGTTTCCTCTCGGAAAGTCCGGCCTCCGCCAGGGCCATCTTAAATTTCCAGTCTATTTCACCGGGTTCCCTCATCTTCCCTCCTCATTACGGTTTTGTACACTACCGAACCTGCTTTGCAAAAAAATATATAGTACCCGCATTTATGGTTCATCATGAGCTATAGCCTCTAACGCTTCCTTGTCAGCCCTGAGAAATTTATCCACCTCAGCTTTCACTGTCAGCAAGTTCATGACAACCACTGCGACTTTGTCTTTCGCCATAGTGAAAATCGGTTCCTGTTTCAAGCGTTCTCCCCTTCCTAGCGGAACCTCCCCACCGTCGAGGGTATACATGTAATACTTGAACTCATCTTCGCTTGGTCCCACGTTTTCAAATTCGATATTGGCGAAGTACTTAGCCCGATCTCGGCTGCCGAACAGGTCCAGCGCGTACAGAAAGAGTCTCAGCCGGTACAGGTCCTTCAAGGTAAAAACGGCCTTTGTCCCCTTCCCTCTGGCCTTCCTGTCCGGCTTGAAAAAGTCCTTATCCAGCCATGTCTGTAGCCGAGTTCGGTCAATGTTAAATACTCTCGCAACATCGAAGGTTGAGAATTTATTCATAATCGGTACTGTACCACACCAAATATATAATGTCAAGAAAATTTTGAGAAGGTTTTCAGAAAAGGGGCGGGGGAACTTTGGGGACGCCCTTCCGTTTTTCAGTTTTGCACTTTGCTCTGCGAGATTCCGCGATGATTGTGGCTGAAAGTGAATATCTAAAGGGTGTCCCCAAAGTTTCCCAGGGCGATGGCCCGTACCATCCTTGACGAGGTGCTACAGGTGAGGCCAGACTACATAGAGCATCAGCTTGCCCATGCCGTGAGAGATCCGAACGGCAGAGCGTACGACCGAACGGCGCACCTTACAGGCCGCCGGGAGATGATGCAGCAATGGGCCGACTACCGGGCTGGCTTGAAGCAGGGGGCGCAGGTATTGCCATTGCAGAAGAAGGGGAGGGGAAAGCAAGAGGCGGAGTAGGCCGGTCGTTTTTAGGCGGCCGGGGCACAGAATGGGCACAGTGAGAAGGTCGCATTTCGGCCCGGCAATATCGGTCATGCCGAGAAAGGAAGTCAGACCAGGGAGGGGGAGAAATCCCCTTTCCGCTTATTGCGATGAACAATCTAATTGACTGCATATGAGGACGTGGTAGAATTCAGGAGAAACATTTCGCAGGTAGCCGGACAGCAGAAGTGGGTGCCATATGCTTCATGCGAGAACGAAAGTGAGGCGTCTGTTGTCGCGGAAATGGGGGGCCCTATTACCAGGCTTGTGGGGAGAAAAAAGGGGGTGAAGCATGAAAAGGTTTGTTGTTACGCCGTTTCTGGGCTGTCTGCTTTTGCTTTGCGGCTGTGCAGCACAATACTCCTCAATTAAGTCTGATTTTCAGATGAATGATGCCAATAATAACGGAACGGTTCAGATTATCGTTGGTTCTCCCCAGAAAATATTTTCCGCTCTATCGGACGTAATTGACGAGAAGTTTATTGTTTATTCACACAGTATAAATACGGACGCTGGAAAGCTGCGATTCAGAGGCAAGGGGACAGGTGCCTTGCGTGGCAGCGTTGGGGTTACCATTACATTGAAGCAAGTGTCCGGGACGACCGAAAAAGGTGAAATAGTAAACGGGTATTCATTAGACATGTCGAGTGAAGGCGTTGGGCCAAATGCTTCCATGTTTCCGCAATATGCAATTAGCAACATCAACGAGGCTTTCTTCAAAAGTCTCCCGGAATACAATTTGTCTTTAGTCCGCGTTAATAATCCAAAGATAGAGAAATATCAAACACCTATTGCGACCTTGCAAGAAACAGTACATCGTGCAAACGAGGAGTGCGACCAGAAAAAATTTAATGGTGAACTGAAGAATTACGTCGAAAGGGCTCAATGCAAAAACCAAGCCGTCATTGAGGCTCATCAAAAAGCTGGCGACCCTAACATGGACTTAGTGTACCTCGCAACTGCATACCGGCTTGCCCTTGCGGAAAGACAAGATAAGACCGAAATAACGCAAGGAGAAGCCGATGTAATGTGGGCCGAATTAATAGCAAGAGTAAGCCAGGAGGCACGGCAAAGAGCGATGCAGCAACAGGCCGAACAGCGTCAGCAGAGCTTAGACCTTCAGCAGCAGAACAACGCTCGCATGCAGGCTTACGGAACATTGCTCCAGGGTTTAGGAACGTGGCAGTCTGCGAACAAGATTGAGGTGCCCAAAGTCTCCATTCCTCAGACGACCATGCCCAATTCCGGCCCCGGTGCCCAACCCAGAATATCAATCACATGCCAAAAGGTCGGTGATTTCACTTACTGTCACTGATTGAGCAGCCGCCGGGGATAGGGTAGCTCCCGGGGAACTTTGGGGCGGGCGGTAGGGACATCCT
>Ga0116111_1002492_pt1 | contig 11153 bp, 7 predicted proteins | sample June2015DPH_8_10_FD_89720 | JGI IMG/M metagenome (GOLD analysis project Ga0116111, IMG submission 89720) | Peatland microbial communities from SPRUCE experiment site at the Marcell Experimental Forest, Minnesota, USA - June2015DPH_8_100 | ecosystem: Environmental > Terrestrial > Soil > Wetlands >... | reverse complement strand
TGCAGCGGTACTGATGAAGGGTTTCCGGCCGGGACGGGTCGTGCGCCCTTCGTGAAGATAGCGAAGGATGGCAACCGCAGAAAGGTTGATGACAAGCGTGATGAACAGCAGCACGACTGCCACAGCGAACAATGCATGGTAATGATCGCTGCCGATGGAGACTTCCCCCATCTCAATACCAAGCGCCCCGGTCAGGGTTTCTACCGTGGAAAAGATGTTCCAGATCGGATTGGGGATGATCGCTGTATTACCGGCCACCATCAGGACCGCCATGGTCTCTCCGACCGCTCTGCCGATACCGAGAATGATGGCAGCAGCGATGCCCGAGAGGGCTGCCGGCACAGTCACCCGGCTGATCGTCTGCCACCGGGTTGCACCGATGGCAAGCGAGCCTTCGCGGAATTCGTGCGGGACAGAGCTGATAGCATCTTCAGACACACTGACGATCGTGGGAAGGGCCATGATCCCCAGAAGGAGGGATGCGGCAAGCCACGTGTTTCCCGTCGGGAGATTAAATACAATCCGTATGAAATTCGTGAGAACGACAAGACCGAAGAACCCGTAGACCACGGAAGGGATCCCAGCCAGCAGTTCGATTGCCGGTTTGAGAATCGCTTTCATCCGGGGGGATGCAAGTTCGGAGATGTAGATTGCACAGCCGAGGGAAAGCGGGATGGCAAAGACCATGGCACCGATGGTGACGAGAAGTGTCCCGACAATAAGCGGAAGGATCCCGAACAGCGGCACTGTTGCAGTCGGCTCCCAGGACAATCCAAGGAGGAAATCAGGCAGGCTGACCTGCTCGAGGATCGGGTACGCATCCCGTACCAGGAAGAGGATGATGAATCCAATGACAATAACGGCAAAGAAGGCTGTGAAGAAGAAGAGGGTCTTGATCGATCGCTCCCTGAGCCGGGAGCTGCGGGCACTGCCCGGTGAGGCGGTCCTGAATCCGATTGTGGTTCCGGCAATTTTCACGATGCTCGCCCCGTGGAAAAGAAAAAAAATTGATGTTCATCCGGACCGATCATCTCAACTCAGGGGGACATATCCCTGATCGGCAACGATCTTCTGCCCATCTGGGCTGAGGATGTAGTTGATGAAGTCGCCGGCAAGTCCGGTTGGCTTGCCGTTGGTGATGAGATAGAGATCGCGGGACATCGGGTAGGTCAGGTCCTTCACGGTGGCAACAGAGGGAATAGACACTACACCGTTCGTTCCCATGATCGGGACTGCCTTGACATTGCTGCTCAGGAACCCGATCGAAACGTAGCCGATGGCCAAGGGGGTCTGCGCAACGTTCTGGCTGACCGCGCCATTGGAGTTCAGCTCCTGCATCGAGGCGATCGGGTTCGTATTTGCCGGCAGAACGCTCTGTTCGAAATACACCCGGGTTCCTGATGCGCTGTCACGCCCGATAACGACGACCTGGTTGTTGGTGCCGGAAACACCTGCTCCGGTAATCTGTGTCCATTTGGTGATTTTGCCAAGATAAATCTGCTTGATCTGATCGGAGGTGATAGTCTGGATCGTGTTGGCCGGGTTGACAATGACGGCAATGCCGTCCTGCGCAATTGGCGTAATGACGAAGGAGGGGTACTTGGCCATCTCGGCGCTGGTCACTTCACGGGAGGTCATGCCGATATCCACGGTCTTGGCACCAATCGCCTGGATGCCGACACCCGATCCGCCACCTGAGATCTGGATATCAGCGTCCGGGTGGGTTGCCATATACGCGTCAGCTGCTGCCTGGGCAATCGGGAGGATTGTAGTCGATCCGCTGATCTTGAGGGTCTGTTTCTGGCCTGTTGAAACCGGCGTACTTGTTGTTACCGGTGCTGCGGTCGTTGCCTGGACAGTGGGAGAGTTAGTGGGGGTGGTCGAGAGTGCAGTTGGTGCACTTGGTGCCTGCGTGGAAGCCGTATTCGTTGATCCGTTGCCTGTACACCCTGCAGCAATCGCGAGTATGAACACTGCGACAAGGCCGAGGGTAATAATCAGATAAGAACTCCGTTTCGCATTCATGGTGTTCGATTATCCATTCAACCCGGCCTATTAAACGTTTTTTCGCCATAAACTATACGAGTATATATACAGGAAATAGACAAATAGAGTAGCATAGGGAAATCAGAATTCTATTGTAATCCGGTGATGAAGATGGAGATACGGCGGGTGCAGATGACCGGGGGTGCTTCCTTTGTGGTGACACTCCCCAAGGACTGGGCGGAACAGCAGAAGATCAAAAAGAATGATCCTGTCGGTATCATGATCCAGCCGGATGGGACACTCGTTGTGACTAAGAAGATCACGGAAGAGCCGGATCAACGGACCAAGGAGATCAATTGTAGTACTATTACCGATCCTGCGTTCCTGTTCCGGATGCTGATTGGTGCATACATTACAGGATTCAATGTGATCCGTCTCACCACCAAGCAGCGGTTCTCCCCCTTTGTGCGGACGGGGGTCCGGGACTTTACCCAGATGACAATCGGCCAGGAAATCGTGGAAGAAACTGATACGGTTATCACGATAAAAGACCTTTTGAACCCGGCAGAGATGCCCTTTGACAACACCATCAAGCGCATGTTTGTTATCGTCAAGAATATGCATGAGGATGCCATTGCCGCGCTTGAAACCCACAATAAGGAACTCGCACAGGATGTGATCGTCCGGGACATGGACGCCGATCGGCTCAACTGGCTGATTGCCCGCCAGACGAACATGATCATGCAGAACACTTCGCTCTCCCGGAAGATGGAAATCTCCCAGAGCCTGGCAATGCATTACTACATGCTCAGCCGGATCATCGAACGCGTTGGCGACCACGCAGTAAGAATCGCTGAGCATACTTTACCGATTGTCGGCGCCGATATCGACAAGAAGATCCTTACCGCGATCAAGAAATCCAGTACCCTGTCCCTTGAGATATTTGACCGGAGCATCGTCTCATTCTTTAATACGGATATGAAGGAAGCGAACCGGAATATCGAGTCCATCAGCGCACTTGAGAACATCTGCGGGGATATCAATAACATGGTACTCAGGCAGGACACGATGATCGCGATCAATATCGGGTACATAGCTGAGAGTATCCGGAGGTCCGGTGAATATGCAGGGGATATCTCTGAGACGGTCATCAACCTCCTTATTGAAAACGAACAGGGGCCCCACAAGAAAAAAACCGGTAAATAACAACTTTGTTGTACCGGTCATCACGGATCCATAATTTTGCCGTACACCATTTTTCCCGGAACTGTGTGGAGTGCCCTCCCAGATCCTGTCAGGGAATATAGTCTTAAAAAATTTTATATATAGAACTGACAGACTCTATTGTGTCGCATTTGGAAAAACCCGATGGGACAAGCATGCCGACAGCAGCCGGGCGCTTCACTTCGCCTTTACCATTTCACCTGCTCCGGACGGGAAGTTTCACGGTACTTCTTGTCAACCCGCTTGTTTTCCAGAGAAAGCCCTGCACAAGTTTGAATCGCCATGTCCCGGCCGGAAATGGTGACGGGACCGGAACCTGCCCTGGCTCCCGGAGTGAATGGATATGAAAGTCGATTTCCATGTACATACCCGGCGGTCTGTTGATGCGGTTCACAGCCCGCGGCAGCAGATGGTAAAGAAGGCACGGGATGCCGGCATCAATGCCATTGCAATACCTGATCACAGCCGTCTCTTCTCTACGTCCGAAGCACAAAGACTCAGCCGGGAGTCCGGTCTTGTGGTGATACCTGGCATTGAAGGAGGAAATATCGCGGTCCGGAGACACTGGATCGCCCTGGGCATAGAACGTCATATAATGGATACACGGACAGACCTGGTCCTTGAATCCATCCCACAGGACAGCGGCGTGTCCGTTGCTCCCCATCCACACTCACAGCTGGGCTACGGGAATTATGCGGGGCTCGGGTTTGATGCCGATGAGACCATAGAGAGCATCCTCGAATCAGTCCGGCGGGGTTTATGCAGACCTGAGGGATCCACCATCCCTTTCCTCGATCTCTTCTGCTTCTATTCCCTCTGCATCCGGGACCGTATTCTCCGGCAACCGGTAGCTGCCCTTTCTGCTGCCCGTCAGGTCATCCGGGATGTCCGCAGGGTAAGGGCATACGAATCCTCCTGCCGGAATTGTCGAATGTCCACGTGACCGAGGTGATCAGATTTCATAGAAATGCTTTCCTGCAAACCCGCTGGATAGGAGTTGACCTGAATACCACCGGCCATGCAGTAGTCGCTGCCGATCTTGTAAGTGGAAAAGTCATGAAACTTGGAAAGAAGCTGCATTATGGAAGGACTTCATCGACACAGAACTGCACGAAACTGTACCGGGAGAGAAAACTCTGGAAACTTAAAAAGGTCAAGAGCCGCGAGAAGAAGGAGTTCAAGGCCGCTCTCCACAAGATCGCCCGTCAGATCGTCGGTTTTGCCGAATCCTTCTGCGCCGGAATCAAGTTTGAAAAACTTTTTTCGTGCCGTTACCTCCATCAGCGGGAAGTGGAGGATTCATATGAGTTCTCTTTCGACAATGGATCATTCGTAGCGCTGCTGCACCTCGTGGAAAAACGGGCTCTCAACCGCGGCATACCGGTCCTTTATGTCAACCCGTCCAACACTTCCAAGCGATGCAGCAGGTGCGGGGGGTTTGGGAGACGTGTTCGCAAGCGTTTTGAGTGCCCGCGGTGCGGCAGGGTTATTCATGCCGATGTGAATGCCGCGTTCAACATTGCGGCCACATCCTGCACTTCCGACAAGGCTGAGATCCACCTGCTACGGGCCTCGCGCAAAATGATGCGGAAACGTGCGAAGGCAGATCAGGCCGTTCAGGAGAGAGGTGTCCTCGCAGGTCCCGGCCTTTCCTGTCACCAGGAGATGCTCTCCCGATGGGAGGATATACAATATCCTGAAGGACTTGATGATACCCGCAGAACGCAGATGTCCGATTACCCGGGGTGAATGATGATAACGTCCGTAATAACCGTAGAGGTCAGATGTCCGAAATGTGGGATCTCCTATGCAGACCGGTATATTCCTGCGTTTGCCATCCCGGAAGTCACCGGTAGAGGGGATGATTATACTGATGATTGCGTAGTAGCCACCTGCCCATCCTGCGATCACATGGTGAGCGTAGTTGTGCGGATGAGTAGTGCAGAAAAGAGAGAATGCATGGCAGGAGGGAATCTTGGTGTCTGAAAGAGATCGGGAAACCATCACAGCCATTCTTATCCGGACCGATGAGCCTGGTCGTGACAACCCGTTTGAGATCGTAATTCCGAGCGGTGCACACTTCCATTCTGCTCGTACCGGGTAAGCGTTCTTAATCATTCCGGAAAAACGGGTGACGAAGATTCCGGGCCTTCGCGGGGGTTATATCATAACCCCCAATAAAACACTATAGTCATATTGGATTTATGGCGAGAGATATGATAAGCTATTCCGGAGAAACAGTATCCCAGAGTTTCCCGCATGAAGATACGGACCCGCACCCGACTGATTCTGGTAACCACATTGATCATTTTCCTGATTGTTTTGAGTTTCATCACCCAGGCAATCATCCTCCAGTCGTTCGGAATTATTGAGAAGCAGGAGACCACATCCCATGTCCAGCGTTTTATTTCCCAGCTCAACAACGAGATAGAAACCGTGGCAGCCACCTGCCATGACTGGGCAGACCGCGATGAAACCGCGGCGATTTTTACAAACCCGGGCGGGGAGCAGGATCCCTCGCGGCTCTTCCAGTCGGTCTCGATGAAGGACCTCGGAATCGATTACATCATCGTCTACAATGCCAGCGGGAACCGTGTTTTCTCCGAAACCATTTCCAGGAACGGAAATACTATCGAGGATGCTCCCCTCGAACTTGACACAATCGTCCATGATAGTATACTACCCGAGGGATTTTCCGGTGGTGTCTCCGGGCGGAGGGGGATCTCCTCCATCAATAACGATCCCGTCATCCTCGTTGGTTATCCTGTCCTGTACGGTAACCCGTCTAATTCCACGGCGGGGACACTCGTCATGGCCCGTCTCCTCGATTCTGAAAGGATCAGCGACATTGATACGATGCTTCAGCTGGACGCCACGCTCCTCCCCTACAACCCGAAAACTGCTGATGGAGTACTGTCAGCAGACGAATGGACGAAAGCAAAAGGGGGGGCGATCATTATCCGTCAGGCGGATGAAAACCATCTGGACGGGTTTGCGATCATTACGGGAATAGAGAACGAGCCTTCGTTCTTCCTCCTGAAAATTGAGACCAACCGCCCGGTCTACCGTGAGGTCCAGAAATCAATCCTGATCGTTGCAGCCGCCATCATCATCCTCAGCATCGCGTTTTTAGTTGCGGTCCAGCTCCTCCTCCAGGGGTTCATCCTTGCCCCCCTGAATGAATTAGACAACGGTATGAAATCCATAGGAAGGTCCGGTGACCTTACCCTGCGGATACCCGAGAAAGGCGATGAGGAGATCGTCTCCCTCATCCACTCCCTCAACCATATGCTCGGCCAGATCCAGCAGCAGCAGGACGAACTGCATGACCTTCTGGAAGAGATCGAACAGCAGCGGGATGATCTCAGGGATGCAAGGGAGGCCCTCGCAGAACGAAACCGGGATCTTGAAGAGCTGAACAGGAAGGCAAACCTCTACCTCGATATCTACCTCGATGCGATTACGTATGAAATCCTGAACGCGATCATGGGTCTTCGTGGGTATGCCGAACTGTTCCGCCACACGGCACAGGATTCAGAGAGAATATTTGCAGATAAAATTATCGCGCTTGCCAAAAAGAGCGACGATGTCATCCGTAATATCGAGACGATCAGCCGCATCTACAAGAACCCCTCCGAAATAAAAGCGGTGGATCTTGCATCGATTATCAAAAAGGAGATGCAGTCCCGCCCGGGCATCCGCCTCATTATGGAAAACTGCAACCGGACGGTGCTTGCAAACGACATGCTTGGCGTGGTATTTGACAACCTCTTCTCAAACAGTCTTAAATTCGGAGGAATGGATACCGAGATTACGGTCACAGCCCGTGAGGTTCCTGAAGGATTATTGGAAATATCTGTCAGTGACACCGGGCCGGGCATTCCCGGGGCTATGAAACCGCTGGTGTTCGACCGGTTTATGCAGGATTCCCGCAAGCGGAGCAGTTACGGGCTCGGGCTCCATATCGTCAAGATGCTAATAGAGAGCTATGGTGGAAAGGTATGGGCCGATGACAGGATTCCGGGTGACCGGCAATCAGGTACTGCGATACGGTTTACGTTGCGGCTTGCCTGAACGGGTCAGTTACAATCCTGACGGGGTGTGCAGATTGCATTCCCCTTCGATGCAACGCCGGGACCGGTAGCGGAATGCCAGGGAGGTGACAGGAAGATAGCGACTGATGAGGGACTCAGCTGCCAGCGGTTCTGATACATTTAGGTTGGCAGGAAATTTTAATGAAGTGAAAAACCGTTCACCAACCACTACCTTATCTGAACCCGCAGATGCACCAGAACCTTTTTCCCCACCCGGCAGGATCGTTACATAAGAATTACTATGACAATCAGGGTAGTCTATTACTCGTGGAAAGGGCACACCGAGAAGGTCGCAACTGCCCTCGCAAAGCTGCTGGATGCAGAGCTGGTACGGATAGAGCCGGTCCGTGACTGTGGCGTTGCAGGAAAAGCGATGAAGGCGTTCTTTGGGATGAAATCGCCCATCAAAACGACGAAGACTGATCTCACCGGTATTGACACTCTCGTCATCGCGAGCCCGGTCTGGGCCGGGAAAGTACCTGCGTACGTCAATACGTACCTCGATTCGGTTACGGGCGGCAGCGGAAAACCGTTCCACGTGCTCGTTGAGATGGGTGGCCGCGGCGACCAGTCCGCCATCACTGTCGTGAGAAAGGCGCTTGAGCAGAAGGGAATGACGTTTGTCTCGTCCGTATCGACCATTGAAAAGGATGTCGACAGCGGATCATTCACCGGGACTCTGGAAAAATTCGCAACCGGCATCCGGAAACAGTAACCCGGGGGGTGCCGCACCGCCGGATTCTGGGGTTATTCACATAATCCAGTTCAGGGGTTTATAGGTGATGCGAGAAGCAGGAGTCGAACCTGCGAACGCCTGCGCGAATCGATCTTGAGTCGATCACCGTTGACCACTTGGTTATTCTCGCTCAGATTGTATTTGGTGCGGAGCAGTATAAGCTTTTGAGTGGATGTATATTTTTCCAAAATTGTTGGTAAAACCCTGTCTCAATCGCTGGTGGCCGGGCCTGGCTGTCCCCGCACCTGTGCAGGGCCGGCGAGGGAAATACCTGCGGTCACGGATCACATGAAATCCGCAAGCCCGAGCTGCTGCTGTTTCTCCTCTCCGAACGTCGAGGTGATCGCAAGGTCGAGCACCTCGACCCGCTGCTTGGTATACTCGGAGACCTTGTATTTCCGGCAGATCTCCCGGGACATCTCCAGGTATTTCTTCACCGAGCCTTCATGCACGGTGGGGATGATGTTGCCGTTGCAGATCCCTTTCCCCCGGAACTTTGTGCATTTCCCGGCAAGCGGCATCCGCCGGTAGCTCGTGTTGCATTTCGTGCACCGGAACTTCTGCTTGGAGAACGCCGAGAGGTTGCCCATGAGGTCGCGGATGAAATGCGTGGTGAGGACCCGTTCCGCCACGTCGTCCGCGTCAACGGCCCGGATCTTCTCGGCAAGTACCAGTTCGGCCCCGAGTTTGTCGGTCATGGTCTTGAGCTGGGTATACATGGACTCCAGCGGGCCGGCGGAGATATCGGAAGTGTCGTGGGTGAACTGGAACCCCTCGACCTGCGCCGGCGTGCCGACCCGTTTTTCCACCCGGTCGATCAGTGCCGCAATGGTCTTGGGATCGGCGTAGGCGAGCGCACTGGTATAGAGTTCCAGAGGGTAATGGTCGCAGACGTCTACGTTCAGGGCTTCCTTGTCGATCTCGGCAGGGTCGATCCTGCTCGTCAGCACCAGGGGAGCGTCCATCGACCCGCCCCGGTTCTGCGGCAGGAACGAACGCGAGAAGTTGATGAGCCCGTCGAGGAGGAGCATGATGCAGTCCTCGTCGCCATCGCACTGGCCGGTGAAGATGCCGTTGGCAACAAGGGTGTGGTCGTCCGCGACCGTCATGCAGTAGACCCGTTCGTCCGGCGCCGGCACGGCATCAGCGGCAACGATGCGGTCGGCAAGAACGCACGAGCCTTCGAAGACCGGTACCGCATCACCCGCTTTGAGCTCCACCGCCCTGATCTTCCTCAGGTAACCGGTGTCCCAGACAAGCATCGCGTGATCGGGGGTCACAACGAGCTCTTTTCCCCGTGAGGTCGTGAACCGGATCAGCGAGGCGGGGGAGCGATGGATGGACACCGACGTGATCCTTCGGAGATGGATCTGGCCGCCGGTATCCACGGTCCGGGTGAGGAATGGGCGGGCCGGGTCCGAGTAATAGGTCCCGAGCCGGTCCAGGCCGGGGCGCGTCAGGTCGAAGTTCTCCAGCACGAACTTCCGTATCTGGCATTTCGTCCAGCTCTTCCCATCGTAGACCTCGACCGAAGTATCGCCATAGAAGCAGTTGCGGCGCTTTGCAGCATGGAAGAACGGGTGGGCATATCCCACATTCGCACGCGTGAATCCGACGATCCGGGCGAGGACCCCGGCGCTCGTGTGCGGGGCGAGCCCGATGACGAGGTGCCCGACGAGATCGGCTGGCTCTTTCACATTGTAGAACGGCTCAAGCCCGTAACACTTGACGAGCAGGTCGTCCATGAACTGCGCCACGCTGACCATGTACTCGGCGCAGGAGTCGGAGACAAGGATGTCCTGCGGGTGGATCTCCACGACCTGCGAACCGTTCTGGAGGTCATATCCCCGGGTATCCCTGACATAGCCGAGCGAGCGGAGTTTTGATACGGAGACCCGCACTTCGTCCGGGCGGATGTGGGTGAGGGGCAGGTCGATCATATCGAACCTTGTTGTGCCGTCCTTGAAGACAAATATATTGCGGGCAGCCCGGAGGATCCCTTTTTCCATAGCCTCCACGGTCTTTTCCCGTGAGATCACCCCTTTCACCCCTTTCACGAGCGCGACGCTGTCTACCTTAAGGCCCAGCCGTTCCATCACCTTTGCGTATTCCGCCTTCATATTCAGGGTGACCCGCTGGCTGCAGCTGGTGGGGACGTTGCACGCCGGGCAGCGGTCAACCGTTGTCTCCCTCCCGCACTTGGGGCAGATGGTGATGGGAACGGTGTGTGCGCCGCACTTCTCGCACCGGTTCAGGTACGTGATCTCCTGGCACCCGCTGCACCGCCGTCTCCCGACTTCTATCTCGATGATCCCGCCCTCTTTCTGGAAGTCGAGGTCGGTGTTGTTCGCGTCCACCTCCGCAGTATGGGCAGATGCAGACTGGAACGAGCGGCGGTTGCCACCGGAGTCCCCGAGCGGGAAGAGTACGTGCGGCGGCGGGTTCATCTTGCGGGGCTTGGATTTCCCGGGCCTGCCCATGCGCCCGCCGATCCGGGTCCCGGACCTCGACCTGAGCCGGAACCCTGACAAATGGGTGACGAGGTCCAGGGGTTTTTCCGGGAGCTGTCCGTTCCAGACCGCCCGTTTCTTCAGGGTTTTGTCGAGGCCCAGACAGGCGATAAGCGAGCGGTAGTTCCTGATCTTCACGACTCCTTCCCACACTTCATGGGGGATGAGGAGCTCTTCGAGAATAATCTTTATTTCCGGTTCCAGCGGGAGGTGGAGGCAGTCGTCCTGCACCGTACCGCTGCCGGATACGGCATCTGCGAGCGCCGCGATCTGCCCGGCCGTGATATCGTCCCAGAACCAGGTGTACGCGGGGTGGAGGTACCCCCCTGCCCGTGCGAGTGCGAGCGCCTCGTCCTCATCAGTCGGCGGTTTTGTGCCGGGTCCGGCGTCAAGTAACCACCATTCCTCACAGTACCCGGCGGGGATGAGAGGGTGGTTGTTCTCCAGGAACTCGCCAAACGATATGAGGATTTCACCCACATCGAGGATTCTCTCTACAGAGGGGGAAAGTTTCTTTGCGGTGACTTCATCGTCGATGCGGAGCACCGTGCCCCCGGTGAGGCGGACGGTTGGCCCCTCGATCGAATCGACCGGCACCACGCC
>Ga0116111_1002491_pt1 | contig 11157 bp, 9 predicted proteins | sample June2015DPH_8_10_FD_89720 | JGI IMG/M metagenome (GOLD analysis project Ga0116111, IMG submission 89720) | Peatland microbial communities from SPRUCE experiment site at the Marcell Experimental Forest, Minnesota, USA - June2015DPH_8_100 | ecosystem: Environmental > Terrestrial > Soil > Wetlands >... | reverse complement strand
CGATTTCGCAAGCTGTTAGTGAGTTTTGAAAAGACCAAGGAAGGCTACGTCGCGCTGTTGGCCTTGGCCGCGGCCATGATTTGTTGGCGGCAAACAATTGTTATTTACGGATAAGCTCTAAGATTGGCTTTGGACCTGCTGATCGGCAACCTCCCGACGATCCCAAGAAGCAGAAAGCATGATGTCCAGCTAAGGAGCACGGAACCACACAGCTGATTTATGGCACTGGAATGAAAGGGGGATGCGATGGTTTGGGCAGGCTTGCTCAAGGATCAATTGCGTGAACGAGCACATGCCTGGGCGTAACGTCCTGGCGTGCTGGCGTATGAGAGCCGTGGTACGCCCGGGACGGTGTTATTCCAGCAGTCAACGGGCGGCGAATCTCACAAGTGCTCCTTCGAGGAAGCGTGGATGCATTCAAGGCCAATCCAAACATATTTGGCTGGTTAGATGGATTAGCGATTCGCTGAGGGAGCCAGTGCCAGGAGGGCTCGACACGGTGACGAACTGTGTAGCTTGTTTTCAAGACCCCTGGAACGGCAGTTGGAAGCCACGGGGACAATCCAGGCGCGCAGCAGAAAACAGAGGGTTTCGCTGGGAGACAAACGGATATACAGTAGGAACCGCCTGAAGGGCTTACAATTCCAGCTTCGAAGTCACACTCGGTACAATACGCTGTAACTGGAATCCTTGTCCAGGCTAGTGTCCAAGCCGTGGGAGGCGCTATGAGCAATCATTGGAGAGGAGTGGCGAACGTTCCTGGGACCGTGGTCTTGGTGGTCGCTATCGCCGACACCAGCCACATCATAACGTACGTTGTGGTGTCTGTATTCATCTGCTTCATGGGCTTAATCATCTGGAGTATGGTGGACGCAAATTTAAGGCGAATCCGATCCGGTCAGTCCTCTGCGCAGCTCCTCAAGGCCGCTGAGCGGTTGCGCAAAGACGTGGAGGAATGGAGCCTCCCCCCGGAACTTAATCTTCCCACGCCGCGGCAAGTCAGGAGCGCGCCTCTGGGTGCTCGCCTGTTGCGGAGCCTTCCGCGCATTATATTCCTTACAGTTCTTGCCATCTTTATCTATACTGTCGCGTTTCTTTATACGCATGTGATACCGGCCGCGAGGGAGGAGAGTGTCCCCTCCTTTCTTTTTCAGGCGTTCCTGACAATGGCCCGCGATTTCTTGCAAGCTCCCCGGTGGCAACACTGGATGCTTTGGCCCAGCGTTATCTTTGGGGGCATCGCCGGGTTGAGCGCCTTGCCTGGACATTTCAAGCGGCGGAAGGGAAAGAAGTTACTCCGGTGGGGTAAGCCAGCCCGCGCAGTAGTCACCGGCGTTTTCCATCACCCAGGGGGCCCGAAATCTTCCGGCAGCACCGAATCCAAGCTCGAATATCAGGACGACGCCGACAACCTTGTAAAAGGGTATGTGGACCGCAAATTGTTTCAAGGCCAAGTTGTAACGGTTCTCTACGATCCGGACAAGCCGTCGCGATTCACAACGTACCCCGTTGCTGGATACGAGATCGGGGTACCCGAAAACTTATGATTGCTCGAGGGGCGGAAAAACGCCTTGGTCATGTCTGTGATCGGTGAAACCTCCGCGCTTCAGCCCGATTCGGTGCAAGCCCCCCTGGCGTGACTGTTCCGATCCCAGGTCGGGATTCGGCATGAAAAGTCTCAAAGTCTGCTTTCACAGGTGGGCAGGCGTATTGTGTCCAGGCAAAATAAAGGCGAAACCGGACATTCCGGGTAACTGCTTCTCCCCCCTTTTGGGCCAAATTCAATTATGGGTGGCCGATCTACTTTTATGGAGGCTTCGCATGAGGCAAGTCAAAAGTACTGTGTGCCTTGGGCTCCTGTTTCTCTCCTTCGGAATCGCGACGAGTCCCGCCCTCGGGGGTGACGACAAGAATCAAGCCAACTGGGACAAACTAAAACAATTGTCGGCAGGCCAGGAAATTCAGGTGGTGCAGAACGACGCCAAATCCAGTCGGAGTACCTTTCGCAGCGTAACCGACGAAGCGATTGTCGTGAGTACGGCGACCGGCGAACAAACCGTAAGTCGGCAGAATATCCTTCGGGTTTCGTCCAAAGAGAAAGGGTACCGCAAGCGGAACGCACTGATCGGCGCTGGGATCGGGGCGGGCGCCGGCCTGGGGATCGGCGCGATAATGGATGCCCATGACAAGTGCAGCCAGGGGGTATTCTGCCTGAATATCCTCCCTAATGGAGGCAAAGAGATAGTTACTCCGCTTGGCGCGATTGTGGGCGCCATTATCGGTACGGTGCTGCCAACTGGCGGTTGGCACGAAATCTATCGTGCTCGCTAAAGGACTTCTAGTAGGTTGATGGGGAGTCGAACCGCATCTGTGTTTGGGCGGAGCGGCAGGCTGGCCAGGCCGCTGTTCTTTGGGGTCCGCGATTCCCCGAAGGAGCTTGTGGGAGTTCACGGCTCATCCCAGTCGGTCCATTTTGATGGACTAAAGATTCGCTGAGGGAGCCAGTGTCAGGACCACTCTTACGAGGGGGGGGGCCGGCCCGAGTGTAACAAAACGATGCGCTGCATTTCGACTTGTGCCGAAATGACCCGACTTCTTATCCAGAATCAGATGGCTTAGGCGCGAAGCTCATGCGGCGCAGGAGGTCCTGGCAGCGCGAGGCGGTTGAGCGATAGGGCCTCCGGGAATACGAACGCCTGTGTTCCCGATGGACAATTGAGACGTCACGGCACCGGGATGCTGTACAGGTTGCGGTGGACGGAGGCGCGCGTGAAAACGTAGTCAGCCGTGGTGGCCCCCGGCGAGATCACGGCATCAATGACCTTCACGCCGGACAGGCGTCCAACATCCTCTGGAGAGTTGATGCCGGAAGGCGGGAGTGGCGGGAGGGCCCTGCCGCGCGGCAGGGGAAAGACTAAAGTCCGCGCGCGACCACTGTGGCTGGCCATTTGGATAAGCGTCACGTAGAAGAACTTTCCCGCGCGATCCCACCGAGCGTCGCAGTACCCCCCGCATATCCTAACAGGCGTACCTCCATGAACGGGATAGGCCGACAGGGTTGCAGAGGTTTCTTGATTGGGAACTGGCGCAACGGCGATCAACCATTCGCCATCGGGGGCAACGCTGAAGAAGTCTAGAATCGGATTCGACAGTACTCTCTGGCGCCCAGTCCCGTCCTCCTTCACGCGGTAGATGAAGTTGGAACCGCCCTCCGCCGCGCGGAAGAAAATGTCGCCGCCGGGCCCGAAGATCGGGCTGTCGTCGCTCGTGGAGGAGGGAATCTCCCGGGGAGGGAACCGGCGGTCTGGAGAGGCAATCCACAGACGCGATTTGCCTTGCGGGTCCTGTGCGGCAAACACTATCCGCGTGCCATCAAGTGACATGTCGTACCCGGTGACCCCGAACCCTGGAAGAGCCTGCTCGGAGCGCCCATCTTTCAACTCGACAACCCACAGCTCCCCGCTGGTGAGCGAGCCCCTGATGCCCCCCCGAGGACTCAACAGGTAGTAAGCCTTCGTACCGTCGGGAGAAAGGGAAGGCGCTTCAGCGAAGCCCTCCGATGAGATCTGGCGCTCCCCGTTCGAGTCATGGATCCAAGCTGCGCTCTCTTCCATGCCTATCGATGCCACGAACGACCGCCCCTCGGGGCCTATCGCAATGCCTTCCTCTACCGTGGGGCCGAAGGTTACTTGCTCCGGCTTACCATCGGGAGACCGCTGGCGCCAGATGTGGAACCTGCCTCCGGCATCGGAGCTGAAGTACATCCACTTGCCGTCGGGTGACCAGGCAGCGCCGGTGCAACCGGCGCCTGGCGGCCCCACTTGTTTCCCGGACGAACTGCCATCGAAGGGGACCAGCCGGCAGGGCAGCCATCCGCCATTGTCCATTTCACTCAGCAGTACCCATTGGCGGTCAGGCGAAAGATAGGATCGGTGCGCCATGCCTCTTTCCCGCGGGGGCACATAAATGTCTCGCTGTTCGGTGCGGCTCTCGGCCGCTGTGACCACGGCCATGTGGAGGCCGCTTTTGATCTCTGAGAACAGGAGATGCTGGCCGTCAATCCACGTTAGGCCCGAAGCGTTGGGCAGAAAGCGGCGCGGCTCTCCGCCCAACACGGGTACTACCCACGTGTCAAATGGAGGGGCTACTGTGTACGCGATGCGCGAGCCGTCTGGAGAGAAAACCGGGCTCATCTTCGCTAGGTTGTCATGGGTGAGCTGCACGGGTTCGCCCTCCGGAAGCATCTTCACATAGATCTCCCCGGGCCCAATGAAAGTGTCTGGTCCGCGGATGAATGCCAACATGCGCCCGTCCGGCGAAAACGCTGGCGAGGTTGCCGAATCGGTGAAATTTGTGAGCTGCAGCCATTCGGAAGGTGCGGCTACCCGCGTTTGCTGGGAGCGGTAAACAAAAAGGCCGGCAAGTAGCAGTACAATTGCTACTGCCGCCAGGCTTAATAGCAGGTGAGCGCGACGAAAGCGCGCAGGTGAAACGGCTGATTCTTCGCCTGCGGCTTTGCGACGCCCTGTGATTCGTCCGCTTTCGGTGTCGCGTCGCAAACGCTTCAGGTCCGCCTGCACCTCCGACGCATGCTGGTAGCGCAGGTCCCGGTCCTTCTCCAGCGCCTTCGTGATGACCGCTTGCAACCCCGGCGGGATGGCAGGATTCAAGAGCTGCGCCGGAATTACCTCCAGCGCCAGAATCGCTTCCCGAATCTTCCCCGAAGTCGTGCCACTGAAAGCCTGCTGGCCGGTCGCCATTTCATAGAGCACTGCGCCGAAGCTGAAGAGGTCGGTGCGCGCGTCCACTTCTTCACCCCGTGCCTGCTCCGGTGACATGTAGGCCGCCGTCCCCATCGCCGCGCCGGGAATCGTCAACTGTGGATCGAGGCTCGCGAGGGTCGAAGCTTCCCCCGCTTCCGCCCTTTCGCCTTGTCTCTCGTCGTCCGCGCTCGCCGTCCACTTCGCCAGCCCAAAGTCCAGGACCTTGGCTTCTCCGCGCCTCGTCACAAAAATGTTCGCTGGCTTGATGTCGCGGTGGACAATGCCCCCGGCGTGCGCGGCTTCCAGCGCCTCGGCAATCTCCACCCCCAAGTCGAGAAGCCGGTCCATGGGAAGGGGTTTGCCGGCGATCAGGTGCTTCAGGGTCTGGCCCTCCATCAACTCCATCGCCAGGAAGGGCACCCCCTCCACCTCGTCGACCTCATAGACCGTGCAGATGTACGGATGATTGAGCGCCGAAGCGGCACGGGCCTCCCGCTGGAATCGCGCAAGCACCGTGGGGTCTCCCGCCAGGCTCGTGGGCAGGAATTTCAGTGCCACCTTCCGGCCCAGACGGATGTCTTCCGCCTTGTACAGGATCCCCATGCCACCCCCACCGAGCCGCTCCAGAATGCGGTAGTGGGAAACCGTCTTGCCCATCAGGCTGGCGATACCCTCGTTCGGCTGGTGCCCGCGCGCCTCGGCTTCCTCGCGCGCCAATTGCCTGGCCGCCACCTCCATGGCAGGCGACTCCAGGAAACTCGCTTTCTTCCCTTCGTAGGCAAGCAGCGATTCCACTTCCCGGCGCAGGTCCTCATCCCCCCCACAAGCCTCCTCCAGGAAACCCGCGCGCGCGCTGCCTTCGCGCTCCAGAGCCGCGCGATGCAACTGCGCCACTTGCTCCCAACGTTCAGGCTTCATCCCACTTCTCTCCACTCATCGCGTCGTGGGGCCGAACGGCGTTCGGCCCAGGGCCAGCGCCGCTGGCCCCTATACTCCCATCGCGCGCTGCAGCCAAGCCTTGGCCAGCTTCCAATCGTGCATCACGGTTTCGGGTGAGACCTTGAGCACGGCGGCCGTTTCCTCCACGCCCAGTCCGCCAAAAAAGCGTAGCTCCACCACCCGGCTCCTTCGGGCGTCGATGGCGGCCAGAGCCTGGAGAGCGTCGTCGAGCGCCACCAAATCCGTACCTCGCTCCCCATAAACCATCAGACTTTCCTCGAGCGACACCCGTTGCACTTCGCCGCCGCGCTTCTGGGAACCGTGACGCCGTGCGAATTCCACCAGGATGCGCCGCATCAATTGGGCGGAGATCGCGAAAAAGTGGGCGCGGTTCTGAAAGTTCACCTTTCCGGCATCCACCAGTCGCAGGTAAGCCTCATTCACCAGGGCCGTGGCTTGCAGCGTGTGACCGGGATGCTCGTGCGCCATGTAGCCTTGCGCGAGACGGTGCAACTCGCGGTAAACCAGGGGCATGAGCTTGTCGAGCGCCCGCGCGTCCCCCTCGCGCCAGGCCTGGAGCAGTTGCGTGACATCGTGGGCACGGATCTCCGCCATGCATCCTCCTTGGCCGAGGGTGGGTGTAAGCAAAAAAGCCAGTCCTGTCAGTCTGCGCGAAACGAGGCCCCCGGCCATTCCTTGGAACAAGAAGAGGCGTGGACGGTTCGCTGCCCTCAACATGACCGGCTCTCTAACTCTCTTAATCCTACTACGATTGGTAAGAACCTATCACATCTGTTCGCAACCGGCCGGGAAGAATGGGCATGGGTCAATTTGCTGTAGGGGCACGCCATGATGTGCGCCTGCAAAAAGACCAACCGACCCCCTACCGGGAAAATACCGCGCGGCACTACAGTTTTCGCACCCCATTTGCGCATTAAGAGATGAGGCAACAAATGCAGCGTCGTTGCCCAATTCCACTGAGGAGGATGGTTATGAAATCGAATCGAAGCTTGAGACTGATCAAATTTGCGGTGCTTGCCCTGCTGACCGCGTGTATGGGGACCAGCCTGGCCAACGCGCAGACAGCCGCGGGTAAGTTCAATCTGCCCTTTGAAGTCCGCTGGGGACAGGCCGTTCTGCCCCCTGGAAACTACTCGTTCACCGTCAATTCCAGCGTCTCCCCCCCTAACACTGTGTTAGTCCGTGGGGAAAACCTCTCGGCAAGAATCATTATGTCACCGGTGCACGACGACAGCTTCTCCGGCAAGAACGAGCTGATCGTCGAGCGGCAGGGAGAGAGAGGCACGGTTCGCACCCTGCGCCTTGCGGACGTCGGTCTGGTTCTCTACTACCCGGCGCCCAAGGCCGAAAGGCAGATCCTCGCTCAGGCCCCTGTGCTGATCCAGCAACTGCCGATTCTGATAGCCAGGAAGTAAGCCCGTGGTTGGGTGCAGGGTTTGGGGGTGGGGCGGTCTCCGTAGTCGGGTGCGAGAGAAAAGCTCTACCCCCACTTCCCTGATGTAGGATGGCGCCCCGACTCGTCGGGGCGATTTCCCGAAGGGACTTGCGGGAGTTGACGGATCACCTCAGTCGATCCATACGGAGCCACGACACATCCTGCAACAAGTTCGATGCGGGAGCTGCCAGGGGCAGCCCTAAAACGGAATTTCTTGATCCATCGACTCGCTCGCCATCTCGTTAAAGGGATTGTCGCCCTCATTGATGGGCCCAGCGGGCTTCGAGGATTCATCTGCCCTCGGACCGTTCCCGTTCTTGGGTGCCGGGTCTAGAATCTGCATCTGGTTGGCCACAACTTCGATTGTCGTGCGCTTTTCGCCTTCAGGGCCTTTCCACTTCCGGGTTTGCAACCGGCCTTCCAAATAAACGTGCCTGCCCTTATTCAGGTATTCACCGCAAACCTCCGCCAGGCGGGCGAAGCAGACGATTTGAAACCACTCCACCCGTTCCCGGGGAGCGCCTGCCGGGTCTTTCCACCTCTCGTTGACCGCAAGGCTAAACGTACAGACGGGCTTGCCTTGTTGGCTGAATTTAAGTTCTGGCGCGTCCCCCAGAAACCCGATAAGCGTTACTCTGTTCACACATTGGCACACGAGTTGTGTCCTCCTTCCTCATCAAATCGAAACTTGCGGCTGACGTGATCACCAGCCAGCATATCCATCTGAGTGGCGAGACTTGCCATGCCCTCCCGCACGCGGGAGCGAATCAGGGGCATGTGTCGCAAGGCATCCGTGCTCACTCCCTCCAGCAGGGCTCGCGCCTTATCGACCTGTTCCTTCAAATCCTGGTCGTCCACTACGTTGCGCAAGTCGAACGTCCCCAGGAAATCACGCAGCTTTTGCAGGGTTGATTCCCGCAGACGTTGGGGCTTGCCATCCGGCTGATCTGCGAGCCGGTCGCGCAGGTGGCTGACCAGTTCCAGCAGCGAAGCACGCATCACCTGCTGGACTTCAGCGCAAGCTTCCGACATGGCCTGGACGGCTTTGTCCCGCTCCGTCTGGAACATACGGGCTGAAATCTCCCGGAGCTGTTCCGGTACGCCATAGCTGACGTATTGCCAAGTGAAGGTAAATCGGGAACGAACTTCCTCCACAGGTGGATAGTCAGCCGGGTTATGGAGCGTGCGCAGTCGCCCTGCGGCCTCCTGGCAAAGGCGCGGGTAAGCAGCGAGGAACACTTCCACCAAGGCCCGGCGCTTCTCGTTGAACTCGCCCAGCTTTTCATCTACCGTTTCGAGCAAGCCCAACGGCAGAAGGTGGATGCCCACCTCGAATGGCAGGCACGTGTCGTAAAGGTAGCGACGAAGGTCACCATCGAGTGTCCTGATGGCCTGAAGCTCTGGCGAGTCGAGCAACGTTTTCGCCACCCGGATGAGTTCCTTGTCGGCGTCCACTTCGACCTGGGATGAGCTAACCTTGCGACTGTTGCCCAGCAAGCCCAAGTGAAGCTTGATAAAGACTGTTTTCCGGGCCAAATCCGTGCCCGGTTCCTGGATATCCAGGATTGGTAATGCTGTTGCCATTTGTTCCTCCTATTTGTAGTTGAAACTCTTAACGGAGATTCCCAGTTTGAACTCCACCAACGAACCTTCGGGTGCGTAAACCCACGCCAGAAAAGAAGACTGACCTGGCTTCCAGCACATGTTCTATAATTGAAGGTTCATTCTTTGATTCAAGCAGGAGAATCACTGTGAGTTCTTCAAAGAGCGGGCAAGTTGTGCGGGCTGCCAGTTCCTAGCTCGCAGGAAAAAGGATTGTCTTTTGGATGCTGGCTGCGTTTTTCCTCTGCGTAGCGGGTGCCCAGTCCCTAGCCGGGAACCCGGCCGACGTGCCAACCATCAGTGGCGACATGGGATCGTGTACCGCAGACTTCACCGTAGTCGACACATCCAATAAGCCGGTTTTTGACGCCAAGATCCACGTCAAGGTGAAGTACGGTTTCATGAGCAAGCGAGATACCGACCTAGAAGTCGGCACCAACAGTGACGGTAAGGCACGGATGGAAGGCCTACCCGAAAAGCTGAAGAAACCCCCCATGGAGTTCACCATCCGCAGCGGCGAATCGACCAAGTCGGTAACGAACGATCCCGCCGTCGAGTGCCACCCGACTTTCACCGTCTCTCTAGGAAAGTGAGAAGGGATTCCTTCACCTGGCAAGAGGCATTCAGACCTCTGATTTCGAGGGTGGCATGACGGTGAGCGGCCCGCTCAACTCCCGGATGACACGCCGGCCAGCCGCAGCAGTTTCCTCTTCGTAGCGGTAGACAACCGGCATAGAGGCGCTGATAAACCTCCCAGATGCCATCTGGCGTAGCGCCTTGATTTGCTCAGCCGCTGAACGTGCAATCGGTACAATGTACCTCGATGCCTGAGCGAGAGTTATTCCCAAGCGATGTGCTTTCCGGCAGCACTCTTTGATTTCCGCACCGGTCCAGCCTTCGTCGTTCGGAAGCTCGCCCGACACCCCGTACTTCTTGAGATAGATTCGCCAGATTGTCTCCCGCTCATCGGCTGTAGGCAGGTCGAAGAAGAATGTCCCCACCGTGAAACGCCTACGCAGTTCGGGTGGCAAGCTCGCGATGGAATTGCAAGTCGCAATGAACAGCATTCGCCCTTGCGAAACTGCGTCGATGATTTGGAGCGCCGTGCGCAGACGCTCAGTGGAAGCACCCACCAGAGAACTCTCCATGGCCGGTAGGTCGAAAGCGATCGTGGGAATTCCAGCGGTACCACCTGTGGCCTTCGCGGCTGCGCTCTTGGCTGCCCCGGCTGGACCGACAAATACCAAACCGTCCGCCTCACGGTCCTGCATATAAGTGAGTATCGTCCCCGTCATCTCCGTCTTCACCCCTGAGAGATCGGTGCCGGTTCCCGCAAATGCCTTCTCGATCTCATCAATGAAAACAATGACGCGGGGAGGATCAATCCCTCGAAGCACTGCCAGCAAAAAGTCCTTTACGTTTTGGACCCCGCCAATGTCCTCAAAGGTCTCACCGCCTCGCCACACCGACAGGCCCGGTGTTTGCTCAATGATTTGGCGCTTTCGCTCCCACAGGTCTTCGGTATCGAGCTGGCGCTTGACCAATGAGATCGCCAGTGCCTGTTCCGCCGGGAATGCGGCCAGGCCAATCAGGGCGTCTACCGCTTTAACGATCACCGGACGCTCGGGCTCACTCAGGTTGGCGGCGTTGAAAGTCTCCCGAACAATCTGCTCCAGGTGTGAAGTTGACGGCAAAGGCTCATCGAGAATGAGAACGTCCTGACCCAATTCCTGCGGCAACGTCGCGCCGGGCGCTGCCAGTAATACCAGCATCCGGCCAGTCGCCTTGAATGAATCTCGCAGGTCCCAGATCCCTTGCATCACCCCGGGGTCATTCCAGAACCGGTGGGCGTTCGAGTAGAGCAGGACACCGTCCTCGCAAAGTTGCTGGGCCAAATACAGGGCATCGACCGGCCCAATTGTCGCAGCCTGACGTTCGCCCAGCACGCGCGCCAGTTCGTCGCCGCTATTCTTGCCGATCGCATAGAGGCCGCGCACAACATCCCAACCGAGCACGGGTGGAAGCTCGCGGTCTTGCTTGAGAGTTTCGGTGATGAAATGCGTGGTGCTGGCGGGGTCTGCCGTGCGTATGGCCACAAGCGGTGTTGAGACACAGCGAGCGGCCTGGAACGCGGAGGTAAACTCCTCCATAGATCGAATCATGTGCTTGCTCCTTTCGAGAGAGGGCTTTCAAAGAGGGAAGGTACCGAGGCATGACGCGCAAAGACGCTCACGACCACCGGGGCTGTACTTCCTTCAATTCAAGCTTCAAAACGGACTGCGATTCAGACAGTAAGAAACCAGGCTGGGCGGCCGACCAGCGCTCGGTCTGTCAACAGGTCTATCCGATCCGCCCGCACGGCTCTTGACGGCCTTTCCGACGGCCAGTTGTCCACCT